>Ga0102928_1002144_pt1 | contig 11852 bp, 14 predicted proteins | sample SalPonR1_B_D1_MG_FD_78504 | JGI IMG/M metagenome (GOLD analysis project Ga0102928, IMG submission 78504) | Salt pond soil microbial communities from South San Francisco under conditions of wetland restoration - Salt Pond MetaG R1_B_D1_MG | ecosystem: Environmental > Aquatic > Marine > Intertidal...
AATCGAAAATGCTTGTAGAGAAATTTGTTCATCTCATTTTCAAGGTCGGGTGCATTATTCCGCACCGCCCAGGCAATCGTGTCATTCTCCGCAATGGTGGGACCAGGAAACAGACCGTCCATATAGCGGTTGGTTGCATCAAACATGTTATCGTCTGCAACAGTTGCCATCAGGTTTCCCTGTGCTACTTCAACAAGAGTGGCCTCCGTATCCAGTTCACTTGGCAGAACTTCAATATTCAGATTGTAGCCCTGCTCCCGGAGTTCATTAAGCTTGGTGTAGTACGAGCTGTTACGGCGTACGGAAATAGGTATCTGCCGCTCAACAAGTTCCTCTATTGTCTTTGGAACAGGCGATAGCTCGGTAGAGAAAACCAGAATCTGGTCTACTAAATTATAGGGCCGGGTGAAGTTCACCATATCCTTGCGTTCCGGCGTGATGGTATAGTTGGCTGCAATTACATCGCCTGCACCGCTGTTCAGCAGTTCAAACGGATTTTCATTTGCGCCTACTATGACGACCTCAAGTGCAAGGTCATTCTCTCGTGTAAACTCTCTGATAAGCTCATACTCAAAACCTACCTCGATACCCTGGTTCAGAAAATAGGTGTTTGAACTGTAATAGGTGATCATGCGGAATGTACCGCGTTTCTCAATTTCGGCAAGATCCCGTTCAACAGGTTCTGTAACTTTTGGAGTGAACTCTGTATCACTTTCAGATATATCCTGCTGTTTTTCTGCTCCTGAACAACTGATAACCGTCATCAAGAGTAAAATTGACAAGCTCTCTTTTACTGTTTGTGTAAGCGTGTTACTTTTGTAGCCATGTTCCATATGAAATGGATTCGTTACAATTTAAAAAGCCTAAAACGTGCATCCAATACTCTTAACCAACGTTTCTTATAGTAAGTATAACAACGTTTTAGTGTGCTAAATCGTTTTCTCTGCTTTATTTCTACAATCAAGATCTTACAAATTACCGAGACCTACCACTATTATAGAACAATCTAACAGAACCGCTTCCAACCCTATGGTTCTTCTAAAGTTAACTCAGTTTCGTCTTTCAGTACGTTTAACACGTTTATACCATGTAAGTGACACCCCGGCCAGAATAACGATCATTGCCCCGATGGACAGAGCTGACGGCATTTCTCCAAATATAAAATAGGCAGCTATTGCCGCAAAGACGCCTTCAGACAGTACCAGGGTCGACAGCAGCGTAGGAGACACATATTTAACTGCAAAGTTGATAGATCCGTGACCAAGAATAGTGGGTCCAAGGGCCAGCCCGATTCCAACGAGGAGTGCAGAGCCGCTAATAGCCGGTATACCCCCAACCCACAGAACGGCCAGTATGAGGCTGGTGATAGTTGCGTACAGGTACACATAAAATACATAGTCGATCCATTCGGTATACTGCCTGATTTTGCGTCCCAGCATAAAATAAACCACAAAGATGACCGCAGCCGTTAAAGCAAGCGCATTGCCAAACAGCGCATTTGGAAACGCCTCAAGGCTTGCTTCATCGGCGATGCCAAGAAGAGCCGACCCTGCAAATGCCACAAATACTCCAACCCACACAATACCGCGAAACCGCCGTTTGAAGATCAGGCTCTCTGCAACGATAAGCATCACGGGGTGTATCGTTACAAGTACCGACGCAGACGCTACGGATGTGTAGTTTAGTGAGGCGATCCAGAAAGAGAAATGGAGGCCAAGGCATATACCGGTCAGTGCCAGCAAAACACGACTGATACCAAGAGATTTCAGCTCAGGAATCGATTTTCTCTGTGGAAACCAAAACGGAAAAAGGAAAAGTACTGCAAACCCTGTCCGGAGGGCCGAGAGTGCAAGCGGCTCAACATCCGGGGCAAACCGAACCATAATCGGAGCCATCCCAAATGTAGAAATCCCTACAAGCAGAAGTGCGGTAATTTTGCCGGTTGAAATATCCGCCTGATTATTCAAAACAGTTAGCGGATACGATCCATGGAGTCAACCAGCTCTTTGTCTTTTTTGATACGCCGGCCCGCCATCCATAACAGAATCAGTGAGACCACAATCAGGCCCGTGCTGATGACCTCTTTCCATAGAAATCGCCCAAATCCGCCGAGTGTAAACAGAATAGCAACAGCAATACCCAATGCAGCAATCTGAAAATAGCTCGCGGCCTTTACCCATTTAATTTGATTCAGGCGGTTGCCGTAGGTAAAAATTGCGACGAGGCTCAGTGCCATTGCAACCGTGAGTAATCCCGCAAAACTGATGCCAATCCAGCCCGATGGATCATTAAACGCATGCCTGTACATTGGCGTAAAAAAGACTGAAAGATTAAGGAGAATAGCCAGGGACAGGTAGACTGTTTGTATTCGTTGGATCAAACCGCTGTAAATTTAATGTGATGGATTTATCGTGAGAAACTATTGCTTCTACTACAATAGACCTTACCTGTGACAGAAAAACTAAAATTCAGGCAAAACACAAAATATGAAAATAGAGATGCAGAAGCTAAGATCTAATTGCTACAAGATTGACAAATACAGGCTTCGGTAATGATTGCTGATTCTATTTGTATGGAAAGATCTCTACGTCTATTTTTACGCTTTAATTTTATCCTCTTATGCTCTCAAAAGCCGAGTCTGTATACCGCCTTGTTTTCGAAAATGCGCCGATAGGAATTGTCCATTTCGACAACATCGGATTGATTACCGCATGTAATCAGCAATTTGTTGACATTCTTGGTTCGTCCATGGATAAATTAATCGGCATCTGTATGCTGGATTTGCCTGACTCAAAAATTTCTGAGTCTGTTGAAAAAGCTCTCAGCGGGGAGAAAGGATACTATGAAGGCCACTACGAATCTATCACTTCGGGAAAAGTGACACCAGTAAAGGTAACATTTGCCCCGATAGAGTCAGAGGATGGCGAGATTGACGGCGGTGTCGGACTTGTGGAGGATATCAGCGAGCGGGTAAGCCTCAACAGGTCACTCACTAAATTCAGGCTTGGCATTGACCGGTCGTCCAACCCTGTATACATCACAGATCAGGATGGATACATTCAGTATGCTAACCCGGCCTTTGAGAAACAATACGGTTTCAGCGTGGATGAAGTGATTGGAAAGACTCCGCGTATATTGAAATCAGGTGCTCAGAGTGATGTTTTTTATGAAAGCTTCTGGGAAACAATCCAGTCCGGTGTAAGCTCTGAAGGTGAGATCGTGAACCGCACCAAAGATGGCGATCTCGTAACCGTTCATTATTCAACCAATCCTATCATTGATGATGATGGGCACCATCTCGGCTATATCTCCATACAGGATAATATTACCAGCCGCGTAGAAATGGAGAACAAGATCCGCAGGTCTCTAAAAGAGAAAAATGTGATGCTTGCAGAAATTCATCACCGTGTGAAAAACAACCTTGCTATTGTTTCCGGACTGCTTGAGCTTGAGACGCACGATCGTGATGACGAACAGACGATTGAGTTTATCAGGAAAAGTCAGACCAGGATCAAATCGATGGCAATCGTTCATGAGAAAATGTATCAAAGCCACAACCTCTCGAGCGTAAATCTTAGTGAGTACGTCGAGGAGCTTACCGAAACAATTCGTGTTAACTGGATAAGGAACACCTCCCCTGTCTCTTTTGACCTTTCCATCAAAGATGTGGATATAAATATTAATCAGGCTATTCCGTTGAGCCTGATTATACATGAGCTTATTACAAACGCTATTAAACATGGCTTTGGCCTCAAACAACCGGGATGTATAAGCGTCAGCATTTATGAAGCATCCGGCTGTATCAGGCTTTTGATTTCAGATAATGGTGATAATGTGCCACCCGATTTTGATTTGGAAAAATCCCAGAAACTTGGGCTGACTCTTGTCCGGATTCTTACAAAACAGCTAAATGGAGATCTGACCTGCAGTACAGATGGCGGGTTAACGTACCGACTATCATTTGAGAAAAAGAACACCAAAGGCCCTTCCGGCAACTTTTAATATTGTCTACCTGCCGGATATTCTCTTATCGAGTGAATATTTGCCGGCCCCCGTGAAAAACAGAACCACAAAGTTTATCAGAAAAAAGAGTCCCAGTTCTTTTCTGGAGAAAGGATCTCCTGCATGAGCAACAAACACAGCCACGCACATAGTAATGATAAGCGGAATAAGCGCTATCCGCGTCCATAACCCTACAAGTACAAAGGCTGCACATACAAACTCGGCAAAGGCCACCAGCACAAGCGATGGTGCAGGACCAATTCCAAGCGGGTCACCGAAGCTAAAGTCTCCTTCGAGAATTTTCATAAATTTGGGGAAGCCGTGTGTCATGATCAAAGCAGAGGCTCCTATTCGGAGCAAGAGAACGGCTATATCGGGGCTAATCAGCTCATCAAGACGTGCTGATCGTAATTTCTTAAACATAGGACGTTATGGTTAGATGGTCGTTATTTGCTGTGACTAAATACTACTATTTCGCCGAAAAACACAAAAATGCTACCTCAAAAAATGGAGCGGCATCGGCTTCCGCCCCATCATTTTATGACTATTAAATTATGGAGTGATAATCAATTTACCCCGGTTGTGGAGTGTTTCAACATCTTTGAGAGCCTGTGCCGCCTCGTTAAGACTGTATAGTTTTGTTGATGGGATCTTCAGCTTTCCCTCATCAGCTAGTTCAGACATGTGCTTCAGCTGTGATGAGTTGGGCTCTACAAACACGTATTCATAATCCACATCCCATTCATCTTCCGGTTTACTTTTAGTGATGGATACAACCTTTCCATCGTCAGACAGAATGCCGGACTCCATACATTCACTCAAAGAATCTCCCCGGGAGCAGTGGAAAATAAGATCAATGCCGTCAGCCACCATTTCGGATACCTGCTCACCTACATGACCTTTGCTGTAATCTATGGTTTCATCGGCCCCAAGTTCTTTCATGTAGTCATGATTCGACTCACTTGCCACGCCAATGACATGCGCACCGGCTGATTTAGCCAGCTGTATGGCGAGTGTACCCACGCCGCCGGATGCTCCAAGTATCAGCAGTGTCTGTCCGTCCTGAAGGTTTCCCGCATCAAAAATTGACTGATAGGCTGTAAGTCCAACCAGCGGAATACCACCGGCCTCTTCCATTGAAATCGATGCCGGGCGTTTAGCGAGATAACTTTCGGGGAGTGATACATATTCTGCAAATGTACCCTTTTGAATTGTTGGCCGACGGGCATACGCGTACACTTCGTCTCCCTCACTAAACCGCCGTGCGGAAAAACCATTTTCCTCAACTATGCCTGCAACATCCCATCCAGGAATGACCGGAAACTCTGCCGGAATTGCGTCTTTCAGCATTCCGCGGGCTACCGCTGCATCAACGGGATTCACGCCGGCTGCCTTCACCTTAACGAGGACTTCACCCTCACCCGGCTCTGGTTTATCCATGGTTCCAGTCTCAATATTATCGAGTTCGCCAAATTCATTGTAAAGAGCTACTTTCATAGTGTTGCTCATAACTAACTTTGTTTGTAATGATTAACTATTTGATTCTTCCTGCGCTGTACACATCACTCTTCAAAAACGAGTGCGTCGGGATCAGCACCAAGCTCTTTCAGGTACTCCATCATACTATCATTAAACGGACCCGGGCCACAGACATAGAACGGCTGATCAAAATTGTCTATTTTTGAGTCCAGAAACTCTTTATCGATAAATCCATCCAGAAAAATGTGATCATCGGTGGGCTCATCGGTAATTACATTAATAAATTGATCGCCCAGGATCTCTTCAAACTCCTCCTTTAGAATAATGTCTTTGTCCGTCGTATTGGAGAAAATAAGCGTGTTGTCTCCAATTTTGCCCCTTTTGTGAAGATCGCGAAATATGGCAATAAACGGTGTAACACCGGCACCGCCTGCCAGGAAAACTCCCTCGCCGGTATACTGAATGGTTCCCCACGGGTCGTCGATAATTAGTGCGTCTCCTTTCTTTAGCTTGCCAATCTGTTCCGTTACACCGTCATGATCTGGATAGATTTTGATGATGAACTCAAGGTTTTTGTCCTCATTGAGGGATGTAAACGTGAACGGGCGCTTTTCGTCCCGCCAGTCATCTTTATCAATAGCTACTTCCGTAGCCTGACCCGGTTCAAATTCGTAGCCGCCTGGTTTTTCGACGGTAAGTCTTCTTACATCGTGGGTTACCATGTCCGTATCTAATACCTTTACTGTATGTGCCATAAAATTTGTTTCTTTATACATTTTGCTTTCTCATAAGATGACAAATTTCAGCCTCTTACCATTCAGTTTTCATTTCCCGATTTGTTCCCCTTCAACGTTCCGGCAGGATAAATTTTGGGAGTAAAAGATCTGCCATACAGGTATTTGCTCTATGATTTTTTGTTTTCAGCATGTGAGAAGGAATTGAAATAACTGTCAAAAGATCACGATTTCGATATATGCTTTGGATTGCTATTTTTCATTGTCATACTGACATCCACAATTTTCGGAACTGCCCCGATTTATGATTTTTGAATAATGCCCGACAAACTATTCGTTTACGGAACTCTCAAACCAGGTCAATCTATGGATCATCTGCTTCACTCAATTGGCGGTACGTGGGAAAAAGGCTCTGTTCGGGGGAAATTTATCGGTGCAGACGAAATTCCGGGCTTCCCCTATCCGGGCGTCATCCTGGATGATACGGCCGGTACTGTTGACGGATACCTGTTCACGTCCGAATATCTTTCAAATCACTGGAATGATCTCGACAGATACGAAGGAAGCAGCTACGAACGGGTTATTACACAGGTGACACTACGCAATGGTTCGGTGACGGACGCATACATCTATGAACTAAAAACCAGGTGACTGCGAGTACGAGTCATAATCTGAAATTGCAGGATATTTTATACAGCTCCCCCATCAGGAACGAAATCTGTACAGAGTACTTTTAGATCAACACTCTAACTTTTTAGCTCCTGATACATGAAATACTTGATTGCAATATTGCTCTTCGCGCTCCCTATCAACGGCGATACAATTTTTGATTTCTCTTCAACATCCGATACCCGTAACTGGAGAATTGTAGATGATGTTGTGATGGGTGGAAGATCTGATGGTAACTTCTCCCTCTCGAAAGACGGTCACGGAGTGTTCAGCGGAGACATATCACTGGAAAATAACGGGGGCTTTTCATCAGTACGATACGGCGTCGACGATTTTCCTGTTGATGCCAACAGCTCGGTACGCATTCGGCTCAGGGGCGATGGTAAAACCTATCAGTTCAGAATTAAGCATGACCGCCGATATGAATACTCTTACGTACATGAATTCAATACATCCGGAGAGTGGCAAACTATTGAGATACCGGTCAACAGCATGTACCCGGTTTATCGCGGCCGCCGTCTGAACCGGCCAAATTTCAGCTATGATTCCATAGAAGAGCTCACGTTCCTGATCGGTAACGGGCGTCCCCAGACCTTTCGCCTGCTCATCGACAAAATTGAACTCATCGCACAATGAACCGCACACCTGTACTGATTATCGGCGCCGGCCTCTCCGGGCTCACCCTTCTTTACCTGCTTCAAAAAGAAGGACTTGAAGGCATTATCCTCGAAGCGAGGGACCGGGTTGGAGGGAGAATACTGACGGCTAAGGGCGATAGCGGCCCGACCGTTGATATGGGTGCAACATGGCTTGGGCCCGCGCACAAGCGTCTTCAGTCATTGCTGAATGAGCTGGAGTTAGAGCGATTTGAACAGCACATGGGCGAAAAAGCAATCTATGAGCCGAACTCCATGACGCCCCACCAGCTCGTGACCCTGCCTGCAGGACAGGAGCCAAGCTGGCGGATAAAAGGAGGTACATCAACCTTGATTGGTGCACTTGCCAATAAAGCCGGTGAAGGACGTATTTACACCGGGCAGCAGGTGCAAAGGGTTTCTGAAAAAGACGGCATGCTCCTCGTGAAATCCGATACGGACACATACAAGGCTGACGTTGTGGTTTCCACACTCCCGCCGAAACTGAACATTGAGAGCATTGAGTTTGAGCCCGGATTGCCTGAGGAAGCCACAGAAATTATGTCATCCACTCACACCTGGATGGGTGAGTCCATAAAGTTTGGTATAAGCTATAATCATCCTTTCTGGCGCAGCAACAAAAGCAGCGGAACGGTGTTTAGCAATGCCGGACCGATAACTGAAATGTATGACCATTCAAACTCAGGGGGAACTCACGTTGCACTGATGGGATTCTTGAACAGCAGTTATTTCTCTCTCACTCGTGATCAGCGTCTCGGAAAAGTCCTGGAACAGTTGCGAAGCTATTACGGAGAGCAAGCGGATAACTACCTGCACTATCACGATCTCGTTTGGTCGTCTGAGGAATTTACCTTTCATCCATACAAAAAGCACGTACTGCCTCATCAAAATAACGGACATACTGTATTCCGGAAGCCGTGGCTAAACGGCAAGTTTTTTATGGCAGGAGCAGAAACCTCATCAGTCTCTCCGGGATATATGGATGGAGCGGTCTCCAGCGCGGAACGGGTTTTCAAACAAATCAAAGAGCAGTTACAGTCCTGATATTACCTTTATCCCGGGTTCGATTACCTACGTGCCGGTTTAGTAAGTATCATAGAAAAAAGGTAGCAATCCGTGGAAGCCAAGTGCTGTATGGGGTCTTTTGACATTTAATTACTCACCACCATCCGAAGCCTTTTGATTGTTGACCTGTGTCAGCAATACGCCCACCAGAACAATCCCAAGGCCTGCCAGATCCATCATCCTTACGGTATCGCCAAACGCGAGCCACGCCATAAGCATCGTTACGGGTGGCCCGAGGTAAAAAAGGCTGGCAACCTGCGTTGCTTCAAGCCGCTCAATCAGCAGCCACATCAGCGCATACGCAGCAAGTGACACTGCAATAATGAGCCAGATCATTGTATAAATGAATACCGGTTCCCACTCGGTGTACAGCTCTTCGGCAAATATGGCGGGCAGTGCCAGCACAGCCGTTGTGGCAAGACTTTGGTAGAAAAGCGTTTCGCCGAGCGGCAACTTTTCCATATCGTGCGTAATATCTATTCTTCGCTGTACCAGGCTTGCTATTGTGATGCCCACCACTGAACCTAAGGGAATCAAATAGCTGAAAACCGACTGATAGCTGTTGAAATCAATTCTGTAGGCCACGGTCACAAATACACCCAAAAAACCCAGTATCAAGCCTGCCCACTGATACCTGTTGGTTCGTTCTCCGGTTACAATACCTGAAAATGCCCCGGTAGTTAGCGGCTGCAGTGCTACAACCAGGGCCACAATTCCTGCAGGCACTTTATTATCGAGCGCAAAGAGCACACAGGTTAGCCACACACCATGGGCAAGAACCCCGATAAGCATGTTCGGAGCAGCTATCCTCCACCCCACCCAGGTCAGGCGTCCTCTTACAATCAGGTATCCTGCAATGAGCATGGTAAGCGCCAGGTACCGCCAAAACACAAGTGTAAACGGGCCCGTGAATGGAAGCCCATACTCTGCACCGATGAAACCCGAATTCCAGAGGAGAACAAACCCCACCGCTAATGCAAGTGTCTTCTTTGATTTCATTTACTTTGTTAAAAATACTACTGAAAGCCAGCTATAAGTGACAAAGTCATAGATCCTGATTTTCAATATAATTGACTAAAAAATATGCGTAGAAAGGCAGGCTTAACCTCAAAATTTTTTAGGCTAGAAGCAGTTAATTGCTTTTCCACCTGAAACAACACCTGAGTTTGAAAGAAAATTTCTGTTAATTCGTTTTCATTTCAGGAGTTGAAATCCATAGGGAAGTGGTGTTTGATTCAGTATCAACAGGCAGGCTCTCGTTTGTGACATTTTGTGTTATCGTACCTGTAGCAGGGGAAGACGCTTGCGGCCTTCGGCCCCGGCCGATTCAACACTATCATGAAAGAACATTTTCACGACATACTGATCGGTCACTGAATGACCGCGATTTCATATTTTCTTTTCATTACTATCACACATCTATCCTCAGATAACCTATGCTTAAATCTTACCTTTTTACAAAGACCTTCAGAAAATAATGTACCGATTCATGTCCGGTCAGATTTCTTCTCCATCAGAACAGCCACCTGAAATTCAAGGCGTTTCATTTCGCGCATCACAGACTCTTTATCCATCTGCATCCACTGCCAGAGTTTAATCATGATCCCAAAGCTCCATGCAATAAAGAGGACAACGCTATATCGCAGTATCTCAACAACATCCGGTGAAGTGAATAGTTTGTAGCCGCAATATACGGCAATACCTACCGCAATGGTATGCACGATAGCGGTCAAAACAGCCATGCGTCCAAACTTACCAGAATACAAGCTTTTGACTTTTTGAGGCAGTCCCTCCTCCTCTAAAGAAGCATAAAATTCAGCCTCCTCTTTGTTCAGTGATTCTGAGATTAAACGGTCGATTTCTTGTTCATTTTTCATAGCTTTTTCTGTTTGTTATTAATAATGGTCTTTAACTTTTCACGGGCGTAAAACAACCGGGATTTTACCGTTCCTTTCGACACATCCAGCACACTGCTGATTTCGGCCAAACTCAGATTTTCCATATAAAACATGGACAGGACAATCCGCTGCGACATAGGAAGCTGCTGAATCCCAACCCGTATCTCATCCAGCTTCTCGTCATCGTCATCCACAATCTCACTGCCGACGTCTGCCTGTGCCGCTTCTTTCAAACGTCCGGCCTGCCGTCTCAATGTTTGCTGATGCCGTATCCAGTCCACTGCTCTCCGGCGGGCAATTGTCAGCGCCCACGCTTCAAAACTGATCTTCAGTTTCAGGCTTTCAAGTCTTGGGATAATACTATACCAGCACTCCTGAACAAGATCATCAACAGCGGACTGATTTCCCGTCGCCAAATAAATCGACTGTTTCAGTCTGGGATGGAAAGTTCTGATCAACTGACGCAATGCATCCTTATCCCCCTCCTGGTATCGTGATACCAGCGAATTGTAATCTGTATGTTCGGAGTGTTTTGCCATCGTGAAGATAGTCGTGCAGCGTAGCCAAAAGTTCAAAACTATTTCTATAGGCTAAGCCAGCTCTTGTCTAATACAGATTAAAAGATGACTAAAAAATCGTTGATTACTTCCACGATAAACTCTGCAATCTGCCCCATCAAATGGTAATTCCAAATCTCCAGAACTGTTACGCTAATTATTCCAAATGTACTTTTTAGTAAGAAGTAAATGGAAGAATGATCCATAAAAAAGACACCATGGATACACAGTAATATGGTAATACAGGTAATCGTCAGTACCCATAGAGGATTCATCTTAAAGGCAGCGATTTTGTATACCAGGTCTAGTAGCGGATTAACTATTTGGGTATTCATGGGGCTCAATCTTCTTTTAATAATCAAGAGTGCAATTCTTGCTTCTATCTATTAAGTCGGACATGAGATGAATACGTTCAATTTTTTGCTCTTCACATTATTAGGGTAACAGTATCATAACTCCTCTATAACTCCATGGTAACGATTTGGTGATAGTCAGGGCCTTTCTTTAAGCATTGATTATGCGGCTCATTACTTGATGATTTAGCAATCAACAACTGATGAGCTTAAAACGACAAACGTCTAAAACGGCAGCGATTTTTTCACTTACCCACTTGACGTCCTTGTTGTGTTCTCCAAATTCAACCATTAACCCCCTTTTAATATGAAACGTACATACAGTATCTGTTTATTCCTTTTAACTAATGCCATTCTGTTTTGTTTACCGGTACTGCTGCAGGCACAGACCGTCACCGGTACCGTCACAGATTCCGAAACCGGTGAATCGTTACCCGGT
>Ga0102928_1002146_pt1 | contig 11846 bp, 7 predicted proteins | sample SalPonR1_B_D1_MG_FD_78504 | JGI IMG/M metagenome (GOLD analysis project Ga0102928, IMG submission 78504) | Salt pond soil microbial communities from South San Francisco under conditions of wetland restoration - Salt Pond MetaG R1_B_D1_MG | ecosystem: Environmental > Aquatic > Marine > Intertidal...
GAGCGCCTTCTTGAGGTCGGACAGCGGCTGCTCGACCGCTTCCTTCTCCTCGGCCGAGACGTTCTCGCCCTGTTCACGCAGCACCTTCTCGGTCTGGTAGACGAGCGAGTCGGCGTTGTTGCGGACCTCGGCCTCCTCGCGGCGCTTGCGGTCCTCCTCGGCGTGGGCCTCGGCGTCTTTCACCATCTGGTCGATGTCGTCCTTGTCGAGCGTGGACTGGCCCGTGATGGTCATCGACTGTTCCTTGTTGGTGGCCCGATCCTTCGCCGAGACGTGGACGATGCCGTTGGCGTCGATGTCGAAGGTGACCTCGATCTGCGGCACACCACGGGGGGCGGGCGGCAGGTCGACGAGCTGGAACTTGCCGAGCGTCTTGTTGTAGCTGGCCATCTCGCGCTCGCCCTGGATGACGTGGATCTCCACCGACGGCTGGCTGTCCTCGGCCGTGGTGAACACCTCGGTGCGCTTGGTGGGGATGGTGGTGTTGCGCTCGATGAGCTTGGTCATCACGCCACCCTTGGTCTCGATGCCGAGGCTGAGGGGCGTGACGTCGAGCAGCAGGACGTCCTTGACGTCGCCGCGCAGCACCCCGGCCTGGACCGCTGCGCCGATGGCGACGACCTCGTCGGGGTTGACGGTCTTGTTCGGCTCCTTGCCGGTCATGTTCTGGACGAGGTCGGTGACCGCCGGCATCCGGGTGGAACCGCCGACGAGGATCACGTGGTGCAGGTCGCCCTGGGCGACGCCGGCGTCCTTGAGTGCCTGCTCGAACGGCACCCGGCAGCGCTCGATGAGATCGGAGGTCATCTCCTGGAACTTCGAGCGCGACAGCGACTCGTCGAGATGGAGCGGGCCCTCGGCAGTGGCCGTGATGAACGGCAGGTTGATCTGGGTCTGCTGCACCTGGCTGAGTTCGATCTTGGCCTTCTCGGCCGCTTCCTGCAGGCGCTGTGCGGCCATGCGGTCCTGGCTGAGGTCGACCCCGTGGGCGGCCTTGAACTGCTGCACCAACCAGTCGATGATGCGCTGGTCCCAGTCGTCGCCACCGAGGTTGGTGTCGCCGTGGGTGGACTTCACCTCGAACACGCCGTCGCCGATCTCGAGCACCGACACGTCGAACGTGCCGCCACCGAGGTCGAACACGAGCACCGTCTCGTCCTCGGCGGCCTTGTCGAGGCCGTAGGCGAGCGCAGCGGCCGTGGGCTCGTTGATGATCCGCAGCACCTCGAGACCGGCGATGGTGCCGGCTTCCTTGGTGGCGGTGCGCTGGGCGTCGTCGAAGTACGCCGGAACGGTGATGACCGCCTGGGTGACCGTGTCACCGAGGTAGCTCTCGGCGTCGCGCTTGAGCTTCATCAGAGTGCGCGCCGAGATCTCCTGCGGCGTGTACACCTTGCCGTCGATGTCGTCGGACTTCCAGTCCTCACCCATGTGACGCTTGATGGAGCGGAACGTCCGGTCGGGGTTGGTGATGGCCTGGCGCTTGGCGACCTCGCCGACGAGCACCTCGCCCGACTTGGAGAACGCCACGACCGACGGAGTGGTACGGGCGCCTTCGGAGTTGGGGATGACGACGGGGTCGCCGCCCTCCAGGACGGACACCACCGAGTTGGTGGTTCCGAGGTCGATGCCGACTGCCTTGGCCATGAGTGCTCCTTCGAGTGCTGTGTTCCGTGCTGGGGGTTACGAGTGGGGACGTGAGGGGTATTCGGAGAGGTGTCGTGACGGAATCACGACACCGCGATCTGTCGGACTCCCACGATACGACCGACTCAGGGCAGAAGCAACACCGGAATCATGTTCCTTGAGTCGAGTCGACTCAAGTTGTGCGCGACCGGTTCGAACTCAGCCGGGCAGGCGTTCGGGGCCGAACGAGGCCGGCAGCAGGTCGGCGATCGACAGCGACACCACCGCACCGGTGGTGGCACTCACCGAGTGCACCACCACCTCCGGACCGGCGAACTCGCGCAGACGCTGGCGGCAGCCGCCGCACGGGGTGCCGGGCAGGTCTCCGTCGGTGACCACCACCACCTCGCCGATCTCGTGGTCGCCCGCCAGCACCATCGCTGCGATCGCGCCGGCCTCGGCGCACGAGCCGAGCGGGAACGCCGCGTTCTCCACGTTGCAGCCGGTGACGACGGTGCCCGCGGCGGTGCGCAGTGCCACACCCACGCGGTAGTGCGAGTAGGGGCAGTAGGCGCGGGTGTGGGCCTCGGTCGCGGCCGCGAGCAGGTCCGCCGGCACGGCGGCAGCACGATCGGGGTCGTGGGGCGTCGACGTCGTCATGGCGACATGCTCCCACGCCGGCGGCGACGGCGAAGCGCTCGACCGCCAGGACCGGACCGGCCGACGCCGGGTGCCGGCAGCCGTCAGTGGAGGCCGACGACGAGTGGGAGCACGACCGGCGTGACGACCAGCGTCACCAGGGTGAGCGGAGCTCCGACCACCGTGAAGTCACGGAAGCGGTAGCCACCGAGGCCGTAGACCATCAGGTTGGTCTGGTAGCCGATCGGCGACAGGAACGAACACGATGCGCCGATCAGGACGACGATGGCGAACGCCCGGGGGTCGAGGCCGCCCTCGAGCGCCGTCGCCGTCGCCACCGGGATCATCAACGCAGCGGCAGCGTTGTTCGACAGCAACTCGGTCATCACCATCGTGGTGGCCAGCACCGCCACCAGTCGCCCGACGTCCCCGAACGGGTCACCGACGCCGCCGAGCACGGCGGCCATCTCGGCGGCGAGCCCGCTCACCCCCACGGCGGTGCCGAGACTGATCGACATGGCGATCGTGAGCACCACGTTGAGGTTCACGGCGCGACGCGCCTCGGTCACGCTGATCACGCGGAACGCCACCAGCGCCGCAACGGCCAGCAGCGACGCCTCCATGAGGTCGAGCAGACCGGCGACGACCGCCGCCACCATCGCCACGATCGCCACGACCACTGCCGGAGCCCGGTGGTTGCGCGCCGGTGGCGGCGCATCGAGCGAGGCGATCACGCTGAAGTCGCCGTGACCCCTCCACTGACGCTCGAACTCGGGCATCGCGAGCACCAGCAGCACGTCCCCGGGCCGGAGCACCACGTCGCCCAGCTTGCCCGGCAGGACGTCGTCGTGCCGCCGGATCGCCAGCACGGCGGCGTCGTAGCGGGCCCGGAACCCGGCATCACGCAGCGTCGTACCGGCCAACTCCGAACGCTCCGACACCACGGCCTCGAAGAGGCCGGCGTCGGGCCGGTCGCCCGCACCCACGAGGTGGGCGTGCTCGGCGCTGGCGAATCCCTCGATCTCCAACAGGTCCACCACGTCCACGACGTCGCCGGCGAAGTAGCAGACGTCTCCGGCACCGAGCACCGTGCCGGGACGCGCCGGTATCACCGCGCCCGCACGCTCCACACCGGCGAGGAACACGCCGCGGAGGTGGCGCAGGCCTGCACCGTCGACGGTCCGGCCCACGAGTGGACCGCCGGGCTCGACCGTGAGCGCCATCGTGTAGGGCTGGCTCGGGTCGCCCACCGACGGCGGATCGTCGATGCGGTGCCGGAGCAGGCGTGGTGCGGTGAGCACCAGCACCAGCACCCCCACCGCAGCCACCGGCAGCCCGACACCGGTGATCTCGAACACACCGAGGGGCTCAGCACCGCTCGCCACCAGCAGATCGGAGACGACGAGGTTCGTCGACGTGCCGATCACCGTCACCACGCCACCGAACACGGCGGCATACGACAACGGGATCAGGTAGGGCGAGGGTGACAGACCGGTGCGGCGGCACCACGTGACCACCCGCGGTGCGGTGAGGGCCACGAGCGGCGTGTTGGGCAGCACGGCCGACATGCCGGCACTGAGCACCGCCAGCCGCCCGAGCCGACCGGCGTCGCCCCGTTGCGCAGTACCGCCCGCCGCACCGTTCGACGACCGGCCGGCGAGCACACGGTCGATCAGCGGTGACAGTGCCCCCGTGACGGTCGCCGCGCCGGCCAGCACGTAGAGCGCGGCGATCGTGACCGGGGCGCTCGCCGAGAGGCCCGCCAGTGCTTCGCCCTGGTCCACCACGTCGGTGAGCAACAGCACTCCGACGGCCGCGCCCATGGCCGCAGCCGTCGGGAGCCGGTCGAACGCCAACACGCCGAACGTGGCGACGAGGACGGCGAGTGTGATCCAGGCGTCGGCGGTCATGCGCCACCGGAACCGGCAGGATCCTGCCTCAGGGTGATGACGACGACGTCACGACCGGCGCGAGGGTGTTCGGCCGACACGGTGACCTGCGCATCGGCTGCGGCCCGCACCGTCCAGGTGGCCGACACCCGATCGGGCGTGCCGTCGCCGGACCGGCTGAACGGCGCGGCGCTCGCTCCCTGCAACTGCCCGAACCGTCGCCGGGTCGGGCCGTCGAGCACCTCGGTGCCCGCGCCCGCCGACAGTTCGGCCACGACGGGACGCACCAGTCCGAGCTTGGCGGCGTGTTCGGTCACGGTGGTGGGCAGCCAACCGGTGTTGGCGATACCCACGCCGACACGCCAGGTGTCGGCACCGAGCTGCTCGACGTCGTGCCGCAGGATCTCCAGACGTGGCGACGCGAGGGCCTGGGCGATCGCGAAGTCGGCGTGACCGGTCACCTCCGCGCGGAGGTGGTCGGCGGGCGGATTCACCCACGAGTGCAGACGATTCCAGCCACCCAGCTCCACGCGGCCGAGCTGCGGATGGTCGAAGGCGTACCAGTCGACGAAGGGCACGGTGCGTGGATCGGACGTCGGGCGGTCGTCGAACCACCGCAGCACGGCGAGGGCGTCGTCGTCGGTGGGGCCGAGGAACCACTGGTGCGTCGGCATGCGGCGACCCGTGGCGGCGTGCACGGGATCCCAGAACTCGGTCGTCCAGCCGTAGACACCCAGGTGCTCGTACGCCCAGTCGTCGGAGGCGCCGCTCATCAGGTCGGAGCGATCCCACGTGAAGTCCTCGTACACCGAGTGCGACGGGTAGCCCGTGCAGTCGGCACCGATCTCGGCCAGGCGTTGCCAGACCCACACGTCGAGCGGCGGCAACTCGGAGTCGGGTCGGGTCGACGACGGTCGGAGCAGGACGCCGCCGTAGGTGTGATAGGCGTTGACGCCGCACACGTTCGGCCGGGCGGCGATGGCGCGCACCAGGGCGTCGATCTCGGGCTCGGACAGCGGGTGGTCTCCCGACCCGCGCACCGTCGGGCTCCATCCCGCCGGGTAGTTGCGGTTCAGGTCGAGCCCTTCGGGCGGATGGGGCACGGGGACGGTGAAGCCGTCGTGGTCGTCGACGGTTCCCTCGCTGAACACGCGGTACCGGGGGCGCCCGTCCGTCGGGCCCTGCGGCGGGATCGGCACGAGCAGACGCAGGTCGTCGGGGTGAACGGTCCACGCACCGTTCGGATCCGCGATGCGCATCTGCAGGATGCGTCCGTCGCCGTCGACGTCCTCGACGTGGTGCCCGGGCCAGCGATGGGCGTCGGGATACGGCCAGGGGCGCACACTCGATCGACGCAGGCGAGGTGGATCGGCGAGGGCCCATTCGGCGCCGTCGGGGTTGACTCGCGGGACGACGTAGAAGGTGCGCGTCCGCAGGGCTCGCACGATCGTCTCGTCGCCGGCCTCGAACCCGTCGACGAGGCGCTGCAGGAGGTGGCAGGCGGCGACCGTGGCCGTGAGCTCGACGGCGTGGACGGAAGCGTCCACCCAGTGGGCCGGCTTGGTGTCGTGCGAGCCGGTCGACGCGTCGGTGACGGTGACGACGAGGAGGTCGCGCCCTTCGTGCGACCGCCCGTACCGCTCGATCGCCACCAGCGCCGGATGGGCGCCCGCCAGGTGCTCCAGCCACGCCACGAGCTCGTCGTGGCGGAGGAAACGGTCGAACGCATACGCCTCCGGCGTGTCGTGGTGGCTGGTCACGTCGGAAGACTATGCACCACGTCGAGCGCGGCCGGCGATCGACCCGACGCCGGACCGCCGGCGACATCGCACGTGCCAACGTGCCGACATCGCGCGGTGCCCCTACGATCGGGGCCATGACCGGAACGCTCGTGATCCTCCGCCACGGCCAGTCGGAGTGGAACCTCGCCAACCTGTTCACCGGATGGCACGACGTGCCGCTCACCGTCCTGGGCCGCAGCGAGGCGGTGGCGGCCGGCGTCACCATGGCCGAGGCGGGGCTGCGGTTCGACACCTCGCACACCTCGTTGCAGACGCGTGCCGTGGTCACCCAGAACCTCGCACTCGACGCGATGGACCAGGCCTGGCTCCCGGTCGAGCGCAACTGGCGGCTCAACGAGCGTCACTACGGGGCGCTGCAGGGTCTCGACAAGAAGCAGACCACCGAGCAACACGGAGCCGAACAGGTCCACGCATGGCGCCGCGGCTACGACACCCCACCCCCCGCCGTCGATCTCCACTCGCCCGAGCATCCGGCGAACGACCCCCGCTACGCCCACCTGCCACCCGACGTGCTTCCGGCGTCGGAGTGCCTGAAGGACGTGGTGGCCCGGGTGCTGCCGTACTGGTACGACCGCATCGCGCCGCAGCTCCTCGACGGCAAGGCCGTGCTCGTCACCGCCCACGGCAACTCGCTGCGGGCGCTGCTGAAGCACCTCGAGGGTGTGAGCGACGACGAGATCGCCGCGGTCAACATCCCCACGGGGGCCCCTCGCCGGTACGACTTCGACGATCGGTTGACGGTGACGTCGGCGGAGTACCTCGGCGATCCCGAGGCCGTCGCCGCCGCCGCCGAGGCGGTCGCCGCGCAGGCCGGCACGGGCTGAGGCGACACAGCGGCGCACCGGTGGCGCACCGGTGACGTCTGCGCTGCACGAGCGCGCATAAGGTTCCGCAGATGGCGAGCATGAAACGACATCTGGACACTCTCCGCAACGTTGCACTGTTCAGTGCGTGCAACAAGAAGGAACTCGAGAAGGTTGCGAAGGCGAGTGACGAGATCAAGATGACCGCAGGGTCGTTGATCGTCGATCAGGGGCAGACGGGCCGCGAGGCCTTCATCGTGCTCGACGGCGAGGTCGACATCCGCCGGAACAACCGCAAGGTGGCCACGCTGGGTCCGGGCGCCGTGGTCGGCGAGCTGTCGCTGCTCGACCACGGACCGCGCACGGCCACCGCGGTGTGTGCCACCGACTGCACGCTGCTGGTGATCGACCAGCGCCGCTTCCTCGGCGTGATCGACGACGTGCCGGCGATCTCGCACAAGCTGCTCTCCAGCCTGGCGAGCCGCATCCGCGATCTCGACCGCCAGTACTTCGGCTGAACCCCGAGCCGAAATGACCCGCGAGGTGGCCAACGGGTAGCCTCGCGCCCGTCATGAGCACCCAGGTCGATCAGCCCGCCACGTCCAGCGACGACGCTCCGAAGCCGCCCGCCCGCGTCAAGCCCCACCAGGTCGTGCTGGTGGTCGGTGTGGCCGTGGGTCTGTTCACGCTGCTGTCGGGCATCCTCCCGCAGATCACCGGCTGGAAGAACGACAACCCCGTGCACCGCACGGTGTTCGTCAACATCCCCGGTCCGATCCAGATCGCCTTCTACACCTTGATGCCGGTCGCGATCATCTGGACCGCGATCATGTTCTCCAACCGCATGAAGAACTGGGAGCGCGGCGCTCCGGCCCAGCGGCACACCACCCGCAAGAACGCCGCACAGCGCCTGAAGGACTTCCGGGCCGGCGCCTACATGCAGACGCTGCTGCGCGACTCCGGCGCCGGGCTGATGCACTCGATGATCTACTTCGGGTTCCTCGTGCTGGTGGGTGTCACCACGGTGCTCGAGATCGACCACCAGCTGCCCGAGTCGCTGAAGTTCCTCCACGGCGACACCTACCGTGCCTACGCCTTCGTCGGCGACGCCGCCGGCCTCGTGTTCCTCGTCGGCGTGGTGTGGGCGATCGTGCGTCGCTACGTGCAGCGTCCCTACCGCATCCGCATCAAGTCCAAGCCCGAGCATGCCGCCATCCTCGGCACGTTCTTCGCGATCGGTGTCACCGGCTACGGCGCGGAGATGTTCCGCATCGCCCAGGAGGGGATGCCCGACTACGAGCGCTGGGCGTTCATCGGCTATCCGCTCGCCACCCTGGTCGACGGTTGGTCGCAGAGCACACTCGACACGTGGCACCAGTGGTGGTGGATCGCCCATGTCGCCACGTTCGTGGCGTTCCTGGTGCTGCTGCCGCTCACGATGCTGCGTCACATCTTCACGTCGCCGCTCAACATGTACCTGAAGGACAAGGAGCGGCCGAAGGGCGCGATGCGGCCGATGCCCGACCTGATGGAGACCGAGCTCGAGAGCTTCGGTGCGTCGTCGGTGGAGGACTTCACCTGGAAGCAGCTGCTCGACCTGGACGCGTGCACGATGTGCGGGCGCTGCACCAGCGTCTGCCCGGCCCACGCCACGGGCAAGTCGCTCGACCCGCGCGAGATCGTGTTGAAGTCGGGCGAGGTGATGGCTGCCACCGGCACTCCGAAGGTGAGCCCGCCGCTCGGCACCGACCCGGAGGTCACGGTCAGCGCCAACTCGCTGTTCGAGCGCATCACGCCCGAGGAGATCTGGGCGTGCACCACCTGCAAGGCGTGCGACGAGATCTGCCCGGTCAACATCGAGATCACCGACAAGATCTTCGACATGCGGCGCTACCTGTCGCTGATGGAGTCGAACTTCCCGGCCGAGCTGGGCAACGCCTACCGGGCGATGGAGAACCAGATGAACCCCTGGGGGCTCAACCAGGGCGAACGCGGCGACTGGGCCGAGGGGCTCGACGGGGTCACCATCGTCGACCCGGGCGAGGCGCTGCAGTCGGAGTACCTCTACTGGGTGGGCTGTGCCGGCTCGTTCGACGACAAGAACAAGAAGGTCACGCAGTCGATGGCGCAGCTGCTGCGTCGGGCGGGCATCGACGTGTCGGTGCTCGGCCCGTCGGAGATGTGCACGGGTGACCCGGCGCGCCGGTCGGGCAACGAGTACCTGTTCCAGATGCTCGCCCAGCCCAACGTGGAGATGCTCAACGGCATGGGCGTGAAGAAGATCATCACCCAGTGCCCGCACTGCTTCAACACGCTGCTCAACGAGTACCCGCAGATCGGCGGCAACTACGAGGTGGTGCACCACACCCAGTTGCTCGAGGAGCTGATCGAGTCGGGCCAGCTCGACGTGAGCCAGGCGACGCTCGAGGAGCGGATCACCTACCACGACTCGTGCTACCTGGGCCGCCACAACGACGTGTACCTCGCGCCGCGCAAGGTGGTGGCGTCGATCAAGGGCGTCGACGTGGTGGAGATGCCGCGCAACGGCACCACGGGCATGTGCTGCGGTGCCGGCGGCGCCCGCATGTGGATGGAGGAGAACGTCGGCACGAAGGTGAACGACGAGCGGGCGGCCGAGGCCCTGTCGACCGGGGCGACCCGGGTCGCCACGGCCTGCCCGTTCTGCTACATCATGCTCGACGACGGCGTGAAGGGTGCCGGCGTCGAGGAGGAGCAGGTGCGTGTCGCCGACATCTCGATCCACCTGCTGGAGGCGATCGAGGCGGGCGAGGCGGCGATGCACCACACGACGTCACCGTTCGCCACCGCCGGTGACGCCACCGCCCCGAGCGCGTCCACCCCGAGCGACGCCGGCTCCGGCGACGAATCCACCACGTTTGCGTGACACTTTCGTCGGGGCGCCCCGACGAAACCGTCACGCAAACGGTGGTTGCGCGGTCTGGGCGGATCAGCCGTTGATCACCTCGAAGCCCGACACGACGTCGAGCAGTTCGCCGGTGATCTGCGACTGACGGACCAGGTGATGGCGGCGCCGCAGTTCCTGCAGGCGCTCGTCCACGTTCTCCTGCGCACTCTCCATCGCCGACATCCGACTGGCGGCCACGGCGGCCATCGTCTGGGCGAAGCTGCGGTGCAGCCGCACGTACAGCAGGTGGCGCGTCAGCGACGAGAAGATCGCCCGACGCGGCATCGTGTAGGTCGGCAGCTGGTTGGTCGGCCACGGTGTCGCCCGCAGCGAGTCGAGCCAGCCCACGTCGAGCGGAACGAGCTGGTCGATCACCGGTTCGTAGCTGGTCTCCCTCTCACCCATGTGGGCGTAGGCGAGCTTGATCACGATGCCGGGCGTCTCCTCGAGCAACTCGTCGAGGCGCACCAGCAGGTCGTCGGCGCGGCGACCGATGCCCGGAATTGTGCTGGGCAGAGGATGCCGCTCGGTCGGGGCGAGTTCGGCCACCTCGAGTTCGGCCGCCAACCGGTCGCCGACGGCGACGACGTGCTCGAGCCGATCCATGCCGTCGCCCAACCAGGCGCCGAGGTGCTCGCGGGTGTGGCGCACCACGTGCCGGTTCACCGGGCCACAGAGGCCCTGGTTCGAACCGAACACCACCACGGCGACCGCACCGGACGGGTCGGAGTTCGCCGCGCGCACGTCGGTGTCGGGCGTGTCGCGCAGCACGATCTGGATGCCGCGTTCGATCGTGCGCTCGTAGCGGTCCATCACGTGCGCTGCCCGCTGGAAGTGGCGCACGTTCACGGCCGCCAACCCCTTCATGGTGGAGGTCACCGAGTTCAACTCCTCGGTCGAGGCCAGACGGCGGCCGAGCTGCTGGAGCGTCTCGGTCATCCCGCCGCCCCGTTCGAACCCTCACGCGGCTGCACCTCCGACCGGGCAGCCTCGGCCAACTCGTGGATTGCCGACCGCTCCTCCTCGCCGAGCTGTCCGCCTTCCAGCAGTACCTCCTCGACGTCGTCGAGACGTCCGATCCGGTCGCGGATCACCCGCTCGGCATCGGCCAGGCGGTCGGGGTCGAGGCCGTCGAAGACACCGTCCGTGACGGCGACGAGCAGGGCCAGCTGCTCCATCACCGTGCGCGTGTCGGAGGCCGACTGCTCCAGAGCGGCGCGGACGAGCCGGCCCCGCTCCAATTCCTGCTGGCGTTCCTTCTCGAGTCGGGCTCCGTACCGCGTGAATCGTTCGAGTTCCTCGAACTGCGAGTAGGACAGACGCAGGCTTCCCCCCACCGAGCGGTAGGCCGGAAGCTGAGCCCGCCCGCCGACACGTGACACCGACCGCCCGACATCCACCGCCGGAAGCTGCCCCCGACGGAACAGCACCGGCGACAGGTAGACCTGACCGTCGGTGATCGACACGAGGTTCGTCGGGATGTACGTCGCGAGGTTCTCCTCCTGGGTCTCGATCACGGGAAGCGCGGTCATGGACCCACCGCCCTGCTCGGAGCCGACGTGCGCCGCCCTCTCCAGCAGGCGGGAATGGACGTAGAAGATGTCGCCCGGGAACGCCTCGCGGCCCGGCGGGCGACGAAGGAGCAGCGAGAGTTCCCGATAGGCCCGAGCATGCCGGGTGAGGTCGTCGTACACGATCAGGACGTCGTCGCCACGATCCATGAAGTACTCCGCGATCGTGGTGGCCGAATACGGCGCGACGTAACGCGCCCCGACCGAGTCCTCGCCCGTCGCCACCACCACGACCGAGTTCTCGATGGCTCCGCTGTCGCGCAGCCGGGCGAGGGCCTTGGCCACCGACGACGTCTGCTGACCGACCGCGCAGTACACGCACACCACGCCGGTGTCGCGCTGGTTCAGGATCGTGTCGATCGCAATCGTCGTCTTGCCGGTCTGCCGATCGCCGACGATCAGCTCACGCTGGCCGCGCCCGATCGGCACGAGTGCGTCGATCGCCTTGATCCCGGTCTGCAACGGCACCTCCACCGGCGCCCGGTCCATGATCTCGGGAGGCCGGCGTTCGATCGGTCGACGTTCCTGGTTGCCCAGGCGCCCGCGACCGTCGAGTGGGCGCCCGGCGGCGTCGACCACCCGTCCCAGCA
>Ga0102928_1002151_pt1 | contig 11833 bp, 9 predicted proteins | sample SalPonR1_B_D1_MG_FD_78504 | JGI IMG/M metagenome (GOLD analysis project Ga0102928, IMG submission 78504) | Salt pond soil microbial communities from South San Francisco under conditions of wetland restoration - Salt Pond MetaG R1_B_D1_MG | ecosystem: Environmental > Aquatic > Marine > Intertidal...
ATTAGAAGGGATACCTAGACATGCATCAACCCATGCAGCAGGTGTAGTTATTTCTAAAAAACCAGTAGATTACTATGTACCACTTTATGTTCAAGATGGTAATGTTTCAACTCAATATGATATGACTTTACTTGAAGAGTTAGGGTTATTAAAAATGGATTTCTTAGGGTTAAGAAACCTTACAACAATAAAAAATACACTATTAATCATTGAAAAAACAAGAAAAGAAAAGATTGATATTGATTCCTTAGATTTGAATGATGAAGAGACATTTAATCTAATAGCCAAAGGAAATACTTTAGGTATTTTTCAATTAGAATCGACTGGCATGATTCGATTTATGAAACAGCTAAAACCTAGGAATATCGAAGATATAATAGCAGGTATTTCACTTTACCGACCAGGACCTATGGAATCTATACCAAAGTACATCGAAAATAGAAATCATCCTGAAAACATTAAATATTTGCATCCCTTATTAAAACCAATTTTAGAAGTAACTTATGGCATTTTAGTTTATCAAGAGCAAGTAATGGAAATTGTTAGAAAGTTAGCTGGGTATTCTTATGGAAGAAGTGATCTTGTTAGACGAGCCATGAGTAAGAAAAAAATGAAAGTAATGGAAAAAGAACGGGAGATTTTTATTCATGGACAAGTGAATGATTTAGGTGAAGTTATAGTTGACGGTTGTCTTAGAAGAGGTGTCGGTGAAAAAGTAGCGAATATTATATTTGATGATATGATTGATTTTGCTAGATACGCTTTTAATAAGTCGCACGCCGCAGGTTATGCTATGATTGCTTATCAAACGGCTTATCTAAAGACTTGTTATACTGTTGAGTTCATGGCCGCTTTAATGACAAGTGTTTTAGGAAACCATTCAAAATTGTCCCTTTATATTCAAAATGCTAAAAAAATGGGCATTGAATTATTAAAACCTGATGTTAATAAATCCTATAAGAATTTTGCTGTTGAAGATGGAAACATTCGCTATGGGTTACATGCCATAAAAAATGTTGGTACGGGGATTATTAAAGAAATTGTTTCAAAAAGAAAGTCAGGTCCATTTAATAGTTTTATTGGTTTTTGCGAAAGAATAGAGCCAAGTGAGCTCAATAAGCGTGATATTGAAAGTCTAATCAAAGCTGGTGCATTTGACAGTTTTGGTTTGTATCGATCACAGTTATTAGCAATCTTTGATCGTGTTGTCACCAGTATACATGATAACTCTAGAAAGAATGTTAAGGGACAGGTATCGTTATTTGAAGTCAATGAATCCTTTGTAAATAACAACATTATTGACTATGATATTCCTGAAATAGACGAGTTAAGAGAAAACATATTATTACAGTTCGAAAAAGAAGTCTTGGGAATATATTTAAGTAGTCATCCCTTTAGTAAATGGCGCAAAAAATTTGATGACTTTGATATTCAAAACATTGGTGAGTTTATTGAAAGAGTCAAAGGAAAAGAAGAGCTATATGATAATAAATCTGTTGTTCTTATAGGTATGATTTCGAAGTTCAATTTAAAAATCACTAAAAATTCCAATGAAATGGCCTTTATTACAATAGAAGATATATATAATGAACAGGATATTATAGTTTTTCCTAAGACTTTTAATCGTGTTAAAAATGTTTTAAAACTAAATAATCCGATTATTATTAAAGGCCGAATTAACTTTGATGACTCTGATATACCTAAGATTATTGCAGTAAAAATCGAAAAAATTGATGATACATTAGTTAATGAAATGAAGCAGAACAATAAAAAATTGTATATAAAAGTTAAAAGATACAATAAGAAAGATATTTCAAAAATAAAAAAAGTTATAAAAAATTATCCGGGATCTCAAAGTGTAGTTTTATATTTTGAAGACATAAAAAAGAAATATATTTTAAAATCAGAATTTAAGATTCAATACTCTCAGGATTTAATTAGTGCGATTGAAGCAATTGTTGGTTCTGAAGGAGCAAAATATTGTTGAATTATAGTAAATTTACTTAAAATTTACTCAAAAATGTAAAAACTATTGAAAAAAATGATAAAATAGAATAAAATTAAAGGGTAGGTAATAATTGAGGTGAAAAAAATGAAAAGAATTGCAGTTTTAACAAGTGGAGGAGATGCACCGGGAATGAATGCCGCTATTCGTGCTGTTGTTCGTGTAACTATTTATAATGGACATGAAGTGTACGGTATTAATCAAGGGTATTCTGGTTTGTTAGAAGGTGATATTCATAAAATGGATGTTTCTTCTGTAGGTGACATTATTCATCGTGGTGGTACAAAATTGAGAACGGCTCGATGTCCTAAGTTTAAAACCCCTGAAGGGATTGAAAGAGCTATTGAAGTGCTTAAAATGTTTAAAATTGATGGTTTAGTAGTTATTGGTGGTGATGGATCACTTACCGGTGCTAAGAAATTATGTGAAGCAGGAATGCCAACAATTGGTGTACCAGCAACAATTGACAATGATCTGGGTTATACTGATTATACGATTGGTTTCAATACTGCATTAACGACTGTAGTCAATGCCATTGGAAATGTTAGAGATACTTCTACTGCCCATGGCCGAGCAAATATTATTGAAGTTATGGGAAGAAATTGTGGTGATATAGCACTGTATGCTGGTTTGGCTGGTGGTGCCGAAAGTATTATTATCCCAGAAATCGAGTTTGATGTAGATGATATTTGTCAGAAGTTACTTCGAGGAAAAAACCGTGGAAAACTCCACAATATTATTCTTTTAGCTGAAGGCGTGGGAAAACCCTATGAATTAGCTGAAAAAATTGAAGAAAAAACTGGCATTGGTACAAGAGTAAGTATCATTGGTTATTTGCAACGTGGCGGTACACCATCTCCCTATGATCGGGTACTGGCAAGTCAATTTGGCGCTAAAGCTGTTGAATTATTAATCAATGGTGAAAGTTGTAAAGCTGTAGGTATCAAAGGTAATAAAATTATCTCTATTAATCTTGGCGAAGCCTTGGGGATCACAAGAGAAATTGATAGAGATTTATATAAATTGACAGAAATTTTAGCGATTTAGACCCAAATTTTATGACAAAGTTACATTGTATTATTTATGGAATTATAGTAGTTTATAAGTAAGTACTAGTAAAAGGATAAGGAGATTTAAATGAAAAAAACAAAAATTGTTTGTACGATAGGCCCAGCAAGTTCTGACAAAGAGGTATTTAAGGAACTTGTTAAGAATGGTTTAAATGTAGCAAGATTGAATTTTTCTCATGGAACTCATGAAGAACAATTAGAAAAAGCTAATATGATTAAAGAAGTAAGAGAAGAGTTAGGTGTTCCTGTTGCATTATTATTAGATACAAAAGGTCCTGAAATAAGAACTGGCAAATTTAAAGAAGATGTTATTCAATTAAAAACTGGTCAAATATTTACTTTTACAACTGAAGATATATTAGGCGACCAAGAGAGATGTACATTATCTTATAAAGGTTTAGCCAATGATGTTGTACCTGGTGATCGTATTCTAATTGATGATGGTCTTGTAGAATTAAAGGTTATTGATGTGAATCCAACAGACATTAAATGTGAAGTATTAAATGATGGTCCAATAAAGGATTATAAAGGTGTTAACGTTCCTGGTGTTAGTATTAATTTACCAGCAATGACTGATAAAGATAAAGCCGATATAATATTTGGTATTGATAATAATATTGATTATATTGCAGCTTCTTTTATTAGAAAAGCAAGCGATGTTTTAGAAATAAGAAAAGTTTTAGAAGATAATGATGCCCATGAGATTCATATTATTTCAAAAATTGAAAATCAAGAAGGTGTTGACAACATTGATGAAATTATCGAGGTATCTGATGGAATCATGGTAGCAAGAGGTGACTTAGGGGTAGAAATACCAATGGAACAAGTGCCAATTGCTCAGAAAATGATGATTGAAAAGTGTAATATTCAAGGTAAGCCTGTTGTTACTGCAACTCAAATGCTTGATTCAATGATTAGAAATCCAAGACCAACAAGAGCAGAGACGACAGATGTTGCAAATGCGATTTTTGATGGAACAGATGCAATTATGTTATCTGGCGAAACGGCAATGGGTAGTTATCCAGTTGAAGCAGTTCAGACAATGGCTAGAATTGCTAGATCCGCTGAAGAAGCTATTGATTATAAAAAATTACTTAATGATAAAGCGAATGCTGTTTCTGAATCAGGTGTAACTTTTGCTGTATCTCACGCAACTTGTACAACTGCATTAAACTTAAAAGCATCTGCAATTTTAACAGCAACTGCTTCTGGGTTTACAGCTAAGAAGATTGCTAAACTAAGACCTAAATCAATGATTGTTGCAGCAACACCAAATGAAGCTGTTCGAAGAAAATTAGCTTTAGTGTGGGGGATTGAATCTGTGCAAATTGATGAGGTAGATTCGACAGATGAAATCTTTGATTATGCAATTGCTGAGGCAAAGAAAAATGGTTATATTAAACATGGTGATTTAGTAGTTATTACAGCCGGTGTACCTGTAGGTGTCGCTGGAGCAACAAACTTAATGAAAGTTCACTTAATTGGTGATATTTTAGTAAAAGGTACTGGTCTAGGCAAGCAAGTAATAACAGGAAATATTTGTGTTGTAAATAGTCTTGAAGATGCTCAAGAGAATTTCCATAAAGGAGATATTATTGCAACAACATCTACTGATAAAGATTTAATGAAGTTTATTGAACAAGCTTCAGGATTAATTGTAGAAGAGGGTGGCTACACGTCACACGCAGCTGTTGTAAGTGTATCTTTAGGTATTCCTGCAATTGTTGGTGCTAAAAATGCTACTGAAATTATGAAAGATGGTGCTTTGGTTACATTAGATTCTGAAAAAGGTATTGTTTACGCAGGTAGAACAAGAGTATTATAAGATTAATATTTAAAAACTAATAAAATCCCTTTCGAGGGGTTTTATTTTAAAAAAACAGGAAACCGGTTACCTCAAGGAGGCGATTATGAAAAATGAAATTATGTTAATCACATACCCAGATAGTTTAGGGAAGAATTTAAAAGAGTTAAATCAAGTTTTAGATACACACTTAAAAGATGTGGTAAAAGGGGTTCATGTGTTACCGTTTTATCCATCATCTGCTGATCGTGGATTTGCACCTTTAACCTATGAAGCAGTTGATCCTGATTTTGGGACATGGGATGATTTGATTGATATGAGTCAAGATAAAACACTAATGTATGATCTAATGTTGAATCATATTTCTGCATCTTCTGAATATTTTCAAGATTTTTTAGATAAAAAAGATGCATCTGATTATAAAGATTTTTTTATAAAATACAGTGAGTTTTGGCCTAATGGCTCACCTACGGAAGAACAAGTAGATAAAATTTATAAAAGAAAACCAAGAGCACCTTTTATTAAGGCTGAATTTTCCGATGGTACTACAGAAAATATTTGGTGTACATTTGATACAGAACAAATAGATTTAGATATTAGAAAAGAAGCAACACGAAACTTTATTAAACAATCACTTGAAAATTTATGTGATAAAGGTGCAAAAATTATCAGAATAGATGCTTTTGCATATGTTACAAAAAAAGTTGGTACAAATTGTTTTTTTATAGAACCTGATACTTGGGAAATATTAGATTTTGTAAGAAAAATTGCAAATGATAAAGGCGCTATTATTTTGCCAGAAATTCATGAGCACTATTCTATTCAACTAAAATTAGCTGAGAAAGATTACTATGTTTATGATTTTGCGTTACCAATGCTTGTTTTACACGCACTCTACAGTGGGAAAAAGAAAAATCTAATTAATTGGTTAAAAATGGCACCGAAAAAGCAATTTACTACTTTAGATACACATGATGGCATAGGTGTTGTGGATGTAAAAGATCTCATGACTGATAAAGAAGTGGAGTTTACAAGAGAGGCGTTGTACTCACAAGGAGCTAATGTGAAAAAAGTATATAGTTCTGAGAAATATAATAACTTGGATATTTATCAGATTAATTGTACATATTATTCAGCATTAGGGAATAAAGATCAAGCGTATCTTCTAGCAAGAGCTATACAATTTTTTACACCAGGGATACCTCAAGTATATTATGTTGGGTTGTTAGCTGGAGAAAATGATATTCAATTACTGGAAGAAACAAAGCAAGGTCGAAATATTAACAGACATTACTATGATCTAGAAGAAATAGAACAAGAAATCGAAAGACCTGTTGTTAAATCATTGTTCAATTTAATGAAATTTAGAAATAGTTATAATGTATTTAATGGGCAAATGACAATCGCTGAAACAGATTTCCCAAATATGCTAGAGATCAAATGGACTTTAGGAGATAAATATGCTGTTTTGAAAGCCGATTTAGCTGTGCATGATTTTGAAATTTTGTATTATGAAGATGGTCAAGAGAAAAAATTAAATTTATAATTTGTTTTAGTCTATGATAATTCGGTATTATTACTTTAAGAAGGTGATAACAATGTATGAGAAAGAGTTAAGTGTATGTAAAGACATTGTTTTAGCTGCTAGTGAAGAAATCCTTAAAGTTTATAATACCGATTTTAATGTAGAAAAAAAGGATGACGAATCACCAGTAACTAGAGCAGACATTGAAGCAAATAAAGTGATTGTGAATATCTTGAAAAAAGAGTTCAATTATTTAATTGTTTCAGAAGAGAGTTTAAACCATCAACAATACTGTGATGAAGAGTTTTGCTTCATTGTTGATCCTATTGATGGCACTAAAGAATTTATCAAGAAAAATGGTGAGTTTACAATTAATATAGCATTACTTCACAAAGATGAGTTGGTAGTTGGAGTGGTTTATGCCCCTGTTTTAAAAGAGTTGTATTATGCAGTAAAAGGCAAAGGTGCTTATTTTGAAAAAGATGGCATCACTAAGAAAATTAAAGTTTCTAGTCGAGAAAAACAATTAAAGATCTTAATTAGCAGATCACATCAAAGACTTAAAAGCATTGAGCTGTTGGAAGAGAACAAAAGTAAAATTCTAAAGATTTCAAGGCTAGGGAGTTCATTGAAAGGTTGTCGCATCGCCTGCGGTGATCAAGATGCTTATTATAGATTCGGTCCAACTTGTATATGGGATACTGCAGCAATGCAAGTAATTGTAGAAGAAGCTGGAGGCGTTCTAAAACTCTTAGATGGACGAAAGATAGATTATAGAAAAAAAGATTATATTAATGACGAGTTCTATATTATTAATGATGAGAATAATTTATTTAAAGAATACTTAAAGACTTAACATTGAATTAACATAAAATAACATATTCTTTAAGAATATAGTACAATTTAATGTATAATTAATATGTAGTGTAAACTTTATTTTTTGGAGGTATAGATGGAAAAGAATAAAATTTTAATCATAGAAGATGAAGCGCATATTATTGAGTTGTTAACTTTTAACTTAGAGAAGAATAATTTTGAAGTTGTTATTGCAAAAGATGGTGAAGAAGGATTAAAAATGGCATATACTGAAAAGCCAGATTTAATTTTATTAGATTTAATGCTACCTAAAATCGAAGGAACAAAAGTGTGTATGCAGTTAAAAAATAATCAAAAAATGCAGGATACACCAATCATAATGTTAACAGCAAAATCAGAAGAAATGGATAAAATCCTTGGTTTAGAAATCGGCGCAGATGATTATGTGACAAAACCCTTTAGTGTTAGAGAACTAATTGCCAGAATTAAAGTAATTATCAGTCGATATGAAAAAACTAAAACTATAGAAGAGAGCGAAGAAATCATTGAAACAAATGGATTAATTATTGATCTTCAAAAAAGAGAAGTGAAGATTAATGATATTATTATTCAGCTAACATTCAAAGAGTTTGAGTTATTATTGATACTATGTCAAAATAGAAAAAAAGTTTTATCAAGAGATCACTTACTGAACCAAATATGGGGTTATGAGTATTATGGAAACACTAGAACTGTTGATGTACATATTAGGCATATAAGAAGTAAAATTTCTGATGCTATTGAAACAGAATATGAAGATATAGAAACCATTCGTGGTGTAGGATATAAGATGAAATAGAGGATTGTATGCAAAGAAAAATAAATTTATTATTTTTATTTTCAATTTTATTTGGTATTTTAATGGTTAGTGCACTAACCATTAATTTAGTTGGAGATAATTATATTAAGAGTATAGAAAATGAATTGATTTCAAATTCTAAACTTGTAATTGAAATGATTAACCAACAAGATATTAAAAATTACGATGCTTTTTCAGAAAGAATTCATGAAATTACGAAAGCGCGTGTAACTATTATTGATGAAGAGGGTAATGTTCTTGGTGATTCTATTGCTTCCATTGATGGACTAGAAAACCATAAGTTTAGACCTGAAATTCAAAAAGCTTACGCGGGTAAAATTGGTAAGAGTCAACGTTATTCAGATACTATTGAAGAAGAAATGTATTATGTAGCACTGCCTATTGAAGAAAAAAAATTAGTCGTACGATTAGCTTTACCATTAGATCAAATTGAAGAAACTAATTTGATATTTTTAAAGCAAATACTAATTGCATCTATTTTAGGTATTGTTTTTTCCCTAATTCTTGGATTTAGATTTTTGAAAAGTATGATTGATCCAATAAAAGAATTAACATCAATGACTCAGTCAATCGCTCAAGGAAATTATGGCGAAAAAGTATTTATTAAATCAGATGATGAAATTGGTGAATTAGCTAATAATTTTAATCTGATGAGCGAAGAGTTAGAAGAGAAAATTCTTGAGTTAAATGAAAGAAATGATGAAACAAGGGCTATTCTTGGAAGTATGATAAATGGCATAATAGCAATTAACAATAGTAAAGAAATTATGTTTATTAATGAGTCGGTTCTAAATATATTTAACTATTCTATGAAATTAGAAGCAGCTAAGGGTAAGAGTATAGTAGAATTCTTTAGAAATGCCCAATTAAATAGCCAGATATTGGCCTTACTAAAAAAAGAAGATGGAGATTCTTTTGAAATAAAAATTAACCATTTAAGCCACGATAAAGTTCTTAAAGTTTATTTAAATAGTATCGTGTCTAAGAAAAATCCTCTTAGAAAAATTGGTTCATTAATTGTTATTCAGGATGTTACTGAAATTAGAAAACTTGAAAATATGCGTAAAGATTTTGTAGCTAATGTTTCTCATGAGATTAAAACGCCTTTAACGTCAATACGGGGTTTTATTGAGACACTAAAAGAAGTATCAGCAGAAGATATGGAGATTAGACAAAGATTTTTAAATATAATTGATTTAGAGAGTAAAAGATTAAATGGCTTAATTGATGATCTACTTGTTATTTCGGAAATAGAGAATAGTAACTACAAAAGTGTAAATGAACTAATAAATGTCAACGAAACTATTGATGAGATTGAGTTAATATTATTAGAGTTAGCTAAGAAGAATAAAATTGATTTAAAACTAAGTCGGGCTTCTGAACACTTAGAAATAATTGGTAATCCAAGATGGTTTAAGCAATTGCTAATTAATTTAATTGATAATGCTATTAAGTATACTCATGAAGGTGGAGAAGTAATTCTTATTGTAGATTATACTAAAGATCTATGTATTTTTAATATTAAAGATACTGGTATTGGTATTAGTGAAGAGCATCTAGAAAGACTTTTTGAAAGATTTTACCGAGTTGACAAAGCTCGATCTAGGAAAGTTGGCGGAACTGGTCTAGGCTTAGCCATTGTAAAACATGCTGTAAATAATTTTAATGGTACCATAGATGTGAAAAGTAAAATTGGTGTTGGTACAGAATTCACTGTTAAGATACCAAGAAATCATTTAACTATTAATACAGATTTAACATGATATTTACTTAGAATAAACATAAATAGATTATATCAGTGGTACAATTTACTTGTAATACAAAATAGTTAATAACACAATACACGAAACAAAAATAAATTTCCCCAAAAATTTATAACATTTGACACTACTTTGCTTTTCAGCAAAGTAGTTTTTGATTTATAATAATTAGATATGGTACAATAATAAAAAAGAAAGGAGAATATTAATATGTTTAAATTTTCCCCAGTAACTTTAGAAACAATAAAAGAAATTGGTAAATGGCGGTATAAGGGTGTGGTTAAAAGTATCTATATCACGCCATACTTAGAAAGTATTAACGCTGGTGAATGTATTAAAGGTCCTGACGGATGTGACGGTTTTATTGCATATATTGATGATTCTATTGCTGGTTTATTCGAGTTCTATTTTGAAGATGATATTATGGAGATTGGTATTGCTTTAAATCCAGGCTTAGTCGGTAAAGGATTAGGTAAAGATTTTATTAAATCAGGTATAGACTTTGGAATTAATAATTATAATTATTTGAAAGATTATATTCGCTTAACAGTGAATGAAAATAATAAATCAGCTATAAAGGTTTATGAAAATGTTGGCTTTAACTTCTATAAAAAAAATGGTGAAAATGTCGAAATGCGAAAAGAATTATGTTAAAGAACAAAAGTCTCTATTTAACAGGTTTTATGCTAAAGTAAGTTTTGTGTATAAAAATGATGCCTTTTTTCAAAATAGTGGTATAATGTCATTATAGTTTTATATATATTAAAATTTCGAAAAGAGGTGTAAGTATGAACAAATTAGAATTAATGATTGAGAATACAGTTAAATGGGGTAAGAATCATTTAAATAGTGATAAATATATAATGAAGTGTTTAGCTTTTGTAGAAGATGCTTTAGAAAAAAGTAATGGTATAGAAATTTATGGTGGAGACACTGCCAAAGAATCTGCTGATCTATATGCAGACAGTATTTCTGACGGTAAACCTGCAAAAGGAAGTTTTGTCTTTTATGACTGTAAAGGTGAAATTGATGGTAAATATGATAATTGGGGACATGTAGGTTTTTCTATTGGCGATGGGAAGATAATTCATTCTTGGGGTCATATTAGAATTGATAATTATTTAGACGTAGAAGCGTTAGATGGATCAGATAAATGGGACACACCCACTTATATTGGATGGGTACCCTTGAGCAGAGTTTTAATTGGCCATAAGAAAAAAGAAATATGTATATAAAACTATTATTTTTAAGAGAGGGTCTTAGCTAAGACTCTTTTTTAATGATAATTATTATCATTATGTTTAGAATATCAAATCATGGGTAACTATATTATAAGGAATAAATAAAGGAGGTTATAATGAAAAACAAAGGTTTTTTGATAATGCTAGTGATTTTTAGTTTATTCATTTTCGTATCTTGTCAAGGTGCTGAACCAGCAGTTGAAGAAGACAGTAATGCTGAAATGAATGAAGAAGTTGCAGATATGGAAGAAAGTGAAGAAGCTACAGATATGGAAGAAAGTGAAGAAGAAGAAGCTACAGAGGAAATGCTAGAGCTAACACTTGCAGAGTTAAGTGAGTATGATGGCAAAGATGGTAATAGAGCATATGTAGCAGTAGAAGGTATAATATATGATGTTACTGATTTAGGTGCTTGGAACAATGGTATGCATAATGGTGTATCAGCAGGGAAAGATTTAACAGATGAAATTATGAATCAATCACCACATGGTACATCAACATTAAGTAGGGCTGAAAAAGTAGGTAAGTTAATTGAATAAAATAAAAGGGCTTCTCAAATGAGAAGCCTTTCTAATTATTCAAACTTATCGTAGTAAATTAATGCTTCGGGCATACCTTTATCTTTTAAAATTTCAATAACAGAATCAATCATTGGTGGGCTACCACATAGATAAGCCTCTTTCTCACCTGATTCAGTCATATATTTTTCTAACAAATCAGTTACACGACCTTCATCCCCGTTCCAATTACAGG
>Ga0102928_1002152_pt1 | contig 11832 bp, 12 predicted proteins | sample SalPonR1_B_D1_MG_FD_78504 | JGI IMG/M metagenome (GOLD analysis project Ga0102928, IMG submission 78504) | Salt pond soil microbial communities from South San Francisco under conditions of wetland restoration - Salt Pond MetaG R1_B_D1_MG | ecosystem: Environmental > Aquatic > Marine > Intertidal...
CTTAAGTCCGAATGAGTTATAAAATAGTTTCATCTGCCCATAATAGGCGGTCTCACCCGGGCCGGCAACGTATCCCAGGGTAGGCAGGAAAAAATCCTGGAGAATGGGCCGCAGAAAAACATTGGGAGAAAACTTTCCGGGATCAGAATCTATTTCATCGACCAGCTCATCGGTTTGCCACTCATACCCGGCATCCGTTTTCCAGCCGTCACCATTCCTGCTGATCTTCTGTCTTCCTTTTTCATCATCCAGATAAAATAGATTTGAATCATAAAGCGTAACCTGCTGGTGATAGTCAGTTTTTATGCTTTCGCTCTGTTTTTCAAGAGCCTCACGCATTTCATCAGCTCGCTCAATGGCAGCCTTCATGCAATCTTTAGTGTGCTCCTTAACCGCCGGGTGATTACTGCCTGCAAGCACCAGCCCGTGTTTTGAAAAGAGCCTGGCTACGAAATCTCCAAAAGAATAATCGAATCTCTTACCGGCTTTAAAAGAGTGATCCAAAATGGCCCATAGATCCTCAGAAAAATCAGTTTCATACAGCGATTGCCTAACTTTCTTTTTTAGGGCTTCCAGCTCTTCGGGGAATTCCAGCTCAGCCACCGGGGGAAGGTTTTCAGTTTTATCGGGCAGCGAAAAAGTCTCGGTGTCATCTTTATCGATTATGCTGACACTTTGCACCTCTTCATAATCATGGTCTTCATCAGCGAGCCAGAATACCGGTACAACCGGCCTTTTAAGCTTCTTCTCCAGCTGCTGGGCTAAATGGATGGTTCCAAGAATTTTAAAAACCGAATAAAGCGGTCCCCCAAGCACTCCCAGCTGCTGCCCGGTAACAACGGCCAGTGCATCGTCACCGGCAAGCCGGTCTATATTCCTAAATACTTTTTCGTGGGGTTCGTAACGTTTGTTTATCTGTTTCAGAATTTCTGCAGAACGTTTCCGCTTCCCCTTGAAGTCCAAAGTTTCAGCATGACCTGTAATCTCTTCAAAATCAAATGGGTTTACCTCGAAAAAAGGCTTCAGCCTACCAAAATCAGAAGTGTAGGTCTGGAATAATTTTGAGAACGGCAGCTCGCTGAAAGAATAATCTTTAATTTGCAAACCCTTACCCTTTTAGCTTCTGGATTTCATCCCTCAGGCGGGCGGCTTTTTCATAGTTTTCGGTATCTATCGCTGTTTGTAATTCCTTTTGAAGCTTTTCGAGTTTACTCATCTCCGCTGGTTGATCTTTTGCGCCTTCACCTGTAGTCACTTCTGTACCTCCTTCTTGTTCTTCTGATACGATTCCGGCTTCGTTTAGAATTTCATCCGCAACATAAATCGGTGCATTAAATCGAACAGCCAGGGCAATGGCATCGCTGGGCCTGGCATCCTGCTCCATCTGGTCACCGTTATTACTATATATAATGCGGGCAAAAAACGTTCCCTCACTCAGGTCGTTGATAAAAACCTGCTTGATTTCAGCTCCAAAAGTCTGAATCACATTCTTCAGCAAATCGTGGGTCATAGGGCGAGGCGGCTTGATATGCTCAAGCTCCAGGGCTATAGCTTGTGCCTCAAAAGTGCCAATAATGATAGGCAGTCGGCGATTCCCTTCAACTTCATTTAATATCAGTGCATATGCACCTCCGCTGCTGGGGCTTGTTGAAAGCCCGAGTATGTCCATTTTTACTTTACTCAATAGTCACAATTTTATTTTAGGTGTCAGTTATACTCACCGTTTAAGGTACTGATTTTTGTTGTTGTCGTAAACTTTAAACGGGGAAATGATAAACGTAATATCTGCAAAATTTGTAGTTAATATAAAGAAGGGAATAAAACTAAATGTTATGAAGAATAAAACCATATCACCGAAAATTACTTCTTTCAGCTGGGGACACTTGGAAACCTCAGACGGAAATAGCTTTAAAGATGCCAAACTCTTTCCGGGAGGCTCTGAGGAATGGGACTGGAATGAAACCGGAACACAGCATGTACCCGGTATACAGCCCGCGGATGTGCAGACCCTGCTGGATCATGATTGCGATATTATTATTCTCTCGAAGGGTGTGAATGAGCGGCTTCAGACTAAAGAAGAAACAAAGCAGATGCTTGAAGACAGGAAGCTCGATTACCGCATCCTTCAGACAGAAGAAGCTATCTCGCAATATAATGACCTTGCTGAATCTAAAAAGGTCGGTGCCCTGATCCATTCAACCTGTTAAAATATTTTGGGGGCTTCTAGTTTTTGATACATTCTTTATATAAAATGTATCAAGTTAAGAGGCAAAAGGCACCAATAGGACTACATGTCTTGACCGGCTTGGCAGGTGGTGATTCTCTGTGCCCTGCGTACTCTTACATAACTTATACTATACCTTATTACTTCAAGGGATTAAAGCTATGATTCATCCGGACACAGAGCTGAAAGTAGTTGACCAAAAGAGAGGCCGCGGCATTTTTGCAACAGAACAAATTCCCAAAGGAACCATTACCTATGTTAAAGACCCTTTAGAAATTGAGATCGAACCCGGTGACCCCCGCCTTCAAAACGCTGACATCAAGGATGAGATTGAAACCTATACCTATATAAATGAAAACGGCACGCGGATACTCAGCTGGGATAATGCCAAGTACGTGAATCACTGCTGCCATTGCAATACCATGAGTACAGGCTATGGATTTGAAATTGCCATTTGTGATATTAACGCCGGTGAAGAAATTACCGACGAGTATGGCATGTTCAATTTTGACTACACGTTGGAGCTGAGCTGCAAAAAGGCCGACTGCAGAAAAACAGTAAGCGGCAGTGACCTGGAAACCAAATACCGTGAGTGGGATTCCAAAGTGCGTTCCGCTCTGAAATGTATCAATGCAGTCAACCAGCCTCTTATAACCCTGTTGGACGAACAGACCCGCAAAAACCTTCAAAAATATTTAGATTCCGGCAAGGAGTATTGCTCCGTGCTGAACCTGAGATTCACTCAAAAATAGTTTGCCGGATAATACCGGGGCATTTATATTCATTTTAAATAGCAGAACCGCGAGACTTTCATATGTATTGTGTTTTAGAAATTCTATATTCCCTGCCTTATTTTCATTGACATTGCTAGCAATTGACCCTAATTTCTTGCTCAAATCAGAACACGGTTAAATCAGATGCTCACTAATTATTTACCAATACTAATTACGGCCGGCGTCGCTATTGTGCTTGCAATATTGTTGATGACGCTTTCTCGCATTCTAGGCCCCTACCGACCAAATACAAACAAACTGAATCCTTATGAAAGCGGTATGGATCCGGTAGGTGAAGCCGACGAAAGGTATTCTATCAGTTTTTACCTGGTAGCTATGGAATTCATCGTATTTGACATAGAGGTCGTATTTATTTACCCGTGGGCAGTTCGCTACCTGGAGCTCGGTGCCGGAACGCTTGTGGCTATGATTATCTTTATTACAGTACTGTTTATTGGATTGCTTTACACGATTAAAAAAGAAACCGTTGACTGGGACATTAAAAGACAAATTTTAGAAAACTAACCAAGATAATTATGGGTCTGGAAAGTGCACTTGGTGAGGGTTACCTCACAACGAAAATTGACACACTGGTTAACTGGGCGCGATCAAACGCGGCATGGCCGATGCCTATGGGCCTGGCATGCTGTGCTATTGAGATGATGGCCTTCGCCGGTCCGCGATACGATGTTTCCCGGTTCGGCTCGGAGGTCTTCCGTTTCTCACCGAGACAAAGTGACGTGATGATTGTTGCCGGTTGGGTTAACTACAAAATGGCACACGCCATCCGTCGCATCTGGGATCAAATGCCGGATCCGAAATGGTGCATCGCCATGGGAGCCTGCGCCTCGACCGGAGGCATGCACCGCTGCTATGGTGTAGTACAGGGTTGCGACAACTTCTTGCCGGTTGATGCTTATATTTCAGGCTGCCCTCCCCGGCCCGATGCTGTGATTCACGCACTGATGAAAATACAGGATAAGATTCGTACCGAACACTCCGTAATGCTGGATACCTGATATGGCTTTAGAACTATCTGAAAAACACAAACAGGTCATCGATAAACTGTCGGATAATTTTCCCGACAAATACATCGAAACTTACCAATCGTCCGGAGATACTTTCGTCCGGGTTGAAGCTGACGCTATAGTCGAAATATGCTCATTCCTGAAAAATGAGTGTCACTTTACCTACCTGGGGGATGTGTTCGCTGCAGACCGTTTTACGTCCCGGCAACGCTTTGAAGTATTTTACAATCTGGTTTCTCTTAAAGACCAGATACGCATTTTTATAAAGGTCTTGCTGGAAGAAAATGATCCGGTCATTCAATCGGTGACGAGCGTATGGAAATCGGCAAACTGGTCGGAACGTGAAGTTTATGATATGTTTGGCATACAGTTTACCGGGCATTCCGATTTGCGAAGAATATTTATGCCTCAGGACTTTGATTACTACCCTATGCGCAAAGAGTTTCCCCTGCTGGGTATTCCGGGCTCTATAGAATTACCAAATACAACTCCCGATACAGAATAGATTCATGAAGAATCAGAATATTTTAGATAAGGTAAAACCGAAGTTTTTTAAAGAGCACCAGGAGTCTATATACCAGGCGCTCGAGGATAAACATACCACAATAGAGAGTATTGAAGATGAGGATCCGCTCAATACTAAAATGATTCTCAATATGGGTCCCCAGCACCCTGCTACGCACGGGGTATTGCGACTGATTCTCCAGCTGAACGGCGAGGTCATCGAAAAAACCAAAGTAGATATCGGGTACCTGCATCGCGGAGTCGAGAAGATTGCCGAAAACAAGACCTACCAGGAGTTCATGCCCTATACCGATCGCATGGATTACCTTTCACCCTATAGTAATAACGTAGCACTTTGTACCGCTGTTGAAAAGATTGCCAATGTGGAAGTGCCTGAGAGAGCCCACTATATTCGCATGATCGGCTGTGAACTGGCTCGCATCTCCTCTCACCTGCTCTGGCTAGGAACCATGGTCATGGATGCCGGTGCTATTTCGTTCTTTATATGGACCTTCCGTGAGAGAGAAAAACTGTATGATATTTTTGATAACCTTGGCGGACACCGGTTTACCATTTCCCACTCCCGAATCGGGGGCGTTGCCAATGACATGACAGACGACTGCATTGGGATGATCAAAGAATTTGTAAACACTTTCCCGCAGGAGCTGAAAGACTGGCATGGATTACTGGACCGGAACAGGATTTTCATTGACCGGAACGAAGATGTCGGCGTGTTGCATACCGAAGACGCTTTGGAACTCGGTGCCGCCGGCCCTACCCTGCGCGCTTCAGGTTATGCTTATGATATTCGAAAGATGGAGCCTTATGCAAGGTATGATGAGGTAGATTTTGAAGTTCCAACCCGGCTGGAAGGCGACAACCTTGCACGTTATTACGTACGCATGGAAGAAATGCATGAGAGTATCCGCATTATCCGGCAGTGCCTGGATAAACTGCCCAAAGGCCCGGTACGTACAGACAACGCCAAACAGGCCTACCCTTCCAAGGACGAAGTCTATTATTCCATGGAAGGAATGATACACGATTTTATGATGACCGATACCGGTATCTGTCCTCCGGAAGGAGCAGAATGCTACCATGCGGTTGAAGGCCCGAAGGGCGAGCTTGGGTACTACATAAAGAGTGATGGAACAGGCCACCCATGGCGCATGAAAATAAAAACCGGCTCTTTTGCCAACCTCCAGATACTTGAAAATATACTGGACGGTGAAATGGTTGCTGATACGGTTGTTATCATCGGTGGCCTCGATCCGGTAATGGGCGAAGCCGACAAATAAAAAGAGTAACAAGTATTAAGTAATTAGTATTGAGCATCAACGCTAATTACTCAAAATTCAAAACTCAAAACTCAACATTTTCACTTGATGGCTGAATTGTCATTCACACAAGAAGAACTCGATGAGATCGAGAAAATTAAGGCAAAGTTTCCTACAGATAAGGCTGCGACACTGCAGGTGTTGTGGGTAGCCCAGCGCAAGTATGGGCACGTTGAGCCCGATGTTCAAAAACTGGTTGCCGACACCCTGGATCTCCCTGCGGCGCATGTTCACGGGGTAGCTAGTTTCTACACACAGTATTACAAGGAAGAGATGGGAAAGTTTGTCCTTGACGTCTGCACCTGTCTCAGCTGCCAGCTTTGCGGCGGTTATGAAATTCTCCATCACCTGGAAGACGAACTTGGAATTAAGGCAGGTGAAACCACTGATGACGGAATGTTCAGCATACAAGAGGTCGAGTGCCTCGGTGCCTGCGGGTACGCACCCATGCTTCAGGTTACCAATGGTGTTTATGTGAATAACCTGACCGAGGAAAAGGCCGATGAACTTATACAGAACCTCCGGGAAGGAAACCTGCCGGAGTTTGAATCAATGCAGATGCCAAAACTGGAAAAACGAAATCAAGCAGCTTCTTAACCATGGCTAACGACTGGAGATCTTTTGAACCGCTTCTTATCCCGGACATCCCCAATCTTGAAAAGATTGATGTCTATGAAGAAAACGGAGGTTACGAAGCGCTACGAAAAATATTGAACGACCGGGATAAATGGTCGCGTGAAAATGTTACCAATGAAGTAAAACAGGCCAATATTCGTGGCCGGGGCGGTGCAGGTTTCAATGCAGGTCTCAAATGGAGTTTCATGCCCAAGCCCGATGGCGGGCCGCGCTACCTGGCATGCAACGGTGATGAATCGGAACCCGGTACTTTTAAAGATCGAAAGATTTTTGAGTTTAACCCCCACCTTTTCATAGAAGGAGCACTCATTGCAGCCTATGCCATGACGGTCGACACCATCTATGTGTATATCCGCGGGGAATATATTTCATGGGTCGATATGCTTCAAGAAGCAGTCGATGATGCCTATGAAAAAGGATACCTCGGCAAAGACATCATGGGCAAAGGCATTGATATTGAGATGCACCTCACCTATGGTGCCGGAGCCTATATCTGCGGAGAAGAGACATCCATGCTTGAATCTCTGGAAGGCAAACGAGGATATCCTCGCGTTAAACCGCCCTTCCCTGCTCAGAAAGGCTTATGGGGACGGCCCACTACCATCAACAATATAGAGACCCTTGCCAATGTGCCGCTTGTTATTAATAACGGGGCAGAATGGTTTGGAAATATCGGTGCCGAAGGACATCCCGGTCCCGTACTTTACGGCATCTCGGGACATGTGAACAAACCCGGGGTTTATGAGCTGCCATCAGGTGTTCCGGTAATGGACCTCATAAATGAAGTAGCAGGTGGAATGCGTGGCGGCAAGGACTTGAAAGCGTTGATCCCCGGCGGTTCTTCTACTCCGGTATTGCGCGCTGACCAGCTGGAGGGCGTAACTATGAACGCCGACTCTCTCAGAGACGCCGGATCCATGATGGGTACGGCCGGTATGGTCGTCATGGATGAGGACACCGACATGGTGGATGTACTTTGGCGTATCGCCCACTTCTACCACCACGAGTCATGCGGCCAGTGCACCCCCTGCAGGGATGGAACCGGCTGGCTTGAAAAGATTTTATTAAAAATTAAAAACGGGGAGGGCGAGGTTAAAGACCTGGATCTGTTACTTGACCTCACCACCCAGATGGAAGGCCGTACCATATGTGCCCTGGCAGATGCAGCGGCATGGCCGGTGCGACATACCATCAACCGTTTCAGAGATGAATTTGAAGCACGCTGTAAAAAATCGGTTCACGCTGTTGCGTGACAAACCAGAAAAAGCCAAACGGCAAATGACAAACAAGTTACATTCCTCAATATCTGAGTATTCAAAAATTCGTATTTGAGATTTGTTTGTTACTTGAAATTTGCAATTTGATATTTAAAAGATATGCCCGAAGTATTTATAGACGGTAAACGTTACGAGTTTGAAGGAGACCACATGGCCCTTCAATTTATACTGGATCACGGTAAGGAGGTACCATTCTTCTGCTATCATCCGGAGATGTCGATTCCAGCCAATTGCCGGCAGTGTATGGTTAAGGCCGGTCAGTACATGAAGAACGACGATACCGGAGAATATGAACTGGATGAAAACGGCGAGCGAAAGATACGATGGTTTCCTAAGCTTCAAACCTCCTGTTCCCTGAAACTTTCCGACGGTATGGTAATTCAGACGCAGGAAACTTCAGACGAAGCCGAACGGGCTCAGAAAGATACTCTTGAATTTATTCTTGCTAACCATCCGCTCGACTGTCCGATTTGTGACCAGGCCGGTGAATGCCCGCTGCAAATCCAGACCTACAAATACGGGCCGGAAGGCAGCCGCTTTGAGGTTAAGAAAGTACACAAGCCCAAAAGAGTTGATCTGGGGCCACGCGTAACGCTAGACGCCGAACGTTGCATCAACTGTACCCGCTGCGTTCGTTTCACCGATGAAATCAGCAAGTCTCACCAGCTTACCATCGTATCACGCGGGGATAAGAACTATCCCATCACTGCTCCATCAGAAACGTTTGATGATCCTTATTCGCTTAATACGGTTGATATTTGTCCGGTAGGCGCACTTACTTCTACCGATTTCCGGTTTAAGGCGCGTGTCTGGGAAATGAACCAGACCCCGAGCATAGATATCACCAATGGAAAAGGATGCAATATTGACCTTTGGACACGTGATAATAAAGTATTGCGCATCACCCCCCGTCAGAATGAGCATGTCAATGACTACTGGATGCCTGACGAGGGCCGTGAGGCCTATGAACTGTTCAATGAGAACAGGGTTTCCCGCCCGGCCATCAAGCTTGACGGTGACAACCAAAGCAATTCTTCATGGAATAATGCCATTGAAACCTTTGCTGAAGTGCTGGAAGCTAACGATTCGAGTGATATTCTATTAATTGGAAGTCCTCATGCCTCGGTTGAAGAAAATTATACGTTTAACAAATTCTTTAACCTTCTCGGTGCGTCCAATGCACACTTTACCACTCATATTATTGATGGTTACGGTGATGATTTTCTGCTGACCGACGACCAGGCGCCCAATACCACAGGTTGCAGGCTTCTGAACCTGGACGAGGCTTCAGCTTCTGAACTTAAATCAGCCGTTTCCGGTGCTAAAGTAGTCATTTCCCTCGGAGATGACCTGGTAGGACGCGATATTCTCAGTGTTTCTGATTTGGAGAATCCTTATGTCATTTCTCTCGCAACCAATTACAACGAAATGACCAAGGTATCCGACCTGGTTATACCCGTTACGTGTATAGCGGAGCATGCTGCCAGTTATGTTAATATCGACGGAAGGATCCAGAGATCATATCCGGCAAAAGAAACAAAATACAGCAACCGCCGGCTTAATCTTGAAATGTCGGAAGGCCGCCTGGATCGCTATGGTACCAATTTCGATAACTGGGTAACCGAAGAGAATAAGGTTGACTGTCTGCCGGTTTGGGAATTTTTAAATAAGCTGGCCGAACGGCTCGGGCTGGATTTTAAATACCAGCACTCACGAGAGATCATGTCAGAGATTTCTGATAAGATCGATACCTTCCGTAAGGTGAGTTATGAAAAAATGGACGAAGAAAAAGGCATTCAACTGCCTGTAAAGCAGACTAAAGTAGAGCAAGACTAAGTATTTTAACAGAATCAAAACAAATTTATCTGAACTACTCAGATATTGATAACAAATAAAGACTGAATGGAGCCGGTAACAAGTACATCATACATTGTTTTAGGAACTGCACTTTTTATGCTGCTGAATTCGGCTGCCCTTGCGGTATATGCCGAACGCCGTGTGGCAGCATTTATTCAGAACCGTGTGGGACCTAACCGGGTGGGACCTCTTGGCCTGCTGCAGCCTATAGCTGACGTGGTAAAACTCATTCTTAAAGAAGATGTCACTCCCGCTCAAGGCTATAAAACACTGCACGCCATTGCTCCTATCATACCGGTAGTCACGGCCCTGATGACCGCCGTGGTTATACCATTCGGAGAAGGATTGTACGCCACTGACATTAATGCCGGAGTACTTTATCTGCTGGCCATGACCTCATTGGGCGTATACGGAGTTACCCTTGCAGGATGGGCTTCAAACAGTAAATACTCTCTCCTTGGAGGCTTAAGGGCTGCCGCGCAGATGATCAGCTACGAGTTGCCGCTTGGCATGGCCATTGCCTCTTGTATCCTGTTTTCCAATTCTCTCAGCCTTGTGGATGTTGTCGACTCACAGGAGTACTGGTGGAATATATTCCGGAATCCACTTGGGGCGGTTATCTTTATAGTAGCGGCATTCGCAGAAGCCAACCGCACGCCTTTCGACCTGGTTGAGGCCGAACAGGAACTGGTCGGCGGGTTCCATACCGAATACAGCTCCATGAAGTTTGGCATGTTTTTCCTGGCGGAATATATGCATGTTGTCATTGGCAGCATGCTCATTACCACTTTCTTTTTCGGAAGCTATCACCTGCCCTTTGCAGGCTACTGGCTGCCGGATCTGAGCCCGCTCATGCAAAGCGTGCTCGATGTAAGCGTTTTTGTTGCCAAGACACTGATCTGGATATTCATCTATATCTGGGTGCGGTGGACAATTCCCCGCTTCAAATATAATCAGGTTATGAAACTGGGATGGAAACGATTGCTGCCTTTAAGCATCATCAATTTTATTGTACTGGCTGTTATCATATACGCGTGGAGAACCTACCTGGGGTAATTTATTGAAATAAAACTGCCGGCTTTGCAACAACTGTATTCGGCAGTCAACTTTCATACCGTTTACATGGCTGTTGTTTTTCCAACTTCCCTCCTCTTTCCTTATCTTTTGGGCTGATAGAAATCTGACATTTAAACAATTCCGATAACCTCATATGAAACGTGTTGCACTTACAACACTGGGTTGCAAGCTCAACTACTCTGAAACGCTTACCATACAGCGTGACTTTGAGAAAGCAGGCTACCAAATAACCGACTTCGAAAAGGAAGCGGATATCTATGTTATCAATACCTGTTCTGTCACGCAGAGTGCCAACAGTACCTGCCGGAGAACCGTACGCAAGGCGCTTCGCAGAAATTCCGACGCATTTGTAGCCGTTGTAGGATGCTATGCCCAGCTTGAACCCGATGAAATTGCCGAAATAGACGGGGTGGACACGGTTTTAGGAGCAAAAAACAAATTTCGCCTGCTTGAACTGTTTGATGACTTTGAAAAACGAAATGAACCTATCGTTTATAACAGCGATGTCAATGAAGCGGTCGATTTTCACAATGCCTTTTCTGCCGATGACCGTACACGCGCTTTTCTTAAAGTACAGGATGGCTGCAGCTATAACTGTTCTTTCTGTACCATACCGCTTGCCAGAGGGAAAAGCCGCAGCCCGGAAATTGCTTCCGTGATACAAAATGCTGAGCACCTGGTAGAAGATGGGTTTAAAGAGATTGTGGTTACCGGGGTAAATGCCGGTGATTTCGGCAGGGGCACCGATGAAGACTTTTTCATGCTTATCAAAGAACTGGACCGGGTAGACGGACTTGAACGCATCCGCTTTTCTTCGGTGGAACCCAACCTGATGCATGAAGATATCATCAGGTATGTTGCCGACTCAAATAAGATTCAGCCCCACTTTCACATGCCCCTGCAGAGCGGTAGTGACAAGATGCTTGCCTTGATGCGCAGAAGATACCAGTCTGACCTCTATAAAAGCCGTGTTGAACTCATAAAAAAACTAATGCCCGAGGCTGCAATCGGTGTTGATGTTATAACGGGGCACCCCGGAGAAACCGATGAGCTTTTCCGGGAATCTTACAATTTTATTGACTCGCTGCCGGTTTCTTACCTGCATGTATTTACCTACTC
>Ga0102928_1002154_pt1 | contig 11824 bp, 10 predicted proteins | sample SalPonR1_B_D1_MG_FD_78504 | JGI IMG/M metagenome (GOLD analysis project Ga0102928, IMG submission 78504) | Salt pond soil microbial communities from South San Francisco under conditions of wetland restoration - Salt Pond MetaG R1_B_D1_MG | ecosystem: Environmental > Aquatic > Marine > Intertidal...
AAGGCGGGCTATGGCGTCTCCATGCAGCCGGAAACACTGGGCGATGCCGAGCCGGGTATTGAAAAGGTCCTGCCAGATTTTCCGTCGCTGGAGTTCCCTATCTGGCTGGTCACGCACCGGGAGTTGCAGACCAGCCGCCGCATCCGCATCGTTTTCGACACCTTGGCCCGCGGCCTGGCAGAGCGGGTGGGGCGTGGAACCCGTGCCGCTTGACAGCACACCCCGGGCCGTCTAACAGCGCCGCAGGCAACAGACGCCTGCCGCCCGCCGACATTCCGTCACGGTGAAGTTCTGTAGCAGACACGATCTTCGTCATCCTCGGCACCTGTCGCGCGGATGGAAATGCGGGCCCTGTCCAGTCCTTGCGCGACCTGAGCCAGAAGGAAAACGGGGTCATGTCGTCCCTAACCAATTCGTTTCTCACAGGGCCACTGGGTCCGATATGCGCGTGCACTGCGCTTCCCATCATCTTCGTCATGGGCATGAACGGCCTTCTTGCCGTGGCCGAAGCACTTTTTCTGGGGCATTTCGTGGGGGCGGACGCGCTGGCCGCCGTCACGCCAGTCGGGGAGGGGTGGGTATGATACGCGAGTTGCCGACGATCGCAAAAGCGAAGCGGATACGGCGGCGAACTATCTCCAGAGAATGATGGCCGGGCTTATGGTTGCCACCGAGGGGCAGTATCAATCCGACGCCTGCTCATTTGTGGATGCGGATTGGCGCGAAAGAGCGAAGCACGCGCCGTCTTCGACAAAGACCGGCAACCAGCTTGTCGGAGCCAGCACGATCTATGCATTCGGGTTCCGTCTGTTCGATGAGGCGCGGTCGCGGCAGGTAAGGGGCGTCAGCGCGGCCATGGTGTTCCGCAACGGCCTGATACTTGCAATTGGTGCAGCCTTGCCGGAGCGGGCCAGGGCTCTGACCTGGCTCGAGTTTGGTCGGACGGTGACGCTTGTCGGCCGTAACCACATTCATGTCGAACTGCCGGGAGAGGCTCTCAAGTATCCTGAAGCCCGGAAGTCATCCGAGGGGTACGATGTGCTATTCGAGAACCCTGGCCTCGCCGCAGCGCTGCATGAGTATCGAGCCATATATCGCCCGCTCTTCAATGACGGCCTTCATCTTTTCCCGTCGTTTCATGGCAAGCCGGGATCGGTTCAGTCTTGCCAGCTCGGTCAGCTGACCGGGAATCTCACCGAGAATGAGTTCGGAGTGCGGATACCGATACACAGGCTGCGTGACAACGTGGCCACGGAAGCTGCCGAAGACCTGGTTGGCGGTGCGTGTGGGTCGAAGACCCTCTTGCGCCATGTCGACGAACGGACGACCCGTCGGCATTATGACCATTCTGAGGGCCTTGCAGCAGCCTCGGAGTTCGAGGATTTCATCGAGAGCCGGACAACGGTCCGTGCGGATCTCGTCCTCTGAGGCGCTTCCGTGAGCGTCCACCGGTTGCGGCTATTTCCTCTGTTTCCGCGGGCTGTTGAAAAAGGGTCGACTGCATCCGCACGGGATGAAGTGCCCCCTTTTTCAACACTTTCCGCGGGTCGCTTCAATTTCTCTCAACCGCTCTCAAAATTGCCCAGGGGCATCTACTTGTCAGTTTGCAGATGTCCGTCGGTGCGGGAAACCTTTCGTTTTACGGTTTTTTCCACCGGTCAAGGTCTGGCCGAAGCCCATTTTCGATACCGAGGGATCTTGACCAAGTCCCTTGCATTTCTTGGTGAAAATAAGCGCTGCCAGAGCACGGATCTCGATGAGCGTACGAGGCCTTTCTCAGTGTGCCGCGCCGGAGCAATTTCGCATACTCAGCCAGACGCTCGTCGTCACGAACGGCCCATTGCTACCTTTCACCGATTGATCAATATGCTGCAGACGCAGCCCGGCTTGCTGCCATTCGCTGCGGTCGCAAAATCAAGACGCCTTGGAAAGACTAACGTGCTGCCAATTGGCTGGGAATTAGCCACAGATCAGTCGGCCGGAACCGCCGACTGCGGTCTCCACTCATTTATGACGCATCACGCGCAACCTGATCACCTTCTTGCGTAGTTCGTCTCGGGTTTCTGCATCTTCGTCCAGCGATCAATACGGGGCGTAATCGACCGAGGTGCGACGCAACAGCATCTGTCGTGTCTCGTCTCATGACGGTGTTTTGTCATGTTTGAAATATGCTTAACATCTTTGAAATTGTTTTAAGTTGTACAGTATGCGATCATTTATCATAGGGCGTGGCTTGGAGGTACGCATGCTGAGCAAACCGTTTCTCACAACCCAGGAGATCGCGGAGCTGCTGAAGGTCCGCGAGCAGACTGTTCGAAGATGGATCCATCAGCAGGAATTGCGTGCCGTGAAGCTGGGCCGGGAGTTCCGCGTGGCGGTGAAGGATCTGGAGGCATTCGTCGACGATCACGCCACTTGTGAGCCTGGCTGGCAGGACGAGGGAGGGTAGCGCAGTCCATGAGCCGGCAATTGCATGCTGTGCGCCCGGTCGTACAGGGGGTCTCGGACCCTGCCGATACGCGCATGACCACAAAGGCCTGGCACGCGCGCTCAGCGCGCGAAGCGATCGGCGCACTGGGCGGGCACGAAGGCGGGCTCAACGATACAGAGGCACGTAATCGGCTGCTGCGGCACGGGCCGAACCACCTACCCGCGCCGCCGGAGCGCAGCCCGATCCTTCGCTTTCTATCCCATTTCAACCATGTGCTGATCTACGTGTTGATCGCGTCCGCCGTTGTCACGGCCGCGCTGCAGCACTGGATCGATACAGGCGTGATCCTTGCCGTGGTGATCGTCAATGCGGTGATCGGGCATATCCAGGAAGGCCGCGCCGAACAGGCAATGCAAGCAATTCGGGGAATGCTCGCGCCACGCTCGGCGGCGCTGCGCGACGGCCGGAGGATCAGCGTCGATGCAACCGAACTGGTGCCCGGCGATATCGTGCTTATCGAGGCCGGAGACCGGGTGCCAGCCGACATGCGGCTGATCGAGGCGCGCGGGCTGAAAGCCGAAGAGGCAATCCTTACGGGGGAATCCGTACCGGTCGACAAGGGCACAGCGCCAGTGGCGGAGGACGCCGACCTCGGCGACCGGTCCTCGATGCTGTTTTCCGGCACGCTGATTGCCGCGGGCACCGGGCGCGGCGTGGTCGCCGCAACAGGCACCGACACCCAGATCGGCCGGATCAGCGGCATGCTTGGCCAAGTGGAGACGCTGACCACGCCGCTGTTGACGCAGATGGACCGGTTTGCGCGCTGGCTGACGGTTTTCATCCTGATCGTCGCAGGCACGCTGCTGGCCTATGGTTATTTCGTCGGGCACCTGCCGTTTTCCGAGATGTTCATGGCCGTTGTCGGACTGTCGGTTGCCGCGATCCCCGAGGGATTACCGGCGGTGCTGACGATCACTCTGGCCGTAGGCGTGCAGGCTATGGCGCGGCGCAACGCCATCGTCCGCCGCCTGCCGGCGATCGAGACGCTGGGCTCGGTCTCGGTGATCTGTTCCGACAAGACTGGAACTCTCACCCGAAACGAGATGATGGCGGCGACGCTGGCCGCGGCGGAACACGTCTATTCCGTTGGCGGCGAGGGCTACTCACCCGAAGGCGCCGTGCGCTGGCGCGAGGCGGATGCGCATCCCGACGAGCACACTGTGCTGATGGAGTTCGCACGGGCTGCCGGTCTCTGCAATGATGCGATTCTGCATGCCCACGAAGCGGGCTGGCGGGTAGAGGGTGACCCGATGGAGGGTGCGCTGATGGCGCTCGCGGGCAAGATCACCGGTGCGGGGGCTGCGCCCTTTCAGCAGTGGAGCCGTACCGATGTGATCCCATTCGATGCAGCCCACCGCTACATGGCCACGCTGCACTATGATCACGAGGGACACGTCTGCATCCACGTGAAGGGCGCGCCCGAGAGCATGATGGCCCTGTGCGGCGATCAACGGGCCGCGCAAGGCGGCACCGCACCGCTTGACGCGGATTACTGGCACCGAATGGTCGAGGAGCTTGCATCCGAAGGCCAGCGGGTGATCGCGGTAGCGTCACGCGCGGTGCCGCAGGACCAAACGATCCTGAACACCGCCGATCTTGAGGGCCGGCTTACCCTTATTGGCCTGATCGGCCTCATCGATCCGCCACGCGCCGAGGCGATCGACGCGGTGGCCGAGTGTCACACCGCTGGTATCCGGGTGAAGATGATCACAGGCGACCACGCCGCCACAGCGCGCGCGATCGCGACCATGATCGGACTCAAGAACCACGACCGCGTACTGACCGGCGCCGATCTCGAGGCGATGGACGATGTCGCTCTCGCGGAGGCGGCGCTCCGGACCGACATCTTTGCCCGCACGTCGCCCGCCCACAAGCTGCGCCTGGTCACGGCTTTGCAGGCGCGCGGTTTGACCGTGGCCATGACCGGAGACGGGGTGAACGACGCGCCGGCGCTGAAGCGCGCAGATGCCGGAATCGCTATGGGCCAGAAAGGCAGCGAGGCAGCCAAGGAAGCGGCCGAGTTCGTGCTGGCCGACGACAATTTCGCCTCCATCGCCGCTGCAGTGCGCGAGGGCCGCACGGTCTATGACAACATCAAGAAGGTGATCAGCTGGACGCTCCCCACCAATGCCGGTGAAGCGATGCCGATCATCATCGCACTGTTTTTGGGCATGGCGTTGCCGATCACAGCGGTACAGATTCTCTGGGTCAACCTTATCGCCACGGTGACGCTGGGGCTGGCCCTGGCCTTCGAGCCATCGGAGCCCGGCACCATGCGCCGTCCGCCACGGCCGCGCGGCGAGGCGCTGCTCACCGGGGCGTTGGTCTGGCACGTGGCGCTGGTCTCGCTGCTGTTCTCGGCCGCGGTTTTTGGCGTCTACACCTACGCGCTCGACAAGGGGCATTCGCAGGAACTGGCCCAGACCATGGCGATGAACATGATCGTCGTTCTGGAGATCTTCCACCTGTTCTTCATTCGCAACATCCACGGCACCTCACTGACTTTGGCCGCGGCAAAAGGGACGCCGGTCGTCTGGGCCTGCGTGATCGCCGTGACGGGCGCGCAATTTGCCGTCACCTATCTGCCACCCCTTCAGGCCGTCTTCGGGACTCGGGGCGTGCCGCTCTTCGACGGGATGCTCATCATCGGCATTGGCGTGGTCTTTTTCGCGCTGATCGAAACAGAAAAGCAGATGCGCTTGGGCTTGCGCAACAGAAGCGGACGGGAAGCTCAGGCATGACCGCAGCGATCGAAGGCTACCTGTTCTACGAGATCGCCGCATTGCTCGTGCTGGCTGCGGGCGTGGGTTTCGTCGGCCTGATGTTACGCCAGCCGCTAATCGTGAGCTTCATCGCCGTGGGCATCCTTGCGGGGCCGTCTGCCTTCGACATCGCGCGATCCGACCAACAGATCGACCTTTTGGCCGAGCTGGGCATTGCGGTTCTGCTGTTTCTTGTGGGTCTCAAGCTCGACTTCAATCTGGTGCGCACGCTGGGCCCTGTGGCGCTCGTGACTGGTTTGGGGCAGGTCGTCTTCACCACGGTCTTTGGCTTTCTCATCGCGCTGGCTTTGGGTCTTGATCCGCGCACTGCAATCTATGTGGCCATCGCGCTCACTTTTTCCTCGACGATCATCATCGTGAAGCTTCTGTCCGACAAACGCGAGATCGACAGCCTGCACGGGCGAATAGCGCTGGGTTTCCTGATCGTGCAGGATGTGGTCGTAGTGCTCGCGATGATCGCGCTTTCGGCCATTGGGGTGGGCGGCGCAGCCGAAGGCGAAGGCGTGGTGGGCGAAGTGCTGCTGGTTCTCACGTATGGCTTCGCGATGCTCGTCGCCGTCATCTTCTTCATCCGTTACGTCGCCAATCCGCTGGTCGAGCGTCTGTCACGCGCGCCGGAGCTTCTGGTCTCCTTCGCCATCGGCTGGGCCGCGTTTCTGGCTGCGGTCGGCCATTACCTGGGCTTTGGCAAGGAACTCGGCGGCTTGCTGGCCGGGGTCTCGCTCGCCTCGACCCCCTTCCGGGAGGCCATCGCGGCCCGGCTGGCCAGTTTACGCGACTTCCTGCTCCTGTTCTTCTTCATCGCGCTCGGTGCCTCGCTCGACCTTTCTGTTCTCGGCGCGAGCGTGGGCCCGGCGCTCGTACTGTCGCTCTTCGTGCTAATCGGCAATCCGCTGATCGTGCTGATCATCATGAGCGTGATGGGGTATCGAAAGCGCACGGGATTTCTTGCCGGGCTCACGGTGGCCCAGATCAGCGAGTTTTCTCTGATTTTCATGGCGATGGGTGTAACCATCGGCCACGTCGCCGACGAAGCGCTGGGTCTTGTCACGCTGGTGGGACTCGTGACGATTGCAGCCTCGACCTACATGATCACGTTTTCACACCAACTCTATATCATCTTCGAGCCAGTGCTTGGCGTGTTCGACCGCCGCAATCCCGATGCCGAGCCCCAGAATGGCCCCGAAACCGCTCAGCCTCACGATGTGATCCTTTTCGGTCTGGGGCGCTACGGTCTCGGGATCGCCTCGGCACTCAGCGAAAGCGGAAAACGCATCCTCGGGGTCGATTTCAGCCCCGAAGCGGTGCGCAATGCCCGCGCCAAAGGCTACGACGTCGTGTTCGGGGACGCGACCGACCCGGAATTCCTTGCACATCTGCCGTTCCAGCGGGCGGAGTGGTTGGTCATGGCTGTGCCGGAGCATGATACCGGGCTCACCCATGATGATCCCCGCCAAGCGATGCTCAAGGTCGTGCGCGACCTCGGCTATGGTGGCAAGATTGCCGTCGCCGCGCATCGGGAACCGACAGCCGCGGCCCTGAAAGCGGATCGCGCGGATCTTGTACTGATGCCCTATCGCGATGCCGCCTTTGCGGCTGCCCGGATGATCGCAGGCGATACTCGGGCGCCCGGACAAGGCGCCACGGACCCCGAAGGCCAGAAGGAGCTGCCAGCATGACGCGTAATATCGGAAAGCCCCGCAGAATCCTCGCCGTGGCAGACACAAGCGGGACGCAGATCGCCCTCGAGAGCGCGCTGGCTCTGGCCGATACGCATGATGCGTCAGTCGAGGTGATCGCCTGTGTGGAGCCCCCGCGCGACTTGTCAATCCTCGCCCGTCTTTCGGACGATGACCCCGACAGGCTGATCAACGAAGCCGTGGAGCGCACACGAGACGCGGTGCATGCGAGACTGGCGGAGATCGCGCATGATCGGTCATTGCAGCTTTCGATCACGGTCGGCAAGGCCTATCTCGAGATCATTCGGCACGTGGCGCGAACGGACTGCGATTTCATCGTCAAGACGGCTGAACCGCTTTCCGGCGTGAACCGCTTCCTGTTCGCCAGCACCGACCAGCACCTGTTGCGCAAATGCCCTTGCCCTGTCTGGTTGCAAACAGCGACGGCGCAAAAGCGCCCCAAGCGGGTTCTTGCTGCGGTCGATCTCGATATCTGGGACGCGGCAGAGCCCGAGACGCTGACGGCATTGAACCAGCGCGTTGTTGATGCCGCCTGTGGGATTGCGAGCGCGCCGGGTGCAGAGATTTTCGTCCTGCATGCCTGGGACGCTTTAGGCGAGGGTATGGTCTGGGCGTTCTCAGGCGGGGAAAAAGCGCGCATGTCCGCCGATCGATACGTCAATGAAGTCCTTGACGCCCGGAGCGAAGCGATGGACCGTTTCATCGCGCATGTTCGCAAGAAAGTCGGCCCTGCGCATAGGCTCGTTCCGCGACTGGTGCGCGGTGCCCCCGAAACGGTCGTTCAGGAACAGAGCCGTATGCTTGCTGCGGATGTGGTCGTCATGGGTACCGTCGCGCGGACCGGGCTGAGCGGCGTGTTCATCGGAAATACCGCCGAAAACATCATCAACGGTCTCGAACGCCCAGTTCTCGCAGTGAAACCCGAAGGTTTTGAAAGCCCGCTCCTGAAAGGGTGATTTCGTGTCTGATCATCGAGAGCTGGCTGCGAACTTCAACCCGCGCATCGAGGTGAAAGCGGACGACAACTCGGCGATCGCCAACCACGCGAGCAACGCGGCCAAAGGCTCGTCCGTCCACGCCTCGCACAACGGTTGTGCTTCGCGATGGTCAAACTGGACCGAGCGCGCCGCGGTCTGAAGCGCCTCTCCTGTTGCTGCTGACTGTTGTACCGTCACGCGAGAGTGGAGAACGCTCTGTCAGTGCTGTGCCGCAGCTTCGCCGAATCGGCCGTTCACGCATTGCGCAGCATTTTCGATGGGCAACCGTAGCTTCACGGACCTTCCTGCCGTTCGCTGCTGGTATGCCCCCGGCGGAACGGGGGCCCCACGTGATCTCGCTGGCTATCCCTCGCCACGCACGGAAAAGCCCAGCAGGGCCAGTGTCAGCATCGCGAGGATCAGTATGACCCCCAGCCGTATGCGGTGGCGGGCAGGCCTTCTCCGAAGGGGCTCAATCATATGTAAATTGCTCCGAGAGGATTTGCGAAGAGGAAATATCGAGGGTGATAAGCGCCTCCTCGACCGCGTTGAGCATGGCTGGAGGGCCGCAGAGGATGTAGAGCCACTCGCGCCGCGCCTGCGTTCCGAAATGTCTGCGCAGAAGGTCCGCATCGATCAGGCCGGTGGCCCCGGTCCAGCCCTCGGGTGGCTCCGAGAGGACATGCACGACCTCGGTGCCGTGGGTCCGTGACAGGGCTTGCAACTCGGCCGCGTTGACGATCTGCGCCTCTGTACGGTTTCCATACAGCAGCACGGTGGGCCGTGGATCGCCGGTCGCGGCCAGTTCACGCAGGATACCCAGCAGTGGCGCGATGCCGACGCCGCCCGCGATGAGCGCGATGCCGGGGGCGTCCTCGTGGCCCTCATGCGTCAGATGGCCATGCGGCGCCTCCAGCCAGGCGCGGGTACCGGGCGGTATCCGGCCGATGGTGCGGGTGAAATCGCCAAGCTCCTTGATGATGAATTCGACATCGCGCCCGGCCGACGGGGCGGAGCTGATCGAAAACGGGTTCTCGTCCAGGCTGAACACCCCGCGCCCGATATTGAGCCAGGCGAATTGGCCGGCCTTGTACCTGGTCTTGCCGTCGAAATCGGGGCTGAGCGTGACCGCCCAGGTCCGCTCTGCCGCCGGAAGGACGGACGCCACGCGCCACGGCCTGCGCCAGCGGATCAGCGGTGCGATCAGATAGACATGCAGCAAGGCGCCAACGGCCAGCGCCAGCAACGCGATCCATACCCAACCCAGCACCGGATCGGCGCTGTAGCGCCCGGCGCGCATCGCATGCAGCACGCCAAAGCCCGCGATCAGCACGGCGCCCAACCCGTGCAGCAGGCGCCAGACCTCGTAGCGTGCACCGCTGACATCGCGAGCGATGGCCATGGCCACCAGACCGCCCAGCAAGAGCCATGCCGCGATGCCGGGCCATAACTGCGTCCATCCATAGTTGAGCGCGGTCCGGGCCGTCACGTCCCAGACCGGCGGCGGCGTCATCGGCGAGACATAGAGAAAGGGATGCAGCACGGCGAGCAGAAGGGCGGCTCGCGCGAGAAGCTGATGGGCGCGCATGATCACGTCCGATCCCGCGCGTCGCGTAATGCTGCGAAACCGGCCCAGAAGAAAGAACTCGGCAAGGATCATGGCAAGCGCCACCAGCCCTGCGCCGCTGGCCAACTCGTCGGCAAAGGACCGCGGCGCCAGCCCCTGCGCCCAGGCGAGGGCAAGCGGCAGGAGCGCGAGGATCAGATAGAGGGGGATGAGGATGGCGACGGTCATCGGTGCGTCTCTTATTCGGATAAAGTGGTGCTGGCGACAACTCAGGGACCGGGCTGGGCCGGGGCGCGGCCGGTCGCAGGGCCTTTGCGCGTGCAACAGCCCGCATCAATTGTGGTGAATGTAGCGCCCTGGTGCATCCTCGACGGCGGGGAAGTCTGAGTGGCTGCCCGGAACCCGCGCCGGAACCGGCCCGCTGCCATTTGCCTCCAGCCAGCGCGCCCATTCCGGCCACCACGAGCCCGCACGCGGGTCATGGTCGGCAAGCCATGTCTCGGGGTCGCGGTAATGCGCCCCGGCCGGGCGGTGTCCGACCCGGTAATGTCGACCCTTGTGCCCCGGCTCTGACAGTATGCCGCCATTGTGGCCCCCCTTGGTCAGCAGGAAATGCATGTCGCAATCTGTGAAAAGCGCGGTCTTGTAGACCGAGCGCCATGGCGCGATGTGATCGGTTTCTGTGCCCACCACGAAGAGCGGCGCGGAAATGTCCTTGAGTGCGATCACCCGGCCCTCGACCGCGAAGCGCCCCGCCGTGATGCGGTTTTCGAGGAAGACGCCGCGCAGGTATTCCGAATGCATCCGCGCGGGCATCCGGGTCGTGTCATTGACCCATACGGTGACATCGGTGGGCAGATCGGGCTCGCCCAGGAAATAGCGGCGTACCGCGCGCGACCAGATCAGATCCTCGGAGCGGATCGCGGCAAAGGCCCCCGACATCTGAGGCCGGTCCAGATAGCCCTGCGACCACATCAGATCCTCCAGGAACGCGACCTGGCTTTCGTCGAGAAAGAGCAGCAACTCGCCCGCTTCTGCAAAATCCACCTGCGCGGCCATCAGCGTGACCGAGGCGAGGCGGTCATCGCGATCGCGTGCCATCGCCGCCGCCGCGATAGCCAGCAGCGTGCCACCAAGGCAATAGCCGTTGGCATGCACCTTTTGGTTTGGCACGATAGTGTTGATCACCTCCAGCGCCTGCATGATACCCTGTTTGCGATAGTCCTCCAGCGACAGTTCCGCATGTTCAGCGCCGGGGTTGCGCCAGGAGATGCAGAACACGGTATAGTCCTGCCCGACAAGCCAGCGGATGAAGGAATTCTCGGGCGAGAGATCGAGAATGTAGTATTTCATGATCCAAGCGGGCACGATCAGCACCGGCTCGGCCTGCACCTTTTCGGTGCTGGGGGAATACTGGATCAATTCCATCAAGTCGTTCCGAAAGACCACCTTGCCCGGCGTTGCGGCCAGCACCTTGCCGAGCGCGAATGCCTCGGGCACGGCGCGATGTTCCTGCGCGAGGATATGGCGTGCATCATCAGCATAATGCGCGGCCCCCTCCAGCAGGTTGCGCCCGCCCGTCGCTCGCGTCTTTTCGATGATTTCGGGGTTGGCGAGCGGAAAGTTCGACGGCGACACGCTATCGAGTAGCTGGCGCACCATGAACCCGGTTCGGTCGGCGTTCTGGCGGCGCAGGCCGCGCAGGTTCGACGTGGCCGCCTCCCACCAGTCCTGCGTGGCCAGAAACCCTTGCTGCCAGAGCGCGAAGGGCGCGCTGGCCCAGCCCTGATGCGTCCAGCGTGTGTCGTAGCGGCCAGCCTCAAAGGGCCTTTCCGGGCTCTGACCCAGCATCTGCGCCGCGGTGTAATGCGCCAGCTTCATCGCGTTCGACTGCGCGCGCTCCACAAGTTCGAGCTGCCGCCCCGGCGCGCGGGCAAGGTGCATCGCCCAGTCGCTCCAGGCGTCGATCATCGCATGCGGCGAGAGCCCAGCGGTGAACCGCGCGAGGCTGGCCATCGCGCTGCGGTCAAGCGCGGCATGCCGGTGCGGCTCTGGCTTATCGGATCCCGGGGCTCGGGCCGGGGACGAACCCGGCGGAACCCCTGCGGGCAGGGCCGACGGCTCCTGCGGCCTGGCTGCGCGGCTGCGGGCGGGCTTGCGGGTCATGCGGCCAGATCCTTTCCGGGTCTGAGAGGGGGAAACTCATCGGGCGTGATTGTCTCGCGCTCCAGCAACAGGCTCGCTCCGGCCTCCAGATCGGCCACGTTCCCGCGCAACAGGGCACCCGCTCGCTCGTAGGCGTCATC
>Ga0102928_1002157_pt1 | contig 11822 bp, 10 predicted proteins | sample SalPonR1_B_D1_MG_FD_78504 | JGI IMG/M metagenome (GOLD analysis project Ga0102928, IMG submission 78504) | Salt pond soil microbial communities from South San Francisco under conditions of wetland restoration - Salt Pond MetaG R1_B_D1_MG | ecosystem: Environmental > Aquatic > Marine > Intertidal...
ATCCGAGAACATTCTCCGCTCCTATGGCGCTCTCAAGAAGCTCAAGCCCGTTGGTCTCGTCGGTGACACTCACGCTCGTTTCGTACATTTTCCCGTCCGGGCCTTCCACGCGAACATCTATTGTTTGTGACGGCGCAGGTACCCCGTATGCCGTCACCATCCCCACATTCGGAACCATTCCCAAGAGCATGGCTATTATAATCAAAAAGCTTAAGAATCTTGATTTCATTAATTGAATCCTCCGTTTAATAGTATAAGTTGTCGATAAGCTCGGCGCACTGCGCCCTTGTCGCTTCTTTTTCTTTGTCAAAGCTCTGGTACTGCAAATCATACAGCCAGGAATAATAAACGTACCCGTCGTACCATGTGTCTCCATTAAAGGCTTTCGCCTCGGCCTGCCGCCCTTTGACCCTGACAGCAACCGCCGCAAGCTGGGCGCCTGTGATTCCGCTCTCGGGATCAAAAATATCCTGCGAAACGCCATTGAATATGCCGCTACCCGCAGCAATGGCTACATATGGCGATGCCCAGTGACCCTGCATGTCGATAAACCCGTTTGGATTTGCTGTTTCATTCTCCTTTTTCATGGCGTAGGTCAGCATCTTGACAAACTCGCCCCGCGTGACCGGTGCGTCCGGCCTAAACGTCCCGTCTGGATATCCCGAAAGGACTCCGTCCTCAACCAGTCTCGATATGGATTCATACCCCTGGGTTTCCACGGATATGTCAGTTAAAGAATTCTTTGCCTTAAAGCCGTCGAAAACGCTCAGGCGCCTTTCAATCTCAGCCTCTGCCCATGTGCCGTGCCAAGTCGCCATGTAGTTGCCGGAGCTCATAGTCCTGAGATGACGATACTTGCCGCTATCAAGCCGGTAGCCTTTAAGCCTTTGCCCAAGTTCGTACGGAATCGACTGTCCTGTCTGCTTTCTTGCAATTATTTCCCATGAAAGGCCCTCTGCCGTTTCCCTGTTCGAATTGTTGGAAGCGATGAAATCAAAAGCCCTTTCGATTGCTGCATCGCCGCCTTCAATGTCCATCAAATCGAGCGCCGCAACAGCCATTGCCGTCAAGTCGCCGTCGGAAGATTTCATGCCTGCAAAAACAGGAAATCCGCCATCATCGTTCTGATGATTCAGAAGCCATTCCTGCGCCTTTTGTTTTTCGTACGAGTCATGTCCAGCACTCTCGAGCGCAATTATTCCCCAAACATGCGAGTTTATGAGCTCTTGGCCTGTTCCGTCCGCATAGTCCGCAAACTTGCCGCTTTCCGTCTGGCTTTCGGCTATCAGAGAAAGCTCTTCCGAAACATCGAGTCCCAGCGCCAATGCTCCAATGACGTATGCTTCATGGTCTGTTGTGATATTTGAGCCCGATACAGAATCAAGCTCAAGTCCTTCCATATCCTTCCCGGATGCATGAAGCGCAAGCATTCCCCACTCGTCAAGCTCATAATCCATGAGCGGACTGCATGAGGTTCCCTGCGCCCATGCTAAACCCGACAACAAAAAACATGCCGCCAATACAATGATTGCTACTTTCATTCTTTTTCTCATTACGCCACATCCTTTTATGAAGATTCGTCAATTCTGTCGTATGTAAGCTTTTCCTTGTATCTTCCGAGAATATTTACCAGGTCCTTGCCGAAAAGAAATGCGAACACACCGTTTCCCGCCGCATGCAGCATGTCGAAATAGAAAGATGCCGCATAAACCGCAACAAAACTCCTGAAATTGAGAGGATATATAAAAAAAAGCCAATGCCAAAGATTCATCATCCAGTCAAACAGGAAGCCCCACATGAAAGCGTAAGCCGTGAATGCAATTCTCCCCTTGTGTATTCCGCTCTCCCTGAGCAAACCGGATATGAATCCCGCCAATCCCCATGCAAGCATCTGCCAGGGAGTCCAAGGACCGTGTCCAAGGAAATTGTTTGAGAGAAAAGCCGCTAATGCCCCCGTCATAAACCCGAAACTGGGGCCGAAGACAAAACCCGACGCCATAACTATGAAAGTGGTCGGCTGTATGTTTGGAATCGCGGCAAAAAATATCCTTGAAACTGCGGCAAGAGCCGCCAAAGTTGAAACCAAAGCGATTTCCCTCACATTTGTTTTTCTTTTTTCGTACAGCCAGAGTATCAGTGCCATCATTCCAAGAAGCATAGCCGCCAAAACTATTCCCCAGTTCATGACCCTTCACTCCCCTTTTCGAAGCAAATGCACGCCGCCTCGTCAATCTTAAGTGGACTTGCCATCCCATGGAACATGCGGTTTATATCAGTCGTGAAATGGAGCCCTCCCGACAAGATTTCCCTTGTCGGGCCGTCCTGGGCTATTTGGCCTTCAAACATGATTGCCACCCTGTCGCAGACCTCAGCCACAAATTCCATGTCATGCGTGACAATAACGATGGTTTTCCCCTTGTCCTTCAGTTTTCTCAAATATGCCGCCAAGCGCATTTTGTATCCTTTGTTGAGGCCCCTGGTAGGTTCGTCCAATAGAAGTATTTCCGGCTTCATGGCCAAAACGGAAGCAAGAGCAACTCTTTGCCTTTCTCCGCCCGACAAATCCCTCGGATTAACGTTCCTTTTCGATTCTATGTCCAAATCGCCTAAAATTTCATCAATGAAACCTATATCGACCTTTTGAAAGTTTTTTTGCGTGAAAAGCAGCTCTTCATATACGGTGTCGTTGAACAAATAGTCGTTGGGCTCCTGAGAAAGATATCCCACAGCGCCTTCCACATACATATTTCCTTTGCGCGGATTGAGCAAACCTGCAATTATTCTCAAGGCTGTTGATTTTCCGGCTCCATTGGCTCCGATTATTCCCAGAGTCTCCCCCTTTCCTACATCAAGTGTCACCGAATCAAGCGCTTTAGTTCCGTTTTCGAATGAATAATCCACTTTATTCAGCGCTATAGCCTTGTGCTCAGATGAAGCTGCCGATGTTTCCAAAATCTCTGCAAGCACTGTGTAATTTCTTCCAATAAGCTCTCTGCCTTGTTTGACTGTGAGCGGAAACATATCGGATTTCAATCTCCAAAACAGCTCAGTCACAGGAGGCAGAAAATTGCAGTCATGCTTGCCAACCCACTTTACATATTCAGCCGGCTTTCCGTCAAAGGATATCTCGCCTTCGTCGAGAAAAATTACCCGGTCCGCATAGCTAAGGCATTTTTCAGTCCTTTGTTCCACAAGCACTATGGTAAAGCCCAAGTCATCGTTTAGTTTTTTTAGCAGGTGCATTATTTCGTCAGCAGCCATAGGGTCGAGCTGTGAAACCGGCTCGTCAAGAACGAGAAATCTGTTGCGGACGGCAAGAGCGGCTGCAATTGCAACTTTCTGTTTTTCTCCGCCCGAAAGTTCATATGTCTTCTTGTCCTTGAGGTGCCAGATACCCAAGAGACTTAAAACCTCAAGGACCTGCTTCCTCATAAAGTTTCTTTCGACTCCCCTGTTTTCAAGCGGAAAGGCTACTTCCCTCTCTACCGTCTCCATTACAAGCTGCTTTTCGGGGTCCTGGAAGACCATACCAATATTTCTTGTGCCTTTGACTTCCCCTTCGATCTTCCCTCCGTAAAACTCTGGTGCCAAACGCGAAATTATCCTGGCAAGGGTTGATTTGCCCGAACCCGAGGCTCCTGCAACAAGAAGAAATTCGCCGTCGTTTATTTTGAGGTCCAATTGCGAGAGTGCCGGCTTATCTTTTTGGGGATAGCAATATGTCAAATTTTCCATGCTGAAAACTTCCAAGCCGAGCACCTCCTTGTCATTTCAATCAATGTACCCAAACTTGCTGCATGAAGTGCGAAATACGCGGCGCTGAAATCGCCTTTGGGTGAAATTGAAGGGAAATAGCCAAATCCAAGCCAACCTCTCGCAATCCCCAAAGCAAGCACAAATATGTAAACGCACAATACAAACATATGAATTCGGTCTCTACCTGTCATTTCTATTTCCCTGTAAAAGCTTCTCTTTCCTTTTCCGTACCCTCTCGAATAAAGCGCCTCCGCCCTATTTACCGAGCCTTCAAGCGAACTTATGAGGACAACTTTTATCATGGGATAATAAGCTTTTATTCTTCTGACAAGACCTCCCGATTTCAAATCAAGGCCCCTCATTGCCATCACTTCGCTTACTCTATGTATCTCCACTCTAAGCCTGTGGATCACGTTTACGGTCATGCTCATCGTAAGCACCAGCTTGTTCATATATCGCGACAAGTAGCCGAAGAAATCGTCCCTGTCAATCGAAAGCCCGAAAAGCTTTATTACAAGAACCATGGAAAAAAGCCTCAGGACCATAAGTCCCGCAAAAGCCAGAGATTCGACTGTCACTCTTATCCTCCCAACAATGGGGAGCACGGTGCGGAACAATACATTATCGCCCTGTGTGGAAACTAAAGGATTTATAATGAGGATCATAACTCCGGTCACTATCCAAAATCTAAGCAAGCCCTTAAGCTCCCCCGCGCCTCCAAAGGCGGCGACAGAAAACGAGAGAACCAATACAAGAAGCGCGGCATAAAGCGGATGGCTAACCAAAAGCGAAGCCGCAATCAAAACCACAAGCAAAACAATTGCATTTGCAGGATAGAGTTTATGGCACATAGCAAACACCTTCCTCCGTCGCCGCAATGCCGAAGGCGCCCTTCATAGACCCCTTGTCCAAAAATACATCTACAAGCTTTTCTATCATTGCATCATCGTTTCCCACTATCAAAAATAGCGAAGCCTCGGACCCGTAAGCCTTTTGCATCGATGCTGCAAATGCGCCCTTTTCGCTTGTTTCCCCGGCGTCGCCATTGTCATCGAAAAGCAGAAGTCCTTCGTCGTTAAAGACAGCGTACAGCCCTGCCCTGGCCCGATTTTCAAAAGCTTCCCTTATGAATTCGTTTTCATTTGCATCTTCCCATGTACCTACAAACAAAGCGTCTTTTTCAAAGTCTTCCATATCAAGAGATTCCACATTCGACTCAACTGTCTTTCCTCCTGCCTTTTGAGCGGCACCACTAATTCTGCCCGCAACTTTTTCAAAGCCCGGTCCGTATGCAAATTCGACAGTCCTCTCTCCCATGCTGTCCGGCCAATCGCTTATTCTGGTCTTTACATACATGTCCCCTCCCCAGTGGTGGTAATCCCAGGATACGGTATTTGCGTCTTCGCACATGTACTGGTCCGCACCCATTTCAGCCATCACTCCGTTCACATAATAGAACCAGTCGTTTTTTGTTCCTTTATTCTGGCTGCTTCCGTTTCCTGTGTATCCCGACTTTAAACCGTCGATGGCATTGACGAACCCTCCTCCATATGCAGTCTCAACATTGAAGTTGTCCTGCATAATATCCATAACCGTATCACCGCCAAATATTGCAACAGTCTTTTCAGCGAGAATTTCACGTCCGTAGTTCCTTGTCACAAGGATCTTGAGTTGGGGGTTTTCTGGCTGCACTGTTTCATTGTCAACACAGCCCGACATAAGTAGCATTATGGACAAAGAAGCAGCAATCATTTTTTTTCTCATTTTATTTCCTCCAAAAAAACAATAAACTCCCTCCGCTACGGAGAGAGATTCATACAGTTCTTGCCCTGTTGTGATAAAAAATAACCTTTTGACCAAGATCCGTATTTTTTCAATCCCTCAGAGCCGGAGCAGATTTGAAAAACACTCAGTCAGGTCTTCTGGCTTACGGATCATCTGTTTTACCGAACCTTCCCATACTTTCAAGTACAGTGGCAATTTTCGGTTTACATTCCCGGTTACAGCTGCGACTACAGCAAGGGCTTTTCACCCTTTTCCCTTAAACAAAGCGTTTTTTTGATTTCCATGCACAGTATATCATGCCGCCCCTCACTTTTCAATCTACAAGGATTTTATATACCTGTCTACAATCAAAATATCAAATCCTTTCTAAAACAAAGAATCGTCCGAACTAGGCAAGTCGGACGATTCTTATGATAAATACAAATGGTGGTTTTATACGCGTTGCTATTTAATTGTTTCCGTTTTGCGAAGCGCTTCAATCGCTTCCTGCTCCATTTCAAGAAGTTCCCTCAACATCTCTTCTGTATGCTCTCCAAGAAGCGGCGCCGGGCTGCGCACCTCTCCCGGAGTCTCTGTCATATGGAAAGGCGTCCCAATTATTTTCATTGGTCCAACTTTTGGCTGGTCAATTTCTACAATCATTTTCCTGTAGCATATCTGTTCATCGTTTACAACCTGCTCTACATTGTTGATTCTAGAATACGGCAATTTGTATTCATCGAAAATTGCCGACCAATCATCAGTAGTCCTTTCTTCCAAAACCATTGAAACAATTTTCTCGAGTTCATCCTTGTTCAAAGTTCTCATCGGATTTGTCACAAATCGAACGTCCTCGGCAAGTTCATCAATCTTGAGGGCTTTGCAGAAATTTTTCCAAAGTGAATCGTTTCCTATCGGGGTGATTATCCATGAATCCTTTGTCTTGAAAGCCTGGAAAGGCGTTATTGTTGGATGCGCCGAACCCAAAGGCTGCGGAACCTCCCCGTTTATGGTATAGCGGGCGATGGCGTTTTCCATTATGTATACCAGACCATCCACCATTGATATGTCCACATATTGACCTTTGCCGGTGCGGTCTCTGTATCTTAGGGCTCCAAGTATTCCAATTGCCGCCTGATGTCCTGCAACTATGTCTCCAACCGATGTGCCCACCCTGCACGGAGAAAAACCTTCGTGACCGGTTATGCTCATCAAGCCGCTGTACGCTTGCGCCACCATGTCGTATGCCGGCTTTTCCGCATTTTCAGGCAATGCGTCATGACCGAATCCGCATATGGAGCAGTATACTATTGCCGGATTGATTTCCTTCATTTCTTCATATGAAAAACCCAACTTTTTCATCGTTGTCGGTCTGAAGTTTTCAACCACAACATCGCATTTTTTGATTAAGTCCCGGAGCAAAGCTTTCCCTTCAGGCTTCTTCAAATTAACGCACATGCTTTTTTTGTTTCTGTTGATGCTTATGAAATAACCGCTCTGTTTTCCTGTCCCATCCTCTTCCCCTATAAATGGTCCAAACTGCCTGGAATCATCCCCTATGGGCGACTCCAATTTGATTACTTCGGCTCCCAAATCAGCCAAAATCATAGTGCAAAACGGGGCTGCCAAAACGTGCCCCAAATCAAGTATTTTTATTCCTTCCAATGCGCTTGGCATATTGCCACCTGCCTTTTCTATCAAAGTTCAATAATCTGCCCAGTCTCAAATGGACAGCTTCCAAAAGCGTTCGCAAATTGCACCAATGCGGGAAATCTCGTGCAATGGCTTGTGCTGATAAACTTAATATCCTGCTTCTTCAAGTATTCTATGGTCAATTCGGTCAATTCATCTCCACCCTTCAAATGAAATCCTCCGAGGACAGCATAGACATTGTCCTCTCCGGTGATCTCTTTGGCGTGTTCGATTGTATTGCAGATGCCTGCGTGGGCGCATCCCGAAATTACCACTAGCCCTTTTTCCGTTTTTATTGCAATGCCGGAATCGTCCTCAACAAGGTCGAGTTCCCCATCCTCAAGAACCTGGTCAGTCCCTTTCGACTCAAACTCTGTGTCTCTCGGAATAGTCCCCATGAAAAAAATATTTTTCGAAAACTCATAGGCTTCACTGTACATATCCAGTTCAAATCTTTCACTGGCTTCTTCATATGTGTAAGGCAAACCCAAATAAGTGTCTCCTCGAAATCTCTTTATGAATGATCCCGGATGGCAAATAAGCTTGCATTTCGGCAAATGCACCAATCCGTTTCCGTGATCCCAGTGTCCGTGGCTTAAAACAAAATAATCAGCATTAAAAATTTCAAGTCCCAATTTTTTTGAGTTCTTTATATACAAATCCGTATTTCCGTAATCCATCAGAATCTTTTTGTCTCCGACCTCAATAAAGAATGACAGTCCCCACTCCGCATCAAAATTTCTGAGCGCGTGGTTGTCTGTAAGAACATAAATCTTCATAGCAACCCTCCTGTCCTGACCTGTCAATGGAATAAACTGCCGGAAGCCCGAAACTACAGGCTCCGGCAGTTGTAACATCTATCCAAGAATCATTTTGGTCAAAAGGAACATAACCGACGGACACAGAAGAACTCCAAGACCAGAAAAGAATGTCGCAGTCATTGCGCCGTAAGGCACCAATTTGACATCGGTAGCAGCCAGACCGGCAACTGTTCCGCTTGTAGTTCCAAGTATTCCGCCAAACACCATTGCTGTTTGTGGATTGTCAAGTCCTATTCTTTTTGCGATATAAGGTGTTACGATCATGACTATAACAGCCTTGAGCACGCCCGAAGCCACACCAATTGTAACTGCTGCGGAAGACCCTCCAAGCGCTTCTCCGACTACCGGACCAATCAAGAATCCTGTTGTGCCTGAAGCAATTGTGCAAACCTCTACAGGATCATGATAACCAAGTGCATATGCTACAATGGCGCCAACCGTATAAGCCGCAAAGACTCCTACAAATAGCGACAACACGCCTGCGAAACCGACTTTCCTGATTTCTTTAAAGCGAACACCCATGGCTGTAGCTACGATACCGTAATTCAAAAGCATCTTGCCACCCATTACCCCGATTCCAGAAAAGAATGCAATGTCGGCCAGACCGTGCGATCCACCGGCATATGTGCCGCCGAAGTATGCAAGAACCAGACCAATCGTGATAGCTATTGCAGATCCCGCGATCCTCTTGTTGGTCATTTCTGAAAGCTTGATTGAAACAGCCATTATGGCCCCAACCGTAATAAATGACATAACTAGTCCGTATTTAACAAATATGCCAACAACAATATCAAATATATTCATTACATCGCCTCCTCTTTATCAACAGATTCCATTTTGCTTTTCGGTATAAGCTTAGTTACCAAAGGTACAAGCAAGAAGAGGACTATAACAACCAAAATTCCGGATATTATTGCCACGGGTCCGCCTTTCAGGGCGGCAACAACATTTTGCCTGCATGCCATTGCAACAACAAGTGGTATGTACATATAACGCCAATAATATATTCCATCCTGTGCTTTTTGTGAAATCTTTTCATTTTTAAGCAAATATTCCACCACAACAACCAAAAGCAACATCGCAAATCCGATACCACCGACATTACCCTTGACGCCAATAGCTTTTCCAAGCAAATCACCTACAAATAAACCCAAGAACATGCAAATCGACAATATCATTCCACCAAAAATTACCATTAAAGCACCTCCCGTAAATTATGTTTTAATAAAGAAATAAATTCCTGTCGCCACTTGGCCAGGGTTGCGACGATAATAATAATACTTGCCTGACACAAAAATAACACGCTGCCTTACCGTATCATTGACAATTGCTTCAACATAAAAAAAAATGGACCCAAGAGTCCATTTTCATTCCCCAAGCTGCAGGGCTAGCTATTCTATTCCGGTTAAAATTTTAAAATTCTGAATGTAATGCCGGCTCACGGGAATTTTTTCCCCTCCGTAGTTTTTCATTGCCAGCATATATGTGCTGTTGAACCAAGGAAGTATTTCCTGTATTTCCTCCAGATTCACCACATAGCTCTTGTGGACCCTGAGAAACGATTTCGATTTGAAGCAATTCTCAAGATTTCCCAGATTCGCCTTATAGATAAACTCTCCATGCCTCGTTACAAGCGTCACCTTGCCCTTGCTGTGGGAGGTGACATAAAGTATGTCACTCAAATCTATTACCACCAGGCGATCCTTCGACCAGACAGGGAGCTTGCCTTTCTTAATATACCAATTGTCCATATCTCCCCGCGAGCAAGCACCTGCTCCCAATTCCGCTATGCGTTCGAATGTTTGTTTTAAACGTTCCCTTGAATAAGGTTTCATTATATAGTCAACGGCTTTTTTCTCAAAAGCCTTTAAGGCATACTCCCCGTATCCAGTCGTAAATACTATAAGAGGAGGATTTTTGATTCTGTTTATATCATCCGCAGCAGCCAAGCCATCTTTAACACTCATATGGATATCGAGCATAACCAGATCGACATCGTGATTTTTCACAAAATCAACCGCTTCCTGTCCATCTTCACACTCGTATATTTTATCAACCTCTGCTATATCACCTATAAACATTTTTAAGATTTCTCTTGCCGGAAATTCATCGTCGACTATTAATATTCTCACACCTGAACAGCTCCTTCTTCAATAGGTATTGATATTGTAACTTTCGTGCCCTTGCCAAGTTCGCTTTCTATAATCATCACATTTTTGTTATAAATGTTTTTCAGTCTGCTAAAAACGTTGTAGAGACCTATGCTTTTTCGATGCGGGTCGTATTTTAGTATTTCCCTTATTCTTTCCATGTCCGTTCCAACTCCGTCATCCTCAACAACCAGTATAAGCCGTCCATCTTCAATACGGCTCGATATGGCTATTGTTCCGCCCTCTTTTTTAGGCAAAACACCGTGCTTGATGGCATTCTCAACAAGAGGCTGAAGAATCAAAGGCGGTATGAGGTACTTCTTGCCTTCTTTTATATCATAATTAACCTTTAGCCGCTCTCTGAAACGCGCCATCTCAATTCTAACATATGCGTTTACATGGCGGATTTCTGTTTCAAGATCCACCCTATGTTTGAAATCTGTCAAATTGCTTCTATAGAAGTCACCAAGAAAAATCATCAAATCCTTAGCTTTCTCTGCATCAGTCATGCAGTAATACACTATTGTATTTATTGCATTGAAAAGAAAGTGCGGATTTATCTGCGCCTGAAGCGCCTTTACTTCCGCCTGCGCAACAAGCTTATCATTGTAGTGCCTTTTGCTTATTTCCAATTGCGTTGATATCAGCCGCGCAAGCCCCCTTGCAAGCTCCAATTCAAATACTGTAACCCCTCCGAATCCGGGCTTGTACATTATAAGCGCCCCGACTACGGTCGTCTCCTCTTTCAATGGAACTATAACTTTGGTGTAATCCGTAATTTTCCTCGTACTTGAGGCTTCATAACTCCTCGGAACAATCCCGGCATCGCCCGTTTCTATAACCTGCAGAACACTGTCTGAAGTAAGCTCTTCACCCTTTTCCGGAAATATGCCCTTGTCGGAAGCCAATATTGAAGCAAGAATTTTTTTTCGTGAAACAACGCATATCGCCTCAAACCCCTCTACCCTGTCAAATATTATTCTTACCAATTCTTCCGCCGTACTGTAATTTAAACCTTTCCTCAGAACCGGCAATGTCAAATTGGCAATTTTAAGTGCTTTCTCTGCCGCATTTGCTTGAATACGTTCCTGCTCATTATAAACATTTTCAAGAATGGCAATAAACGCCATTACGCCGAATGCATTGACAACAATCATGGGCGGCCCTATAACCTGTACAAGTTCCAATGCCGGTTCTAAAGGCCGTGTTATTGCTATAACGATAAGCATGTGCAAAATTTCCAGTGTGCCGCCTACCATGAATCCCGCAAACCAGTAATGGCTGCGCTTGCTTATCCACTTGCTCAGATATCCGGAAAGCATTCCCTGCCCGGCTGCAGATATCAATGCAGCCACTATTGTAAGCCCTCCCAAAAAATATCTGTGTACGCCCGCAATGACACCTACAGCCGTGCCTACTATCGGACCAGCTACAAGCCCTGCTACTATGATTCCGACGGCTCTTGTATTGGCTATTGCATTCTTTACCGGAAAACCGGTATACGTACCCAAAATGGATATTGCGCTAAAAAACACAATAAGAAAAATACGTTCAGAGATACGCGGCTTTTCATTTGTCATTATCTTTCTGAAAACCTTGTACCTGCTGAAAAGATATATGAAAATAAAAAAGACAGCCA
>Ga0102928_1002159_pt1 | contig 11814 bp, 10 predicted proteins | sample SalPonR1_B_D1_MG_FD_78504 | JGI IMG/M metagenome (GOLD analysis project Ga0102928, IMG submission 78504) | Salt pond soil microbial communities from South San Francisco under conditions of wetland restoration - Salt Pond MetaG R1_B_D1_MG | ecosystem: Environmental > Aquatic > Marine > Intertidal...
CCTGCTTCGGCACGGCGTGCCGGTGAACATCACGCTGCTGTTCGGGCTGGACCGCTACGCCGAGGTGCTCGAGGCGTACCTGCAGGCGATGGAGGAGCGGGTCGAGGCGGGCGAGTCCCCGGACGTCGCCTCGGTCGCCAGCTTCTTCCTGAGCAGGATCGACGTCGCCGTGGATCCTCTCCTGGACGAGGTCGCGGCACAGGGGGGCCAGGCGGCCCCGCGCGCCGCCCGCCTCAAGGGACGCATCGCGGTGGACAACGCCAAGCTGGCCTACCGCGACTGGCAGGCGGTCGTCGCCGGGGACCGCTGGCGCGCCCTGGCGGAAGCCGGCGCCCGCCCGCAGAGGCTGCTGTGGGCGTCGACGGGCACGAAGAATCCCGACTACTCGCCGGTGATGTACGTCGAGCCGCTGATCGGGCCGGACACGGTGAACACGATGCCCACCGCCACGCTGGACGCCTACCGCGAGCAGGGCGAGCCGGCCGAGCGGATCGAGGACGGCGTGCAGGAGGCCGAGGAGCGCATGGCGGAGCTGCACGCGCTGGGGATCGAGATCGACGCCGTCACCGCCCGGCTCGAGGACGAAGGGGTCGAGAAGTTCGTCACCCCGTTCACGTCGCTGCTGGGCACGCTGGAGGAGGCCGCCGCCAAGGCGGGCTGAGCGCGTTCGGCCGGGGTCAGTCCGCGCGTCGCCCCCGGAGCAGCGCCACGTAGCCGACCACCGCGACCAGCGCGAAGAAGAACCATTGCGCCGCGTACGACAGGTGCGGGCCGCTCTCGGGCTGCGGAGGCTCCGCGGCGACCGGCAACGACGCGCCCGGTCGCTCGGCGCTGCCCGGGTCGGCGGCCGCGTCGTCCGTGACGACGCCGAGGCGCTCGAGCTCGATCAGGTACGGTGCCAGCGGCACCGGGATCTGCGGCTGAAGACGGTCCACGTCCGGACGCGCGATCCGCGCCAGCCGCCCCTCGGGCGGATCGCGCGGCGTCAGCGCCGCCAACGGTCCCGAAGGCGGGTCGGCCTCCGGCATCAGCCGGCCCTCCACCCGGACGACGCCGGCCGGCGGCGCCCACGACGGTAGCGACGGGTCCTCGACCCGGTACGGAATCCAGCCGCGGTCCACCAGCACGGCCGGCCGGCCCACGAGCTCGCCGTCCGCGCCCATGCGTTGCAGCGGCGTGAGCACGTGGAAGCCGGGCTGGTCGTCCAGGCTTCGGCCGCGTAGGAGCACCTCGTGCTCCGGCAGGAACCTGCCCACGGCCACGACCGGTCGGAACCGGGCGTCGTTCTGGGCCCCGGGCGGCGCGTCGGGATCCAGGGTGCGGAGCGCCTCGGCGAGGGTGATCGGCTGGGACGCCAGCCGCTGCGCCAGGAGCTCGTTGCGGGCCTGAAGGCTCTGGTGCCGCTCCAGCTGCCACACCCCCAGCACGACGAACGTCGCGGCCACCCCGGCGACGAGCAGGTGCCAGGGTAGGAGCCCGGGGCGGAGCCAGCGACTCACCGGAGATCCCCGATCATGGGCGAGGTCCGGCCGCGGGGCGGCTCAGACGAAGAACGCCCGGTCCAGCGCCATCGTCAGGAAGAGCAGCGCCAGGTAGAGCATCGAGTACTTGTACAGCGGCAGCGCGCGCGCCTTGTCGATCGCGACGCCGGACCGCACCTGGTTCCAGAGCGCCGCCACCCGCGCCGCGAGCACCAGGTTCAGCGCCGCCGCGGCCACGAAGTACACCACCGAGAACTCGTGCAGCACGAACGGAATCACCGTCAGCACGATCGTCAGGACGGTGTACATCACGATCTGCAGCACGGTGGCGCGCTCGCCGATGACCGAGGGGGCCATGGGCACGCCCACGGCGGCGTAGTCGTCCTTGATCATCAGCGCCAACGCCCAGAAGTGGACGGGCGTCCAGAGGAACACGATCGTGAAGAGCAGCCACGCCAGCAAGCTCAGCTCGTTCGTCACCGCCGCCCAGCCGACCAGCGGCGGGATCGCGCCCGCAGCGCCCCCGATGACGATGTTCTGCCAGGTGCTGCGCTTGAGCCACATGGTGTAGATGATCACGTAGAACGCGATCCCCGCCCACGACAGAAGCGCCGCCAGCAGGTTCGAGGCCGCCCAGATCGACGCGAACGACAGGATCGTGAGCGTGATTCCGAAGAGCAGCGCCTGAGGCGTGGGCACGACCTGCGTCACCGTCGGCCGTTTCGCGGTGCGCTTCATGCGCTGATCGATGTCGCGGTCGTAGATCATGTTGAACACGCCCGCCGCGCCGGCGGACATGTAGCCGCCCGCCAGCAGACCGATCAGCGGGACCAGCCCGGGCCAGCCGCCCGCAGCGATGAACATCGCGCCGACGGTCGTGAGCAGCAGCAGGCTGATGACCTTGGGCTTCGTGAGGGTGACGTAGTCGCGCCAGGTGGCGCGTGCGGGGGTCGTGGACGAGGGCATCAAGCGTTCTCCATGGCGGTGCGGCCGGTGCCTTCGGACGCCGGCTCGGGTGCGGGGTCGGTTCCCGGCGCGCCGTCGGCCGTGACGGCGCGGCTGCGCGCGGGCACCTCGGCTCCGAGAAGGGCGACGGACAGCGCGGCCAGCAGGCCGAACGCCAGCACGGCGACCGCGAGGTGCAGCAGCTGCAGCGCGACGGGCGCGAGGAACGCCAGGTTCGCGGTCCCGATCACGAGCTGAGCGACGTAGGTGGCGAACAACGCCCGCACCAGGCCGCGCGCCTCGGGCGCGGGCTTGAGCCACCAGCCGAACCCCAGCGACACGAACAGGTAGATGCCGACCGTGACGGCGATCAGGGGGTGCAGGATTCGAAGCCGGATCAGCGGGTGCGAGGCGGGATCGAAGTCGGCGGCCAGGCCGGCGGCCAACGTCTCGCTCGGGAAGATCGTGTTCCCCATCGCGGCGATGCCGCCGGAGAACATCAGGACCAGCATGCCGACCAGCCCGACGCCCAGGGTGGTCGAGAGCACGCCCTGGCTGCCGGGCCGCAGCGGCCAGCGGCCCCGGCCGCTGGCGTACATCACCGTCGCGGCGAGCGCGCCGACGAGCAGCACCGAGTTCACGAGGTGCGTGGCGACCATGAGGCCGCGGCCCACCGTGGCGTTGTCGCCGGTGAGGCCCCACAGGACGGTGAGCGCGCCCAGCAGCGCCTCGACGATCAGGAAGACGAACGAGATCGTCGCGAACGCGAACGTGCCCGGGTGCTCCCGCCGCACACGAAACGCGCGCGCCAGCAGCCAAGCGCCGATCAGAAGCACGCCCAGCGACAGCAGGCGGTGCGAGAACTCGATCATCGTGGCGGTGCTGGGCGCCAGCGGCACGATCTCTCCGTTGCAGGTCGGCCAGTGGCGGCCGCAGCCGGCGCCCGAGTGCGTCACGCGCACCACGGCGCCCTGCAGGATGACCACGAGGTTGCCCGCCAGGGCGGTCCAGGCGAGGGCCGGCAGCGAGATACGGGGACGGGTCATCGGCAACGCTTCCTCCGAGGGGAACGGTGGGCGAACGGTCGACTCGTGGTGGAACGAGGTCCGGAGGCCAGAATCCTCCAGTTCAGCAGGCTACCCAGGCTTCGGTGGACCTGCCGGGACGTTCGTCCCGAGCCCGTGCGCGCGAGGATAGCACTCGCGCCCTGGGGGCATGGTGGCCGGGAACGCCAGATCGCGCGTCGCCGAAAACTCGCGGGCGCGGCCCGCGAGCCGTGCGCGCACGCCGTCGCGCGCCGGCACGTCGTCCATCGTGCGGACGGCGCCCGCGGCGGTTCTCTATCGTCGGCGCAGAGGCCGAGGGCGCTCGGACCGCGCCGTAGCGGACGACCTGCGCTCCGGCTCCCTGGAAGGGGGACCGCGATGATCGACCTGATTCTCGCGTCGGTCGCGTCAGGCGTGATCGCGACCGCCGCGATGCTGGCCGTCACCTACCTGCCGTTGGCGTGGCGAGGAGCGCCATGCGACGTCCTGGGCATGCTCGGCTCGTCCCTCACCGGCCGCGAGGACGCGCGGTCGCGCTACCTGGGCACCGTGCTGTTCACCCTCGGCGGCGTGGCGTTCGCGTTCCTGTACGGCCTGCTGATCGACACGCTGATGGGTGCCGGCGCGGCGATGCCTTCGTTGCTGCTGGCGACGGCGCTCCCCACGTCGATCGACCTCGCCTATCCGCTGGTCGGCGTAGCGATGGGGGTGGCGCACGGCGGCGTGATCGCGCTGCTGATGACGATCCTGGTGACCGAGCACCACCCCATCGCGCGGTTCCGCGAAGGCTTCTCGTTCGTCGTGCCGCTGGTGGCCGGTCACCTGGCGTTCGGAGCGACGGCCGGCTTCTTCCTGCATCAGCTCCTGCAGCTGCTGGGTGGCTGACGGACACACGCCGCTCTCACGCTCCGCCTCCATGATGGGCGGCGACGAACGACGGTGGGGACGTCCCGAACGCGGCTCCAAAGCGGGGTATGCTGCGCGAACGTAGACCCACGGAGACCCACGGAGGCGTTGTGTTGATTCGACCAAGCTTGCTCGCACTGCTGTTCGCGCTCCTGAGCGCCGCACCGGCCCTGGCCCAGGACGGCGCTCCCGCGCCGGAGCAGGATCCGGCCGCGCTGACGCGCGACGGCGACTTCTACATGGATCGCGGCGACTGCGCTCTGGCGCAGTACTTCTACGAAGAGGCGCTCGACGCGAGTCCCGACAGCGTCGACGCGCTCGTCGGCCAGGGACGCGCGCTGCGTTGCCAGGGAGCCCTTCCCGCCGCGGTCGAGGCGCTGCGCCGCGCCGTGGAGGTCTCGGGCGACGCCGCCGAGCCGCTGGTGCAGCTGGCGCTCACCTACCGCGAGCAGTACCTGGCCGATCCGAACGCGTACGCGACACGGCTCGGGGACGCGCTGGACGTCGTGACCCGCGCCGAGCGCACCGCACCGGACGACCCCAAGGTCCTGAACACCAAAGGCGTGATCCTCTACCAGACCGGCGACCTCGGGGGCGCCCGGACCGCGTTCGAGCGTGCGGCCGAGCAGGCCGACGGACCGGGCGGCTCCGCGCTGACCGACCGCGAGCGCTCGACGATCCGCGTGAACCTCGGCCGCGTCTATCGCGACGCGAGCGAGATGGAGCTGGCCCGTGGCACCTTCCGCCGCGCAGTCGTGCTGGACCCCACGAACCCCGACGCGCACAACCTGCTGGGCAACGCCCACTTCCGCCTGGGCGATTGCGAGGACGCCCGCTACGAGCTGTCGCAGGCCGTGACGCTGGAGCCCCGGTCGCTCTCGGCGGTGTCGCAGCTGGGCATCACCCTGTTCGAGTGCGGAGACGCCGCCGCGGCGCTGCCGGTGCTCGAGCGCGCGCTGGAGCTCGACGGCGCCGTGTTCACGCCCCCGCTCTACACCTACCTCGCGCAGGCCTACCTCGCGCAGGGACGGATCGAGGACGCGGTCCGCCGCGCACAGCAGGGCGCGCTGCTCCCGCCGGAGCGCGCGGAGGCGCACTACGTGCTGGGCCAGGCGTACGAAGCTCGCGGAGACGAAGGAGACGTGGCCGCTGCACGTGCGGCGTACGAGAAGGCGCTCGAGCTGCGGCCGGGCTACGCGGACGCGCGCCGCGCGCTGGACGCGCTGAACTGATCGGGCACGACCTGCCCGCCTGAGCCGACCACCCGGCCACCACGTCGCCCCCGGGCTTCCCGCCCGGGGGCGACGTCTGCTATGCTGCTTCGGTTTCGGTCGCGGACGGCAGCGGGACGTCCGCCGCGACCCATCCTCGGCGGCCCGTCCACCTCGGACCACGCCGCGACATCTCACGCTGAACGTCCCGCCACTGGAGGCACCCATGTCCTATCTCGGAATGAAGCAGCTGCTCGAGGCCGGCGTCCACTTCGGCCACGAAACGAAGCGCTGGAACCCGAAGATGAAGCGCTACATCTTCGCGGAACGCAACGGCATCTTCATCATCGACCTGCAGAAGACGCTGGTCGAGAGCGAGAAAGCGTTCGACTACCTCAAGGACCTCGCCGGACGAGGCGGGACGATCCTGTTCGTCGGCACGAAGAAGCAGGCTCAGGAGATCCTCGCGGCCGAGGCCAAGCGCTGCGGCATGCCGTTCATCAACGAGCGCTGGCTGGGCGGTCTGCTCACGAACTTCCGCACGATCCGTGGCCGCGTCGAGCGCCTGAAGGAGCTCGAGAAGATGTTCGAGGACGAGTCGATCCGCCGCTACGGCAAGAAGGAGCAGATCGACCTCGGCAAGGAGCTCCAGCGGCTGCAGCGCTACCTGGGCGGCCTGAAGGACATGCATCGTCTCCCCGACGCGCTGTTCATCATCGACCCGACCAAGGAGGCGATCGCCGCCAAGGAGGCGAACAAGCTGGGCATCCCCGCGGTCGCGCTGGCCGACACGGACAGCGATCCCGACGTCCTGGACTACATCATTCCCGGGAACGACGATGCGATCCGCTCGATCCAGCTCGTGACGGCCCGTCTCGCGGACGCCATCATCGAGGTTCGTGGCGGCGCCGAGGGCGAGACGACGGAGAAGCCGCTGGAGGCGCTCAACGTCGAGGAGCGCCAGACGCTCCCCACGCCGATGTCGTCGCCCGAGCGGACGATCCAGGCGGCCGCCACCGCCGGCGGAACGGCCGCCGCGCCCGCCGCCGCGCCGGCTGCGCCCGCCCCTGCCGCCGCCGCTCCCGCCGACCAGTCCGAGCCGGACGCGGCCGACACCGTCGAGTCCGAGGTCGAGACGACCCCGCCCAGCGACGTGACCGGTGCCGCGGCCGCCGCCGCGACCACCGCTCCCGCCGAGCAGGCCGACCAGGAATCCGCCCCGGAACCCGCTGCCGAGTCCGCTGCGGAGTCCGCTGCGGAGACGCCCGAAGACGAGACGTCCTCGGACGACACCAAGGCCTGAGCAGCCGTACGCACCTTCGGGACCGGCCGGCACGTGCCGGTCCCGCTTCGAGGAGGACCCACGATGGCCGTGAGCATGGAGAGCATCAAAGAGCTGCGCGCGCTGACCGGCGCCGGCATGATGGACGTCAAGAGGACGCTCGAGGAGACGAACGGCGACCTCGAGAAGGCGGCAGCGCTTCTGCGCGAGCGCGGCATCGCCAAGGCCGCGAAGAAGGCGGGCCGCGAGGCGAAGGAAGGCTACGTCGGAAGCTACATCCATCACAACGGCAAGATCGGCGTGTTGGTGGAGCTGAACTGCGAGACCGACTTCGTCGCCCGCAACGAGGTGTTCCAGGACCTCGCCAAGAACCTCGCGATCCACATCGCCATGGCGAACCCGAAGGCGCTCTCGCGCGATCAGGTGGACCCCGCGGTCGTCGACGAGGAGCGGGCGGCGCTGCGCACGCAGGCGCTCGAGGAAGGCAAGCCCGAGAACATCGTCGACCGCATGGTCGAGGGGCGGATGAACAAGTTCTTCGCCGAGATCTGCCTGCTCGAGCAGCCGTACGTCAAGGACGACAGCAAGACGATCGAGGACCTGCTCGCCGAGTCGATCGCCACGATCGGCGAGAACATCCAGGTCGGGGCCTTCCACCGCATCGCGATCGGGGAGTGAGCCCGTGCGTCGGGTACTGCTGAAGCTCTCGGGCGAGTTCCTCGCCGGTGGATCCGGCTTCGGCGTCTCGCCCGACGCCACCCGTTCGCTCGCACGCGAGATCGCCGCGGCCCACGGCCGCGGCGTTCAGCTGGCGGTCGTCGTCGGCGCCGGCAACTTCTGGCGCGGCGCCCAGCAGGGGACCGGGATGGACCCGGCCACGGCCGACTACGTCGGCATGCTCGCCACCGTGATGAACGCCGTCGTGTTCCAGGATGCGCTCGAGCAGCAGGGCACCGACACCCGCGTGATGTCGGCGATCAGCTCGAAGGAGGTCGCCGAGCCGTACATCCGGCGGCGGGCGCTGCGCCACCTCGAGAAGGAGCGGATCGTGATCTTCGGGGGCGGAACCGGCAACCCGTTCTTCACGACCGACACCGCGGCCGCCCTGCGCGCGCTCGAGATCGACGCCGACGCCGTGCTGATGGCCAAGAACGCCGTGGACGGCGTGTACGACGACGATCCCAACCGGAATCCGAACGCCCGCCGCTACGCGACGCTGTCGTACCTCGACGTCCTGAACAAGGGCCTCGAGGTGATGGACGCGACGGCGATCAGCCTCTGCATGGGCCGCGAGATGCCGGTGCACGTGTTCGACGTGTTCCAGTCCGGCGCGCTCGAGCGTCTGCTGGCCGGCGAGGCGGTGGGGACGCGCATCGCGGCCGACGTCGAGACCGCCTTCGCCTGAGCGCCGTCCCCGCGGTAGAATCGGCGCCGTAGCGAAGGCAGCGGCGGACGCCCGCCGAGGGAGGCCCCATGAAGACCGTGCTGAAAGAAGCGCGCGAGCGGATGCAGAAGAGCTACGAGGCGTTCGAGTCGAGCGTCGCCACCGTCCGCACCGGGCGCGCCAACCCGCAGATCCTGAACCGCATCCAGGTCGAGTACTACGGTACGCGGATGCCGCTGAATCAGGTGGCGAACATCAGCAGCCCGGACCCGCGGACGTTGATGATCACGCCGTTCGACAAGAGCGTGATCAACGAGATCGAGCGGGCCATCCGCGAGTCCGATCTCGGCTTCAACCCGAACAACCAGGGCGACGCCGTGTTCATCACCGTCCCCGCGCTGAACGACGAGCGGCGCCGCGAGCTGGTCAAGGCGGTCAAGCACATGGCCGAGGAGGCCAAGGTCGCGATCCGCAACATCCGTCGCGATGCGAACCACGAGCTCGTCGAGATGGAACGCGAGAACGAGCTCACCGAGGACGACCTGCGACTCGGCGAGGTCGAGGTCCAGAAGCTCACCGACGAGTACGCCCAGAAGGTCGACGAGCGCGTGAAGTCCAAAGAAGCGGACATCCTGGAGGTGTGAGCCAGCGTCGGACGCCTTCAGGGCGTCCTCGTGGCGCCTCGCCCTCGAACCCAGGAGCGGTGTGGGCCCGGATCGGGTCGGCGTTCGCGGCGTTCCTCGCCGGGCTCGCGCTGCTCTGGATCGGCACGCCGGCACTCGTCCCGCTGTTCCTCGTGCTCTCCGGGATCGGCGTGTACGAGTACGCCGCGATGCTTCGGCTGCGGGGCGTTCGCGTACACCGGACGATCCTGATCGTGATGACCGTGCTCACCGTCCCCGCCGCGTTGCCGTCCGGTCATCCGCTGGCGCCGACCGGCTGGCTTCCTTTCCCGCCCAGGGAGGCGCTGCTCGTAGGCTTCGTCCTGGTCCTGCTGGGCATCGCGACCCGCCAGCCGCACCGTGACGCCCTCACGACGGTCGTGTACACGTTGCTGGGCTACCTCTGGATCCCCGGCTTCTTCAGCTACCTGCTGACGCTTCGCGAGTTTCCCGACCCGGTCCTGGGCCTCGCGACCGTGCTCCTGCCGACCTTGGCGGTCGTGGCCTCCGACGTCGGGGGCTGGGTGTTCGGTCGAGCGTTCGGCCGCACGCCGCTCTCGCCCGACCTGAGTCCCGACAAGACGGTGGAAGGCGCGATCGGCGGGCTGGTCCTGGCCGCGGCCGTGACGCCCTTCGCGGCCGCGCTCCTCCACGCCGGCCCCGGCGCGCCGCTGCCCGTCGTCATCGCCCTGGGGTTCGGGGTGGCGATCGCCGCCGTCTCGCAGATCGGCGACCTGTTCGAGAGCCTCGTGAAGCGCTGGGCGGGCGTGAAGGACGCCGGTCTCTTCCTTCCCGGCCAGGGAGGCGTGCTGGACAGGATCGACTCGCACCTGTTCGCGCTTCCGGTCGCCTACCTGCTGCTGTCGTTCGTCGGTCACGTCTGATCGCGCGGCGGCGCCTCCGCATGAACGCCGCGCACGTCCAGGCGTCTTGCCGCTCGCGAGGGCCCGTGTAGACTGCCAGGTCATGGAGACGGAGCCGGTCAGCCGCATCCCCGACCGCGACGAGGACCGCGTCGTCGCCCCCAACTTCGTGACGGCGATCGTGGACGACGACCTTCGGCGAGGACGGATCCGCACGGTCGTCACGCGCTTCCCTCCCGAGCCCAACGGCTACCTGCACATCGGCCACGCCAAGGCGATCTTCCTGGACTTCGGGATCGCGCACGACTACGGCGGCCGCACGAACCTGCGCTTCGACGACACGAACCCCACGACCGAGGACCCGGAGTACGTCGAGGCGATCGAGCGCGACGTCCGCTGGCTGGGCTTCAGCTGGGAGAAGGAGCGCTACGCGAGCGACTACTTCGGCACCCTCTACGAGCTGGCCAGACGCCTGATCGAGAGGGGCGACGCCTACGTCGACTCCCAGTCCGAGGAGGCGATTCGCGAGAGTCGCGGAACGGTGACCACCTCGGGCACGGAGAGCCCGTACCGTGACCGGCCGGCCGCGGAGAGCCTGGACCTGTTCGCGCGCATGCGCGAGGGCGAGTTCGCCGAAGGTGCGCACGTGCTGCGCGCCAAGATCGACATGGCGGCCGCCAACATGATCATGCGCGATCCGGTGCTGTACCGGATTCGGCACGCGCATCACTACCGGACCGGCGACGCCTGGCACGTCTACCCGCTGTACGACTTCGCGCACCCCCTGTCCGACGCGATCGAGGGCGTCACGCACAGCCTTTGCACGTTGGAGTTCGAGAACAACCGCGAGATCTACGACTGGCTGGTGGCCAGGCTGTTCGACGAGCCGCGGCCCCGACAGTACGAGTTCGCGCGCCTGAGCCTGGACCACACCGTCGTCAGCAAGCGGAAGCTCCTGAAGCTCGTCAAGGGAGGCTTCGTCAGCGGCTGGGACGACCCCCGGATGCCGACCCTGACGGCGCTTCGCCGGCGCGGCGTGACCCCCGAGGCGATCCGCGACTTCACGAACCGCGTCGGCGTCACGAAGGCGAACGCGCGGACCGACCTGGGGCTGCTGGAGTCCGCCGTTCGGGACGACCTGAACCACCGCGCGCCCCGCGTGATGGCGGTGCTGGAGCCGATCCCGCTGACGCTGACCGACGTGGCGGACGATCGCGCCGAGACGCTGGACGCCTCGCTCTGGCCGCACGACGTGCCTCGCGACGCGACGCGGCCGCTCCCGTTCGGGCGCGAGCTCTGGATCGAGCGCGGCGACGCCTCCGTCGACCCGCCCAAGGGGTGGCGTCGACTGGCGCCCGGCGCGGCGGTGCGCTTGCGCCACGGACCGGTCGTCGTGTGCGACGAGATCGCGACCGACGTGGAGGGCCGCCCGACAGCGGTGCGCGGCCGCACGGTGCCCGACCCCGAGACGGCCGGCGTGAAGGTGAACGGCGTCGTGCACTGGGTCGCGCGCGACGGCGCCGTTCCGGCCGAGTTCCGGCTCGTCGATCGCCTGTTCGCGGATCCCGATCCCGAGGCGGGCGGTCGCGACATCACCGAAGCGGTCGATCCCGACTCGCTGAGGACCGTCCACGGCTGGGTCGAGCCGCACGTCGAGAGCGCCGACCGCGACACCCGCTGGCAGTTCGAGCGGCAGGGCTACTTCTGGCGCGATCCGGTGGACGGACGCGGCGAGCGCCTCGTGTTCACCAGGATCGTGACCCTCAAGGACGGCTGGAAGCGGCGCGGTGCGGCGGCGACCGGCGAAGCGCCGTCCGAGCGGCCTCGCTCCTCCCGCAAACCCGCTGGACGGGCCGGCGATCAGCCCGATCCCGTCGACGCCCTCGACGTCGAGGGCCGCGAACGGTTCGTCCAGCTCGAGGCGATGGGCCTCTCCCGGACCGATGCCGCACGCTTGGCGAGCGACGCCGAGACCGCCGCGTGGTTCGACGCCGCTCGGCTGGCCGGTCCTGCCGTCGAGGCGTCGTCGCTGGC
>Ga0102928_1002175_pt1 | contig 11778 bp, 8 predicted proteins | sample SalPonR1_B_D1_MG_FD_78504 | JGI IMG/M metagenome (GOLD analysis project Ga0102928, IMG submission 78504) | Salt pond soil microbial communities from South San Francisco under conditions of wetland restoration - Salt Pond MetaG R1_B_D1_MG | ecosystem: Environmental > Aquatic > Marine > Intertidal...
CAAGGGCATACAGCTGAAGTAAAAGGTTTCTGATGCAATGTCGTCAAGATTAGCAAGGTTTTCAACGACAAGTATATCCTGCCTGAATAAAACATGGTGTACTGGGAAATTATCGGAATCAATGGTATCTATGGAGAGGGTATCTGTTCCGATGCCCTTTATGTGATTGTCAGCAAGATGCTGTGCTGCTTCTACTGTAAGAGATGGAAAAAGTTCGTAATACCTGTCAGTTCCCCAGTATTTCCCCCATCCGGTTTTAAGGAGGACGTAGTCGATATTTTCTATCTCTTCGATCCTGCTGTTGGCTATCAGAAGATCGTCAGTCTCTATCTGCCCCCTGTCAAGACCGGAACAGTCTATTATAACTGCCTTTCCCCAGAAAGCTGAAACGGGATAGTCCTCGAGTTTTTTACCGTTCTCTATCATGTGGGCAGGGGTATCGATGTGCGTACCTGTGTGGGATGAGAGCACGAAGACACTCTCCCTGTAACCCTCTTCGGGGACAGAAGAAACATGTCTGATAGAGGGTTGTTCACTTCCCGGGTACATCTGCATGTCAGATGTTATAGCCCTTGTAAGGTCGGTTACCTTCATAGATATCAACTCCGGTTCTTTTTTATACGTATCTCTTCCATTGCCTGCTGATATTCGTCATTAATAAAACTGCAGGCCTTTATCACTGCCTCTTTCATAATGTGGATGTTTCCGTCAGTTGTAAAGGGGATAATGTTTATGTCGATATAGTTTTCTGGAACAACGATGGAAAGAACAGCAGATGTCCCAGGGGCAAGGCCGGCAGACCTGTAAATGTCGTTAACCTCGTTGCTCATGAAAATTATGCCTCCGAGGTCCTGGGATACATAATGGGAGATCTCGGTTGCAAGTCTACTTTTTTCTGCAGAAGTTGGAGCATTGCCGAGTGATTCCGAGAGGGAGGTCAACTTGTCGGCGAATTTCCTTGTGTTCTTTTTCATATCTCCTTCGGGAAAGGGGAAAGCAGAATTCGAAGATATCCAGGTCGTTTTGATCTCTTCAAGGGCCTTTTCAAGGCTTTTACCCACGACAGTGTTGTCTATTTCTTTATTGTAACGTACCAGGAATGTCTCGGTCTCTATGCCCTCAAGGGATGGAACAAAGGCCTTGCTTTCTGCAATTATGGTTGGCGCATTTACTACGTCCAGTTTTTCCATTAGTGTTCTTTTGAAATCAAGAGGTATGTTTCCTTCGAGATCCTCTACAGGTCCGGTTCCCCTGTTCGAACCGTTGACAGTGATCATTATGACTACGGGACAGGAATCAAGTTCAACCTTAATGCCACCGGCCATGTCATTAGCCTGGTCCGTATCCCTCCGCATAAGCAGAAAATCATCGAAGTGCCTGTCAAAACTCTCAAGTAGGGCTTCTGAGATAGCGTACTCAAGGGCTACCGGGACTTCCGATATACCATGTCCGTACAGCCTTCCCAGTGCTTTCATGACGCATCTCTGTGGATAACAGGGATCTTCTCCGACTATTTTTTTTACAAGATCTTCTTCAAAAGGGGTAATTCCCCTAGCTGGATAACCTTTCCCTTTTCCTCCACCTGTAACTCCCACGGTGAGGGTATGGTTTTCCCTGTCGATCTCTATTTCAGTAATTTTGGGATCGAGGCCTTTTAAGGAGCAAAGAAGAGATGAAGCAAGGGCAAAACCCTGTGAGTCATCCTGTACAAATCCTGCATGACTGAAGACATGTCCAATTCCTGCATGTCCTGCTATACATATGGTCATTTCCTGAACACCTCCTGTTCAGCGGTCAGTGTTGATCTCTCCTGCGTAATTTGTATAGATCATTTCCTTTACTTTGTCCAGGTCGTGTGTATGCCCAAGGACCCACATCAGTTTAGTTATGGAAGCTTCCTTTGACATGTCGTAAGCGGAGATAGCGCCTGAACTTAATGCACGCTGGCCAACTTCATATGTGTGGAGGTCAACTCCGTCGAAGACAACCTGGGTTGTTAGAAGAACAGGGATTTTTGAGGCAATTTCTGTTATCTCTGCAAGAAGGTCTCTTCCTCTATAGGGAATGCCCCCGGTGCCGTAACTTTCAATGACTATTCCCTTGTATCCTGCATTGTAAATTGTTTTTACCAGTTCGGGATTCAGTCCCGGAAAGAGTTTTATTACAGCGATAGAGGTGTCAAAAACTGTATCCAGTTTTATTCCGGAGTTGCTTTTTTCGGGTTTGGTGTTGAAGTTGATCCCCTTATCAGTGAATTCACAGACGAAAGGGTAATTTACACTGGTAAATGCATCAAACTGTACAGACTTGAGCTTGGATATCCTGCTTCCTTTAATGAGCTTTCTGTTAAATACTCCATATACTCCGTGTATTCCGGATCCGGCAGCAGTTATTGAATCTTTCATATTTACTATGGCATCTGTATTTTCCTCTACTACGGATTTCATTGATCCCGTTATCACCACAGGTTTGTCTACAGGGCCGAGCATAAAGGACAGCATTGATGCTGTGTAGGCCATTGTATCCGTACCGTGGGTTATGACAATCCCATCATAGTCCTTTGACCTTTCTGATATGGCCTCAGCTATTTTGATCCAGTCTTCAGGCTGCATGAGAGTGCTGTCTATACTGAAGAGGTTTTCTACGGTAATATCTGCATCTTTTTCGGAAATGTCACAGTAGTTCAGGATATCTTCACCGCTCAAGGTTGCGGAAAGCCCTTTTTCAGTTGGCGTGCTCGCTATGGTCCCGCCTGTTCCAAGAACCAGTATTCTTGACATTATGACCCCTCCCCGGGCAAAAGATATTTAACAGATGGAGCCACCTGTCACTGTTGTAAAGTCTGTGACGGTGACTCCATGTTATATTTCCTATATCCAATAAGTTGCAGATACTCCTGAAAATACGTCAAGACTGACGTGAGTAATACTTGTCCTTGTCAAATTCTTTCATGAAGTGGCTGACCACCATAACACCGAGAGGATCTCCTGTGATATTGGTCATGGTGTTGAGAATATCGATAAAAATGTATACCCCTGCGATCCATCCCACCGCAGTGAGAGGCAGTCCGAGTGTCTGAAGAGTAACTGCGGCTATCATGATACCGCCACCTGGTACTCCCGCACAGGCAGCAGCTCCGAATACACCGAGGACCACGGCTATTCCTATCTGTACCGGTGAAAGGCTGACTCCGTACATCTGGGCAGCCCAGATGGCATAAATGGGCATCTCCGCTGCAACTGCCTGCATGTTTATGGTGGCAGCTATCGGAAGTATAACCTCAGCAGTGTCATCCTTTACGCCGAGAGTCCTTGCACAGCTGAGTGTAACCGGAAGAGTACCGGAACTGCTCTGGATGGCAAAGCCGGTGATCATGGCCGGAGCCATTTTCCTCCAGTAGCTGAAGGGTGTTACCTTGATTATAACCAGCATGACAAGGGGATGAAGGACCAGAAGGATTAAACCGTAAGCAATCCACTGGGTCGCGACCATTTTTGCGACTGTTCTTATTGCTTCCCCTCCAGTTGTCCCGACAAGGTTGGCGATAAGGCAGAAGACGCCTATAGGGGCATACCACAATACAAGGTCAACAACCTTGTAAATCATCGTAAGCAGGGATTCCAGAAGATCCGTAAGAAACTTGGCTGCCTGGGGCGCTGCTTTTGGAAGAAGGGCTATGCTTACACCGAAAAGTATGGCCATTACGATTATCTGGATCATCTGGAGTTCGAGCAGCGGTTCAATGGCGTTCTGGGGGATCCAGCTCAGGATTATGTCCTTGATCGATGAAGATGTGATTTCCACGCCCTTTTGTGACAATTCCATTCCTATTCCCGGTTTCATGAAAGTAGCGGTTAAGTAACCGATGGTTGATGCAATAACTCCGACAACTGCCCAGTATCCGATGAAAATCCCGAAAACTTTTCCCAGCCTCTGGAAATCAGACATTGTGGTCAGGGCATGTGCTATGGATATCAAAACAATTGGTCCTACAACAAACTTTAAGAGACGAATGAATATCAGACCTAAGGGTTCAAGGAATCCTATCTGCGGTCCCGTAATGTAACCGACTAATGCCCCGAGAATTGCCGCGATAAGTACATACAAAGGCCTTTTCCCAAACTTAATAGAGTAAGGACTGGATTTTCCTGTTTCAGTCATTTTGCATTCCCCCTTCAAGAAAAGAATATTGTTTTAATGTGATTCTCTTGTATTTTATCACCTTTGTGAAAAATTAAAAACCGGAGTAAAAGGCTAAAGAGCATATATGATACATGCCTGATTAAAATCCTGTGGTGTACAATATACAGTTAGAAGTTGAGCTTTTAATAAGAGGTGAAATTAGTGAACGAGATCTGGGAGAAGTGTTATAAGATCAGGATATATGAAGTTTCCGGTTCCGGGAAAGTCCACCTTCCCGTTATCTTTGATTTTTTGCAGGATGCTGCAAGCGAACATGCAGATAACCTTGGTGTAGGTCTGGATAAGCTTCGTAATAGGAACATTTCATGGTTTCTGACCCGTCTTCATATAAAATTTTATGAATATCCACGATATGGTGACACGGTGAATGTGAGAACTTGGCCAAGGTTGAAAAAGAAGGTCTTTGCATACAGGGATTTCCAGATAATACTTTCAGGCAGGACTATAGCTGCAGCTTCAAGTGTCTGGTGCCTTGTGGATCTTGAAAACAGAAAGCTGTTGAATCCGCTTCAACATTTACCTCAACTGCCAGAAGTTGATAAGCGTGCTATTGAGACTTTTTTCCCTGCTGTTCGACCAGTAAGAAATGCTGTCCTTGAAAGAAAGTTTACTCCAGGTATTACTGACATGGACCTTAACGGTCATGTCAATAACTCTGCCTATGTAAGGTGGGCTATAGAGACTATAGATTACCAAAAGGCCGAAGATTACCATCCTGTAAGTATTGATGCGGTATATAAGGAAGAAACTACTCCGGGGGATGACCTTATTTCAAGGATACAGACACAAATGGGTGAAAATTCAGGAAGAACAATGCATACCATAAAAAACTGTAATTCCGGAAGCGATTCTTTTAGAATGAAAATAGATTGGAAAGTTGGCAGTTGATTTGCTTTATTTGTAATAATTTTTGACAAGCGATCGAAGGATCGAATATCATATTTTTCCACTTCCCCTTGAAGTTGTAAAATATACAGGTAGCAGGAGAGTCTTAAAGAGAGGTTCTGCTGAAGATGTCTTTGAGCGGGAAAAAGATTGAGCAGAGTATTTACCTTAATAACACTCTTGATGGCAGGAAAGGATGTCTTGTCCATAGAGACAGCCCTAAAGGGCTTGTTGTTGTGGGAGATCTTCACGGGGAGACCTCCAGCCTTGATCTTATTTTTTCTTTTGTCCAGGGTGATCCTCTATGGGTTTTTCTTGGAGATTACGTTGACCGAGGGCCGGATTCTCTGGGAATACTGGAAAAGATAATCAATTTTCAGATTGAAAATCCGCGGAGAGTTATCCTTCTTAGAGGAAATCATGAGGACTGGCAAATGAACCTGCGTTATGGTTTTGCCAGAGAGATATCTTCAAAGAAAAAGGACAGTTTAGTTTCTCTCATTGTTCAGTGGTACGAGAGTCTTCCACTGGTGGCGAAAAGAGGAAATATAGCTTTAGTACACGGTGGCCCTCCTTGCCCCGTGCCTTCGGATAGAAAAGCTCTTGAGATGATCTCATCAGGTTCCCAACAGGGGCAGAATATCCTTTGGAGTGATCCTGATGATAACTTCTATTTTTACAGGGGAGGTGGGACAAGGTTTTTTACAAGGGAGGATCTGAAAAAATTTCTGGACCTCACCGGTTGCTGTTATATGCTAAGGGGACACCAGTACAATCCCGAAAAAGGGTTCAAAATAAATTTTGAGTCTTGTCTTACCATATTCAGCGCAAACTATGGACATTCATGGAAAAGAAGTTTTTTCTACCAGCCTGAAGTTAAAAAAGTAACTGATCTTTTATCAAATGTTGTGATCTTCTAAAAATCACCACTCAAAGGCAATGTATAAATTAGGAATCTGATCTCAGAAAATAACTCCACTCAAGAGAAATTCCAGGATCATTTTGTTTTTAATACCAGCCTCTAAAAAATTTTCCTAAGAGTATTCATGTCAGATAACATTTCTCTGTTGACAAATTATAGTAATGATTATATGATTAATTATAAAGTAACTTTATCGAGTTGATGTACAATAAGACTAAAGTAGCGTTTCTTTCTGGAGGGAATGATTGCAAAAGGAAAAAGGCCCGTCCTGGATCACAGAAGGGGTCAACTTTTGTAATTGTAAAATATCCAGTTGTGCTTTTCCCGCTGAAAGATAAAAGAAGGAAGGAGGACAGTGTCGCAGGATATCATTTCAGTTCAGGTTTGTAGCAGATTTAACTAACCGGAACGAAAAGGCAAATCCGCCTAAAGGCGGAGACGCAAAGCTACGGGTCTAAAACTCGAGAGAAGAGAGTTATGACAGCCGAGCTGCCGAACCCAATATTTCGTACATTATTTGGGGGAGGTAGATTTTCATGAAGAAGTACTTTATCACCGTATTGTGTTTTGCCCTGATTTTTGGAATGTTTGTCGGTCCTTCGGTAGCAATGGATGATTCTGTGCAGCCACCTGTCACCATATATATAACGTCCGGGGCTGAAGGCGGTATGCAGGCAAGCGCCACAGTCCGAACACTAACAGGTGTAGCGTTTCCTTTCACTCCGATCATATCACTTATTCCATGTGAATTATTTGAAGAAGGCGCCTACTATGTCTATATTGAGGATAACTGGCCGCCTGATATGACAGTTCCCAAGATTGTTGTTGAGGATATAGAGGTAATGCCGGTATCTGAAGATCAGACAATAACTTCAACCTTACCCGGAGGATCCTGTAATGAGATCTGCAGTCCCGACCTTTTTTACCAGGGAGAAGATGCACTCTCTGTACTTACAGAGCCTGTATGTTTTACCCTTTGCGATGATGATAAGCCGGGAGTTATAGATCCACCCGAAGAGCCTGCCTCTTTTGATGTCGAAGAAGCAGGCATAATTGCCTGTTCAGATGATGTTGAGGTAGGTAGTTACGAGGTATCTCTTAGTTGGGTATTTAATGAAGAACTGCCTTTACCTTCAGCAGAGGCATTTTTTGAGGTCGTAGTTTCTGGAGACAATGTTTCAGAAGATGTCTGCGGAGTCAGCCTTGAGATCGCAGTTCCATGTGAAAGTGATGATCTTGGGCTCTTTATTTTTGAGCCTGACGTGGAATCCGGAGATCCCGGGAGCTGGGAGGAGTACGGATTTGAATTCGTAACAGGTGATCCATGTGTACTCTCTGGTGATATCCCGGCAGACGATCTTGGTGCCCTTTTTGCCATCGGCCACCTGCCTCCGGAAAAGAAGGTAGTTTCGGGAGATGTGGATGGTGTTCATTACCAGGCGTTGCTGACTAAATGCCCGGATTACGATGGTGAACTTCCCGATTTTGCAGTGGAGGCACTCACAATGCAGGAAGTTGCCGAACTTCCGGGACTTTTCCTCGATACTGTTGAAACAGGAGACGGGATTTTCTTTACTGTTTCCTTTGATCCTGACTCTACGGGGGTCTGTGGAGCGGAGTTCTGTTTCTTTATCCAGGAGAGTTGTGAGGACTTCGCTGATGTCGGACTCTTCTATCTGGACGAGGATACCGGACTGTGGATACCGAAAGAATGGAGCTGTTCAGAGAGTTCTCTTGAAGGATATGTAAGCCAGGTATGTGTTTCCTTTGACAGTACAGAGATTGAGATCCTTGAAGGTCACGTATGGGGCGCAGGTCCTGAAGAGCTTTTCGCGGTAAGTCCATCTCCAGGAGGAGACGACGATGACGATGTAACTCCAACCCCTAATGTTGGAGATGACGATGATGACAGCAGTGATGGAAGCGGCGGTGGAGGCTGCAGTATCGGAATATTACCGACCTCTATGTTGCTGCTTTTAGCTCCAGCTGTAATAATTCTTGGAAAGAAATTTTAACTGAATTTAGTGATTTGAGGAGGAGGGGCTAATGCTCCTCCTCCTCAAATATAAAAATGGGACTTAAGACCTATGTAAAATAGTCTAATATGACTATACGAAGTGTTGAAAAATGTTATATCATTATTCTGATAAAATAAAGAGATAGCATAAAAAAGGATATTTGTACTTTTTTAATATTATTATTGCATTATCAATATTTTTTTGTATTTTAGTATTTTTTTTGTTGTCTTTTCTTCGTCTTTTGACATCTTCTACCGAAGCTTATCCTTTCTTTTGAAACTGTTTTTCTGTTCCTTTGCTGTAACTAAAACTGCTCTTTATCTCTCAACTCAAAGTGGCCATGGCTTTGTACTAAAAATAAGCATGCTGGACATTTTTTATTGGTATGTCTATGCATGCAAATGGAGAAAGGAGTGGTCATTGCTGGATATTCCTGTTTTCAGGATCAAAAGCTACAGGGGGAAAGTGAATGACGAAAAGGCAAATCCGTCAAAAGGCGGAGGCGCAAAGCCTCGGGTCTAAAACTTGAGTAGAGAGAGTCATGATGGCCGGGCTGCCGAACCTGAATGTTTTTAAGCCTTTAGGGGAGGTGTACAGGTGTTATGAAGAAATGGACTTGTTTTGTCCTTGCGGTGTGTATGGTGTTCGTTTTCGGGGGAGCGGTTGCAGCAGAGGATTTGACTCCCCAGATAGTTTATACTAACGAAACAAGGACTCTTGACAAGGAGATCAATGGTACAAAATGGGAAGTTGAGTTCGTTCTTAATGCTGACGCATGTGACTTAGATGACGAATGGCCCTGTGTCGAGGATTGGGATTTTGTTCGTTCCGTTTATTGTAGTGATCTTGACCTTAGAATTCCACCTTGGGTTCCTGACTGTGAAGAATATAACTGTATGTGCTGCGATGTTCCAGGAAAACAGGGTGTCTTCGGCAGAGAAGCATTTAGCCTGATGTTCTATCAGAATGTTGGTATGCAATGTGGTGGAGGTAAGCCTGTTATTGTTGAGGAGTTCAGCTGGGCTGATTTTGTAACGAAAGTTACTATTGATCCAGATTGCGACTATCTTAGTGATCCCTTTAGAGAAACCGCAGATTTCGATGAAAGATGTTTTGATGAAGGTTTCTGGAGGGACTATTTTGATACTGCTCCATATCCGTTATGTTTGCCCTGTGATGTGGAGGTGCTTTACTGCCAGTACATTGATACTCAGTGTGTAGCAGATGACGACGATGACGATTGTGGCCCTCCGTGTCCGTGCTACGAGTTGAACTGCGACGATGATGACGATGACTGTGTGGAGGTGGTGGATTGCTCATGGTTCCATCCTGATCTCGAGTTCACCAGGGAGAACGATGGTGCAACAAGGCCGACCTTCTCGGAAGTTGTCTACGGCGGAAACCTTATATGTGGAGATTCAGCCCATCCAAGAGTAATCGTGGATGGACCTCCATTCCTTGATTTCTATGAGGCTGGAGAGTCTTCGTTCCTGACCAGGTTCAAATGGTATGACTGGGATGTTACAACCTGCGACGAGTGTGAAGGCGATGGAGACGTTGTCCTCTGGAAAGTAAGGCCGCCGAAATGCGGATGTGGAGATGAGAAGAGAGACTGCAGTCATGAGCCGGATTGCATCCCCATCTGTGAGGAAGAGCCAATATTCCAGTTCGTGAGGTTCTTCGAGATGGATCTCTACAACTGCGACAACATCACGGCTATTGACCTTGACTTCCCGGTCTGCTGTCCCTGCGACCCGGATGCCGAGTGGGGTATCTGGAAATTTGTCGAAGTTGATGAGTGTGTGGAAACCTGTGTCTGGGAGCCTCTCGAGGTATCCTACAGCGAGTCCTGTGAGACCCCGCTTTGCGGTGAGGAGGAGTGCGAGTGCACCCTCAGCACTTCATTCAGCGGTATCTGCGGAACTGACGAGTGCAACCCTGGAGAGCTCTGCGCCCTTGAGGGTGAGAAATTCGCCCTTGGCTGGTTCGTTCCTACCATTGTTGACGGAGTATTTGGTACAACCGAATACTCTGTCAAAGCATATGCCTGCGATCCTACCGAGCTTGTAAAGGCCGACCTGGAAGAGCTTGGAGTTCCAGATGGTGCCAGTGAAGACGGTATCTACTTCAAGATGGTTTTTGATCCTGCAAATGCCGATGGTATATGCAAGGTCAAACTCTGCATGGAGCCCCTGCAGGGCGGAGACTTCGGATTGTTCTACTTTGACGAGGATACTGGTTACTGGGTAGCTGCCAGCGAGGATGATGAAGGCTGCTTTGTATTCAAGGGTGATTTGAAAGCCCTTCTCGGAGTAACCCTCGGTGCCGGAGATCCGGCGGAGTTCCCGACAGCACCTGTGACCGATGACGACGACGATGATGATGCAGCACCTGTGACAGATGACGATGACGACGATGCAGCACCAGCGCCGAACCCGACCGATGACGACGACAGCGGTCTGACAAGCAGCAGCAGTGGATGTAACGTAGGAATGGGCGGAGCTATTCTGTTCCTGCTTGCACCTCTTGGACTGCTCTGGTTCAAAAAGTTCTAAGATAAGTTAAAGTAACAACGGAGAGGGGAGAGATCCCCTCTCTTTTTTTGAATTTATGATTGACTTATTATATTAATTGATGTATAAATAGCATTGAATAAGAGTTTGTTGTCTTCGAAAAGGCAAAGCCATCGAAAGATGGCGACGCAAAACTACGGGTCTAAAACCGAAAGGTCATGGCTGCCGTGTTGCCGAAAAGCTTGAGTTTGCTGTTGGGCTCCGGTGTTTTGCGCCGGAGTTTTTTTATTGTTTGAAACTTTGAAAATCAGTCTGGCAGGTGCTCCTGTATTCTATTATTTCTACTTTAATAATTAAACGTTTCCATTTCTTCCTTCCTCTGTCATCTTTACCTCGTTCCCGGAATACTTGCATAATCTATATCATTGAAGCAAAAGCTTGATACCCTTCAGCGGGAAAAGCGAAATGTGTTTATTTTCTTTTTTACGATATTCTTTTGATATTCACAGGACATTCTTATGTTTATTGTTGGAGCACCTGTTTTTTGTTTCCTGGTGTTTTGTTCTGTAAAAAGGTTATTTTGATTTCAGGATCTGGCTTCGTTTTTTTCTGCGAAGTCCTGTTGGTTTTTATTTTAGAAAGGTTACAAGTTAAAAAAAGTAAACTGACAAAATAATAAATCTCAAGATCGAAAAGGCAAAGCCATTGAAAGGTGGCGGCGCAAAGCTGCGGGTCTAAAACCGAAAGGTCATGACAGCCGGGTTGCCGAAATCACATCTGTTACATTTCGTGCTTACTCTGGCTCATGCAGGACCTGCAGGCATTTTAGGAGGTGCACGAAGTGCAGATGAAAAAAAGTGTTATAGTGTTCTTGATCTCAGTTATGGTAGTATTTGCCTCTTACCCTGCTGTGGCAGGGACTCTGTCGGTAAATGTTACAGACCTCGAAAGTATAACCCACGAAATAACCCGGGATGGAAGGATCATTTTTAACGGTCCTGAAATAAGGTTTCTGTCCCTTCCGGGAGAACCAGACCTTCCCTATAGATCTGTTAAGATCCTTCTTCCGCCACAGGCTGATACAACTACTCTCGAAGTTTCAGTTAATGTTTTGACGGAAAGTTCCGTTATCTCCAATGTCGACGTAGCCCCGGTAATGCCTCCTGTTACAAAAAAAGTTTCTGTTGCCGGAGAATCCTGGACTGATAGAGGAAATGGACTATCACTGCTTAACACA
>Ga0102928_1002176_pt1 | contig 11773 bp, 13 predicted proteins | sample SalPonR1_B_D1_MG_FD_78504 | JGI IMG/M metagenome (GOLD analysis project Ga0102928, IMG submission 78504) | Salt pond soil microbial communities from South San Francisco under conditions of wetland restoration - Salt Pond MetaG R1_B_D1_MG | ecosystem: Environmental > Aquatic > Marine > Intertidal...
AAGCTCAGGGTTCTGCGGGCTGATGTGGAACGCCCTCTCGCGGCGATCCTTTCGCTTAACACGATTGCTCATACCGTCGGTGCCACCGGAGCAGGGGCGCAAGCTGCTGTCGTGTTTGATGATGTCGGTGTGGGTATCTTTTCGGCCGTGTTGACGTTTGGCATTCTGGTTTTGTCCGAAATCATTCCCAAGACGCTGGGCGCCACCTATTGGCGTGGTTTGGCCGGCTTCGCGGTTCGCGTGCTGCCTTGGCTGATTATCGTGCAATTGCCTTTGGTCTGGATGAGCCAAGCGATAACCCGGTTGCTTACAGGCGGTAAGCGTCACGCAGAGGTGTCGCGGCATGAAATCATGGCGATGACCTCCGCAGGCCAGCGTCTTGGAGTTGTCGAGGAAGATGAAACGAGGGTTGTGACCAACTTGTTTCGGCTGTCGGAAATCGCAGCTCAAGAGATCATGACGCCGCGCACGGTCATCGAACACATTCGCTCGGATGACACGATCGGGGCCTTTGCATCTTCCAGAGAAACCTTTCCCGTCTCTCGCTACATAGTCACGGGCAAAAATATCGATGATGTGAAAGGCTTCGTGCTGACCCGCGATCTTTTCCTTGCGGGTTTGCGCGATGGCAATGAAAAGACCGTTTCTGAATTTACGCGGGATATCCAGCGGATCCCGGAAAAGACAGACCTTGATACGCTTTTCGATCAGCTCATGGAGACCGAGGCGCATATCGCATTGGTGGAAGATGAATACGGTGGAACGGCCGGGCTTGTGACCATGGAAGATGTCATTGAAACATTGCTTGGTGCCGAAATCGTCGATGAAAATGACGAGGTCGAGGATTTGCAGAGAGTTGCAAAGTTACGGGCAGTCCGCCGAAGGGATGCGCGCGGAGCGTCAGCCAAGTAAAGCACGGTGCGATGGTGCCGGTGCAGGTCCAGCGGCCCCGGTTTTACATTGCCGGCTAGTTGCGCAAACGACCCGTCCGGTCAAATTGTGGCCGGTTCAGCAAAGGGCATAACGCTTTAATGTGATGGTGTGATCGGGCGAATGACATGGCGCTGATCCAGATCAATGCGCCGTGGCGCGGTTTCGGGTTTGATCGCTGAGCGATCAAAGGCGACAGGACATTCAGATGCGGATCATTCTTAAGGCATTGGCCGTTTTGCCCCTTGCGGGCTGCATGGCAGAACAGACCGGTGATGCGATCTCCGGGACCAGCCCGGGGGGCGAGGCCCACGGGGCCGACATGTATGCGGTCTATTGCACCAGTTGCCACGGTAAAGATGCGCGCGGGACTGGCCCCTTGGCCGACGATCTGTCAGTGCGTCCGGCGGATTTGACGCGGCTTGCGGTGCGTAACGGGGGTGTGTTTCCATATGCGCCGACGATGGCGCGTATTCATGGCTATCCGGGCCAGTTTCACGAAATGCCGCAATTCGGCCCGCTGTTGGAGGGGCCGCAGGTGGCGTGGCAAGACCCTGCCACCGGAGAGGTGATCGACACGCCAAGGGCTTTGTTGGCACTGGCACAGTATCTGGCCAGCGTGCAGCGCGGCTGAGTGGTGATAGACTGGGAATGCCCACAACAAAAGGAACATGACAATGATCCGAGGTGTTATTCAAACCGTTTTCGCCAGTGCTCTGGCGTTGTCTGCCGGGGCCGTGGTGGCCGAAGGCGATGCGCAAACGGGTCAAGCGATCTATGACCGCTATTGCGCAGCCTGCCATGGTTCCACGGGCACCGGCGACGGCCCGATGCGCGCGGTGTTGACAGTGCAACCCAGCGACCTGACTGCGCTGACCGCCGCGAATGGTGGCGTGTTCCCGATGGAGCGTGTCGTCAAACGGGTTGACGGGCGCGATCCGCTGGTGGCGCATGGCAGCGAAATGCCGATTTATGGCGATTTCTTTGATGGGGACGCGGCGTCGTTACGCACCGACAGTGGCCAGCCGGTAATCACCTCGACCCCTGTGGCCGATCTGGTTGCGTATTTGCAGGGCTTGCAGGTGCAATAGGCGCGCTGGATTTGGGGTAGGGGCGCGCTAGGTTCCGGTTGGTCACGAACAGGAGCGGTGCGATGTCCCGGTTTTTTGCTTTGATCCCTGTGGTTGCGGTGATTGCAGTTCTGGCCGCGCCGTTACGTGCGAACGAGGCGGCCATCAGATCGGTGATCGAAGACCAGATCGAGGCCTTTTTGAGCAATGACCTAAGCGAGGCATTCACCTATGCCAGTCCGATGATCCAGCAACTTTTCGGCACGCCGGGGCGGTTTGGCCAGATGGTGCGCGAGGGGTATCCGATGGTGTGGCGACCCGATGAGGTGACGTTTCTGCCGATGAGTGACGCAAACGGGCGCTCGGTCCAGCCCGTTATGCTGCGAGATGGCGCGGGGGCGTTGCATATTCTGGACTATGACATGATCCAGACCGACACGGGGTGGAAGATCGACGGTGTTCGTTTGCGCCGTCCCCCGGCCGGTGCTGTGTGACGCCGCCAAGTGGCGTGACCGGATTCACACCTTGCGCCTGACGGCGCGGCAAAGTCGGGCTGTTGCTGTCAATCAGCACCGTCACGGTGGTGTCGGGGCCTGTTAATCCTTCGTTGATACCTCCCTTGAGCATCGGGTGCGGTGGGCCGCGCCTGTCGTGCACAGACGGATGACATCCGGGCGGCTGTGGCCGGGATGCGGAAAGGGATTATTCATGAACAAGGCAATCACCGATGGGGTCGTTTTCATGCCTCCCGCATTTGCGGGGGGGCTTGAGGTCTGGTCAAGCGGCAATGGGACACCGGGGGCGGACACTTATGAAAACGCGGTTAATGCCGCTTTTGTTCCGGCAGATCAGGATTTTGGCGGCGCGTTGGAAATTCAAAAAGCGGATACGATCCAAAAGCTGCGTTACATGGGCGAAACGCCACTTTTACCGGGCTGCTACTTGCGGGTGCGGGCACGGTTGAAGGCGATTTCGGGTAATTTGCCGTCGGTGCGCATTGCAGGATGGGCCGGGGGCGCGGGTGGCGCGCATGTCAGCGGCGTGGCCGAGACCGGCCCGGCGGTGGCCCTGACCAGCTATGGTGAGGTGGTCGAGGTCAGCGCCATTGTGGGGGCGGGCGCGCGCACCGGCGTTGACATGGTCTGGGGGACCGACGCGCTTTATGGGCATTTCGGGTTGGACCTGACCGGCCCAAGCGGCGGCGTGGTGCGGATTGATGACCTTGTGATCGAGGATGTCACCCATGTGTTCCTGCGCGACATGATCAGCCTTGTCGATGTGCGCGACTATGGCGCGCAGGGCGATGGCGTGACCGATGACAGTGCCGCGTTCGAATTGGCCGATGCCGCCGCCGGGGGGCGCGAGGTGCTGGTGCCAGCCGGCAGTTACTACTTGGCCGACAGTGTGACCTTTCAAAACCGGGTGCGGTTCGAAGGGTCGGTCATCATGCCCGAGGACAAGATCCTTGGCCTGACCAAGAACTTCGATCTGCCCGCCTATATTGACGCCTTTGGCGATGATGAAGAGCTGGCCTTTAAAAAGGCGTTTCAGGCGTTGTTGAATACGGCGGGGCACGACTCGCTTGATCTGGGCGGGCGATTGATCGGGGTGCGCGCGCCCATCGACATGCAGGCGGCGTTGGCGAACCGGACGTTTTTCAACCAGCGCCGGGTGATCCGTAACGGACAGTTTTCAATCTATTCCGGTCCGGCATGGGATACCGAGGTTGTTACCTCACAGGCCAGCTATTCGCCCGGTGACCCCAAGCGCCTGACCGGGGTGGCCAATGTGGCCAATGTGCCGGTGGGCGCCTTGGTTGAAGGCAATGGCGTGGGCCGCGAAGTCTATGTTCGGGCCAAAAATCTGGCCACCCAAAGTCTGGAGTTGAGCGCGCCGCTATATGACGCGGATGGCACACAGGTGTTCACCTTCAAGCGGTTCAAATACATTCTGGATTTCAGCGGGTTTGACGATCTGGGCCGGTTTACCCTGTCGGATATCGAAATTCAGTGCAGCGGCGAGTGTAGCGGCATCTTGTTGCCGCCGCAGGGCAGCGGCTTTGCCTTGCGCGATTGTTTCATCACCCGCCCCAAGGATCGTGGCATCACCAGCCATGGTGAGGGGTGTCAGGGGATGTTGATAGACCGCTGTCAGTTTCTGTCGAACGAAAGCCCTCTGGCCGCTGTTGATCGGCAATCCATTGCGATCAACACCAACGCCAATGATGTCAAGCTGCGCAACAACCGCGCGGTGCATTTCCGGCATTTCGCAGTTGTCGGCGGATCAAGCACGATTGTGACAGGCAACCATTGGTTTCAGGGCGATACCTTGCAGAATTCGCCGCGCATGGCGGGGTTGTTGCTGACCCGGACCAACAATCGCGGCACGATCAACGGCAATTACGTGGATAACAGCTTTATCGAATGGTCGAACGAACACGATCAGGCACCGGAGTTTTCCAGCGAGTTTTCATTCAGCCAGTTGAGTGTGACCGACAACACCTTTCTGGCCAGTCACGTGGCGCCGTGGTTCAACTATTTCGTGATCAAGCCGCACGGGGCGGGGCATTTCCTGAACGGTTTGACGGTGACGGGCAATTCGTTTCGGATCATCGGCACTCCGATTGAGAGGGTCGAGGGGATCGACACCAGCTTTGCGGACCTTGATTACAACCGTTTCCAGAATGTCACCTTCCGCGACAACATGTTCAATAACGTGATCCGGACTGTGGCCAGCCCTATCACGATCGAACACGCCGAGAGCACCCCGTCGCAGGCTTGGACGGTGGAGGCCGGGCCACGCCTGCCGTTCAACGGTTGGGTTCAGGGGGTGGATGCGGTTGTGGCGGCGGGGCCTTTGCGTGACGCCAGCAATACGGTTGTTTACGCCGCGCCCTATTATCAGGCCAAACAGGGGCCCGACAACGATCAGGCGGTGCTGCGTTGGGAGACCGAGTTGAAGGGCACGGTCATGGTGACGGTGCGCATCGACGATCCGTTCTGATAAGCCCGGCACAAAAGCTGGCGGCCTTCAGAAATCGTGCCAAAGCGCGATTTTGGCCGCCAGCGCGTCACTGTTTTTCAACCCTGTTAGAAGCCCGAATTCGATATGTCTGCCGGGCGGGCCTTGCATCACCCAAGACGACCCCAACTTGATATAGGCGTCACCCGTAACGGGCTGGCCGGTTTGTAACTGTATGATCGCCTTGCCCCGTGCCGTGGCATTCAGGCCCAATGTCAGGTCGCTTTCCCATGCGGTGTCAAACGTGTCTTGGAAAATTGTGGCGCGGATATCCAGCGTCATCCAGCCCGACCGCCCGGCCATGTTCAACCCACGGCCAAAGGACATTGCGGGGCGCATCACCGGGCGCTTGTCGGCCACGCCGGTGCCCATTTCAAGCGCCAGACGCATTCCGCCGGGGGACTCGCCAAAGGGGATCCGCGCAAAGGCAATCGCCTTGGATAGCCCGTCAGGATCGGCCCCGATATCCCAGCCCAGCGTCAGCCGGTCGGTTAGGCCGTATTCGCCATACATCCCAGCATAGCCAATGTCGCGCATCAGGTCGCGCTCCCATGACAGGGTCAGAAACGTCTTGCCCGCCTCGCGTGGCCATGGCCCGGCATCGGCTGTGCGCGGGGGCACTGTCGCGACAAGGCCGCATAGGCAAAGCAGGGTTAAAAGGCGGCGCATGGCCCCTCCGGCAGGGTCGATGACGATATGCTCATCCGATTAACAATCGTTAGTCTTGGTAAACTGCGGGTTAACGCCCGGCGGATGTGTGCTAACAATTTGCGCTGCGCGGCAGGAATGCTAGGCTGACCTCCAGCTAGGGAGGCCGCCATGCCACGAATCCGAACTGACAACAGCTATCAAACCGTGATCACCACATTCGAGGCGACGCCCGGCACCTGCCAAGACCTTTTGGATGCTCTGACAGATGCCTATCAGGTGTTCATTTCCAAGCAGCCCGGTTTCATATCGGCAGGGCTGCACGTGAATGATGCGCAAACTCGGATCGCCAACTATTCGCAATGGGAACGCCGCGAGGATTACCAGGCGATGCTGCGCACAGATGAGATGCGCAGGCGCAACCGCGAGATCAACCAGATGTGCAAGGCGTTCGAGCCGGTCATGTACGAGGTTGCAGCCTGTTTTGACTGAAGGTGACAAGAAGAACACGGGCGCTGGGTCCGAAGATCAGACGCAAGACACGCTGGCGCGCGAAATCGCGGCCTTGCGCGCCGAAGTGGCGCATCTGAACACGCATCGGTTCGTGCGTATTCACAACTCCATTCCACGTCTGCTGGCGTTCAATTTTGCGCGGGGCGCGGCCTTTGCGCTGGGCACTTTGCTGGGGGCGTCGATGATCCTGTCCGCCTTGGCGTGGACGGTCAGCCAGATCGAGTTTTTGCCGGTGATCGGCGAATGGGGCGCCGAGATTGTCCGCCAGATCGAGGCGGCTGCCGAAGCGCAGTAGAACCTGACCTGCGTCAATGACGCAGCCGTCAGGCTATGCAACACTGGATCACCAATAATTGGAGGTTCCCGATGTACAAGAATATACTTGTTCCCGTATCGTTCGAAGAAGACCGTGATGCCGCCGGTGCTATCAACGTGGCGCGTCTGCTGGCCGGTGATAGCGGCAAGGTCACCTTGCTGCATGTGATGGAACAAATTCCCGGCTACGCGATTTCCTATGTGCCTGACAATTACCTTGTGGAAAGCCGTCAGGCGATTGAGACCGAACTGCGCGAGATGGCCGCCAACCTGCCCAATGCAGACTCACAGGTGATCGACGGGCATTCCGGGCGCACCATTCTGGATTATTCGGAACAGGCCGATACTGATTGTATCGTCATTGCCAGCCACCGGCCCGGCATGCAGGATTTGTTTCTCGGCAGCACCGCCGCGCAAGTGGTGCGGCATGCGGCCTGTGCGGTGCATGTGATCCGCTGACCGCGTGCAGGCCGCATCGCATAAGAGGGCCCATCGGTGACGGATTTGACGGTGCGCCTGCTGCTGATCGGTATAGCAATAGCAGCCAATAACACGGCTGTCGCATTGGCGCTTGGCAGTGTTGCACAACGCGCGCTGTGGCTGCGTATCTTGGTGGTGTTCGGGGCGTTTGAATTCACCATCCCGCTTGTCGGCGCGTGGCTGGGGCAGCATGTCGCGCGCCTGATCGCGGGGCATGCCGATTGGCTTGGGCCGCTGTTTTTGATGTCCTTGGGAGGGATGACCATTGCAGGTGCATTGCGCAGCCCATCCGGGCGCAAGGACATTGCACGCTTTCTGACGGGTTGGGCCGGGCTTGTCGCTTTGGCGGCCGGGTTGTCAGTGGATAATCTGGTTGTTGGTTTCAGTATGGGGTTGGGTGGTGTGCCTCCGCTTGCGCTTGCGACGACAATCCTTGTCTGCTCGGTCCTGTTTGCATGGGCTGGTCTGGCCTTGGGGCGCAGGGCGCGGCGCAATTGGGGCGGTCTGGCCGGGGGGATCAGCGGCATGATCATAGTCGGCCTTGGGATCACTGCGTTGATGGGCTGGGCGTGATCTTGAAACCGTGCTAGCCTGAATAGAGAAAAGGGAGGTTACTATGCGTTTTCAAACTCTTATCGCTGCAATCAGCCTGCTGGCCGCGCCTGCGGCCGCACAAGAGGCGGTCAATATTCGCCCAGACATTCCGACGGTTACGGTTCAGACCCCGTCGGGTCCGGTTGAAATTCAGCGCATTCAGGACAATGCCAACGAAGTGGAGGGTGAATGGGCGCGCACCTCGCGGCCCTGTCCGCCGTTTTGCATCCAGCCGATGACGCCGGCGCCCGGCGTGACGACCATCGGCGAGCTTGAAATGCTGGATATGCTGGCCGACGAAGAGGCAATCATCGTCGACAGCCGCACCCCTGATTGGTTCGAGGGGGGCACCATCCCCAGCGCGATCAACATTCCCTACACGCAAGTGGTCGACCGTTTGGGCGATCTGGGATGCGAGATTGATTTCGACGGCTGGGATTGCACCGAGGCGCGGCCTGTGGCGCTGTTTTGTAACGGGCTGTGGTGTGGCCAAAGCCCCTCGGCCATCCGCAACATGATTTCCGCAGGCTACCCGGCGGAGCGGATCTTTTATTATCGCGGCGGCATGCAAAGCTGGCGTGTGCTGGGCCTGAGCGTCACCGGAGCCTCGAATTGAGGCGCGGGATGCGCGCGGCGTTGCTGCTGGCCGCTTTGGGTGGTGTGGCGGGATGTGGCGTTCCATTCGTGCCGCTGATCTGATCCCACCCGGATTGTTCTATCTGATGGCGATCTTGCCTGCGTGCCTCTTGCGGTGGGCGCGGGCGATCCCACATTAAAAGGACAACACGCAATCAGGAGGACCGCCCACATGCAATGCCCGATCGACGGAGAACAACTGGTCATGGCCGACCGCGCCGGAGTTGAGATTGACTACTGCCCGAAATGCCGGGGTGTGTGGCTGGACCGGGGTGAATTGGACAAGATTATTGAACGGTCAGGCCCGCAGGCTGACCCGTCGGCGGCTGCACCGCAAGCGCGGCGCGAAAGCTCGGACAGGGGCGATTACAAACGTAAAAAGCGCGGCGGTTTCCTGGAAGATCTGTTCGATTTCTGAACGTCATCGCAAATCGCCCTTCGGCGCGTCACAGCGATAGCGCGCGCCGCACGGCTGATACCCCAAGCCCTGGCAGAACTCATCTGTCAGGGCGTTTTGTTGGGGGGCCTGCCTGTGGTACGACATCTTGGTATGGTCTGAACACGCGGCTATGTCATAGCGCGCTGATGGTTTGACGCGACCCTGCTGGAAAACGTGACGGACATGATCGCGCCCAATCAAACGGGCCGCTTTCCCCCTTGAACCGGGCGGAAAAGACATCAACTGTGGCACGACGCCGATAACCCCCAGGATCCTATGCCCTACGCCCATTCCGATACATCTGACGCTCTGTTGCACAGCCCCGCTCCCGAGGTGGCCGCCCGCCCCAAGCTGGAGGGTGGCAAGCGCTTTGAGATGGTCAGCGATTTCTCACCGGCTGGCGATCAGCCCACGGCGATTGCTGAAATCAGTCAGGCCGTTTTGGAGGGGGAGCGCAATCAGGTTTTGCTGGGCGCCACCGGCACCGGCAAGACCTATACCATGGCCAAGGTGATCGAAGAAACGCAGCGCCCGGCGATCATTCTGGCCCCCAACAAAACACTGGCGGCACAACTTTACGGGGAATTCAAAGGGTTTTTCCCCCATAACGCCGTCGAATACTTCGTCAGCTATTACGATTATTACCAGCCCGAGGCCTATGTCGCGCGCAGCGACACCTTCATCGAGAAGGAAAGCCAGATCAACGAACAGATTGACCGCATGCGCCACTCGGCCACGCGGGCGCTGTTGGAACGCGACGATGTGATCATCGTCGCCTCGGTGTCGTGCATTTATGGCATCGGCAGCGTCGAAACCTATGGCGCGATGACGCAAGACCTGAAAGTTGGCGGCGAATACGACCAGCGCAAGGTGATGGCCGATCTGGTGGCGCAGCAATACCGCCGCAACGATCACGGCTTTCAGCGCGGCAGTTTCCGGGTGCGCGGCGACAGTCTTGAGATTTGGCCCGCCCACCTTGAGGATCGCGCCTGGAAGCTTAGCTTTTTCGGCGAAGAGCTTGAATCAATTGGTGAATTTGATCCGCTGACTGGCGAAAAAACCAGCGATTTCGAACAAATCCGCGTGTATGCCAATTCGCACTACGTCACGCCCAAGCCAACGATGCAGCAGGCGGTGATCGGCATCAAGAAAGAGCTGCGCACCCGGCTGGATCAACTGGTGGGGGAAGGCAAGCTGCTTGAGGCGCAGCGGCTGGAGCAGCGCACCAATTTCGATATCGAGATGCTGGAGGCCACCGGCGTCTGCAACGGGATCGAAAATTACTCGCGTTACCTGACGGGCCGCGCCCCCGGTGAGCCGCCGCCAACCCTGTTCGAATTCAGCCCCGATACCGCCATTGTGTTTGCCGATGAAAGCCATGTCAGCGTGCCGCAGATCGGTGGCATGTATCGGGGTGACTATCGGCGCAAGTTCACGCTGGCCGAACATGGGTTCCGCCTGCCAAGCTGCATGGACAACCGCCCCCTGAAGTTCGAGGAATGGGACGCCATGCGCCCGCAATCGGTGTTCGTGTCGGCCACCCCCGCCAAATGGGAGATCGAGCAGACAGGCGGCGTGTTCACCGAACAGGTGATCCGGCCCACCGGCCTGTTGGACCCCATGATCGAAATCCGGCCCGTGGAGATGCAGGTTGATGATCTGCTCGACGAGGTGCGGCGTGTGTCGGCGGCGGGCTATCGCACCCTGTGCACCACGCTGACCAAACGCATGGCCGAAGACCTGACGGAATACCTGCACGAGCAGGGCATCCGCGTGCGCTATATGCACTCCGATATCGACACCATCGAACGGATTGAGATTTTGCGCGACCTGCGCCTTGGCGCGTTCGATGTGCTCATCGGCATCAACCTGCTGCGTGAGGGGTTGGACATTCCCGAATGCGGGCTGGTGGCCATTCTGGATGCGGATAAAGAAGGGTTCCTGCGCTCGGAGACCTCATTGATCCAGACCATCGGTCGCGCCGCGCGTAACTCGGACGGGCGGGTGATCATGTATGCCGACAAGATCACCGGCTCGATGCAGCGGGCGATGGATGAAACCGACCGCCGCCGCGCCAAGCAGATCGCCTATAACGAGGAACACGGCATCACCCCCGCGACCATCAAGAAAAACGTCGATGACATTCTGGCGGGGCTCTATCAGGGTGATGTCGACATGAACCGCGTGACGGCAACGGTAGACACGCCGATGGTGGGCAGCAACCTTCAGGCCCATCTGGACAGCCTGCGCACCGACATGCGCAAGGCCGCCGAGAACCTTGAATTCGAAGAGGCCGCCCGCCTGCGCGATGAGGTCAAACGACTGGAAGCCGTCGATCTGGCCATCCACGACGACCCGCTGGCGCGGCAACAGGCCGTGGAAAAAGCCAGTTCTGAGGCCACCAAGGGCCGAGGCCGCTCAACCGCCGGACGGCCGGGGCAACGGGGCGGGAATGTGAAGCGGAAAACGAAAAATTAATGTTGATAGATACAAAATCTCACTGGGAGATTGAGCTACGTAAGAAGGCGAGCCGTGCAAGAATCGCATCGGAGTTTTTGGTTGCCGATGACATCGCGGCCTTGAGTGACGTTCTTTTTTGCGGCGCTTTCATAGCTAGAAGGCTGTTGGAAGAGGCGGAAAACGCAAAAACACACATCGACGCAGGAGAATATCATTTCGACAAAGTAGCGGTGTTAAAAATCCATGACCTTCTGCAAAGGAAACACCATCTCAAAGGCTGTTGGATGTTGGATGGAAGAAAACCGGATGCAAAGTTGGTTTTATCAGCGACAGAAACCCTTGGAATGAAAGACTTGTTATCGCAGATCATTCACGCTGACCCAATACAGCTTTGGAAAACGCCGAATATTGATAAACCGTGTTTTTGGGTTGCTTCCAAGATAGCCAGCAGCCCCATAAGCGCCGACAACGGTGGAAAGCGGGCGCTATTTTATCGTGTCTATTGGGAAGATTACGCAGCCACACTTGAGGAATTTGCAAATTCTTTGTCTCCGATCTCAGAATAACTCTCAGTGTTCTCTTAACCCGCCCTTAACCACCTACTTCCCATCCTGTGGAGCATGCAAAACCGCAACTCTCCTCTGTCCCCCGAGGTCTGGCTGAATGA
>Ga0102928_1002178_pt1 | contig 11765 bp, 8 predicted proteins | sample SalPonR1_B_D1_MG_FD_78504 | JGI IMG/M metagenome (GOLD analysis project Ga0102928, IMG submission 78504) | Salt pond soil microbial communities from South San Francisco under conditions of wetland restoration - Salt Pond MetaG R1_B_D1_MG | ecosystem: Environmental > Aquatic > Marine > Intertidal...
ATAACCCCATGAATATGCCCACTTTCGTGCAAGAGTACACCAATGCCATTCGCAGATTTACTGTGGTCGATGACGGTGAAAATATAGAAGTCACTCATCTGGAGGAATGGTACGATGAAGAGAATCTTCACCGTCGAGATTACAATGCAGTGGCACAGATTATGCCCGACGGAAGCCAAGGAATTACCGCATTCTCGGGGGTCTTCAACTCCCAAGATTTGCCTTTTTTGAATTCCGTAGATATCTCCGAAGAAGGATATATCGTAAACAATGATTTCACCCAGTATTACAACCATTACCACTGCGGACATATTCCCCTTTACAGCGGTTCTGCCAATGAGATGCATACCATTTTCTTTGGTGGAATGGCACAATTCTATGAGGTCGACGGCGGGTTGATCCAAGACGACAACGTGCCATTTGTGCGAACCATTGCGCAAGTAACCCGATCGGCTGATGGCAGCATGGCAGAGTACAAGCTCGATAGCGAAATGCCCGACTTATTGGGCTCCGGCGCAGAGTTTATCCCGGTAGAAAATTTGCCCGCCTATCCGAATGAAGTGATTGATTTGGATGCATTGGAAGAAGATTCGATTTTGTTGGGATACCTCTACGGCGGTATAAGAAGTACTGACCGAAACATCTTCTGGATTAATGACGGAACGCAGAGTGAGGCGAGTTCCGAAATTCTGGCAGTTTATCTGATCTCGCAAAGTTTATCGACTTCCAATTTCAACGAAGGAGGAGAAAAAAGCTTGTTCGTCGTATACCCCAATCCGTCAAACGGCGAGTTGACTTTTCAGTTTACACTCGAAAATTCAGTGCCCGTAGAAATTAAAATGATCGACGAGGCAGGGAAGACCGTTTTTTCCGAGCGTTATTCAGAGCAGAACTTGAAAGTAGGGGAGAATATCTTATCCGTCGACATTGATTTGCCATCGGGAACCTACACCGCACGCATACTGGCGGGCAAACTCAAGGAAAGCCAAAAAGTAATTCTCATCGAATAGCTTCAGACTGCTTCTCCTTCTCTTTTCAGTACGACGGGGTCCAAGTAGAGCGGACCACCGGGAAGGATCGAAGCCAATGCCAAGAGCAAAAAGCTGGTAAACTTCCATTTTCGCTCGAAGCCATTGAGCAGGGCTGAACCTAAATAGGCCAAGAAAAGCACTCCGTGTGCCATCCCTACTGCGCTTACCGCCTCAGGCATGCCTGCTAGATATTTAAGCGGCATTGCAATAAAAAACAAAAGCAAAGAAGAGATACCCTCTGCTTTTCCAATCCAAATAAACTGTTTCAGATTCATATTATTCGAGTAAAACGCCTGCTTCGTATAGTAAACCGAGTTCGGCAATTTTAGTTGTGATTTGTTGTCTGATGATAGCCGTTTGGGCATCATTTAAGTTGAGCTGGGCATTTCGCAACTCTATGCCTGTGATTTGTCCCGTAGCGAATGCATCCTCGCTGCGCTCGTAATTCGTTCGGGCCAGTTCGAGGTTTCGCTCGCTCAGTTCTAAGAGTTCCAAATTCGTCAGGTAGGTTTCGTAGGCATTGCTCAGCAGCCGAATGAGTTCATTGCGGGCCATTTCAACTTCTACTTGCGCAATCTCTCGGTCCAACTCTGCATTTTGGATGGCGCGCTGAATTCTGTTTCCATCGAAAATGTTGAAGCGAAAAGTAAGGCCGGCATTCCACCCCAGATTTTCCTGTGTGCTTAGGAAGTTGGCTTCAAAATCGGAGTATTGATATTGGTATGCGGCATTGGCTGCCAAGGTGGGCCACAAGTCAGACTTGGTGGTTTCCAAACCTTCTTCGGCGGTATACAGGGCGTTGCGCGCACGCAGGTAAGCCGTATTTGTATTGAGTGCCTTTTCACGTAGTTCTTGCTTGTCGAGAAGACTTTTCAATTCATACTCGGCATTGAGAGTGATACTCGTATCGGCGGGAATACCCATGGAATAGTACAAATTTCGCTTGCTGTTGCCAAATTCCAATCGGGTTTGTGCCAATTCAATGCTGTCGCGACGCAAATCTACTTCGGCATTCAGGACTTGGAGCTTTGTGGTATTTCCGTAGTCATAGTTTTGTTGGGCTCGGTTCAATCTTTCCTTGGAAAGCTCTACCGTTTCTTCCAAAATATCTACTTGCTCTTGCAGTCCCATCGCATTGAGAAAGTTTCGCGACACTTGGAGGACCGTGTTTTCCATGGCCAGCCTTTCACGAAGGCGGGCGTCTTCACTTAAGCTCTGCAGCCGCTGCAAGGTATTGATCCGTCGACCACCGTTGAAAAGTGTGTATTCCAAATTTGCACTCGCGCCATAAGTCAAGGTGGCCGCGCCTTCCTGATCGATGGGTGGTTGCTCTGGTGTAGCGAAAGTCAGCTCAGTATCTTCTTCGCTATATGAGCCGTTGGCTTGTAGAAAGACCCGCGGCAGGAGACCTGCATTGCCGATCTCAGAATTGTTTTCTCCTATTTCTCGATTGAACTCGGCGATACGAACATTGTAGTTGTTTTCTAAAGCAATGCTCACCGCCTCTTCCAATTTTATCTGCGCCGAAATCTCCAAGGAAGACAGGAGTACAAGTGTAAAAAGTCCTCTTTTCAAAATAGACCGTTTCATACGTTTACCTCCTCTTTTTTCTGACGCTTTATGGCCTCTTCTACCGATTCGACCGCAGGTTTTGTTCCTTCCCATAAATAAGTCGCAAAAACCTTGACCCTGTTCACAAAGGTGAGTGTAATGGGAAGTAGCAAGACAATCAGAAGTGAACCGAGAATCAATCCATACGCGATACTGATGGCCATGGGAATGAGGAATTGAGCTTGAAAACTCTTTTCGAAAATGAGCGGACCCAAACCTGCTGATGTGGTCAGGGTTGTTAAAAGCAAGGGCCTGAATCGCGACATAGTCGTTTCCTTCAGCGCTTTATCGAATTCCATACCCTCTTGTAGATAACCGTTGAAGGTGTTGATATAGACCAATCCATCGTTGAGCAAAACTCCGATCAAGGCTATTATTCCCAGAAAACTAAGAATACTCATTGGTTGGTCATGAATAAAATGTCCCCAAGCAGCTCCGATCAATCCAAAGGGTAGAAGCATAAGCAGAGCAAAAGCCTGACTGTAGGAGCGAAAGCTTACTATGAGAATGGCAAGAATTAAGACCAGGATTACAGGTCCTACTTGAGCTACTGACTTCTGTAATTTCGCCGTTTCTCTTTGTTGACCTTCAAAGCTCACATCAATTCCGGGATACTTGGATAAAATAGGAGGGATGATGCTATCGCGGACATTGGCAAGAAGTTGAGGTGTATTTACTTCCAGTGAAGCCACTTCGCCTTCCACCGCTATTTCTCTTCTTCCCGAACGGTGATTGATGGCAATGAGGCCTTTTTTTGATTCAATCGAGGCTATATCACCCACAGCCACACGTCGTCCTTCGGGAGATACCACTCTCATTCTTTCCAAGTCGTTTACGCTTTTTCGATCGTCGAGCGCATAGCGAACCCAGACTTTAACCTCGTCATCACCTCGCTGGAGTCGCTGCGCCTCGTAGCCGAAAAAACCACTTCTCACCTGTCCGATGAGCGCCTGCTCGGTAAAGCCCAAAGCCCTCCCCGCGTCATTCAAGGTGAGGTTGAGTTCGGGTTGATCGGCCTTGTCGTTATCGACGAGATCTTTAACCTTTCCCGTTTTCCGAATTTCTTCTTTAAACTCCTCCGTTACCAGTCTCAATTTCTCGTAGTCGTTTCCGCTGAAAGAGATGTTTATCGGTTTTCCAAAGGGAGTCTGAGTGGCGAAACTGAGTTTTTCCGCACGTGGAATCGGGCCTACTTTTTGGCGGATGTCTGCCGTTATTTCAAAACTTCTGATTGATCGGTTTTCAGAATTGACCAAGTAAAGTGTTGCATCACCTTGATTGCTCTGTGGTCCCAGTTTGAGTTCTATGTTTTCGATAAGCTTCTGTTCCACACCTTCTTTCTCGGTATATTCTTGGTTCAGTTCCCTCACGTGGTTGAGGATGTATTCCATGTTTTTTTGGGTTACCTCTTCCGAAGTTCCCGCGGGCAGTTCCAAGCTGATGTTGATTTTGTTCTGTTCGATATTGGGAAAGAATACAGCCTGAATCACGCCTCCGCTAAATGCGCCAATCGTAATGATGAACATCGCTGCGATAATCAAAAAACTGAAAATCTTATACTCCAGCACAAAATCAGCGACGGGTTGGAAAATCTTATCTCGGAATTGAATCAAGGTTTGCTCAACGCGTTCCTTGGTTTTATTGGGTTTGGCTTCATCGCTCAGGTCTTTGATATGCGCAAGGTGAGCGGGCAAAAAGAGGAATACCTCTATCAAGGAAAATCCTAAAGCGGCAATCACCACGATGGCCACATCGCTGAAAAACTCACCGAGCTGTCCGTCGATAAACAAGAAGAATGAGAAAGCCACGCAGGTGGTCAAAATGGCCGAAACCACTGAGGGCATCACCTCTACAGTCCCATCAATTACTGCTTGTAGCCTCGGTTTTCCGCGCTCGTAATGCTGGAAGATGTTTTCTCCCACCACAATACCATCGTCCACCAAAATCCCTATCACCAGAATCATCCCGAAAAGTGAGAGGACGTTTATCGTTATTCCCGTAAGGTAGGCCACGATGAACATTCCCAAGAACGAGATGGGAATCCCGACCGCCACCCAGAATGCCAGCCTGATTCTGAGAAAAAGGGCCAACAGTATAAATACCAGAATGGCTCCGATGATGCCGTTCTCCTGAAGTAAACTTATCCGGTCCTTTAGGTTGGTAGTACCGTCTTCTACCAAAACCAAATCGATGGCTCCGCCACGTTTATTGAATTCCTTGACGTATTCCTCGATCGAGTCTGCCGCTTTCAAAATGTTTTCTTCGTTCAGCGTATTTACCGTAATAAAGATGGCTCGCTCGTCGTTAAAATATCCCGCGTTGGTGCTTTCGGCCCAGTCGTCCTTGATGTTTGCCACATCTCGCACTTTGACCTTTTTACCGTTGTCGAGTACTTTCAGGGTCACGTCCAACAAGGCGTTGGCAGTGTATTCCCGATGGTCGGAGCGAATGATGGTTTCTTCCTTGCCGCGGATTCTTCCACCCGTTACCTGAATGTTTTGTTCACTGATGGCTTGAGCCAACTCTTGAAAGGTGAGGTTGTAAGATCGGAGTTTGCTTTCCTGAACTGCAACTTCGATTTCCTGTTCAGGATATCCGTAGACTTCAATTTTAGAAATTTCGGGAAGGGCTCTCAGGTCGTCTTCCACCAAGTCGGCAGTTTCTTCCAAGGCCTTAAGCGATACATCGCCTACCAAGGCAAGCCTGGCAGTGAAGTTGACGATTTCTTGCACGTAGACCACAATTTGCTCCATTCCTTCCGGGAAATTGGGAATCTGGTCCACGGCATTTTTGACATCTTGCAATACCAGATCGGCATCTGCATCGGTTTCGAGTTCTACGCGAATGTTTGCAGAATTTTCGGCACTGGTCGAGGTTACCCGATCAATTCCCGAGACCCCTTTGAGGTTGTCCTCTATTTTTAGGGTAATCCCTTCTTCAATTTCGCGGGGTGAGGCACCCGGATACGTTGACTCAATGATGATGAACTTCTCGTCTTGAGCCGGAAAAAAGGAAGTGTTCATCCGCATCGCTAAGAGCACTCCCATTACCGCAATAAGGATCAAACCCAGAAAGACCAAGAGTTGGTTTTGAATAAAAAATGCAACGACTTTCTTCATTCTTCCTCTAGATTTACCACCGTTACTACCGAGCCGTCTAGCGATTCATTGTGCTGGTCGATCACGATTCTGGTTTTCTCTTGAATGCCCTTTATGATGGCTGTTTCGGCGCCTACGTAAGGGGTTTGGATTTCCATCAGATTGGCAGTGCTATCACCAACTACAAACACAGCATTTTCGTTCACCAATGCGTCAGTCGGGATGCGAATGGCGTCCGTATAGGTCCCGGCGGGAACTTTACCTTTCACGAAAACCCCGCTCTTGGCGCGGTCATCGCGAATCTCAGCATAGATTTGAACCTGTTGGGTTTCGGGATCTACCTTGTCATTGATACGTGACACCTTGGCGCGGTACATCGCTCCGGTATTCACATCTTCCAATTTGAATTCTTTTCCGGGCTTAACGTATTGCAGATCCTCATAACTCACGCCCAGCATTACTTCGTATTGTCCTGTGGAAAGAAATTCTCCCAGAGGTTGGCCCACGCGCACCAGCTCGCCTTCGTCGATATTGGCTTCGGTCACACTTCCGTTAAAGGGGGCGGTGATGAGGTGTTTGTCAAAGCGCGTTTCGGTTTGCTTGATATTGTAGTAATTGGAATAGACATTTCTGCCGCTTAGAAAAAGTTTGAGCTTTCGATCATCGGTTTCGGGAAGCGCCGGAAGGCGTTTATTGATGTCGATATCGTAGAGGTAGTTTTCCCATTTTTCGGCTGAGTCTTCGAAGTCGAGTTTAAGATCGGGAATGACAGAGGCAAGCAAACTTTGAAAGCCGCTTCGGGCAGCCGTAAGTGAACTTTCTATTTCGTCGCTATTGACTCTGATAATTACCTCGCCTCGCGAAAAGCGGGTTCCCTCTTTAAATGGTTTATTGCCAAAAAAAGCTTGACCACCAACTTCGGCGTAAAGCTGGATCTCGTTCATGGCTACCAACCTACCGGTTACATCAATGTAGCGTCGAATGGTATCGGGAGTGAATACCTCAGCTCTCACTGCCGTAGCCGAAACACCTTCTTCTTTTCTCTGCTCTTCTTCCTTTTCCAAATTCATGGCCAGGAATACCGAAGCAGCCGCCACGCCCACGCCCGCCAAAGTGATTATTATTTTTCTTTTATCCATCTCGTTTTATCGAATTAATGAAGTGTTTCATGGCGCTGAGAAAGGCATCTTCGGCCGTGCTGTTTCCAAAAAAAAAGTCCTGACTTAGTGCCGCAGGAAGTTCAGTCGCAAAAAAAGTGTATCCCTTTGTCAAAGCGATAAAGTTTGTGATGAGATCGCTACAGTCATCTTGCCTCTTGGTTATGTTTTTTATTAACCCCTCTACCAAGTTTCTTGTTCTCGCCATCGAAGAAAAAATCATCTCCTTATGCCAACACGGGTGAGCTGTTGAAAACATAAGATTTTGAAGGCACTGCTCTTCAACCGAAAAGCGAAAACGCGCCATTGCAAAAGCCAAAAGTTTGTCTTCCGGTAAATCTTCAGCGTCTGCTGCATCTCTCATATTTGCAGTCAACAGATCAAAGCCTCTGGCAGCGATCATCTGCAAGAGCTCTTCCTTATTTTTAAAAAATTGGTAAAGTACCGGTGGCTGGTATTTGAGCCTTCCGGCAATGGCTCGAACGGTCACTTTGTTCCATCCATCTTCCTTTGCCAGGTCGATGGCTTCGCTGATAATCCGCTCTTGCGAAACGGCTGTTCTATGTATTTGATTAGATTCCAATTCGGGCGCAAAGGTGGGGAATCTAACTTAGTTAGATGATGTTTTGTTTAAAGAATGCGTTGGCGTATTGCGCATTCGGCGGAGTCCGATTCGGTCTCGACTACGGTTATGGCACCAGCCACAACGTTTCCATTGATATGTGAGGGCCCCCCGACGACTATCTGCTTCCTACCAAATACTTAAAGACAAACGACTATCGACCATCTACTAATTATTCCCACCTTTGCCCAAATCCCTTTTAGAACATGGATAATACGACTTTGGCCGTCTTAATCGACGGCGACAACATACCTTCAGCTCACGTGAAAGAAATGATGGAGGAAATTACCAAATACGGTAACCCGACCATCAAGCGCATTTATGGCGACTGGACGAATCCCAGACTTTCAAAATGGAAGAACCTCCTCCTGGAGAATGCCATCACCCCCATTCAACAATATGGCTATACCAAGGGCAAGAACGCCACCGACTCGGCGATGATCATCGATGCGATGGACATCCTCTACTCGGGAAAGGTGAGCGGCTTTTGCATCGTGTCAAGCGACAGCGATTTCACCCGATTGGCTACCCGACTGCGCGAGGCGGGCATGCAAGTTATCGGACTGGGAGAGAAGAAGACACCTGCCCCTTTCATCGTGGCCTGTGACAAGTTTATCTACGTCGAAATCTTAAAATCGCGGTCTGACGATAAGAAAGAATCGAAAGAACCCCAAGAGGAGAAGGGAGGAGTTGATAAAATTACTGCGGGCGACATTCGGTTGATCAAAGCCTCCATTTCCGATTTATCTGATGAAGATGGTTGGGCCTTTTTGGGCGATGTAGGAAGTTTGATTCAGAAGAAGCAGCCGAACTTCGACTCTCGGAACTACGGGTTTCAAAAGCTGACTCCCTTGATCGACTCCATCGGCGAATTTGAGATCGAGGAACGACAAGGCAACAGAGGATCGAATAAGCTGATCTATGTGCGCAACAAGCCCAAGTCAAAAAGGAGGCCTGCTCCGAAGAGCAACCGCTAGCATTGGCACCGACGGCTCAGGTTACCCATCGCTTTAAAGGAAGGAATGTCCGTCCCGAAACGCAGACCCTGATCATCGGGACCTTCAATCCTGAGACCACTCAGAACAAAGCCGAATTTTTTTACGGCCGACCGCAAAACCACCTGTGGAAACTGCTTCCCTTGGCCTTTGGCGAAAGCTCGCTAAAAACGGCATCGCCGGATGCGAAACGACAGTTTATCGTCGAATACCACATTGACTTCGTAGACTTGATAGCCATTGTAGGCGTCGAACCGGGTCAAGAGGCCAATTATTCTGATGATTACTTGGATTCGAGGGTGATCAGTTGGAACAATGTCACAAGCGTCATGGATGAATTGCACGAATTAAAGCGGGTTTGTTTTACGCGAAAAACCTTCTCGGGCATTCCGAATATCAAAGCACAAGTGGATGAGGTGGAGCGCTACTGCGCGAGGCGAGGTTTGGCATTTAAGCGATTGCTCACTCCTTCCCGAATTTACAGTGCGACCAAGCAAGAGGAGTGGACGAGATTCTTAAGCTGAGAATGCCAAACGTGTAATAAGGTTAGGGCTCGATTGTATTAGATCTCCATTTCGAAAGAACAATGATGACGAAACAGACATGCAGTTGTCAACGACTCATTTTTGAAAAACAGTAAAGCATACGAACCGGTACTTATCTATTCCTGCTAGCTTTATCATTTAAAACTCGAACGGATGAAAAAAGCAACAAGCTTATTATTTACAGCCGCTTTCCTATTTGGAATGGCCATGTTTTCCACCTCATGTGAAAGTGGAACTGAATCAACTGAAACTGAAACTGAAGAAGTGGAAATGGATGATTCCGATGATATGATGGAAGAAGAGAGCATGGAAGAAGAAATGATGGATGCAGATACTTCTCACGCAGATCACGACCACGACCACGGTGAGGGCGAAGAGCACCCTACTGATGGCGGTGACGAGCATCCGAATTAAAAGAGCTCAGCAGTTAAGAATCCATTTTACCCTCGCGCACAAAGCTGAGTTTTGTTTTGACGCGCGAGGGTTTGTTTTTTTGCTCAAAAACGGGGTAAGCGAAGAAAGGAACTTTGCCCGTTTCGGGCATTGGGTCTAAAATGAGGTCGCGTCCCTTGCTGAATTCAAGTCGATTGGCGGGATGATGACCGAAATAATAAGTGGATAGAGCCGCATATTTATTTCCCTCGCTGATATCGACCGGCCACCACTTACCCTCAGCGTAAAACTCTGCCCAGCAATGGTAGCCATTTACTCCGCCCTCATTGCGCTCGGCAGGAATGGCTGCCCCAATGGCAAATCGCGCGGGGATATTAGCAGAGCGCGCCAAGCTGATGAAGTAAGAGTGAAACTCAGTGCAGTTTCCGCTGCGAGAATCGCAGGCGTAATTGGCATCACCCGTGCCGTATTCACCTGCCTTTCGATACCTCAGCGTGTCTGCGACGTAGTCGTAAATGGCTCGCGCCTTCATGAGGTCAGAATCTTTTCGCTTTCCTTTTAAAATTTCGTTTACAATCGACTCAAATCGACCACCTACGGGCATCAACTCACTTGTGGTCAAATACCTGCTGAGGTCTTCGTCATTATTGGCGTACGGGTTCTTTTCCATTCGGGCTACCTCATATTCAAAAATCAACGGGATATTGCTGTCTTTTTCATCGAGTTGCAAGTAATAGTACTGATTGCCGTATTCACTTTCTTGTTTGAGGGTACCTCGGTTTTCAGAACTTTGAGAGAGTAATGTCACGTCTTGCCATGGATTGGAGGTGGGAACGGGAATCCATATCTCAGCCGATTCCTCAATTTCAGGGATCTCTACTTCATAGCGAAAGCGAAACCGGTCTTCGCCTTCTACCACTCCCATAAGTCGATTGTCAGAAGATTCTACATCAACTCTTTTCCAGGTTTTATCGGCTAGCTGTTTCCAATTGTAGAATGGCTTGCCATTTTCTTTGTGCAAGGTCATTTCGGTTACGTGCATGTTGCCCGGCTTTCCCGTGAGAAAAAAATCCACATCATATACATCACCTTTCTCATCGGCAAGGTCTACACAAGCAAAATGACTGTCGGGACCCAAATTGGAGAGGTACTCCGTATGCACTCTGACGAGTTTGAGTTTCATCGTGCTCGAATCGTTTGGCAAAGGGAAAAACCCGCTGTTTTGCTCGGTTTCTCGAGAGATGTAATCTCTTATGCCTATTTCTATATCGGCTATGCTCGTTTTTTCGGGCAGTTCAGAATTCTGTGTTCCGACATTAGAGGAATCATTATTGCACGAGATAAGTGACAGGAGAAAAAGAAAAGAGATCAGTCTCATACTTTGCTTTTTTGGGATAATAAAGTTAGAATTTACCGGACACATGCAGCCGAACGCAAGTACAGAAGAAAAGTTCGTTAAAACGATCTTGGATTTTATCGGCTATCGATAGGTGGTGACAAATTCCGATTATCCGGGAAGCCGGTCTGAGCATCTGCAGTCGTGCAGGAAATTCGAAATAATTTCGAACACATTTCATTTGACGGCACGGTGGAATTGATCAAATACCTCTTCTAATTCTCCTGTGAACACAATCAAGTTAAAAATCAAACAATCATGAGCAACACACAAGAAAATATGAGAGCAGTGGCCATCGAAGAATTCGGCGGCACCGACAAACTCAAAGTCGTTAAATTTAAAAAACCTGAGATCGCAGACGATCAAATTTTGCTGCGGACACATTTTGCCGGAGTCGGCGTTTGGGATTCAGGGGAACGCGAAGGAATATTTGCCGAAATGATGGATAAAGAACCGGAGTTTCCCAAAATCTTGGGAACGGAAGGAAGTGGAATAGTAGAAAAGGCCGGCAAAGGACAGGATAAATTTTCTGAAGGCGACCGTGTCTACGGCCAGCTTATGCCAAAAGAACACGACAATGGATTCTATGCCGAATATTCCGTTTTAAAAACAAATGAGGCATGGCGCATTCCGGAAAACCTCGATTTGGAACAGGCCAGTGTTCTCACCGTTGACGGAGGTACTGCCTTGAGAGGATTGCGCGATACATTGAAGATTCAGCAAGGAGAGAGTCTTATGGTATTTGGCGCAAGCGGCGGCCTCGGGCATCTGGCGATCCAAATCGCAAAAAAAATGGGTGCAAAGGTTTTTGCCGTAGCATCCGGTAAAGACGGTGTTGAGCTTGCACGCAATTTAGGAGCAGATGCAGCCGTAAACGGGAAGGAAGACGATGTCCTTTCCGCGGCACGCGATTTTGC
>Ga0102928_1002189_pt1 | contig 11742 bp, 10 predicted proteins | sample SalPonR1_B_D1_MG_FD_78504 | JGI IMG/M metagenome (GOLD analysis project Ga0102928, IMG submission 78504) | Salt pond soil microbial communities from South San Francisco under conditions of wetland restoration - Salt Pond MetaG R1_B_D1_MG | ecosystem: Environmental > Aquatic > Marine > Intertidal...
CTAAAATCCCTCAAGATCAGAGATTTTAGCTTTTATAAAATTTTATTTTTAATATGCTTTTTCTATTTCATGTATTATTGTTATTTTATTTTAAAAAGTTTTTATTCTTCAAAGCTAAAAGAAATAGCCTAACACAGGTGGTCTATTACCTGTACTAGGCTTTAAAGTTATGTTCCTATATCTTTAATCTAAAGTAAAGGTTTTTCTCTCTGAACTATCCATCATCCTAGTTAATATAGCTGCAACTTCCGATCTTTTAATATCTGTAGTCGGTGCAAATGTTCCTTCTTGGTCATTTCCTTGGAGTATTCCAGCTCTATAGAGCTTATATACTGCCTGACCATATTCATCTGACAAGGATACATCTGGTATATCTCCATCTTCAATTTGGTTAATTTGACCGTATTCACTTGGATCTAAAGAATTTGCAAATATTACTGCATATTGAGACCTAGTAGCTTGGTCATTGTATTTACCATCATATTCATCATAACCTATTATCCCAAAATCTCCACAGTATTCTACATAGCTTTGATACCATGGATTTCCATTAGTTAATGTAACCATACCTGTTTCAGAATATTCATGCATGACTGCAGCTAACTTTATAGCCTCAGCTATTGTTAATCTACCTTCTGGTACATACATAGGGGGGTTTGCATATTTTCCGTTTATCAAACCCATATCTACTGCTGCGTAAACATCATCATAAAACCAATCCGATTCACTCACATCTTCAAAAACTATGGTATCGGGTTCCTCTGGTTCTTCAGGTTCTTTTGGTTCTTCAGGTTCTTCTGGCGTTTCAACATATTTAAAAACAGCTAATAGTCTTCGTTGACCATAAATACTGAAAACATTAAGAGGAGATGCACTTGTTAAATCATAACCAGTAATGACAGGAGCATCCACTGTGTCGTCCTCGGGATAAGGTGCTTGAAATTCGGGAAATAACAATATTCCTTCATCATCCTGGGTACGAACCGTTAATGACTCAACACTATATGCTAGTGTTTCATAATTAGCTCTATCTTCGTAAACATTACCGTAAATAGGTATAACCAGACCACCACCTAAATTCTGTTCGCCAATTTTTTCTACTTTATATGCATCTTCCGTCCAGGCAGAAGCTATTACAGTTGAATCTCCAAAACCCTTCTCTATTACTTTGAATTTGACTTGAGCAATAATCTTATCCACTATGTCATTACTATAATGGGCTTGGTCCATACGAACTTTAAAAGAAGCTTCGACAATACCATTATCTTCATCTATTATTTCATATGTCTCATCACCTATCATACTAAAGGAATTATTAACTAAAATTTGATCTACTTCAACAATATTCTTGTTGTAACGATAAGTAAATTCAATTATTCCATCGCTTTCAATTCCGTCATAAGGTGAGTCTAAATCTTCAGGTGCTGATATCATTTTTGCTGTAACATAAAATAAATCATTTGTATATAAACCATCAATTAAAGCAGGATCTATAGCTTTAATTGTGAAGTCTAATCCCATGCTAGGTGTTAAAAGAATAGGATTTGTTGGCATTATAGTATCAAAATCTGGAACTTCTAATTCATATTCAGTAATATACGGATTTTGAAAATCATCCGGTGACAATGCATTTACTTCTAATTGGATTGGAGCCAGTACTAATATTAAAACAATTACTAAAAACATAATTCTTTTATACACGTTTATTCACTCTCCTTTTTATTTTTCTACAAAACTAATTCTTCGATACTATTAAATAATTTTTTCTTTTTAATAAAAGTAGTTGAGAATTTTATTTTTTATGTAAAAAATCATGTCCCCCCTTTATTAAGTACTTGCTTTGATATTTCTAAACTCTACAAAAACAAAAAGATACTTACATAAAGTAAATATCTTCTATAATCTGTATATTTAATTTTAGCCCAAATATTCACTATGTTGTCTTCAAAATATAAATATTTTTTTAAAAATCTCACTACTTTTAATATTTGTTATATATATACCCTATTTTGAATATATAAAACAAGATTATCTAGCTTTTATTAGAATTTTTTGAAGACAAGGGGACGTTTCATCTGTCTAAGACAAGGGGGACGTTTCATCTGTCTTGCTTTGTCATTGCATTCACTTTTCGCTAATCAAATCTATTTTCTCCAATGTCTTTTTAATAACTGTCCTTTCTTTATTAAAGTGTTTTTTCATTCTTGCAATAAAGGCATCTTTTTCACTTTCAGTATTATAGTTTTTTAAAAGATTTTGAACCCACTTAATATTATCTTCAACTTCAAAAGGTATTCTTTCTGAATCATGTCTTACAGCATCTTGAGGACACACATCATGACATACACCGCAGCGTATGCATTCATTTTCATTAATGTAAGCCTTCTCATCCTCCAATTCTATTGCATCTACGCTACATTTTTCTACACATATTCCACAACCTATACAATCTTCTTTTTTAATCCATGGCATATTTAAATTACTCCTTATCATAATTTATTATGGGTATTATCCCATTACTATTAAGAAGATTATATTATCTTTAATAGCATATGTCAAAACAAGCTAGATATTTGATAGTTTATTTGTTTAGTTTTTTAATAATTAGATATTAAAAAAAGAGTAGTTCAAACTACTCTAACCTTTTTATAAAGATAAATCCTGTACTAAAATATATATATTGTTCTTATTTGTTCCATTATGTCTAATAACTACAACTTTAATACAATTTAGCGATATTCTTACTAGGAGGATTTATATAAATATCGCTAAAAAGTGTAAAATATTTTTAAGTTGAATTTTACTGGGGTAATTGAGGTTTATTCTTCAAATGAACTAAGTATTTGAATACTAGATTTCTTGTTTATCTTATCATTTTTTATCAGTAAATCTATTTCTAGAACATATAGTTAATTTTATAATCAAATTTAATTACTTTCATTAATAAATTTCTCTACCCTCCACCAAGTACTCTTTTTATTATTATATTATCTCCACCCTTAATCTTATATTCCTTATACTGGGAAAGCTTTAATTTTTCATTATCTACAATAACTACCTTTGGATTTTTATATCCATTCATTTCAGCTAATTTTTCAATGTTTAAAAGATTAGGAATTTGTAAAAATCTACCATTAAGAGTTATATCTATCATTTTTCATTCTCTATTAACCATTGTAGAGATAGACTCTTAAGGGTTTCTTCTTTAGGATTACCACTCTTTTTGTCCCACTTTGCTAATTTATAATAAAAATCTTTAGCTTTTTCATGAGTTTCTTCGTCTAAAACTACTCCATCAGTAGGACCATCTGAAAGAGCTTTAAATATTTTTCGGGGAAGAATGTCATCTTTTTTTGTGAATCCTTCTTTAGCATTGAAGGCTCTCATCATATTTATTCTTCTCTCTCCAATTTGCATTAATTCATACAAAGATGTTTCCCATCCTAAACCTGATTTACACAATTCGACTAAATCGTCTGGTCCGTAAAGTTCCCATGAAGGTCCCCATACAAATTGACATAAGCATAGAGTATCAAGTATTGAAAAATATTTCTGAGTTTCCCAAGCAAATATGACTTTCTCATCATCCATTGTCATTGAATCATTGTATTCTTTATATATCCCAAGTTGTGACAATCTTCTTCTCTCAAGGCTATCATCTGGCATTACTAAGAAAGGATCATGTTCACTTGATTGATGATCTGCTCCAAATGGATTAACTGCATAAACTAGGCCAACTGCTGGCTTATATTGGGGCATATGGGCTGGCAGCTCTTGTTTTTTAACAGTTACAGTTAAATCTAAAGCTTCTTTGCCTAGACTTTGAGCATACTTATAACTTCCCTGAGCAAGTAATAATCCAAAACCTTCTTTTTTTGCTATTTTTTCTATCAAAACTGGTAATGCTTCTGCATTTCCAAAGTTCAACTCAATTCCTTCAGTTGTCCTTTCATCTATTATTCCTTTTTCATAAGCTTCCATTGCAAATGCAATTGTAGCTCCACATGAAATGGTGTCAAGTCCATACATATTACATAATTGATTAGCTAAAGATACATGAGACAAACTTTTAACTCCGCAGTATGAGCCAAAAGTAGCAACAGTTTCATACTCTGGTCCTCCATAAAGTGGATCAACAAGTCCTTCTATTTCAACGACTCGTTTACATCTAACTGCACATGAAAAGCAGGTGTCTCTTTCTTTTAAAATAGTATTATACATAGTTTCTCCAGTGATATTATTCGCTCCTTCAGGGAAATACCCAGTAGTCCAATTTCTAGTGGGTAAAAATCCTTCTTCACTGAATCCTTCTAAGTCTCCGTCTGTACCGAATTTACCTAGTCCTGCTACAGAATCATTCTCTTCCAACCTTTTCTTAACACTTTTTGAAAGTGCAAAAAATCTTTCGCTATCCACCGGTTTTTGGGCTTTTCCTTTAGCTACTACGACTGCTTTAATATTTTTTGAACCCATTACAGCGCCCATACCATTTCTTCCATTTGCTCTATTACACATGTTTATTATGCAAGCGTAACTTACTTGGTTTTCTCCTGCTGGACCAATCTGTGCAATCTCTATATCATCTCTATCTAAATCTTCTCTTATGATTTTTTCTGCTTCTCCCGTTACTTTACCCCAGATATTTGAAGCATCTCTAAGTTCTACATTTTCACCATCTATGAAAAGATATACTGGCTTATCTGATTTTCCTTTTATTAATATAGCATCTAAATCATTGGTTCTCATGTGTGTTGGAAAAAAACCTCCCGACTGGCTATCTCCAATTGTTCCAGTTAAGGGACTTTTTGCTGTAATATTCATCCTACTAATACCACTAATAGGTAATCCTGTTAATGCTGATACTGAGAAAACAAGATTATTATCAGGACTCAAGGGATCTATTCCAGATTCCATATCCTTTATAGCAAGATATACACCTAAAGCAGATCCTCCTGGATATAATCGATAGATTTCTCCAGGTAAAGTTTCCTTACTAATTGTTCCTTTTGAAAGATTTACATTCAATATTTTCCCAGTTGGAAAATTTGTCATATTAAGTACCTCCTATACACTAAAAAAATAAATTTAATTATAAACAAGCATCACTAGTTTTTTTAAATAATCATTTAGCCAATAAATTTGGTAACCAAACTACCATTTCAGGTAATAGCATAAGTATAGATATACAAATTATTTGAATCGCAATAAATGGTAAAGAAGATTTGTATAAATCAGATATTTCAATATCATCTCTAACACCTTTCAAGTAAAATAGAGAAAGTCCAAATGGTGGAGAAATATATCCTATTTGCAATAATGTCATAAAAACCAACCCCCACCAAAGAGGATCAAAACCATAAGAAACTATGATTGGTGAAAAAATTGGTCCTATAAGCATAATTACTGCTATGGTTTCTAGGAACATTCCTAAAATTATAACTAATACTGATGCAAACAATACGACTCCCCATCCTCCACCTGGTAATATTGAGGCAAGGTTATGCATTAATGCATTTCCTCCAACTCCTGAAAAAACACCACTAAAAGAACCGGCTGCTAGAATAATCCATATAACCATCCCGGAAACTTTAAATGTTTGAACCGAAATTTCTTTAACTATTTTTATATCTATCCTCTTACTTAAAATTCCATATAATAATGCTCCAAAGCATCCTAATGCTGCTCCTTCAGTAGGTGTAGTCGCACCTAAAAGAATTGAACCTAATACTAGTATAATTAAAATTCCAGGTATAAGAATATTTTTTAAGGATAATATTTTCTCAAAAAAACTGGCTCTATCATTTTTTGGTAATGCTGGACATAAATCCTTGTTAATAAATGATCTAATTAAAATATACAATATATATATAGAAGCCAAAAATATACCAATACTCACTCCACCAGTGAATAATTTACCAACTGATACACCTGCAACTGCACCATATACAACCATATTCAAACTGGGTGGAACTACCTGTCCCAAAGTCCCTCCAGCTGTTATTGAACCTAGTGTAATAAGATTGTCGTATTTATATTTGCGCATTTGTGGTAAGGCAATTACACCAAGTCCTATAACTCCTGCTGCAACAACACCTGAAACTGCTCCTATTATTGTTCCAACAAGTATAGTTGCAACAGCAAGTCCTCCTCTGATACCTCCTGACCATTTGTAAAAAGTATCATATAAATCTGATACTATCCCCGTTTTTTCAAGTAATATAGCCATAAATATGAATAGAGGTACAGCCATTAAAGTAAAATTGTTCATGGTTCCCCAAGCCGCGGATATTAAAAGATTAACTCCTGGCATTCCCCATAATACTACTGCAAAACTAATACTTATAAAGGCTAATCCAAAAGAAATTGGAAATCCTATTAGTAGCGAAATAAATAACGTTATAAACATAAGTATAGGTGTTAAGTTCATTTGATTTCCTCCCTATTAAATAGTAAAATGATTGAATCATAAAGATCAACAATTGCTTGCAGTAATATTAATATAGCAGCAATTGGAATCATCCATTTGAACCACCAAATTTGGGGATTAAATGCAGATTGATGTATCGACCTTTCTAGTATTCTTGTTGAATTATATGCATAAATAGATCCTGAATAAGACATTACTGAAGATACAATAATTATTATAATTGAAGAAAAAATATCAATAATGTTTTGTTTTTTGTTGCTTAATAATTTTGGTAGAATATCTACACGAACATGTGCCTTTTCTTTAAGACAAAACGCACCACTTAAAATTGAGTATATTCCAAAAATAAATATTGCTGTTTCATATCCCCAATCAACAGCATAGTTAAACAAATAACGTGCACCTGCCGTATATACAATAACTATAACTAATAATATTACGCTTAAAGATAAAACTCTTCCAAACAAATCTTGAAAATTATCTAGTTTATTCTTAATAGATTTCATAATCATCTCCCTCTCTTTAACATAAGAGTTGGGATTTACCCAACTCTTAGATTTTAAAAATTTAAGGTCAGAACATTTTTTATTTATTAATTACCAGTATATCCTAAGTTTTTAGCTTCATCTATATAACCTAGTTCAACTAACACCTCTATATAAGTATCGACGTATTCTTTTGTCAATTCATTTTTAGATGAATATTCCAAAATTACCTCTGATGCAACTTCTTTTGCTTTTTCAACATCTTGTGCTGGTAATTCAATTATTTCCGCTCCACTACTAATAAAGTCACTCTTGGCTTTTAAACTTCCAATTTCATAAGCTGTTGCAGACTCAACTTTTGCCACATCTAGTGCTGATATTACAATAGCTTTTAAATCATCAGGAAGTTCATCCCAGGCATTGGTATTTACTGTAACAGATTTATCCGTTAGTGCCCCAGTATGTAAAACAGGCTCTATAACATAATCAGTTATTTCATCAAATCCCATTTCCATATTAACAATATAATCATTATATTCTGCTGCGTCTACTGTTCCAAGTTGAAGTGCAGTATAAATTTCATTACTTGCTATGGAAGCTACTGATGCTCCTAATTTAGTATAAAAATCTCCTCCTATTCCAGCTGTTCTTATATTAAGACCATTAAAATCATCTAAGGATCTAATTGGCTTTGTTGACATTAATATTTCCAAAGGTCCAAAGTCAAGAGCTCCAATATAAGTTACACCATAATTCTCATAGGCCTTGTCTAATATAGGTTCTAATTTTTCAACTCGATAAAAATGTTCACTGAATGTTCTTATAGGATCCGCCGGTAAACTACCAGCTAATGCGAATACTGGATCCTTACCTGCCCACATCCCGTCCCAGGATGCCGACATTTCAACAACTCCACTTTTTACAGACTCTAAAGTTTCGCTTACAGGAAACAATACTCCAGAACCATAAGGTTCTATAATCAATCTTCCACCAGATGCTTCTTCAACTGCTTCCACAAATGGCAAAATAGTATCTTCATATCTTGAAGTTCCAGGCATTTGATGAGTTACTAACCTCCATTTAATAGCTTCTACTTCATTCTGAGTATCTTGAGAGCTTTCGTTTCCACAACCAGTCATAACTATGGATATACTTAAAACTAATATTATAACAAAAAACAATTTTTTAGTTGAATTCATAATTTACTCCTTTTTTTTTTATTTTTAATCAATATAAATGAACTAGTTTAACTTTCCAATTTTTATAAGTACATTCTTAACTTCTTCTAATTCCGTATCTGATAAAGATAATCTTGGTAATCTTGTTTCTCCAGAATCTTTTCCTATCAATTTCATTGCAGCCTTAACTCTAGCTAAAGGTTTGTTTGAATTTTCCAACATATGTAATAAAGGATAAAGGTTATCGAATATCTTTTTAGCTTCGTCAATCTTGTTCTGTTGAATGTAATCATAAATTAATTTTGTTTCATTAGGCACAATATTTCCTGAAACACAAATCCACCCTTTGGCTCCTAATAAAAAATTTTCAAATGTTAAATCTTCACCTCCACAAAAAATTGTTATTTTATCATTAGTTTCTCTTCTGAAGTCTGATATTCTTCTTAGATCCCCTGAAGCATCTTTAATATATTCTACATTTTTAATTCCATAAAGCTTACCTATCAATTTAGGTTCAATATCTACTCCAGAATGAGGAGGATTATTATAAATCATAATCGGTATATTAACAGCATCTGATATTGCCTTATAATGCGCATACAATTCTTCCTCGTTTGGTAAACAATAATAAGGATTAATTATCAAGACAGCGTTTGCTCCATTTTCATAAGCGTGTTTAGTTAATTCTATAGTATCCTTTGTTGTTTCGGCAGCTGTACCTACTATACATTTCATTTTACCATCTATATGTTTTAGTGCCTCCTCTGCAATATTGAATCTTTCATCTTTGCTTAGACTAGAAAATTCTCCAGTACTACCTAAAATACAAACCCCTGGCATTTCTAACTCCAAATACCAATCCAAATTCCTCTTTAATGCAACAATGTCAACTTCTTGTTTCTCATTCATTGGTGTTACTAGAACAGGAAACGTTCCTTTTAATTTTTCCAAATATTACTCCTCCTTTTTTTTAGATTATACATTTACTTCATCAATTTTTATCAAATGCATATCTAAACTCTTATTTTATTGGTCAGGCCAGATTGATTAAAAAATATTCTTTAATATACTTATGAAACAAAACCTTTCTTAATTAATTTAGAATATAACTTCATCTAAATAAAATAATAAGTTTTTTGGTAGGACCAGATTGATTAAAAATAATATTTGCACTGCTAATATTCGCACAAACATTCTTATTTATAATATACTTCCATCTTTTCCTAATAGTCCTTGAAAAACTTTATCTAAATAAAATAATAAGTTTTTTGGTAGGACCAGATTGATTTAAAAATATTTTTTTTATTGACACTTTAATGACCATCTGTGTATAATATATCTTATAACCGAATATAAAGCAAGTACTTTTTTGAATATCAATAAAATTTTTATTAGGATGTGAAGTTTATGAAATCGTTAACAACTGAAACTATAAAAAAACACTTCATTAAAGAAATTGAAAATGGTTCTATTCCTATAGGTAATAAATTAAATTCCGAAAGACAACTGGCAAAAGAATTTAAAGTTAGTAGGTCAACTATACGAGAAGCTATACGTCAACTAAATGCACTTGGATACTTAGATACAGTAAATAAGGTAGGAACATTTGTATCATCCAAGTATTTAGAAAATGCAAAAAATAAATCAAGTTTAAAAGAATTTATAGATTTGGCTCCAATTATAGATCTAATGGAAGTTAGATATATTCTAGAATCAAATTTTGTCGATTTAGCTGTTTATAGAGCTGACGAAAGCGATCTTAAAAAACTAAGTGATTTGGTTAAAAAAATGAAATCAAAAGATACCACTGAAACTGACTATTATAAGTATGATTTAGATTTTCACTATTTAATTGCAAAATCAACTCATAATATAGTAATCGTTGAACTTATGAAAGTGATAGTATCTAGAATGGAATCTAACAGTGAATTATTTATTGAGTCTGGTAAGCAAACTATGAAAAAAGATATTGAATTATTTGAATCTATTATTGATAACATAAGACTTGAAAATGTAAAAGAAGCAAAAGAATTGTATGATGATCATCTCAAATCAGTTACAGCAACAATAAAAGGTTCTTAATCATAATTTTATATTAATATATTTTAATATAAAAGATGATTATTAAATTTTCATTTTAATTAAAACCATTTTTTAATAATCTTAAAAACCCCAACTCTTTTTTGAGAAAGTAGATCAAAACCGATAGATTAGCAGAAATCTTTCGTGCATTTTCTGCTGCATACTATTTAGTGTAATTGAAACTGTTTTCTGCAAAAACCTAATATTTTATCTTTAAAAACTTAAAAAGGGGCTGTCGGAAAACAAGGAAATTTAACTCCTGATTTATAAAAAAGTGAAACCTGCTAAAATTACAGCTTTTTACAGTTGTAAATATTAGCAGGTTTTTTGTTTTTTAAAAATGTTGATTAATTTTGGGTACAACAAAAACAGGTGTGTAAAACTTTTAAGCAAATTTTTCTTAAGCTACTTTTTGGTCCTTTTTACCTGTGAATTCTTTGATTTGACCAGATATGAATTTGTGGTATTTGTTGATATTTTTACCTAGGGAATGAAGTAAAAATTCTTTATAGACTTTTTCATTCGATCGATAATTGAATTTTCTGAATTTATCGTTTTCTTTTGTGTCTCCAAAGTGACCTTCGGTTTGAATTGATCTAATTTGCCTGTTTAGTATTCCTTTTTCGCTTTGGATATTTTCATTGGTTTCTTTTTTTAATTCTTCCCATCTTTCATTGACTTTCATGGTTTTGTTTTTATCTTTGTCTTTTTCTTCATCGTATTGGTATAGGCATTTAGGTTTGAATTTACATCCACTGCAGTCTTTACATCTGTATACTTTTAAGGTTCTTAGGAAGTTTCTTCTTTTTACTTTTTGTGTCTGTATGTATTCTAGTTTTCTCTTGTTGTGACAGATGTAGTAGATTTTACCATTGTCTGTTACTTTTTTCATGTTGTAGTATTTACTTATGTCTTCTTTGTACGCTCTTGTCTTTTGCTTTTCATGGCTTTGAAGTTTTATGTAGCTTTTAATATTTTCTTCTTTTAGGTATAGTAGGTTTTGTTCGCTACAGTATCCACTGTCTGCCGTTACTTCTTTTAGTTTTTCTTTTAGGTTTTCAGTGTGCTTTTTAATAACAGGTATTAAGGTATTGTAGTCAGTTCTGTCATTACTTACATATGTATGGATTATGAAGTAGTTTTCTACTGCTATTTGTACGTTGTAAGCTGGTTTTAATTGTCCATTTCTCATATGGTCGTCTTTCATCCTCATAAAGGTTGCTTCTACGTCTGTTTTTGAGTAGCTGTTTCTGTCTTTTCCCATGATTTTAAAGTTTTCTTTGTATTTCATTAGCCTTTGACCGCAGTCTTGTATTGCTTCGTATAGCTTTTGTATTTCAGGTTTTTTCTTTCCTTTTCCTATTTCAAATTTTATGTCTTCTTCTTTTGATATCTTTGCTAAATTTTCTTGAAGCTTTAATAGTTTTAAAGGGGATATGTTGTCTATTTCAATTATCCTTGTTTATGTTAATCTAAAATAGTCCACCGGAGGTGCGGACAAAAACCTGGACTTAAAAAGCCATAAGGAGGTTGTTCGTGTTTTCATATAAGGATAGAGTTAAAGCAGTTA
>Ga0102928_1002191_pt1 | contig 11734 bp, 10 predicted proteins | sample SalPonR1_B_D1_MG_FD_78504 | JGI IMG/M metagenome (GOLD analysis project Ga0102928, IMG submission 78504) | Salt pond soil microbial communities from South San Francisco under conditions of wetland restoration - Salt Pond MetaG R1_B_D1_MG | ecosystem: Environmental > Aquatic > Marine > Intertidal...
ATCGCTTGCTTGATGTGGCACAAAAGCATGGTCAATTTGTCCGGATCGACATGGAAAGTTCTGAAAACACACAAGTGACCATAGACATCTTTAAAGAAGCACAGGAAAAATACGGTAAACATGTGGGAACCGTCATTCAGTCTATGTTATTTCGAAGTAAAAAGGATATCAATGACCTGGCCGGCATGAATGCAGATGTCCGTTTGGTTAAAGGAGCTTACAATGAGTCGTCTAAAATAGCTCTGCAAAACATGCCGGATATCAGGGAAGCATTTAAAGATCAGGCAAAAGTTTTACTATCAAAAACAGATTTCCCTCGTTTTGGGACCCATGACGATGAACTGGTAAACTGGATCAAGGACTATACTTCTGAGAATGATATTTCAAAGGACCGATTTGAATTTCAAATGCTGTACGGCCTCAGAGAAGAAACGATGGTTCAACTTACTGAAGAAGGATACAAAACACGTATTTACGTTCCTTTTGGCACCGACTGGCTTCCGTATTTTACCCGCCGTTTAGCCGAGCGCAAGGAAAATATCTGGTTTGTACTCAGTACTATGTTCAAAAAATAGCTCAACCTGATGTACATTTGTGATATGGAGCTACTTTGCTAACGTATTGTATAGTTAAGCTCCTCTAACACTCATAAATTATAGCCCTTTACACTATGGATCCTGCACTACACCGTTACATTATTGGGTCACTATTCATTCTTGCCGGCATCCTGCATTTCCTGAAACCTGATATCTTTAAAAGGATCATGCCGGATTACCTACCCTGGCATAAAGAGTTAGTCCTGATAAGTGGCTTTTTTGAGATCATCGGTGGAATCGGGCTAATGCTCCCCTTTGCACAGGTCTATGCTGCCTGGGTTTTGATATTGCTGCTGGTAGCTGTCTTTCCTGCAAATGTTGAAATGTTTCGTAAATACTATAAGCGCCGGGGACTTTCACTATTCGTCTGGGCTCTTATATTTCGATTACCTCTGCAACTTGTACTGATCTGGTGGGTTTATTGGGCAGCTCTATAGAAGTATTGAATATATATCACCATTACTTTTCAGATACTTTACTTCCTGTCATCCTGTTTTCCTAACTTACTGCAGAATCCATTCACATTATTTTCCAACCATTGAAAAAAGGACTCCGTTTTTTTCTTCCTGTTTTGATTGGGGTGACCTTATTGTCAGTACCACTCCTTAGAGACCTTCATTTTGAGTCAGCCTTGCTGGCAGGATCCTTAGGTTCTTTTTGGGCCGGATTGCAGTCTTCTTCGAAAAAATCCCAACAGGACCTCTCTTTAAGTTTAGAAATTCTTGGCTTCCTGTATCTGGCTTCCGTACCACTTTTTATTTTTTCGTTGCTTTCGGGATGCCTGACCTTTGATGGGATAGCCTTCTGGGTATTAATACCTGTTCCAAGTGTTTTCTTGGGAACAGCCATTGGGCGTTATGCCCGGAAACAAAACTTACCTTATGCCGGCATACTTGTTTTTCTGACCCTTCTTTTCATTTCTGTTGGCGTGTTGTTGATAGAATTCTTACTGCTCCCTCAGGTATATTTTTACAACCACATTTGGGGGCTTTGGCCCGGACCTATTTATGATGAGGCTGTTTACGTGACCGGTTCTTTTCTTTTCTTTCGGTTTATTACTTTGCTTTGGATACTGTTGCTTTGGGTTTTGCCTCACTGGAATAAGAGCCTGAAAAATAAGCTGGTATCCGGTCTCATATTTATACTTCTCTCGATCAGTTACTCAAACCTGCATAATGTCGGCATAATCAGTCCTACAGGAACCATTCAACAAAATCTTGGCGGGAAATATCAAACAAGGCATTTCAACATTTATTATGACATCTCATCATATACACGATCTGAGATCCAATATTGGGCAACCCGCCACGAGTTTCACTTTCAACAGATCCTTTCCCAGTTGGATATCAATTGGCCTCCCAATCGAAAAATTCATTCCTACCTGTATGCTCATGCCTGGCAGAAGAAGGAGATAACCGGAGCAAAGTTTACAAGCTATGTACCTATTTGGCTAAGTCAGGACCAGCTTCATATAGCCAAACAACAACTGGAACCCGTTTTAAAGCATGAGATGGTGCATGTTATCTCCAAACAATTTGGTAACACCTTATTTAATGGAAGCTGGAGCATTGGTCTTATTGAGGGGCTTGCGGAAGCTATTGCCCGGGATGCATCATCTCAATCCACACTTCACCAGATAGTTGCCGCAGAAAGACCTCTTCCGAGTGCAGATAATATGAAGTCTGCATTATCAATTACCGGTTTTTACGGAAGTGCCGGAGCCATCAGCTACACCACAGCCGGCTCTTTTGTGCAGTATCTGCTCCATAACTACCCTTTTGATCATTTCAAACAAGCATACAAAACGGCTGATATTGAGAATACTTACCCGGTCTCTTTTGATGAATTGGTTTCAGGGTGGCATCAAACACTGAAAGAAACAGAACTGGATTCTGTTGATAAACAGGTTTCAGAGTTTATATTTGCACAGCGTTCTCTATTTCAAAAAGAATGCCCACACTCAATTTCAAATGAGCTAAAGCTATGGGATGAATATAATTACCTGATGGCCTCAAGAGATACTTCAAGTGCTTATCGGGTTTTGACTGATCTATATCAAACTGACTCACACAATGCCCTGGTAAAAGCGGAATGGATCCGCTCAAAATTAAATATGGGTGAACCGGATACAGTCATTAAAAGCCAAATTGTTTCTAACTCTATTCTAAACCTGAATGTTCTCTATGCTGATGCCCTGTTCATGTCGCAGGGGTTTGAAGAGGCTTCCCTATATCTCGGTAAGTTTCGTGAAGATATTTCAAGCCAACCCGCCAGAAATTTCAGGTATACCCTTGATCTGCGAATGGACAGTGTACAATGGGCATTCTTTTTGAATCAACGTTATTCTGATCACCTGGTTAAGGAAGATACTTTCTTGAAGTTGAATACTCCCAACAAGCTTTCGACACTGAATAAAGCACTGGATCTGAAATATTACAACAAAGCCTTAATTTACCTCAGGCTATTATCAGTTGAAGCACTCTCTCAGGATTGGTTTGATATTATTGAAAAAGCCATTCATATGTCCGCTTATATTGGAGAGTATGATATGGCAAATGAATTGATCAACGCCTATAATGACCCTGACCTGAGGGCACGATATAAAGAACGGCTTTCAGAGCAATCAGAATGGCTCTCTTTTTTACAAAACAGAAACTATATTGATCAACAAAAGTAATTTTAATTTTTCTTTTGAACCTTTCTCATTCTCACTGTAAATGACAAAGCGCGTACTCTTCATTGGGTTATTATGTCTTTTGTACAGCCAACATGTTTTGGGACAGGACTGGAGGCTATCCGCAGGGTACAACATTAAGAATGTCGGGCTAAACTATGTTCCAAATGAAAGTTATCCTGTTGATATAGACGGAGTCTCAAAAGGGATGTTCGAGGTCGAACTTGAGCGATATCTGTTATACAGACTGTATGTCGCAGGAAATACGGAATTTTTAGTTAATGACCAACAGGAACTCTTTATCGGTGGCCCCATTAATTTCAATCAGTTTAATCTTGGGGGTACTATTGGGTTACAATGGCCAAAATTTGGGGTGTATGGGGGTGTTAAAACCGGGCGTATCTGGGACATTAAAATGAGATCCACTGATCAGAATGGCAACCCGATCTGGACTGATACTAATGGTGGAGAAAAAAACATTACAGGTGCTTTCACTGCCGGCATCAAATATTACCTTCTCAATTTTGTGAGGCTGCAAGCAGAAGTAACTAAGACCTATAATGCGCCCTCAGGCATCATTCCTCAACGAAACTTCAACGAAGCCCCTGCATTTCGGTCATTTGACTTTAGTCCTGTTACATTTTCAGTTGGTATTTCTGTTGGCATCCCCTGGAACAGGCCGAGGAAGAATAGCAATAAACCGGATCGTGACCTCCCCCCATTAGTGCGGAACACCTCCGTAGATTTTAAAGAACCGCTTGGAGATACTTATGTAACATCTCCCTTTGGTCCAAGGTGGAGAAGCGTTCATGAGGGCGTTGACCTAAAAGCCAGTTTACGCGATAAGATCGTTGCCGCTGAATCAGGAGTAGTGGTTAAAGCAGGAACCGGGCGCGGGTATGGTAAAATGGTTCGCATCAAGCACGGAGATGGTTACGAGACGGTCTATGCCCATATGAGTAAGATCAGTGTAAAAGAGGGTGATACGGTAAAAAAAGGGGATGAAGTAGGACGTGCTGGAAACACAGGGACCTCAACCGGAGTGCATCTTCATTTCGAGATCATCAAAGATGGCACGCATTTAAATCCTGAGTCATACATCCGCTTTTAAAACGGTTCTATATCCTTACTGCTTCCCTCTTTATTTTAATAATTGCCACATTGAACAAACAGATCTACCGTTCTTATGTTTCAGTGGTATCCCATATAGGAACACCTAAGAATTCTTATAATAGGTTGGAGTCTTCTTGTAACCCATTTATATCACCATGATCCACTACGTTCATTCTGGTTCCGTCTCTCATAATGAGATTCAACTCATAACTTACGTAACTCTTATTGTCACTTCGTATCAACTCAGGTATGATCTGCAGTGCATGAATGTTACTGATGCGCCTACTACTTTCTTTATCCCCTTCTGCTAAGTACCGCTTCGGGGCTTTCCAGCCCTTCCAGAACATACCTTTCGATCTGTCAAATACTACCGGCTTTGAAAAACTGTAGTACATCCAACTTCCCGCTGCAAAAAAAATCAATCCAAACAATACGATAAAGAGAAAATCTGATCTGTAAAAGCTTCCATATGAATTGTAGGATTCAATGCCTATGAACACCGGCACACCTACACCGATCGTTAAAAAAACCAAGCTGAATATTTTTGCTCCTATACTCGACTTAAACTCTATTCTGTTATAATCTTTCTGAACCAGTTTATGAGTACCAAAATTAGAGCCGCCTCCTTTTAAAGGAAACCAATCTGTTTTCATGGCCACGTCATCATTGAACTTTGCCGGTTCAAATGTTGGCTCCCATGACCTTAGCTTATTCAGAGCCTTTTTAATTTTATTTAGCATAAGCCAATCAGCTTTTCAGATTAATAATAGAGACATCTCTTTATAAATTCGATCAGTGAATAATTCAATGTAATAAACTCATTTTAATTATGGTTCTCCAAAGGTATAATTGAGCTTGCAATAATTTACGACTTCAATACTATTTTTTGGGGGGGTATAAAAGATGGCACACCTTAAAGGCACAGGTTTTATATTTCATTCTACTTAACATTTTATATTAACCAATTCATCTGCTATGAGAATTCTGATTATTATCTTCGCGATCTTGTTTACTCCTCAATTGGCAAACGCCCAGGAGGCTGATTCTACCAATAAGCCCGAAACTTTTGAATATGAGTGGGCCGGTGAAAAAATGACCATGCAAAAGTATTTCATTGTTTTCCTGAAGAGCGGTGAAAACAGAAGTCAGTCACAGGAAGAGGCCATGAAGTTACAGGAACAACATTTGGCTTATTTAGGTGGTCTTTATGAAAAAGGCATCATCAATCTAAATGGTCCGAGCGGTGGTGAGGGTGATATTCGGGGATTCTCTGTCTATAATGTCGCTACAGTGGAGCAGGCTAAAGAGTATGCCGAAAACGACCCGATGGTCAAAGCTGGCCGCCTGAAAGTTGAAATACACCCCTGGTGGCTTGCTAAGGGTTCGGGCGTGAAATAGTTTCGATTACACATGTCATTTGAAAATATTCAAATCCATTAATTAAGTATCCATGCAAGACCCTTCCTTTGTTCCCCACTCAGATTATGAAGAATATCCTGTCGCAGAAATGAAAGAACGTGCTTCAGAATTTTATCAAAATATAAAACGCCGGCGAACAGTAAGGGATTTTTCTGAACGACCTGTTCCTAAAGAGATCATTGAAAACTGCCTTCTTGCTGCCGGTACTGCTCCCAATGGCGCTAATAAGCAACCCTGGCATTTTGTAGCTGTCAGTGACCCAGAAATAAAGAAGAAGATCCGTATAGAAGCTGAAAAAGAAGAACATGAATTCTATAACAGGCGCGCACCGGAAGACTGGCTGGAAGACCTCCAGCCTTTTGGAACTGATGAAAAGAAACCCTTTCTCGAAAAAGCTCCTTATTTGATCGGGATTTTTGCACAAAATTATAACCTGGATGAAGACGGTAATAAGGAAAAACATTATTATGTTAAGGAGTCGGTTGGGATTGCTACCGGAATACTTATCACAGCCCTTCATGAGTGAGGCCTAGCCACACTTACTCACACTCCAAGTCCAATGGGCTTCCTGAATGAGATCATGGGCAGACCCTCCCATGAAAAGCCATTTCTATTGCTGGTTGTCGGCTATCCTGCAGAAGACGTAAAGGTTCCGGAAATTGAAAAGAAGTCGTTAGATGAGATCACCACATTTATATGACCATTGTCATTTCTTGAAAGGTTATGACAACTGATCAAATAAACTAAAATAGTTCGATATTCATGGCATGAGCAATGAAAAGGTAAACAACAAAAGATCTCAGTGGAAGAAAGAGATCACCCAGTGGGTGTTCATCTTCCTGATCGGTGCGGCCTTATATGCCAGCGGGTACCACACAGAAGTGATCGGACGAATACAAAGTGTGCTTTTATATACCGGTGTCTTACAGCCTGATACAGACGAATCCATTATGCATGGGCGTAGGGCTGATTACAATATGCCCCTGCTAACCGTTGAGGGTGAACAGATCTACCTGTCTGAGTTTGAGGGTAAAACCATTTTCATGAACCTGTGGGCCACATGGTGCCCACCCTGCATTGCTGAAATGCCAAATATTCAGCGCCTATTCGATGATATAAAAGATAATAATGATATCGTTTTTGTGATGGTTTCACTCGATCAGGATCCCCAAAAAGCCTGGGATTTTGTGAAGAGAAAAGAGTTTACCTTTCCTGTTTATTCGGTAATAGCCAAACCAAGAGTATACGACAGTTCGGTTGTTCCAACTACCTATGTTATTTCCCCACAAGGAGATATTGTGATGGAGCATCAGGGAATGGCCAAGTATGATACCGATGAATTCAAAGATTTTTTAAATTCTGTATCAAACCAACAATCACTGAAATCAGGTTCTTAAATTTTTTCGCAGGCTCTAAAACGCTTACCTTTGGAGCCACTCAATATTCAACTCCATCATAATAACAAACTGTAGAACCTGCAGGAAATACATGGAAAAAGTAATCTCAGGCATACAACAAATTGGTATCGGCATACCCGACGTACATAAAGCCACAAATTGGTATAGAGAGCATTTTGGTATGGATATCAAGGTATTTGAGGACGAAGCCACTGCAGAACTGATGCTACCTTATACCGGTGGGAAACCACACAATCGGACCGCAATCTTAACGATGAATATGAAAGGTGGCGGTGGTTTTGAGATCTGGCAATATACAAGCCGCAAACCGCAGCCTGCCGACTTTGATTTACTCCTTGGTGACCTTGGCATCAACTATGGAAAGATAAAGTCTATTGATGTTGAAAAAACATACAATGAGATGAAGTCGTCTGGAATTGATATCATGACACCATTAGAGAAAAACCCGGCCGGCGACCTAAACTTTTTTCTTAAAGATCTCTTTGGAAATATCTGGCAGGTTGTAAAAGGACTGGACTTCTTTAAACGTAAAACACCGACAACTACAGGTGGTGTTGTTGGGGCCGTTATCGGCTCAACTGACATTGAGAAGGCACAAAAACTATATTCCGATGTGTTAGGTTACGATGAAGTGGTTTATGATGAAACAGATAAATTCAATGACCTAATCGGGTTACCCGGTGGAGATCAAAAAATTCGCAGGGTCTTATTGCGACATTCAAAGAATAGAGTCGGAGGTTTCAGCCAGATGTTTGGCCCTACCGAAATTGAATTGGTTGAGGTTAAAGAACGAGAGCCAAATAAAATTTATAAGGACCGATATTGGGGTGATCTGGGCTTTATCCATCTTTGTTTTGATATACAGGGAATGGATGCTCTTAAAAGTGATCTGGAAGATGAGGGTTTTCCCTTTACTGTTGATTCTGCCAACAGCTTTGATATGGGTGAGGCTGCCGGACGGTTCACCTATGTGGAGGACCCGGATGGAACCCTCATTGAATTCGTGGAAACCCATAAAGTCCCGATCATGAAGAAGATCGGTTGGTATATAGACATGACAAAACGTGATCCCCGCAAAAACCTGCCAAACTGGATGATCGGTGCCCTGCGATTTAGCCGAATGAAGGGGTGATATATTAAGAAGGACTGTTCTGATTGTTTGACTTAATCTAACTAACCAATTCGGTACTATTATTCTTCTCTTTTATATTAGACTCAAAAGGTTTACAATATTACTGACCTTTCCCTAATCCATACTATGAAACACACTCTTTTTCTATTATTTCTTACCACAGGTTTGATTCTCACCCTTTCGTGTGCCTCAAATAAAAAGAATGCTGATAATATGCCTCGGGCTGAATATCCTGAGAAAGATGAATTAGTTCCAAATAGTCTATTGGTTGATTTAAACCTACTCTCTTTATCTGAGAATAGCGGTCAGCTTATTTATGAAGCTAAAATTATAAATGTTATTCGGTATGGACCCCAGTCACCAATAGTTTCAAAGGGATCAACCATTTCAGTTTTATGTGCTTCTGCATGTTCTGAAACAAAACCGGCCATTGATACTACACTGACAGCCATCATTATTTCAACTCAAAATATGACGATGGGGGAAAAACCAAATTCAACATCATGGGAGATATTTAAACTTTACTAATCCTATATATTATGACGCGAAAACGAATTATTTTTTCAGGGTTTCTTATTCTTTTAGTCTTGAGTATTCCGCTATTTACTCCGTTTACTACAAAAGTACGGACAGTCGATAAGAAGAAGAAAACCGTTCAAGACCGACAAAGGTTAAATGAAGGACGTGGGCAATATTTTTTCCAGCTTTTGAGGGATCCAGCAACTAATGCAGTACCAAGTAATATCAGGCAATTAGAAATGGAACATGCCTCGACCCTGCCTTCTAAGCCCATGTTTAGCAAAGCAAGTAATCCACAAAACTATTCATTTACAGAGGTTGGTCCCTATGATGTTGGAGGAAGAACACGAGCCCTTGCTGTTGACACTCAAAACCCCAATATAATTTTAGCAGGTGGAGTTTCGGGTGGAGTTTGGAGGTCTACAGATGCCGGTGAAAATTGGACACTCGTTACAGATCCTTCAGAAATTAGCAGTGTAACCTATATAACACAAGATCAGCGCGTGGGACAAACCAATAACTGGTATTTTGTTACCGGTGAGTTTTCTGGCAATTCTACCTCAGCACGGCAAGGAAGTGCTTTTTATTACGGTAATGGAGTATGGAAATCAACTGATAATGGAATAACCTGGTCACAGATAGCCTCAACCGATCAAAGTGATAATTATGGTTTTAACTCCGCTTATGATTACATAAGCAAGGTTATGGTCCATCCTGCCACAGGGCATATTTTTATTGCAAGCAATGGGTTTGGAATCCTGAGATCGACAGATGGCCAAGATTTTAGTACGGTACTTGGAGGCCCAGGTCACCATGCCTGGGCAGATTTTGATATTGATTCTAGCGGCAATATTATTGCAGTAATCTCAGAACAAAATTCAGGCGCCTCACCAACTAATACCCCCGGAGTCTATTATTCAACAAACAGTGGCCTTACCTGGTCTGAAATTACCCCTTCATTTTTCCCTGCAACCCATGAGCGCAGTGTGGTCAGCTTTGCCCCCTCTTCTCCGAATGAAGTATATATACTTTCTAATGTTGACAACAGCCCTGAGCTCTCTTACATTGATATCAATAATTCTAATAATAGTGAATTGAGGACGTCCAATCTCCCTCAGTACGGACCTCCTGCCGGCAGTTTCAATTTGCAGAACGGTTACAATATGGTGGTTGCTGTTCACCCTACAGAACCACAAACCGTGATCACCGGTGGTACCAACCTATATATTTCTTATGATGGGTATACCACTTCACAACCCACAGACCCAAATGATATTTGGATTGGTGGTTATTCCACTGACAATAACGTTAGCGGCTATAATAATCATCATGCTGATCAACATGTTGTTGTTTTTGATCCAACCAACCCTAATAAATTATGGAGTGGCCACGATGGCGGTGTTTCGCTAACCAGTTCCATACAAACCACTCCTGTTACATGGACCGATAAAAATAATGGTTATAATGTTACACAATTTTATACAGTATCACTTTCCGGTGAAGCGGGCGACACACGTATTATGGGGGGTACTCAAGACAATGGTACTCCATTTTTTAACTACAATCTGATTTCTGAAAGCTCCACTTCAGTTGATATTTCATCAGGAGATGGCAGTTACTCTTACTTTGGTGATCAATATGCCTTTGTAAGCAGTCAAAATGGATCAGTAATCCGATTAAAATATTTAGCAGATGGTAGCCTTGACTGCATTTTTTCCAGTTGTAATAGTACTCAATCACCTGAGTGGTCGTTCATTGATCCTTCGGATGCGTCAAACCAGCTCTTCATCCATCCCTTCAAAGTTGATCCTTCTTTTAATAACACTATGTATTATCCTGAGGCAGATTCAATCTGGAGAAACAATCAAGTTCATTTAATCCCTGCTTATCAGGATTCAACCATGTTTAGTTGGTCTAAGATCCCAGAGGTCGGTTTAGGTTTAAATTCAACCGAGTACACTATCACAACCCTTGAAGTTTCCGTCGCAAACCCTGCTTCAACTCTCTATTATGCAGGATATAATGCAAATAACGCTCCTAAAGTTTTCAAATTAACTAATGCCAGAACACAGAATACCGAAGAGGATATTTCCATCGCTGCCGCCGCTTCAGGATCACATCCTCATGACATTGCTGTGAACCCAACTAATGGCAATGAATTGATAGTCATTTTTTCTAATTATAATGTACCAAGTATTTTTCATTCATCAGATGGTGGGCAAAACTGGACCTCGGTTGAAGGTAACCTTCAAGGAGACATGAATATACCAGGACCTTCTGTACGAACAGCCAGCATTGCAGAAACAAGCGAAGGGCCTGTCTATTTTGTGGGAACAAGTACAGGCCTTTATTCAACTACCAGTTTAAATGGTTTGTCTACAATTTGGACAAGAGAAGCTGAAAACCATATCGGTAAATCCGTTGTTGAGTTTCTTGACCTGCGTTCGGCAGATAATTATCTCGCAATTGGAACTCATGGCAGGGGGATCTTTCTGGGTGAGCCCGGAGTTGCCAACAGTAATGAGGAGGATCGGATTCAGGATCAACCTATCACTTATAAGTTAAATCAGAACTATCCAAACCCATTCAATCCATCAACCTCCATGTCATTTAGTCTACCGGTTAGTAGCCGTGTGAGCCTAACGATTTATGACATTAATGGTAAGAAAGTAGCTAATTTACTTTCGGATAATATTATGACCTCTGGGTCACACATTATCAATTTTAATGCATCCAATTTGTCAAGTGGCGTTTACATCTATAGAATTGATGCCAAAAATGGAGATCAACATTTCACTGAAACTCGTCGAATGACACTGATTAAATAACTTATTCAGAAAATTTATGCAAAGCGATCAGCAAG
>Ga0102928_1002194_pt1 | contig 11724 bp, 12 predicted proteins | sample SalPonR1_B_D1_MG_FD_78504 | JGI IMG/M metagenome (GOLD analysis project Ga0102928, IMG submission 78504) | Salt pond soil microbial communities from South San Francisco under conditions of wetland restoration - Salt Pond MetaG R1_B_D1_MG | ecosystem: Environmental > Aquatic > Marine > Intertidal...
AAACAAGACTGCGCATTTTCGAAATGATGAGCGCGTTCTACCGCGGTGCGGCGGCACTCACGGATCGCGGGTCACAGCCTGACGCTGAACGCCCAGCCCTGCAATCCGAAGCTCCATGACATCACCCTCGCGCAGGAAACGCTGAGGCCGCCTGCCCATTCCGACACCGGGCGGCGTGCCCGTGGCAATCACGTCACCGGAATGCAGGGTCATCATTTCACTCAGGTGGGCGATGATGTCCGCGACCGTGAAGATCATCGCGGCCGCGGTGCCGGTCTGCATCCGCTCGCCATTGAGGTCAAGTGACAGCTCCAGCGCCTGCGGATCGCCGATTTCGTCCGGCGTTACCAGCCACGGCCCGACCGGGCCGAAGGTGTCGCAACTCTTGCCCTTGGTCCACTGGCCCGATCGCTCGGTCTGGAAGGCGCGTTCGGAAATGTCATTGACGATGCAATAGCCCGCCACATGATCCAGGGCGTGCGCTGCATCCACGTACTTGGCCGGCTTGCCTATCACAACGCCAAGTTCCACCTCCCAATCCGATTTTTCCGAACCGCGCGGCAGGCTGACCACGTCGTTCGGCCCGACGATCGACGATGTGGCCTTCATGAACACGATCGGCTCGGCAGGCGGTTTCATTCCCGCCTCCGCCGCATGGTCGGAATAGTTGAGCCCGATCCCGATGAATTTTCCGACCCCGGCCACGGGCGTGCCCAACCGCGGCGAACCGGCGACAAGCGGCAACGTGTCCGAATCAACGCTGGGCAGCTCCGCCAACACCGGACCGGCCAGGTCATCCATCAGACCCGACAGGTCACGCAACCGACCGTCCCGGTCCAGAACGCCGGGTTTCTCGGCACCGGGCTCTCCATATCTCGCAAACCGCATTTCCTCACCTCCCGGCCCTGAAGTTTCCCCGGACAATAGAGGCCTGCATGGCATCCGCAAGGGCTGGCCAATCGGGTTATCAGACCTATCCTACCGGCATGGTCATCGAAGTCACGAAAGTCGGGCTGTATTGTCCCGCGGGCGATTTCCACATAGATCCGTGGAAACCCGTGGACCGGGCCCTGATCACCCACGGTCATGCCGATCACGCGCGTCCGGGCCATGCCCGCTACCTTGCCACCGAGGGTGCCGCGCCGGTGATGCGCCATCGCCTCGGAGCGATCACACTGGATACCCTGCCCTATGGCGAGACCCGAAGGATCGGCGGGGCGGACGTTTCGTTCCATCCTGCCGGTCACGTGCCCGGATCGGCACAGATCCGGGTCGAGGTCGGTGGCGAAGCCTGGGTCGTCTCCGGCGATTACAAAATCGAGGCGGACGGGCTTTCGGAACCCTTCGAGCCGCTGCCCTGCCACGGTTTCGTGACCGAATGCACCTTCGGGTTGCCTGTCTTCGACTGGGCGCCACAGGCCGTGGTCGCCGAGGAAATCAACGCGTGGTGGCGCGCGAACCGAGCGGCGGGGCGCTTCAGCCTTCTGGGGGCCTACGCGCTCGGCAAGGCACAGCGCCTGCTGTCGATGCTCGACCCGGGCACCGGCCCGATCCTGACACACGGCGCGGTCGAGAACACCAACGACGTGTTGCGGGCCCAGGGCCTGCGCCTGCCGCAGACGATCCGCGTCACACCCGGGACACTGGCCCGGGATCATCCCGGCGCACTCGTGCTCGCACCACCTTCCGCGCTTTCGGCCACGTGGGCCCGCCGCTTCCGTCCTGCTGCGACAGGGCTTGCCAGCGGATGGATGCGCTTGCGGGGGGTGCGCCGCCGCCGCGGCGCAGACCGTGGTTTCGTCATCTCCGACCACGCCGACTGGTCGGGGCTCAACCGGGCCATCGCGGAGACCGGCGCGGAAACCGTTCATGTGACCCACGGCTACACGGATGCCTTCGCGCGCTGGCTGCGCGAACAGGGCTACGACGTCCGGGTCGTCCCGGCCGAATTCACGGGTGAGCCCCTTGATGAGGACAACACCTCATGAAACGGTTCGCGGCCCTTTTCGAAACCATCGACCAGACCAGGCGCACGACTGCCAAGGTCGCTGCACTGGCCGAGTATTTCCGTGCTGCGCCCGACGATGACAAGCTCTGGACCATCGCGCTATTTTCCGGGCGTCGGCCGCGCCGCACCGTCACCACCGCACGGCTGCGCGAATGGGCCGCCGAACGCGCCGGGATTCCTCTTTGGCTTCTGGAGGAAAGCTATGGCATCGTCGGGGATCTGGCCGAGACCATTTCTCTGGTTCTGCCCGCTCCTGCCGCCACACATGAGGACGGCCTTTCGCTATGGATCGCCCGTCTTCGGGCACTCGACCACGCCGATGAGGCCGTGCGCAAGGCCGCCATACTGGATGCATGGAACCGCATGGACTCGACAGAGCGGCTGGTTTTCAACAAGTTGCTCACCGGGGGGTTCCGCGTCGGTGTCAGCCGCAAGCTGATGACCCGTGCGCTGGCCCGTGCGACGGGGCAAGACGAGTCCGAGCTCGCGCACCGTCTCATGGGCGACTGGACACCGGACACCACCAGTTACCATGCTCTCGTCGAAATGCCGGACGACACGTCGTCGCGTTCGCGTCCCTATCCGTTCTGTCTCGCCCGTGGGCTCGAGGAGGACGACCCCGCCGCGCTTGGCGCCCCGGAAGACTGGCACGCGGAATGGAAATGGGACGGCATCCGTGGTCAGCTCATTCTGCGGGGCGGAGCACACCATGTCTGGTCTCGTGGGGAGGATCTGATGACCGATCGGTTTCCCGAGTTCTCGGAAACACTGAACATCCTGCCCGAAGGTACTGTGCTCGACGGCGAAATCCTGGCCTTCGCGGATGGCACGCCCCTGCCGTTCAGCACGCTGCAGAAACGGATCGGCCGCAAGACGGTCCCCAAGGCTTTGCGCACCGAGGCACCGGTTATCCTGCGGGCCTACGATCTCCTGGAAACGGACGGGCAGGACATCCGTGCCCGCCCCTTCGCGGCGCGGCGGGCGGCGCTCGAAAACCTCTTCGGCGGCCTGCCCCCGGATGCGCCATTGCAGTTGTCGCCCGATCTCGGTTTCCGCAACTGGGACGAATTGGCCGCCTTGCGCGCCACAGCCCGGACCATGCGCGCCGAAGGTGTAATGCTCAAGCACCGCGAAAGCCCCTACCACGCGGGCCGACGCACCGGTGGCTGGTGGAAATGGAAACTTGATCCGCTGACTCTGGACGGCGTGCTCATCTACGCCCAGCAGGGCCATGGCCGCCGTGCCAATCTTTTCACCGATTTCACTTTCGCGGTCTGGAGTGGTGAAACGCTGGTGCCATTCACCAAAGCCTATTCCGGCCTGACCGACGCGGAGTTCCGCAAGATCACGCACTGGGTGAGGCGCAACACGCTGCAACGCTTCGGACCCGTTCGCCAGGTCCGGCCGGAGCATGTCTTCGAAATCGCCTTCGAGGGCCTCCACGAGAGCACCCGTCACAAATCCGGTATCGCGCTCCGGTTTCCACGCATGGCCCGGTGGCGCCACGACAAGCCTCTGGCCGAGGCCAGCACACTGGGCGACCTGCGCGACATGCTGGCGCACCACGGTTAGCGGCGCGGATCGCGGACACGCCCGGCCAGGAACGCCGCACCGGGCGCATTGCGGCCAACTCACGCCTTGAGCCCGCCGCCCTGCGCGCCTATCTGTGGACGGACTGCAACAGGAGGTTTTTCGCATGATCCATCTGCCCCGGCCCGCCCGCGACGCCGATGCCGCATCCGGTTCCGAGCATCTCGGCGACCTGCCGGAATGGGATCTGAGCGACCTTTATTCCGGCGAGGACGCGCCTGAACTGGCCCGTGATCTCGGCTGGCTTCAAAAGGCCTGTGCCGACTTCGCCGCCGATTACGAGAACAAGCTGGGTACCCTTGATGCTGATGGCCTGCTCGAGTGCATCCGGCGCGACGAGAAGATCAGCAACATTGCCGGGCGAATCATGTCTTTCGCCGGTCTGCGCTACCATCAGGAAACGACGGATGGGCGCCGCGCCAAATTCCTGTCGGACTGCCAGGAAAAGATCACCAGCTACACCACGCCGCTCGTTTTCTTCTCGCTGGAACTCAACCGCCTCGACGAGGACTCGCTTCAGACGATGTATGACGAAAATCCGGACCTGGCGCGGTATGAACCGGTGATCCGCCGCATCCGTGCGATGAAGCCTTATCAACTGTCCGACGAACTGGAGAGATTCCTGCACGACATGGGCGTGGTGGGTGACGCCTGGGAAAGGCTCTTCGATGAAACCATCGCCGGGCTGAGGTTTACCGTGGCGGACGAGGACCTGGGAATCGAAAGCACTCTCAACCTGCTTACCGATCCCGACCGCAACAGGCGCGAAACCGCCGCGCGCGAACTGGCCCGCGTGTTCGGGCAAAACATCCGGACCTTCGCCCGCGTCCACAATACCGCCGCCAAGGAAAAGGAGGTCGTCGATCGCTGGCGCGCCATGCCGACGCCGCAGACCGGGCGCCACCTTTCCAACGATGTGGAACCCGAGGTCGTGCAGGCATTGCGCGATGCGGTGGTCGCGGCCTATCCACGTCTTTCGCACCGCTACTACGAACTCAAGCGCAAATGGCTGGGCCTCGACCGCATGCAGGTCTGGGACCGCAACGCACCGCTGCCCATCGAGGAACCGAGAACCGTGAACTGGGCCGAGGCGCGTGAGACCGTGATGAATGCCTACACGGCATTCGACACCCGGATGGGCGATCTGGCCGCGCCCTTCTTCGAGCGGGGCTGGATCGACGCCGGCGTCAAGCCCGGCAAGGCACCGGGCGCCTTCGCCCATCCCACCGTGACCGACGTGCATCCCTATGTCATGCTCAACTATCTCGGCAAACCGCGTGACGTGATGACGCTCGCGCATGAGGTGGGCCATGGCGTGCACCAGGTTCTGGCAGGCGCACAGGGCGAGCTTCTCGCCTCGACGCCGCTGACCCTCGCCGAGACAGCCAGCGTGTTCGGCGAAATGCTGACCTTCCGCCGGATGCTCGACAACGCCTCGAACGGGACGGAGCGCAAGATTCTGCTGGCCGGCAAGGTCGAGGACATGATCAACACCGTGGTGCGGCAGATCGCGTTCTACGATTTCGAATGCAAGTTGCACGCCGCGCGCCGGGGTGGGGAGCTGACGCCCGACGACATCAACGCGCTGTGGATGTCGGTGCAGGCGGAAAGCCTCGGGCCGGCATTCGACTTCATGGAAGGGTACGAAGCGTTCTGGGCCTATGTCCCCCATTTTGTCCACGCGCCCTTCTATGTCTATGCCTATGCCTTCGGCGACGGGCTGGTGAACGCGCTTTATGCCGTCTACGAGGAAAATCCCGCCGGCTTCCAGGACAAGTATTTCGAGATGCTCGAAGCCGGTGGCTCGAAACACCATTCAGAGCTTCTGGCGCCCTTCGGCCTCGATGCCGCCGATCCGGCCTTCTGGGACAAGGGGCTCTCGATGATAGAAGGCATGATCGACGAGCTGGAGGCGATGGAAGCCTGATCCTGTCGCCGCGCCTCTACGCAAGCACGGACGCCTCCGGCGGGGTTGTTTCCGGCCGAAAGAAACACCCTCAGTGCTTCTCCCGGGCACGGTCATCGGCGTCCCCGCCTGTACCGCCCGACAACTGTCTCGCGTTCCGGTTAAAAAGCCCTTGCTTCTTCTGGCCCAAAGTATCCCGGGGTGATTTGGCCGGAGGCCAAGAGGGGCAGCGCCCCTATTTCAACTGGCTGTCCTTGGAACCGCGCCTGTTCACGCCAGGGCGGGACGGCCCGGTGCGATCACGCTCGGCGGCGCAATCGATGCACAGCTTGACGCCGGGTACGGCCTGGCGCCGCGCCTCGGGAATCGGGTCGTCACAATCTGCACACTGGCTCAGGCTTTCCCCGCGCGGATGACGCCGTGATTTCATCCGCGCCAGTTCGTCCTCGATGGAAGCTTCGATCTGTTCACTTACCGCGCCGTCGCGCGTCCATCCTCCGGCCATGGGATCCTCCGTGATGTGACCGGTGCCGAGGATACCCGCACCGGCGCCCGGCTGCAAATCCAGAGGTGGTCGCCCGGTTGCCGATATCAATACTGGGCCTCCAGCACCATGTAATCCGCGAACCCGGACGCGCCGGCCCGATCGGCCTGAGCAATCAGACCGCGCAGCACGGTAATCGCGGCGGGGGACGTGACGGGAACCGAGTGATCATACCCTTCGCCGTCGGCAAGCGCCGTGAAATCGAGAACCTTCACATTCAGCCCCGCAACCTTTTCACGGCTGTCGATGACACCGAGCCGCGGTTTGCGTCCGGTCAGAAAGCCGGCCAGTCCGAGCGCCCGGTCCTGCCGGGCGATAAGAATCATGAACGGCTGTGGCAGGGGGCCGATCGCCTCGGCTTGGCGACGGAAGACCTCCGGGTCGATGTCCGGGGACATCAGGACGACGCCACTGATGCGAGACAAAAGTCGCCCGTCGCCGCGAAGCGCCGATTGCCTCAGGACCTCCATGACCAGTTGCGCCCCCATGGAATGGGCCAGCAGGAACACCCGTTCATCCTTGCCCGCGGTCAGCAATTGCAGCGTTTTCTCAAGCCCGTCGCGCGCGAAAAGCACGCTGTCGCGGTCATAAACATATCCGCGCGGATCCCCGGCGGACGGCCAGGCATACAGGACCGACGGCATTCGCGGCCGGAAATCCGCCCGCATTTGCGCCATCCGGTAAATGGATTCCGAGAGCTTGGCGTTGAAACCATGAACATAGACAAGGGTTTCGCGGCCGGTACGGGCATTGCGCACGTCGAGGGCGAAACTCTCGGCGTCGTGAAAGACCTGCATACGGGAGAGGGCGAAATGTCGTCTGGGATCCGGATCGGCACCGAGAGGGGGCCATTCTATGCGGCCGGGCTCATGCCCCGGCGGCACAGACACCGCCGCGCGCAGATAATGGACCCGGTCCGCGCGCGGACCGCCAAGTTCACCGGGCCGGTCGGGTTGCCGCTGCGTCGCGATGAAGACAGGCTGGATGTCTGCGTCCGGCTCGGCCGGAGCCATGCGTGCAGCCGGTCGGGCCGTACAGGCCGCCAGCACGATGCAAAGCAGCACCAGGAGGCCCGGAGCCACTATCCCGGCCCCGGGCCGGATTTCATCGGGCTGGCGCATCATGACGGGCCGCTTTCATGGGTCTTCTGCAGACTAATATCTTCGCGGCCCGGGGCCAAGCCGTTACGACGGGGCAAGCATGCCCTTTTCCTGCGCCAGGCTCCGCATTCGCTTCTGGAGTTTCTCGAAGGCCCGCACCTCGATCTGGCGAATACGCTCGCGGCTCACGTCATACTGTCCGCTGAGCTCCTCCAGAGTCACGGGCTGATCGCTGAGGCGCCTTTGGCTCAGGACGTCACGTTCACGATCGTTGAGCACGTCCATCGCCTCTCCCAGCAATTCGCGCCGCGCCTCCAACTCGTCCTGACGCTCGTAATCGGCGGCCTGATCGGCATCCTCGTCCTCGAGCCAGTCCTGCCATTGCATGGTGCCCTCGCCCTCGCTGCCGACCGTGGCATTGAGAGACGCGTCCCCGCCGGACATGCGCCGGTTCATCGAAATGACCTCATCCTCGGTCACACCGAGATCAGCGGCGATCTGGCGCACGTTTTCGGGGCGCATGTCACCTTCCTCGAGCGCGCCGATCTTGGATTTGGCCTTGCGCAGGTTGAAGAAAAGTTTCTTCTGGGCGCTCGTGGTGCCCAGTTTAACCATCGACCAGCTGCGCAGGATGTATTCCTGAATACTGGCGCGAATCCACCACATGGCATATGTCGCCAGCCGAAAGCCCTTTTCGGGGTCGAAACGCTTCACTGCCTGCATGAGGCCCACATTGGCCTCCGAGATCACCTCGGCCTGCGGCAATCCGTAGCCACGATACCCCATGGCGATCTTCGCGGCCAGTCGCAAGTGGCTGGTAACCATCTTGTGCGCGGCCTCGGTATCATGTTCCTCTACCCAGCGTTTGGCCAGCATGTATTCCTCTTCCGGCTCCAGAAGCGGAAACTTGCGTATTTCCTGCATATAGCGATTCAATCCGCCTTCCGGAGTCGGCGCCGGAAGATTTGCGTAATTGCTCATGCCTCTATCCCTCCGATGTTTAGCTTGTTAACATATATTTAGGTAACTGGTTAAGACCTTTCAAGCCTCCTGCCCTATGGTCTGCACGCATGATGGGCGGATTTCCGTCGAAGTTTAAAGAGCGGACCGCAACCGGTCACGCAACTGTGCTCGCCGGTCCGTCACCCCCGCCGAGCGCCCGGACCAGAGCCGCCATGTCCGCGGGCAACGGGGAGTCGAAACGCAGGTGGCTGTTGCCCACGGGATGGCGAAACCCAAGAACCGCGGCGTGAAGCGCCTGCCTTGAGAACATCCCTGCCGCGCGCACGCCTTCTGCCGGCAGGGCGCGGGCCGAAAGCCGGCGGCGCCCGCCATATACCGGATCGCCGATCAACCCGTGGCCGACATGGGCCATGTGGACCCGTATCTGATGCGTTCGGCCCGTTTCAAGGCGGCAGTCCACCAGTGCTGCGGCGGCGGGCATCCCGTACGTCGCGACAACGTTTACCCGTGTCACCGCGTGCCGCCCGCCGGTCTCGACCACCGCCTGGCGCTGCCGTTCACTCCGGTGACGGGCCAGCCGGGTTGCAATGCGCATGGTGCCATCAGGCCCGAAGCTGATCCCGCGCAAGCCCCGCAACCGTGGATCCGCGGCGCCCGGTACTCCGTGGATTACCGCGCGATAGACCCGTTCGACGCTGTGAGCCTCGAACTGCGCGGCCAAACCATGATGGGCCCGGTCGGTCTTGGCGACAACCAACAGGCCACTGGTGTCCTTGTCGATCCGGTGGACAATGCCGGGGCGCTTCTTTCCCCCCACTCCCGAAAGCGTGGCCCCGCAATGGTGAAGCAGGGCGTTCACAAGCGTGCCCGCCGGGCTGCCCGGCGCCGGATGCACCACCATACCGGCCGGCTTGTCGATGACGATCAGGTCTTCATCCTCGAACATCACATCAAGCGAGATGGGTTCGGGCCCGATATGGCTCTCGGCCGCGTCCGGCAGCGTGACCTCCACCATGTCCCCTTCTGACACACGGGCCTTTACATCCGTGACCATCACGGTGTTCACACGGACCGCACCATCGGCGATCAACCGGGCGAGCCGCGTGCGCGACAATGACTCTGCCTCTGGCGCATCACGCGAAAGCGCCTTATCAAGGCGGGGCGGTGGATTGGCCGCGATGGCAAAGCTCAAACGGGTGGACCCCATGAATGACGACCCCGCGAGTCAGCCGGTCGATCCGGGCTTGGTGAAGTATCTGCGCCTTCTGGTAACGGTCCTTACAGGCACGATGATCCTCGGATTCATAGTGATCGTGGTGCTCTTTGTCACCCGCTTCTCGGAGGCATTCGGTCCCGACCTTCCGGACTCAATCACCTTGCCCGACGGATCCGACCCGGTCGCCTTCACCAAAGGCGGTGACTGGTACGCTGTGGTTACCGATGATGACATGATATTGATATTCGACGCGGAAACCGGGCAGCGCAGGCAAACCATCGCAATCAGGCATGTCGCCCCGGATTGATCCGTACCCTTATGGCCGTCGCGATCCATTGCCATCAGGGATGGTACCGCCTCCCCGGCTCGAACGGGGGACCTCTTGATCCACAATCAAGCGCTCTAACCTACTGAGCTAAGGCGGCACTGCGCGGCGATTTATCTTTTGCGCATCGCGAATGCAAGCCTGTTGCAGATCAATCGGGCAGCTTTGTTGATTCCGATCGCCACCGTGGGGGCTGCATCTGCCCGGCGCCATGCCCCGGGAAAACCGGGAAGCCCGGGCCCCGCCGTCAGGAGACCCGGCCCGAGACGGGAAACACCGCCCCGGGTGCGCACCCGCCCTTTCGGGCATACCGTGCGCTTCCCGATCAGGACCACGATGACATGCGTGGGCGGGGCGCAACGCGGCTTGCCAATCCGGAAGGTTCGCGATACCCCCGACGCGGTCAACCGGAGACAGACATGGGCATCAACAGCGAAAGCGACAGCGAAGCAAATTTGCAGATCGGCCCGACCGACCAGGGCATGGTCCGCATCTTCGTCGAGTCGCAGGGCACGGAGATTCCCATGGATTTCTCCCCCGAGGAAGCAGACGAAATTGCCCAGGAAATTGCTGCGGCAGCGCAGCGCGCCCGCGGCAAGACTTCATGACCCCGGATACTTCAGACCGTGAAGGCGCCGCGCCGCGAGGCGCGCAAGCCTGCGGGTCAGTGCGGTCCGCCGGGCGCCGGGCAGGCGTGTTTCCGGTCCGGTCCGGACAATCTCGGCATCGTAGGCATCCGCGATGATCAGGCCGGTCGTGCCGGGCAGCATATCTATCGGAAAGGCGGCATCTACGGCCCAGAAAAAACGATCACACCATTCCAGGTAGCCACACCATTTGTTGTCCGCGCGGAAATCCGCCGGGCCGGACTTGCATTCCACCACCCAGATCTCGCCCCCGGGGCCAAGCGCGATCACGTCCACCCGCTTGCCACGCTCCGGGACGAATTCCTCGACCGGGGCAAAATCGTAACTCAGCAGATGCCGGCAAACGCCGCGGGCAAGCAGCCGTCCCGGCGGCAGGGTGATTTCGGTCAGTCCCGTCATGACACCATCATGAACAAAAGAAGAACCAAGACAACCCCTTGCCGTGACCGGCCTCAGGGCCTAGGTGTACTCTGTGGCGGGTGCTGCCCTTCCCGTGAACGGTTGCATTCCGGTGGCCTTAAGCAATTCCGAGGGAGCTGGCTCTGTCCGGGCCGTGGTCCGGTTATCCGGCGCCCACCTGTACGAACAGGTCCTCGGGAATGAGAGAACCAAACGGTCGCGTGCGGGCCCGTCACACCCTCCTGCCAATAAGGCGTTGTTTTCCTGGACATCCGTACAAAGGAGACAGCCAAGAAATGCGCCCGGGCGTCAATCGCGTCGCCCTGCCGGGTTCGGCCTATTTCACCGCCGGCCCAGGAAAGATTGCTTGCGACGATCGCCATCGACACGCACCGGAATGGTCGCATGCTCCCGACTCATCGCGTGCTGAGCCGTGCCGCCACCGCGGTGATCGTCATCGTCATCTTTCAGACGCATGACGGCGATCCCGAACTGGACACCGGCAAAGATGATCCCGTTTGAAATCCAGAGGATCACAACCGCAAGCAGACCCTTGTCGGAGTGAGTGACAAGATGCCACAGGTTGGCGATGTCGAACCACAGCAGCATCGCCACGAACAGTGCCGCGATCCCGAAGCCAATGGCGACATGGGTGATGTAAAGACGGATGAGTTTCGGCATGGCCAAATTCCTTTTTGAGTTAGGGCTGATGTTATACTCCGCGCGCCATATCGCAAGGGGCCCGGCAGCATCCGACCGGTGCGGCGTGTCGTCCCGCCCCCGGCCCGGGTTCGACATCTCTTCTCCAATGCACAGGCGCAAGCCCGTCCCGAAATGTGCGCCTTCCAGGCGCGCGCTCCTGTCTCGTTGCCGGCCTTCGGCCGCCACCTCGGGGCGCCTCCGGCGGGAGTATTGCAGGAAAGATGAAGACGGACCGGTGGTCTTCATCTTTCCCCAAATACTCCGGGGGAGGTTGTCATTGTCGCGCCATTGACGCCGGAGACGACGGCGACGGTCAGAGCCCGC
>Ga0102928_1002195_pt1 | contig 11724 bp, 7 predicted proteins | sample SalPonR1_B_D1_MG_FD_78504 | JGI IMG/M metagenome (GOLD analysis project Ga0102928, IMG submission 78504) | Salt pond soil microbial communities from South San Francisco under conditions of wetland restoration - Salt Pond MetaG R1_B_D1_MG | ecosystem: Environmental > Aquatic > Marine > Intertidal...
GGACCTTCGGGATGGCAACCAGGCGCTGGTGAAGCCCATGTCTGTTGCCCAGAAAACACGGATGTTCGAATTGCTGGTGAAATTAGGCTTCAAGGAGATCGAGATCGGCTTTCCGGCAGCCAGCCAGCCGGATTTCGACTTTTGCCGCAAGCTCATTGAGGAAAACCGCATCCCTGAGGATGTGAAGATTCAGGTGCTGACCCAGGCCCGTCCTGAACTGATCGAACGCACCTACGAAGCCCTGGCCGGTGCCCGCAAGGCAATCGTCCACGTGTACAACTCCACCTCTACGGTGCAGCGGGAGCAGGTATTTGGTCTGGATCGCGATGGCATCAGGGAGATTGCCGTCAATGGCGCAAAAGTGGTTCGCGACATCGCCGCGCGCCACCCGGAGACCGAGTGGACCTTCCAGTATTCGCCGGAAAGCTTCACCGGTACCGAGCTGGATTTCGCCGCGGAAGTGATTGACGCTGTGAGCGAGGTTTGGCGTCCGGAAAACGGCCAGCCGATGATCATTAACCTGCCTGCCACCGTTGAAATGGCGACACCCAATGTGTTCGCGGACCAGATTGAATGGATCTGCGACAACATCCAGCGCCGGGAGCACATCAGCATCAGCGTGCACACCCATAACGATCGTGGCTGCGCCGTGGCCGCCGCCGAGCTGGCGGTGATGGCCGGCGCCGACCGGGTTGAGGGAACGCTGATGGGCAACGGTGAGCGCACCGGCAACATGGACCTGGTAACCATGGCCATGAACCTCTATTCCCAGGGCATTGATCCGACTCTGGATCTGTCTGGCATGGCGGAAATCACCGAGGTCGTTGAGGCCTGTACCGAGATTTCCACCCATCCGCGTCATCCCTACGCCGGCGAGCTGGTCTTCACCGCCTTTTCCGGCAGCCATCAGGATGCCATTCGCAAGTGCCTGGCACGCCGCAAGGATGGCGAGACCTGGCATGTCGCCTACCTGCCTATTGATCCGTTTGACGTCGGCCGCCGCTATGAGGAAGTGGTTCGCATCAACAGTCAGTCTGGCAAGGGCGGTGTCGCCTATGTGCTGGAGCGGGATTACAACATCAGCCTGCCGCGCTGGTTGCAGATCGAGTTCAGCAAGGTGGTCCAGAGAGAGGCGGAAACCAACGGTGGTGAGATCGACTCACTGACCATTCATCGCCTGTTCGAGGATCGCTATCTGAAAGTCCATGCCGATTGGGCGCTGCGCTCCTATGATCTGCACCGGGACGAAGCGGGCGTTCACGCCGAGGTGTCGGTGGGTCGCGATGCGTCACCGGTTCGCCTGGATGGTCATGGGCTGGGCGCTGTTGAGGCGGTATCGGAAGCGCTGGAGAAGCGTTTTGGCATCTCCATTGCTGTCGAAGCTTACGACGAGTTTGCCCTGGGTGAGGGCACCAATGCCAACGCCCTGGCCTGTATTCGGTTGGCCGCAAACGATATGCATTGCAGTGCAGCGGCACTGGCAGAAGACACGACGTCTGCTACCTTGCAGGCCTTGTTTTCGGCGGTAGCCCAGGCAGTGGGTGTTGAAATGCCTGAAACGGAAGCGGAGGCTGAAACGGCGGGTGCCTGAAAACCTGCCATCCTGACGACACAAGCCGGCACGAATGCCGGCTTGTTAGTTTTCCGATGCCCGTGAGGGGCAAAGGACGGAGCGTAGACCCTTAGACCGGGGTAACGTTTTCCGCCTGCGGGCCTTTCGGACCCTGTGTTACGGTGAACTGTACCTGCTGGCCTTCGGTCAGGGTACGGAAACCGCTTGAATTGATTGCGCTGTAGTGAACAAACACGTCGCTGCCACCGTCCTGAGCAATGAAGCCAAAGCCTTTGGACTCGTTAAACCACTTAACGTGGCCGGTTTTAGTATCGGACATTGATCTTTCCTGTCTTTCTGTAATTTGCCCTCACGGGACCTTCAAAATTCCACATGGAATCGTTGCTGAGAAATCCAGAGAGTACTGAGGAAGGGGCAACGAAGAGCACTTCGGCAGGACGTTGAAACGCATTCACCAAATACCGCTGTATTTTCACAGCAATTTCAGTATAGACCGACTTTGGGGGGCGTCAACGAAATTTTTGCACCTTTTATGCGGGTTTTAATCTGGGCAAAAACAACGGGTTGGAATTCAGTTGAACAAAAAATGCCCGCCTCCCGTTTGTTGGGGGCGGGCAGGGTACAGGGCGCTTCCGTCAGTGGCGGAATTGCTCGCTGATTTCTTCCAGAATGGCCGGATCATCAATGGTGCTGGGTACCGAGTACTCTTCGCCATCAGCGATCTGCCGGATAACCCGTCTCAGGATCTTGCCGGAACGGGTCTTGGGCAGTCGATCCACGACCAGCGCGCGACGGAAACAGGCGATGGCACCAATCTTGTCGCGAACCATTTCCACCAGCTCGTCTTCCAGTTCGTCATGGTCGATGGTTGCACCATCCTTGATGAGAACCAGCCCGATGGGGATCTGCCCTTTCATGTCATCGTGAGCACCCACTACGCAGCACTCGGCTATGGCGGGATGAGAGGCTACGACTTCTTCCATCTCGCCAGTGGAAAGGCGGTGCCCGGCCACGTTGATTACATCATCGGTGCGACCCATGACAAACACATAGCCGTCGTCATCAATGAAGCCGCCGTCGCCGGAACTGTAGAACCCCGGTATGGGCTCCAGATAGGTTTTGCGGAAGCGCTCGTCGTCGCCCCAGACCGTCATCATGCAGCCCGGCGGAAGGGGCAGTTTCACCGCAATCTGGCCCTGCTCGCCGGCGGGTTTCTGGCTGCCGTTCATGTCTACGACCTGAACGTTGTAGCCGGGGGAGGGCACGGTCGCCGAGCCCGGCTTGGTGGCCATCATCTCGATACCCACCGGATTGCAGCAGATGGCCCAGCCGGTCTCGGTCTGCCACCAGTGGTCAAGAACCGGCAGGCCGGTATGTTCCTTCAGCCATTCATAGGTGGCCGGATCCAGGCGCTCGCCGGCCAGGAACAGGCGTTTCAGTGAACTGATGTCGTAGCGTGACAGCTGGTCCGCTTCCGGATCTTCCTTGCGGACGGCGCGGAACGCGGTCGGGGCGGTAAACAGCATGTTGACCTTATGGTCCTGAACCACCCGCCAGAATGCGCCGGCATCCGGCGTTTTCACCGGCTTGCCCTCATACATGATGGTGGTGCAACCGGCAAACAGCGGGGCATAAACGATGTAGCTGTGGCCAACGACCCAGCCAACGTCGGAGGCGGCCCAGTAAACATCACCGGGTTTGGCATCGTAGACAAGCTGCATGCTGTAGTTAAGCGCAACCGCGTGCCCCCCATTATCACGCACCACACCCTTGGGCTTACCGGTAGTGCCTGAGGTGTAAAGGATATAGAGCGGGTCTGTTGACTTGACGGGAACCGGATCGGCCGGTGCAGCGGTCTTCATCAACCCGTTCCAGTCATGGTCACGGCCAGCCTGAAGGCCGGCCTTCACCTGGGGGCGCTGGTAAACAATGCAGGTTTCCGGTTTGTGGCTGGCCTGGTCGATGGCTTTGTCGACCAGAGGCTTGTACTCAATCAGCTTGGTGACTTCGATGCCGCAAGAGGCGGTAATCACGGCCTTCGGTGTGGCATCGTCAATGCGAACCGCAAGCTCATGAGCTGCAAACCCGCCGAACACAACCGAGTGAATGGCGCCGATCCGCGCGCAGCCCAGCATCGCAACGACCGCTTCCGGGATCATTGGCATGTAGATGATGACCCGGTCACCCTTGGTGATGCCCCGATCTTTCAGGGCGCCGGCGAAGCGTGCAACCTCGTCGGTCAGTTCGTTATAGGTATAGGAGCGCTGGGTGTCGGTAACCGGAGAATCGTAGATCAGGGCTTTTTGATCGCCCCGGCCTGCCCGGATGTTCGCATCCAGGGCGACATCGCAGGTGTTCAGGGTGCCATCGGGAAACCACTCCCCATGGCCATTGTCGGTTGGCTGCCAGATGGTTTTGGGCGGTTCAATCCAGTCAATTTTTTCCGCCTGTTCACGCCAGAAATCGTCCGGTTTGTCTATCGACCGCCGGAACTCTGAGTGGTAGTCCATACATTCCACCTCATCGTGCCTGTTGTTGTTTTAATACGTTTCCTGACAACTTTAGGCCGTTTGAAATCATGGACTAGTAGACCATTGGCTTAGTCTGGCGGGTTTATGTCTGCAGATTTGACCGAAGTCACCTTTGCCGTCATTTCACCACTGGCAACCCGGGCGGAAATGGTATCGCCCGGACCGACTTCCGAGGTGTCCCGGATAATCTTGCCCTGGCTGTCGCGTACTATGGCATAGCCCCTGCCAAGGGTTGCCAGGGGGCTGACCACGTTCAGGGTCTGCGCCGCGTGTTCAAGGTCGTCCCGGCGCTGCTTCAGGCCCTGCTGGATGGTATAGGCCAGGCGTTCGCTCACGCGGCGCAGCGCTTCCTGGCTCTCCGAAAGCTGGCGGCGGGGTGACTGCATGACCAGTCTCTGGCGCAGGTGATCATTGCGCACGCCCACCGTTGTCAGGCGCTGTCGGATAGCCTTCTGAAGTCGCAGCTCCAGTTCATCCATGCGCTGGGCTTTCTCCAGAAGTTCCCGTCGCGGGTCCCGCAAACGTGCACCCAGGTGCCCTAACTGAGTACCAAGGCGCTTCAGTGCAAGGCTCATGGCGTTGGAAAGACGGAATTCCCGCTCGCGGAGTTGTCTGAGCCAGTCAGACTGGTCCGGTGAAATCTTTTCCGCCGCCGCCGAAGGTGTCGGCGCCCGGAGATCCGCCACGAAATCCGCAATGGTGACATCCACTTCGTGGCCAACCGCGCTCACGGTGGGAATCCGGCAAGTGGCAATGGCCCGGGCAACCGCTTCTTCGTTGAAGCACCAGAGATCTTCCAGGGAGCCACCGCCGCGGCCGATAATCAGCACATCGGCAACCCCGTGGCTCTGCGCGGCTTCAATGGCGCCAACAATATCAGCCGTGGCGGCCTTGCCCTGCACAGCCGTGGGGTAAAGTGTCACCGGAATGGCGGGGCAGCGACGGGCCAGGACGGTCAGTATGTCGTGTATGGCGGCGCCTGTCGGTGAGGTAACCACACCGATATGTCGGGGCAGGGACGGCAGTGGTTTCTTTCTGGCCTGATCAAACAGGCCTTCTGCCAGCAGCTTGCGCTTGAGCTCCTCGAAGGCCTGCTGCAAAGCGCCGAGCCCCGCCGGTTCAATATGCTCAACGATGATCTGGAAGTCGCCCCGGTTCTCGTAGAGGGTCACCTTGCCGCGGATCCGGACCTGATCACCCTCTTTCGGGAGTGCGCGGATGCGCTGATTCATGCCCCGGAACATAGCGCAGCGAACCTGGCACTTGCGGTCCTTCAACGAGAAGTACCAATGTCCGGAGGAGGGGCGTGAAAATCCGGAGAGTTCGCCTTCCACCCATACCTGCATGAAGCTGGACTCCAGCAGATGTCTGGCCTGGTGGTTGAGCTCACTGACACTGAGTGCCCGGGGCCGGGTGTCCTGAAGATGCGGCGTTGCCGGTCCTGATCCGTCGTTATACATACGCAATAGCCGAAAAAAGGAAGGGTAAAAATAGCGAAATTTCAAAAAGATGCAATCGAACCTTAAAAACGGGCCGGTTTACTGTCCCCGAGAGCCCCATTATAATAGATCGATTAAGGATTTTGCTTTGTCGTACCGCCGCGGGTACGGCACGGAAACTCCCAACTTAGCACGATCAAAAGGCGGATCCCAATGCTGCGAATTGCCGAAGAAGCCCTCACATTTGATGACGTTCTGCTGGTTCCCGGATATTCAGAAGTTCTGCCCCACGAGGTCAGCCTGCAGACCCAGCTGACCAAGGGTATCACCCTCAATATTCCTCTTCTGTCGTCCGCTATGGATACCGTTACCGACGCAGAGTTGGCCATCGCCATGGCCCAGGAAGGCGGCATCGGCATCATGCACAAGAACATGACCGTCGAGCAACAGGCGGCGGCTGTTCGCAAGGTCAAGAAGTTCGAGAGCGGTGTGGTGAAGGATCCGATTACTGTATCGCCAGAAACCACGGTTCGTGAACTCGTCGATATCACCATGGCCAACAGCATCTCCGGTCTGCCGGTCGTCGATGGTCACGACCTGGTAGGTATTGTGACTGGCCGTGACATCCGGTTCGAAAGCCGTATGGATACGCTGGTTCGGGACATCATGACGCCGAAGGACAAGCTGGTTACGGTCGAGGAGGGTGCCTGCCTCGACGAAGTGAAAGAGCTGCTGCATCGCCACCGGATCGAGAAGGTCCTCGTGGTAAACGACAACTTCGAGCTGCGCGGCCTGATCACCGTGAAGGACATCCAGAAAGCCAAGGATTATCCGCTGGCGTGCAAGGACGATCAGGGTCGTCTGCGAGTTGGCGCGGCCGTCAGCACCGGTGGTGATACCGAGGCAAGGATCACGGCGCTGGCCGAGGCCGGTGTAGACGTAATCGTGGTGGACACAGCCCACGGTCACTCCCGGGGTGTTATTGAGCGCGTTCGCTGGATCAAAAAGAATTTCCCGGATGTTCAGGTGATTGGCGGTAACATTGCCACTTCACACGCGGCTCTGGCCCTGGCGGATGCCGGTGCGGATGCCGTCAAGGTGGGTATTGGGCCCGGTTCCATCTGCACCACCCGTATCGTTGCCGGTATTGGTGTTCCCCAGATTTCTGCGGTATCCAATGTCGCAGCAGCCCTGAAGGACCGCGGCGTACCACTGATTGCTGATGGCGGCATCCGGTTCTCCGGCGACATCGCCAAGGCGATTGCTGCCGGTGCTCACAGCGTCATGATTGGCAGCCTCCTGGCTGGCACCGATGAAGCTCCGGGTGAAGTTGAGCTGTTCCAGGGTCGCAGTTACAAGGCCTACCGGGGCATGGGCTCAATCGGTGCCATGGGGCAGGGCTCCAGCGACCGTTACTTCCAGGACGCCAGCAAAGGTATCGAGAAACTGGTTCCGGAAGGTATTGAAGGTCGCGTTGCCTGCAAGGGCCCGATGCGCAATATCGTGCACCAGCTGATTGGCGGCCTGCGTGCTTCGATGGGCTACACCGGCAGCGCGACCATGGAAGAAATGCGTACCAAACCGGAATTTGTTCGCATCACCAACGCTGGCATGCGTGAGAGTCACGTGCACGATGTGACCATTACCAAAGAAGCGCCGAACTACCGCGTCGGTTAATAACTGCCTTACCACACGCGGCCCACTTCGGGCCGCGTTGTTTATTCAGCTCCGAGGACTCCATGGCCCAGAACATTCACGACCACCGCATCCTGATTCTCGATTTCGGTTCCCAGTACACGCAGCTGATTGCCCGCCGTGTACGGGAGATTGGCGTCTATTGTGAGATCAAGGCGTTCGATATCACCGATGAAGAACTTGATGAATTCAATCCCAAAGGGATTATTCTTGCGGGCGGTCCGGAGTCGGTAACTCAACTGGGCGGTCCCCGGGCGCCGGAAGGGCTGTTCGAGCGCGGTATTCCGATACTTGGCATCTGTTACGGCATGCAGACCATGGCCGAACAGCTTGGAGGCCGCGTGGCCAGCTCCGAGAAGCGTGAGTTTGGCTATGCCCAGGTTAAAGTGCGAGCCAAGGGTCCGCTTCTGGCCGATATCACCGACCATCTGACCCCGGCCGGGGAGTCCTTGCTGGATGTGTGGATGAGCCACGGTGACAAGGTGGTGGCGATGCCCGAGGGCTTTGAGCTGTTGGCCTCCACCGAGAGCGCGCCGATTTCCGCAATGCAGGATCTCAGCCGCAACCTTTACGGTGTTCAGTTCCATCCCGAGGTCACCCACACCCTGCAGGGCAAGCGGATTCTCGAGCATTTCATCCTGAATATCTGTAACTGCGAAGCACTTTGGACACCGGCCAAGATCGTGGATGATGCGGTTCGGCAGATTCGTGAACAGGTCGGCACTGACAAGGTATTGCTTGGCCTGTCCGGCGGTGTGGACTCGTCGGTAACGGCGGCACTTCTTCACCGGGCGATCGGTGACCAATTAACCTGCGTGTTCGTGGACAATGGCCTCCTGCGTCTTCACGAAGGCGACCAGGTGATGGACATGTTCGCCAGCAACATGGGTGTAAAGGTGATTCGGGTTGATGCCGAGGACCTGTTTCTATCGAAGCTCAAGGGTGTCGATGATCCCGAGCAGAAGCGCAAGATCATCGGCAACACCTTTATCGATGTGTTTGATGACGAAGCCGCGACCATCCGTGACGTGAACTGGCTGGCCCAGGGCACGATCTATCCGGACGTCATCGAGTCTGCAGCATCCAAGACGGGCAAGGCGCATGTGATTAAGTCCCACCACAATGTGGGCGGCCTGCCGGAAACCATGAAAATGAAGCTGGTGGAGCCCCTGCGCGAGCTGTTCAAGGACGAAGTGCGCCGGATCGGTCTCGAGCTCGGCTTGCCGTACGACATGGTGTACCGTCACCCATTCCCGGGGCCGGGCCTGGGCGTACGTATTCTTGGCGAGGTCAAAAAGGAATACGCCGATATCCTGCGCAAGGCCGATGCCATCTTCCTGGAAGAGCTCCACCGTGCGGACTTCTACCACAAGACCAGTCAGGCCTTTGCGGTATTCCTGCCGGTCAAGTCGGTAGGTGTGGTCGGGGATGCCCGTCGCTACGAATACGTGGTGGCTCTCCGTGCTGTTGAAACCATCGATTTCATGACCGCCCGCTGGGCACATCTGCCATACGATCTTCTTGAAACCGTTTCTAACCGGATCATCAACGAGATCACTGGGGTTTCCCGGGTAACGTACGATGTTTCGTCCAAGCCGCCGGCAACCATTGAGTGGGAATAATCGGCGGGTGACCGGGTCCGATGTCTGAGGTGACAGCGGAAGACGAACACTGGATGAACCGCGCACTGCAGCTGGCTGGTGAAGCTGCAGCAAAGGGCGAAGTGCCTGTTGGTGCTGTCGTGGTCCGCGATGGCAAGGAAATCGGCGCTGGTTTTAATGCGCCTATTTCCGGCTGCGACCCCACTGCCCATGCGGAAATCCGGGCCCTGCGAGATGCCGCCGCCAGGGTGGGCAATTACCGGCTGCCCGGTGCCACGCTTTACGTTACTCTGGAGCCCTGTACCATGTGCGTGGGTGCCATCGTTCATGGCCGGGTCAGCCGGCTTGTGTATGGTGCCAGTGAGCCCAAGGCAGGTGCGATAGAATCTGCACGTCGAACGCTGGAGGAGCCCCACCTGAACTGGGATGTGGCAGCTGTTCGCGGTGTTCTCTCGGATCAGTGCAGCCAGGTGATCAGTGAGTTTTTCAGTCGGCGCCGGGCAGAGATTCGGCGTTTGCGCAAACAGAATTCAGGGAAGGAGTAGTTCTCGCCTATGAAAGTCCTCGTTACCGGCGGAGCCGGGTATATTGGTAGTCACGTGGTCCGTCAGCTGGGCCAGGCCGGTCACGATATCGTAGTGTTCGATAACCTTTCCACAGGCTACCGCTGGGCGGTGACCGCCGGCGAGCTGGTGGTGGGTGATCTGGCCGATGAGGCGGCCGTCGAGGATCTGTTCTCCCGTCACCGGTTTGAGGCGGTTTTGCATTTCGCGGCCAACATTGTGGTGCCGGAATCGGTCGCCAATCCCCTGAAGTATTACAGCAACAACACCCGCAATACCCTGAACCTGCTGAAAGCGGTCGAAAAACACGAAATACCGTACATGGTGTTTTCCTCCACTGCGGCCGTCTATGGCATGCCCGAGGAAACAGTGCTCACCGAGGATCTGCCGCTGGCTCCGATCAACCCGTATGGCGCTTCCAAGATGATGAGCGAGCGGATGATCATGGATCTCGCTGCAGCCTCCAGCCTCAACTACGTGATTCTCCGTTACTTCAATGTGGCGGGCGCCAACCCGGAAGGCCTGCTTGGCCAGGCCACACCGGAAGCCACGCACCTGATCAAGGTGGCCTGTGAATGCGTGACCGGCCAGCGTGAGGGGATGAGTGTGTTCGGCACCGATTACGATACCCGTGATGGCACGTGCATTCGCGACTATATCCACGTGGAAGATCTGGCCAAGGCCCATGTAATGGCGTTGGACTACATGGCAGATGGTGGTCATTCAAAGGTCATGAACTGTGGTTATGGTCGTGGCTTTACCGTTCGGGAAGTGATTGACGTGGTCAAGGCGCAATCCGGCGTCGATTTTGCGGTAACTGAAACCGGCCGCCGTGCCGGCGACCCAGCGGCGCTGATGGCGGATAACACCCTGATTCGCCAGACCTTGGGCTGGCAGCCGGACTATGACAACCTGGATACCATTGTCGGCACGGCCCTGGCGTGGGAAGCGATCTGGCAGAAGAAAAAAGCAGACGACACCCAATAACTTTTCTGTATTTGTATCGGGATTTAAAGGATGAAAATAACGATTTTTGGAACAGGCTATGTGGGCCTGGTAACGGGCGCATGTCTGGCCGATGTTGGTCATAACGTTCTGTGCATGGATGTTGACCAGGGCAAGATTGAGAAGCTGAAAAACGGTCACATCCCTATTTACGAACCTGGCCTGGAAAGTATCGTAAAGCACACCGTTGAAGCGGGTCGCCTTTCCTTCACAACCGATACAGAAGAAGCGGTTCGCCACGGAACCTTGCAGTTTATTGCCGTAGGCACGCCCCCCGACGAAGACGGCTCTGCCGACCTACAATATGTTACCGCTGTGGCCCGTTCCATTGGCGAGCACATGGAGGACTACAAGGTGGTGGTCGACAAGTCCACCGTACCGGTCGGTACCGGCGACAAAGTAAAAGCGGCGGTTCGCGCCCAGCTGGACCGTCGAGGTCTGGAGCTGGAGTTTGATGTGGTGTCCAACCCGGAGTTCCTCAAGGAAGGGGCGGCCATCAACGATTTCATGAAGCCGGATCGTATTATCGTCGGCACCGACAGCGAGCGTGCGGCTGATTTGTTGCGCGAAGTCTTCTACCCGTTCAACCGCAATCATGACCGTATGATCTTCATGGACCTGCGGTCCGCGGAGCTCACCAAGTATGCGGCCAACTCCATGCTGGCCACCAAGATCAGCTTCATGAACGAAATCGCCAACCTGGCAGAGCGGCTGGGGGCCGATATTGAAGCGGTGCGCCGGGGCATTGGTTCCGACCCGCGGATTGGTTATCACTTCATCTACCCGGGTTGCGGTTACGGCGGTTCCTGTTTCCCGAAGGATGTTCAGGCTCTGGCCCGAACCGCCAGTGACTGTGGCTACGACGCGCGGCTGCTCAATGCCGTGGAAGGCGTTAACTACGCCCAGAAACACGTGCTGTTCGACAAGATCAGCCATTATTTTGGGGGCGATCTGAATGGCAAGGTTGTTGCCATCTGGGGGCTGGCGTTCAAACCCAACACCGATGACATGCGCGAAGCTTCCTCCCGCACCCTGATGGAAGATCTCTGGAAAGCCGGCGCCAGAGTCCAGGCTTTCGACCCGGAGGCCATGGAGGAAACCCAGCGACTCTACGGTGACCAGGATGGCCTGACCCTGTGCGGCACGAAGGAGCAGGCTCTCAAAGGGGCGGACGTCCTCGCTATCTGCACCGAGTGGAAAGAATTCCGTTCGCCGGACTTCGAATCCATTGCCGCGACCATCCGTGAGCCGGTGGTCTTTGACGGCCGTAACCTGTATGAACCGGAAATGCTGGATCGCTACGGCCTCATTTACTAC
>Ga0102928_1002199_pt1 | contig 11713 bp, 9 predicted proteins | sample SalPonR1_B_D1_MG_FD_78504 | JGI IMG/M metagenome (GOLD analysis project Ga0102928, IMG submission 78504) | Salt pond soil microbial communities from South San Francisco under conditions of wetland restoration - Salt Pond MetaG R1_B_D1_MG | ecosystem: Environmental > Aquatic > Marine > Intertidal...
CATCCGCCGCGAATACCGCCTGCCGTTCCTGGCGCATGCCACCATGGAGCCCATGGACTGCGTCGTCGAACTCGCCGACGGCGGCTGCCGCATCTGGACCGGCTCGCAGATCCAGACCCTCGACCAGAACATCGCGGCCGGCATCCTCGGCCTGCAGCCGGAACAGGTGGAGGTCAACACCATCTTCGCCGGCGGCAGCTTCGGCCGCCGAGCCGTGCCGGACTCCGACTACGTGGCCGACGCCGTTTCCGTGGCCAAGGCCATAGACGGCCGCGCCCCGGTCAAGCTCATCTGGACCCGCGAAGACGACATGCGCGCCGGCCGCTACCGGCCGATGAGCTACCACGTGCTGGAAGGCGCGCTGGACGCCGACGGCAAACCGGCCGCCTGGCGGCACCAGGCGGTGATCCAGTCCTTCATGAAGGGCAGCGCCTTCGAGGGCATGATCCAGGACGGCATCGACCCCTCCGCCGTGGAGGGCTCCCGGGAGCTCCCCTACACCATTCCCAACCTGCGCGTGGACTGGCACGAGATCGAGAACGGCGTGCCCACCCTGTGGTGGCGCTCCGTCGGCCACACCCAGAACGGCTTCGTCACCGAGGTCTTCATCGACGAACTCGCCGAAGCCGCGGGACGCGACCCGTTCGAACTCCGCCGCGAACTGCTGGCCGAGCATCCGCGCCACCTTGGCGTCCTCGAACTCGCCGCCGAAAAAGCCGGCTGGGGCGAGGACCTGGGCCCGAACCGCGGCCGCGGCGTCGCCGTGCACAAATCCTTCGGCACCTACGTCGCCGAGGTCGCCGACGTCACCGTGAAGGACGACGGCAGCTTCACCGTCGACCGCGTCGTCTGCGCCGTCGACTGCGGCATCGCCATCAACCCGGACGTCATCCGCGCCCAGATGGAGGGCGGCATTGCGTATGCACTGTCGGCCGCGCTGCGCGAGCAGATCACTCTCGAGGACGGCAAGGTGCAGCAGGACAACTTCGACAACTACCGCCCGCTGCGCATCGACGAGATGCCGAAGGTCGAGGTGCACATCGTCCAGTCCGGGGAGGCGCCGACCGGCGTCGGCGAGCCCGGCGTGCCGCCGCTGGCGCCGGCGGTGGCGAACGCGGTGTTCGCGGCGATGGGTGAGCGGACTTATCGGTTGCCGTTCGTCAGCAGCTGACCGAATCGCTCCCCCTACATGCTCCGAGACGATGTTGCGGATTCGCAACAAGCAACGGCTATCGCTGAATTAAATTCCTGAAATACTTGCTATTGCACCCCTGTTGTGGAGATTATGTCGAATGTTGGGTGCGCACTACACGCGCCCGATAACAACAGGGGGACACACTCATGCGACAGCAACACACCTGGCTTGCACTGGCAGCCCTTGCGGTTTCCATCGGTCTGGCTCCGCAGGCGGCCTTTCCACAGGACTCCGATGCACTGGAAGAGATCGTGGTCACCGGCTCGCGTATCCGGCAGAACCCGCTGGAGGAGCGCGTCCCGATCCAGACACTCAACGCCGAGGACATCGAGCGCTCGGGACTGACCTCGCTCGGCGACCTGCTCGGCCGACTGACCTCGTCCGGCTCACCACTCACGACCAAGTTCAACAGCAGCGGCAACTTCGGCTTCCCGCCCGACGGCGGCGGCATAGGCGCAGGCGCGGCTACCGTCGATCTCAGAAACCTCGGCGCGAAGCGCGTGCTCGTGCTGGTGGACGGCCTCCGCTGGGTCAGCGAGTCGTCGGCCAGCGGCGTCGGCACCGCGGTGGATCTCAACAGCATACCCTTGAGCATCATCGACCGCATCGAGGTCCTGGAAGACGGCGCATCGGCCATCTACGGCTCGGATGCCATCGCCGGTGTCGTCAACGTGATCACGAAGCGCGACTTCGAGGGCCTGGAGGTCTCCACCTACGTGGGCTCCTACGACGAGAGCGGGGCCACACAGGAGCACACGCTTACAATCGGGGCCAGCGGTGACCGCTCGCACTCCATCCTGAGCGTCGGCTATACCCGCCAGAACGAGATCGCCGCCGACCGCTTCGAGATCTCGGCGACGCCGATACCGTTCGTCACGACAGGCGCCGGCGGCAGCTCCGGCACACCGCAGGGCCGCTTCGTCTTCAGCGATCCGAATACGGGCACCGTCATCGACTGCACCGTCAACGACGGCGTCGGCGGCATCCCCGACTACGATCCCGCAAGCCCGTGCGCCGGCGACGACTTCAACCCGTTCGACACCGGCGACCGCTTCAACTTCGCCCAGTACAACCTGGCGCTGACGCCGTCCGAGCGCATCAACATCTTCGGTATGGCCGAGTACGAGTTCACGCCGAATGTGCGCGCATTCGTCAAGGGCTCTTTCGTCAACCGCCAGTCGGTGAACCAGGCGGCACCGGAGCCGCTGTTCATTGGTCCGGACGCGGGTAACGGCAACCGCCTGGACACAATCAGCGTGGACGTGACCAACCCGTTCAACCCATTCGGCTTCACGCTGAACTCCGACCCTGACGCCGGACCGGTGAATTTCATCTTCGCAGGCCGCCGCCCGATCGAGGGCGGAGCGCGGGTCTTCCGCCAGGACGTGAATACCATGTACCTGGCCAGCGGCCTTGTCGGTGAATTCACCTTTGGCGGCCGCGAGTTCTACTGGGACGTGAACGGCATCTACTCCAAGAACCGGGCCGATCAGATCAAAAACGGTGGCTACAACTCCCGCAACATCCAGCAGGCGCTGGGTCCGGTGGACGAGTGCACGGGAGACTGCGTGCCACTGAACTTCTTCGGCGGCCAGGGCGCCGACGGCAGCGGCACGATCACGCAGGAGATGATCGACTTCATCGGCTTCACCCAGAAGGACGTGAGCGAGCAGGAGCTGATCGACTACTCCGCCAACCTGGCCGGCAGCATCCTCGATCTGCCCGCCGGTGAGCTGGGCTTCGCCGCCGGCTTCGAACACCGCAAGAAGGACGGATTCTTCCAGCCGGACGCGGTGGTCGTCGCGGGCAACAGCGCCGGCGTGCCCTCGAGCCCGACCTCGGGCAGTTTCACCGTGGACGAATTCTACGCAGAGGTCCGGGTGCCCATCCTGGCGGATGCGCCGGGTGCACGCATGCTCGACTTCTCCGCGGCCGCCCGGAGTTCCGATTACTCCACCTTCGGCAGCGACACCACGACGAAATTCAGCGTCAACTGGCGACCGCTGGACGACCTGCTGTTCCGCGCCACCTTCGGTGAGGGCTTCCGGGCGCCCAGCATCGGCGAGCTGTTCGGCTCGGAGAGCCGGTTTGACCAGACGCTCGAGGATCCGTGCTCCGATCTGCTGGGACTCCAGGGCGGAACGCCGGCGAGCCAGCAGGTGGTGGATAACTGCGTAGCCCTCGGCGTCCCCGGCGACGGCAGCTATGCGCAGTTCAACCCCCAGATCTCGGTCACGACGGGCGGCAACCGGAACCTCGAACCCGAGACCTCCGACAGCTACACCTACGGTCTGGTCTATGCGCCGATGTGGGTGGACGACGTCGACTGGATGGACAACCTCTCCTTCGAGCTGACTTACTGGAAGTACGAACTCGAGCAGGCCATCCAGGCGATCGACGCACAGGTGCAGATCGACTCCTGCGTCACCACGCTGGATCCGACACTCTGCAGCGGCATCCAGCGTACGCCGAGTGGCGTCATTAATGACTTCTCCAACCAGCTGACCAACATCGGCGGCATCGACACCGATGGCTGGGACTTCACGGTCAACTGGCGGAGCCGCGACACCGATCTCGGTCAGTTCGGCGTGACGTGGGCGAATACATTCGTCAGCGAGTTCACCGAGATCATCCCCACGGCCACCGGCTTCGCCGAGGTCAGCCGGGAGGGCACCGAGGACGGCGACCCCGAACGAGGCTGGCCGGAATGGCGCTACAACCTGATCGTCGACTGGACCTACGGCGACTGGGGCGTGTCGTGGACGGCCCGCTTCATCGACGAGCTCACCGAGACATGTCCGGACAGCGTGATCGGTCTGGGCTTCTGCTCCGACGAAGCCAACGCGCAGAACGAACTCGAATCGACGATGTACCATGACATCCAGGCGACTTATCGTCCGGGCTTCTTCGAAGACAACCTCGAGATCTCGGCCGGCATCAATAATGCCTTCGACGAGGAACCGCCGGCGTGTTTCAGCTGCGCGTTGAACGGCTTCGACGCGGCCATCTACGACATGCCGGGACGCTTCTTCTACCTGAAGGCGGTCTATCGGCGCTAAACGCGAGACATCGTTCTACCTGTAGCGGCCCCGGAAACGGGGCCGTTTTTTTTGGCGGCCGGTAGCTCCTCGATGAGCTGATCTCTCTACCAATCACCCGACACCAGCGTCTCGTCCCCAGCGGGAAATACTCCTCGACATCAGGACACCCTATATTTAGAATTGAATTCAATTCAACTTGATGTCAGGGGAGCGCATGGGGGCAAGAACGCTACGCTCGGAGCGCAGCCGCGAGACAATCATCGCTGCGGCAGCCGACGCGCTCGTCGACGGCAACGGCGATTTCGAGTTGCAGAACGTCGCCCGTCGCGCGGGCGTCTCCATAGGCCTTCCCTACCACCGTTTCGGCTCCAAATCGCAGCTGATCGCCGCAGTTGTCGACACTTTCTACGACGAACTGGACCGCAGCATCGACCTCTCCGACCTGCCGCCGGGCGACTGGACCGAGCGCGAGCGCGAACGCGTCTCCCGCCTGATCGACTTCCTCTACGACCACCCCCTCGCCGCCATCATCATCTCGCGCCTGGCCCGCGACCCCGGCGTGGCCGCGGTCGAGGCCGAGCGCTGGCAGCGGGTGATCGCGCTCGCCGCCCGCAACATCGCCAAGGGCCAGCAGCGCGGGCAGGTGCCCGCCCGCTACGACCCCGACATCCTGGCCGCGATGATCTGCGGCGGCGTCCGCCATGCCGCAGGCCAGGCCCTGGCGGCGGAACAACGCCCCGATCGCGCGGCTCTCGCCGACGAGATCTGGGACTTCATCCTGGGCGGCCTGCGGCTGACCCCCCCTTGAGAACAACGGCCTGAGAACCACGGCCACTGCACGGGAGTCGACATGAACAACAGAGAACACGTGGTGATCATCGGTGCCGGCGTCGGCGGCATGTGCGCCGGCGCACTGCTCGCGAAGAACGGCTACCGGGTCACCGTCTGCGAGAAACTGAACACCGTCGGCGGGCGCACGCGCACCCAGGAGATCGAGGGCTACCGGCTGCCCCGCGGCGCGGTGTCGTTCCAGCTCCGCGGCGTCCTGCCCGACATCTGCGAGGAGGTCGGCGCCGAGTTCGAGAAGCGCCCGGTCAGCGAGATGTGGTTCTGGATCAAGGGCGGCGGCGAGTTCGTGCCGCTGCCGGCGAAGAGCGGCACCGGCAAGATGCTCGAGATGTTCATGAAGGTGCACGGCGGCGGCTCGAAGAAGGCGATGGCACGGGTGGGCCTGGAGCTCTCGATGAAGAAGATCGGCAAGGCCTTCCGCGACCCCGAGGCCACCGCCGTCGGCGACGACGGCCCCACCTTCCGCGAATGGCTCGAGCGCTACACCGACAACGAGGATCTGCTCGCCCTGTTCCACGCCATCACCTCGGCCGTCTCCGCGGTGAACGACTTCGAGTACCCGGCGCGGCACTGGTTCGCCCACTTCGCCGCCACCGAGGCGCGCATGGACAAATATGCAATGCTGCCCGGCGGCTTCGTCTCGGTCAGCGAGGCGCTGGCCCGCGTCATCGAGGCCAACGGCGGCCGTGTGCTGCTGGAGGCACCCACCCTCGCCATCGAGACGACGGACGGCCGGGCTACCGGCGTGCGCATCGAAAGCGACGGCCGGGAAGAGACCCTGCCCGCCGACATTGTCATCAGCAACACCGGCCCGTCGGTCACCGTCCAGCTCGCCGGCGAGCAGGCGCTCGGCAGCGACTACACGGATAACCTGCAGAAACGCATCCGGCCCACGCCCATCGTCGCCACCTACGTGGTCTCCGACGAGCCCCTGTTCGAGCCGCGCTCCGCCTTCCTCGCCGCGGGCCTGGAGCGCATCGTCACCGGCGTGCCGCTCACGAATATCTGTCCGGAGTGGTCGCCGGACGGCCGCCACCTCACCGCTTTCTACGGCACGCCGAAGAGCTGCCTGCAGCCCATGGACCGGGAGGACGAGCGGCGCGCCAACATGGCCGACGTGCGCACCCTGTTCCCGGACTTCGACGCGAAGGGCGGGCGCTTCCTCGACGTGCAGCTCCGCGACATCGACGACCCGGACGTGGTGGCCCGCTCGTGGCCGGGCTACAACCTCCCGGTGGAGACACCGCTACCGAATCTCTACAACGTCGGCGACGGCTGCGGCCCCCAAGGCTACGTCGCCACACCGGCGGCGGCCAAGAGCGCGCGCATGGCCGTCGACCGCATACTCGAACGAAGCGCGCAGCAACCAGCGGGGAGAGCACAACATGGGTAAGGCCTACGACGCAGTACAGCGCTACATCGATTCCATGATGGCGAAAGACCTGGACGCGGTCCTAGACTGCTTCCACGACGACGTCATCTATCACTACCACGTCGGCACCCGGCCGTTCGAGGGCAAGGACTTCCTGAAGAAGGGCATCACCATGCTCTGGCCGCACCAGGAAACGAGCCGCTGGCGCATCGTCAACTACCTCGAGGACGACGACAAGATCATCTTCGAGGGCATCGACGAATACGACCAGCCGGACGGCGTCACCGTGCGCATGCCCTACATGGGCATCTACCAGATAAAGGACGGCCGCATCTGGCGGGCGCGCGACTACTTCGACATGCCCGGCTACATGAACATGACCAAGGGCGACGCGAACCCCTGGCTGCTGAAAGTGGCCGACAGCATGGCGGCCTGACGCCGCCGGCGCCGAAGACACGACGAGGGCACGACCTTGATCCTGGACGACGAAGCCACCCTGGCGCGCTACCGCGCCAGCGGGTGGTGGGGAGACGTCACCGTCGACGATCTCTTCCGCGGCTGCGTCGACGCGGCGCCGGAACAGCTCGCGCTCGCCGACGCACCGGACCGCCCGGTCTTCTGCTACGGCGAGCCGCGACGGCTGAGCTTCGCGGAGACCGATGCCTGCGTGGATGCTTTGGCCGCGGCTCTGCTCGCCGCCGGCGTGCGCAGGGATTCGGTGGTGGTCGTGCAGCTGCCGAACATCACCGAGATCGTCATCGCCTTCCTCGCCTGCGCGCGCCTCGGCGCCATCGCCTCGCCGGTCATGCTGGCCTACGGCGAACGCGACATGCGGCGCATCCTCGCCCACCTGCGCCCGGCCTGCGTGCTGACGCTTGCAAGCTACAAGGACCAGAAGCCGGCGGACAGCGTGCGGCGCATACTGGTCGAGGCGGGCGCGTCGGATACCGGCGTGATTGCTTTCGGCGAGGGCGAGGGAGACGTCGCCGACGTGCGCGAGCTCGAAGGCGACGCCGGCGCGCTGCGGGATTACCTCGGGCAGCTCGAAGTCGACGCCAACGACATCGTCACCATGCACTGGACCTCCGGCACCACCGGCAACCCGAAGTGCGTGCCGCGCAGCCACAACCAGTGGCACGCCACCGGGGGCTGCTGCCGCGACGCCGGCGGCCTGCAGCACGGCGACCGCCTGCTCGCGCCCATGCAGATGGTGCACACCGCCGGCTACAACGGCCTGTTCATGCCCTGGCTGGAAGTCCAGGGCACCCTCGCCCTGCACAACCCCTTCGACATGGGCATATTCCTCGACCAGCTGGAGGAAATGGGCATCCACCACACCGTTGCCGCGCCGGCGATGCTGAACGCACTCCTGCGCGAGAACATCCTCGACCACCGGGACGTCTCCTCCATCCGCAGCATCCTCTGCGGCTCCGCGCCGCTGGATGCGTGGATGATCGAGGGCTTCCGCGAGCGCTACGGCATCGAAGTGGTCAACGCCTTCGGCTCCACCGAGGGCATCACCCTGCTCTCCGGCCCCACCATGACCGGCGACCCCCACCGGCGCGCCCGCTACTTCCCCCGCTTCCGCGGCTCCGCCCGCAAGCAGAGCGACGGCAGCGACTGGGGCATACGCATCGCGCGCGGCGTCGAATCCAAACTCGTGGACGTCGAGACCGGCCGGGAAGTCACCGAACCGGGACAGCCGGGCGAGTTCCTCTTCCGCAGCCCGGCCCTGTTCCCCGGCTACTGGACCGCCGAGGGCACCGTCGACCGGGGCGACTTCGACACCGAGGGTTACTTCCGCACGGGCGAGCTCTTCGAGATCGCCGGCGACGGCGAGGACGCCGACTACTTCCACTACATCGACCGTCTCAAGGACGTCATCAACCGCGGCGGGCTCAAGATACCGGCCGGCGAACTCGAATCGGCCATCCAGGCCCTGCCGGAGGTGCAGGAAGCCGCCGCCGTCGGCTACCCCGACGAGCGACTCGGCGAGCGCATCTGCGCCGCGGTGGTCACCGTGCCCGGCGCGAGCCTTTCGCTGGAGTCGCTCATCGAGCAGCTATCCGCCGCCGGCGTTGCCAGGTTCATGTGGCCGGAGCGGCTCGAACTCGTAGAGGCGCTGCCGCGGAATCCGACGGGGAAGGTGCTGAAGGGTGACCTGGTTCGGTCGTTGCTGGCGGGGAACGGCGGGGCGAGCCGGACCGGGGTCGGTTAGCGCCAGTCCATTTCGAGCTTTCGGCCCTGCTCCATGCAGTCGCGGAGGTAGAGATTAATGAGGCTCTGGTAGGGGATACCGGTTTCCTCGGACATCCCTTTGAAATAGTCGATGACATCTTCGCCGAGGCGGATCGTCACCTGGCGTTTCAACTTCGCCGCGTAAGGATTCTTGCGCGACTTCATCTTTGAAAAGTCGTATTCCGATTTCATCGCATGTAACTCAGGTAAGAAGTCCTCTCCCTTCTCGTCGCTTTTCGGGCGGAGATGATCCGGATCGCCTCATCCTTGGGGCTGGCTGCGTGGCAGACGACAAGAATGCGAAATCGGTCGCTCAAGCCCAGCATGACGAAGCGATCTTCGCTCTCCGAGTGCTCCTCATCGAAGAACTGCCGCGCCTGTTCATCGTAGAAGACGCTGCGAGCTTCATCGAACGTAACCCCGTGCCTGAGCGCGTTCGCCCTCGCTTTTGTTCGATTCCATTCGAACGTTAGCATATTGCTTTTGTAATTACGATATATTTACGTTGAGCGGACAAGCCGGCGACCAGATCAGGGCGCGGCCAATTCCCTGGGAAACAAATGCGCCACCCCCAGATCCCAATCCATGCGCTCTCCTTCCCAGCGGGTGACGCAGGTCTGTGAGGTGATGCCGAGGTCTCGCAGCTCGCGCTCGAGCCAGAGATCGAAGGCGCGGCGTTCGTCCTCCGGCGTGAGTCGGGCGTAGCGGTCGATGCGTTGGCGGCGGGCGTCGCGGAACACGACTTCGCCGTCGTCGGTCTTCTCACAGGCGAATCCGCCTTCGTGCACCAGGCGGTGATGGTGGCGGCATAGCAATACCAGGTTGTCGAGGCTGGTTTCGCCGCCGTCGGACCAGTGCTCTATATGGTGGCCGTCGAGATACGCCTTGCGGGTACAGCCGGGGAAGCGGCAGCCCTTGTCGCGGATGCGCAGCGCGCGGCGGATGGCCGACGGGATGGAGCGGGATTTTCGGCCGATGGAGAGCGGTTCGCCGTCGGTGTCTTCGACCAGCCCGAGGACGGAGCAGTCGCAGGCGAGGCGGCGGGATGTTTCCGCGGAAACGTGGTGGGCGTCTTCTATGTGGGAGGTGGTTGGGGTTTTTGTCGGGCCTGAAGGCCCTCCTACAAAGGATTCCGACACATGCACCACCACCTGGTAGCGGTCTGCCGCAGAGGAGTCGGTGGCGCCGTGGGCGAGGTAGGTTTCGGCGAGTTCGGCCAGGGCGTCGGCTCGGCGTTGGGGGAAGGTGTGGCGGGTTGGTTCAGAGTCAGGGTCCGGGTCAGGTGTTTCTGCGGAAACATCCGTCGCGGCTGAAGCCGCTCCCACATCCATCGCCTTGTCGAGCGCTTTCAGGACCAGCGCGCCTGTCTCTGCCGGGAGTCTCGCCTTCAGGATCAGGGCGCCGTCGTCATCGTAATAGTGGGTGACGGTGCGCATCTCGTACTGGAAGTTGGCGTTCTCTGCGTCCTGGAGGCGTTTGGCGCGGCGGTATTTTGCGACGATGCCTTCCACGTGGTAGGCCGTGCCGTGGTTGGCTATGTCGAGGAGGTAGTCCTCATTGTCCGCGTCCGCCACTCGGGTCATGGCGCGGACCTTGGAATAGGACACCTCGCCCTTGCGGAAGGCCTCGGAGATCTTCGGCAGGTCCGGCAGGGCGCGGGCCACGCGCACCTTCTCGCGAGCGGCGTTCATGCCGATGCCGCATTGCCAGTTCAGCCAGTGGGCGGTGGAGCACAGGCCCGGCAGCTCCCAGTAGCCCTTCTCGTCGAACTCCCGGATCAGCTCCAGCAATCGGTAAGTTTTCGCGTAGATGTGGCCGCACAGCGCGGTGATCTCCGCGCCGAGCTTCTCGCCGGCGGCGTAGCGTGGGTGGGCGGCCGCATCGGCCGCGCCCGCAGCATCGAGCGTATCGACCCTATCGGCAACATCCGCCGCGGCATCCCAATTGGCATCCCAACCGGCATCGAATCGGGCCTCGGGCCCTGCCCTGTCGCTCATCACGGCTCCCTCCGCGCGCACCTCACTGATACTGTAATTCTATACAGTCCCATCCACCCAGCCCTTCCGTTTTCTGACTGAATCAGGCAGAAATGCCTCTTGCTGCGGCAGCCGAAGTCACGGAATCTCGTCATGCACCTCCAGCCCTACCTCGACCGCATCGGCTACAGCGGCGACGTCGCGCCCACCCTCGGCACGCTCGCCGCCCTGCTCCGCCACCACGCCCTCGCCATCCCCTTCGAGAACCTCGACGTGCAGCTCGGCCGCCGCCTCACCCTCGACCCGGACGCCGCCTTCGACAAGATCGTCCGAAACAAACGCGGCGGCTGGTGCTACGAGCAGAACGGCCTGTTCGGCGCAGTGCTCGCGGAGATCGGCTTCGACGTCACCCGCGTCGCCGGCGCCGTCATGCGCGAGGGCCGCGAAGACATCTCCGACGCCAACCACCTCACCCTGCTGGTGGAAACCGAAGACGCCCCCGGCCGCCGCTTCCTCGCCGACGTGGGTTTCGGCGGCAGCCTCGTGGACCCCATCGAGCTCGCCGAGGCCAACCACCGCCAGCCGCCCTTCCACCTCGGCCTCCGCCGCCTCGACGACGGCTACTGGCAATTCCACGAAGACGCCGGCGACGGCGAGTTCAGCTTCGACTTCGAGCCGGTGCCCGGCGACGAAGATGCCCTTGCCCGCCGCTGCGACTACCTGCAGACCGACCCGACCTCCGGCTTCGTCAAGAGCCTCGTCGCCCAGATCCGCCTGCCCGATGCTCACCGCACCCTGCGCGGCCGGGTGCTCAGCGAGATCGGTCCGGAGGGTGAGACGGAACGGCTGATCAGAAGCGCGGATGAACTCGTCGAGACACTGGCGCGGCAGTTCCAACTGAACGTGCCGGAGGTGCGCGATCTGTGGCCGCGGATCGTGGAGCGGCACGAGGAATTCATAAAGGAACAGCAGGAGAATTAGCGTAGGAGCGGCTTCAGCCGCGATTTGCGGTCGGGCCTGAAGGCCCTCCTACGGCACCGGC
>Ga0102928_1002203_pt1 | contig 11691 bp, 8 predicted proteins | sample SalPonR1_B_D1_MG_FD_78504 | JGI IMG/M metagenome (GOLD analysis project Ga0102928, IMG submission 78504) | Salt pond soil microbial communities from South San Francisco under conditions of wetland restoration - Salt Pond MetaG R1_B_D1_MG | ecosystem: Environmental > Aquatic > Marine > Intertidal...
CTTTCATTTACTATTTCTCCTCTTTCATTTACTATTTCTCCTCTTTCATTTACTATTTCTCCTCTTTCATTTACTATTTCTCCTCTTTCATTTACTATTTCTCCTCTTCCATTTATTTTTTCTTCTTCATTTACTATTTCTCCTCTTCCATTTATTTTTTCTTCTTCATTTATTTTTTCTTCTTCATTTATTTTTTCTTCTTCATTTACTATTTCTCCTCTATTTATTTCTTTTTTATCCATTCTTCTTATATAAAATGAAATAAAAAGAAAAATCAGTCCAATAACAATACCAATCACTCCAACAGAATAAAAAGCATTTTTAATTCCTTGACTAATTGGATCTTGACCAATAGCATCCCATATAATTGGGAAAAAAAGTGATATAATTCCTATAACGATAATAAATATTGATATAATAAAAATCCAATTCATTATTTTTAATTACAATTTAATTTTTTATTCCTAAAATTCTAAAGTTTATTTATTTAATTTAATTTTGGATCATTTAATACTTTATTTACATCTTCTTCATTATATTTTTCTTCAACAGATTTACTATATAAGTTAATTGAAGAATAATTTCATCAATCATTTTTCTTTTTATGAAGATCGATTTAAAAATACAATTAAAAATATTATTTCAAAAATAGATATAATAATTCCAGTAATTACAAAAATATAATAATAAATAAAGAAATATTCGTTTAATTATAATTTAAAATAAATTATAATTTATATCAACTTATTAATTTTTAAATGATCTATAATATCTAAAATATATTCTTTTTCTAAATGACTAAAATGAGTAGTAACTTTTTCAACTAATATAGTATTTGTTGTATATTTAATACTATTAATAAAACTTAAAATTGATAAAATAGTATAACGTTCAATATCAAAATTTTCAATTGGATGAATTAAAATATCCAATATTAATTTAGCAATATCAAATGAAATTACTTTATTATCATCATTAATATAAAATAAATTTAATATTTGATTTTGGAAATGAATTTTATTAAATGTTAAATATGGAATATCATTCAAATGTATAACGTTAAAATCTTTATAAATTTTATCAATATTTTTATAAATAATTTTTCTGATATTTTTATCTTTCATAATTGAAAAATATTCATCAGAATATAATTTTGTTTCAATTTTTTCACTGCAATTTAAAAAACATACTTCATTTTCACAAATTCCAACACAGAAATATTTTTTCATTTTATTTTTCATTAACATAAAATAATATTAATAAAAAATTATATTAATATTCAGGAGATAAAAATATTATAAATCCTAAAATTAAAAGAATAATAATTCCTAAAATATAATACCAATTTATCATTTTATAATATTAATTTATTTTTCATTAACGTATAATAATCTAAAATTTAAATAATTACAAATTTTATTTTGAATTTCATGCATCGCATCAGTAATATAAAATATATTATTTGAATTTGGTGATATTAATTGAAATACTAAATCAATTACAGAATAAATAATAATATCATTCAATTTTTCAAAAATATTTTTATTAATCTTCTTACATATATCAAATATATAAGATTTGATATATTCATCATTTATATTTTTATCTTTAATTATTTTATGAATTTTATAACTATCTGATAAAGTTAATATATTTTTATATTTATTTAATATGAATACTTTATTTTTCTTTTCTTTATAATGAAATGAATGAAAAAATTTATCTTTTATCAATTGACTACTTGAAATTCTTTTATGAACATCGATATACAATAATTTTTTAATAATTAAATTGTATGGAATATTATTACTATTATTAAAGTCTTTTGATAATTTAATTTTTTGAAAAGGTAAATTAAATTCTCTCCTAAATAAATTTTCATTATTCAAATTTAAATGAATAATTGCATTATAATATGCTAATTTATTATTATTTTGTTGTGTTTCAAATAAAGTTTTCAAATAAATAAGTTCATAATATACACAACCCAATGACCACATATCAATTAATTCATTCCATTCTAATCCTAATAAACATTCAATAGGACAATAATTAATTGTACAAATTATAAAATTAAATTTTTGATTTTTATTTATTTTTATTGTAGATAAACTAAAATCAGTTAACTTAACAGTATTATCATCATAAATTAAAATATTATTTGTTTTAATATCACCATGAATAATTTGTAATTTATGAAGAGTATAAATAGCAAATAAAATTTGAAACATCCATTCTTTTATTAAATTAAGATCATATACATATTCATCTTTATGTATATAAGAATGTAAATCGGATATTGCTAATTCTTGAATAATATAAGATTTTTTATTATTTATAAATGCATAATAACTTCGATTAATATTTGGATGTAATATAGATGACATAATACATATTTCTATTATATTTTTTGGATTATTTTTATCAAATATTGAACATTTAATAGCAAATGGATTCATTTTATCATTTAAACATTTATAAACTACACCAAATGATCCTTTTCCTATATTTTTATTTTGAATTTCAAAATGATTACTAAATTCATTCATAAAAATAGTATCTTTAATTGTATTATTATTTAATGATTGTAATATTTTAAGTAAGTGGTTATACTGTTCCATTTCTTTATTTTAAATATTATTTTAATGGTGATTATATAAAATAATGAAGAACAATATTGATAAATATTGCTATAATTTTCCTAAAATTAAATATGATGAATTTTATGATGAAGAAATTGAAAAAAAATTCAAGTATGATACATTTGATATAAAAGGTGGATATGGAAAAATTATATTTTTAAAAAAAAAGATAATTAAACAGATTAAGTTCAATAAAAAATATAGATTCAATTTAGATCATAATAAAATTATTTGTAATGATGAAGCATTAAAACAATATATATTATCAAATACTATTTCAACAATACCTAAAATTAAGAATGTTTATTTTTCAGATCATCAAAAATTTATGTATATTGTTATGGAAAGATTAACAAATTGGAATGAAAGATTTAATGATTTATTTTCATTAAAAGATTTAAATTTACAAAAGTATCAATTTTTATATACTTTATTTGATATAATTTATACATTATTATATTTACAAGATCAATATAATTTTTACCATAATGATTTATATACTCGTAATATATTATTTCGAAAATTGGATAATAAAAAAACAAAAACATATTCTCTATTAATTGGAGATAAAATTAATTATTATTCAATGGATATTTTTGATTATGAAGTAGTTTTATCCGATTTTGGAATTTCATCTTTCGAAAATGAAAAATATAATCTATTTTATAAAAAAATAGAAAATGAAGATTTACTTAAATTTTTATTTGAAATACTTAACATATTTAATGAAAAATTAGAAAAAATAATTTCTTTAACTTGGTTTGTTGATTTTTTCAATTATTGTTTTAATGTAAATTTCAATTCAAATGAATATTTTGAAATTAATAATTATAAGAATAAATGTTCATCTTCATTTCAAAATATTAATTCTTATAACAATATATGTTTATATTTATTAAAATATATCAATGAAATTAATGAAATTAATGAAATTAATAATGAAATTGAAACAAATTTAACATTTCATCTTACTAATGAAGTTACATTGTATATGTTAAATGATTATCCAGATTTTATTTATTCTTATTTTTCAATTTTTAACTTTTTGAAAATTGAAAATTCTTATATTTTCTTTTATGATATTCAATCTATGAAAAAAAATAAAAATAAATTTAAAACGACAAAAGATAAATATCATCCAAAAATTTTTATGAATAATAAACAAGGATTTTCATTATTATTATTTCAAGAATTTCATAATAAATATAAGAATTATTTTTTACAAGTTGAACCAAATAAATTTTCAATTATAAAATATAAAGCATATAATAATGATAATTCATTTCCATGTTATCAAGTTTATAAAAATAAAAAAGTAAAAAATATCAATAGATTATATTCACATTTTTTATTTTTTCAATCGAATAAAATTAATGGATTTTTAATTAAAAATTCATTATATAAAACTACAACACCTATTGATATATTAATTCAATTATTTCCAGAATTAAATAATATTTATTCATTTAATTATCATCATGATCAAAATCCAATTTTATGTTTGAAGAATCATGATAAAAAAATTTGTTCTGATTATCAACATCAAAATTATTATGAAAGATTAATTTATTATGAATCTTAAAAAATAAAATGTCTATGGTATATTATGGTGAAAAAACTTGTGAATCATCAACAAAAAATGGAGAATGTAAAAATAAAGCATATTATATTTATAATAATCAATATGTTTGTGGTGTACATTCAAAAAAAGAACATCGTGAAAAATTACCAAAAAGATCAAAAAATGAAGAAGAATTAATAAAGAAAAATGAATATGATAAACATAAAATAACAATCGAAGAAGCTCGTAAAAAAAATGGTAGAGGAGATGTTAAATTACAACGTATGTATATGATGAAATCAGTTCCTTTAGTAAAAGGATATCTTAATGTTTTTCCAAATTATAAAGATCAAAATAGAAAATATGGATTTGGTTGTAGTTCTTTATCACCTAAATCTATGGGACCTGTATTTCATGGTCAACCAAATTTACCTATTGCATTAAATTTAGAAAACTTCTTTCAAGGAAGTAAAGTTTATAGAAATGAAATAAATATAAATAATAATCCAAATTCAATTTTTTATGAAAAACAAATTGAATTTTTTGAAGATATTATTCCGCATCGTCATAAATATAAAAAAGATGAAAATAATCCAACTTTATACTTTTTATGGAAAGATAAAAAAGGAAAAGAACATCATTTAACTTATATTGAATCAAGACAATTTTATTGTACTTTTTATGAAAGATTTGCCAATGATGATAAAAATTTTCATATTTTAAAAGATTATGTAGATCATGGTTATAATTTACAAATTTGTGGTTATGATGCATTTGAAATGAAAAAATATAAGGATGAAACTCTTTCAGCAACTATAGAACGATATTATTTGAATGAACAACATCCTTTTGGACATGAAAGAACTTTATATACTATGTTATTATTAAAACCGGATGAATATCCATGGAAAAAATATAAAACTTTTGAATTTTAAAAATTATAATTTATAGTAAATTATAATTTCAAATATTTTAATATTGGGAATTTTATTATCAATTATTGAAATAATTTTGTACATTATTGAAAATAATAAAACAACTTCATCTAATATATTATTAATTTTATATATAATTATGATTATTATTAGTATTTTAAATTTATCAAATTAAAAAAACAATATCAAGAACGAGAAAAACAAAAATAACAAGAACAAGAACGACATAAAATAAATAAAAAATGAAAAATTCTTTAATCTTTTACATGAAAGACTTAAGTTGAGAATTAATATTAAATATATAAATTAAAATAATTTTTTCATATTAAATTAGTAAATTGACTGGAAATAATAATTCTTCAAATTCAAAAAATAAATAAATTATAATTTATTGTAAATTATAATTAATAATATATCTTACTATTTTCAATTGCCAATTCTATTATATTTCTTGAAATATTCAATTGTCTTACAAATTTTAAATTTTCATTCAAATCTAAATCGAAATATTTATTTGTATCATCAGCATTAATAGTAAAATTTATAGGTAATGAAAATAATAAAATAATTTGTTCAATTGTTAATATATTAGTTAAATAATATCCAATTGGAGTAAATTCAAAACATTTATTTGTATCAATAGGTTGTCTTAAATATGCTATACCATGCCCAATCCTTTCTGAAATTGGAATAGCATATTTAAGATTCTCAATATTAATAATTTCTAATCCTTCACCAGCATGTAAATACCAATTTCTATTTTTATTTAAATTAGATAAAGGTTTACAATTATTTTCATGACCAACTAAATCATAACCTATTACGATTGGATGATTTAATTTTTCAATTTCTTTAAAATATTTTTCATAATTATAATCATTTTTTGATGTTTGAATAATAATTTGAATTTTACCTTTTCCATATTTTTGAATCATATTTAATTCTTCTGAATATGAAATAAATTTATTTATATTTTTAAATACAGATCCAATTTTTAATCGTAATTGAAGTTTTTCAATATTTTCATTTTTCATTTGTTCAAGAATTAATTGAATATAAATAGGAAAAAATTTTACATCTTTAATTACAAAATAAAATAATTCACCTAATAACATAATATCTGGAACTGAATTTATATTTTTCCATTTTTGATGAATATAATTTTCAATTTTTTCAATAGTTTTAGGTGTTATATTTGTTGTAAATCTTTTGTAATAAATTAATAACTTGTTATTTTTATTTTTAATATGAAATTGATTCATATTGGATTTAATATATTGAATTAAACTTGAATATTTCACATATCCACTAAAATGACTATGTAAATGATTTCCATTATCTATATCAATATCAAAATTATAATGAATATTATTATTTGGAATAAATAATTCAAAATTCTTTTTAATTATTACTTGTCTATCATCATTCCATGATAAAACACGATAACAATACTTAATTTCATTATATAATTCATTAAATTTATATTTATCATTAATAACTAAATATTCATATTCTAAATTTTGAACAAATGTTTTAAAATTTTTACAAATAATTTCATATTTAGAAATAATATAGTTCATAAATATAATAACATTTTTAATTTTTATATTATCTATTTCTAATGGATGAATAACTGAAATTGTTTTAAAATTTAATTGTTTCAAAAATCCAATTTCTTCACATTTATTATTATCATTGATTATGATAATTGGTAATGTAGAATTAATTAAATTAGTTTTTTGAAATAAATATTTAATTTCAAGGAATCTATTACTATTCTCCATCAAATTCATTGTTTCATAATATTAAATAATAATATTAAATAATCAAATTTAATATTATTATTAAATTTGATTATAAATAAATAATGAAAGTAAATCTTTAATTATAAAATAATAATTCAGTTTGGATAATAAAATTTATTATTATTGTAATATTTAAAATGAAATTAAATATTGGTACTTTAATATTGTTGATATTAGGAATTTTGTTAATAATTAGTGGAATAATTTTGTATATTATTGAAAATAATAAAACAAGTCCATCTGATACATTATTAATTTTATATATAATTATAATTATTAGTGGTATTATTTTAATTATAATTAGTATTTTTCAATTTTATAAAAAGAAAAAACAAGAACAATTAGAACAAAAGCAAATTAAACAAGAACAACAAGAAGAACAAAAACAAGAACAAAAGCAAATTGATCAAGATGAAGCAACAAAAAGAATAAATGAAATAAATGATATAATATCAGGAAACGAAGAGTATCAAAATTTTGATAAAACAATAAATAAGGAATTTGATAAATTACAAAATAATAATTTATCTAAAGAAGAAGAAACCGAAATAAATAATAAAATTATTGAAATTATAAATGATCCTAAAAGTGAACATATTGCTCATCTTTTAGATGAACGACGAAGATTAAAAAATAATTAAAATATTTATTAAATTAATAAATATTTATGGTAATAACGATAATAATGGAAGTAAATCTTGAACTAAAGTTATGATATTATTAAGTATTCCAGTTTGACTACCTAATGTACTTGCTAATCCATTCAATTGTGATGTTAAATTACCAATTAAATCACTAAAAAGATCAGCAAATTGACTATTAATATCACTACTTAATGTACTTAATTGTCCTGTAAGATTTGTTAATAAATCAGTTAATTGAGTATTAAGATCACTACTTAATGTATTTAATTGACCTGTGAGATTACTAGTTAATGTACTTAATTGACCTGTAAGATTTGTTAATAAATCAGTTAATTGAGTATTAAGATCACTACTTAATGAATCTATTTGACCTGTAAGATTACTAGTTAATGTGTTTAATTGACCTGTGAGATTACTAGTTAAAGTACTAAATTGTGTAGAAATAGCAGTTGTTAAATCATCAAATTGAGAAGTTAAGTTACTAGTCAAAGTATTAAATTGATCAGTAATTGATGTAGTTAAATTATCAATTTGTGAAGATAGATTACCAAATTGAGAAGTTAAGTTACTAGTTAAAGTATTAAATTGATCAGTAATTGATGTAGTTAAATCATCAATTTGTGAAGTTAAATTAGAAGTTAATGTATTAAATTGACTAGTAATATCACTACTTAAATTAGTAATTTGAGATTGTAAATCAGAAAGATTACTAAATACATTAGCAAAATTATCAGATGTTGTATCAATAAATGAATCTAAATTACTATCTATTTGAGTAAGAAGTGAATTTAATGCATTAAAATTACTAGTTTGATTATCTTGTATAGTTTCAATATCACTTTGAATTTCTTCCAATGTAGTTTGAATAGATTGTACATTAGATGCAGTTTCATTTACTGTTTCACTTACTTCTTCTAAATTTGTAGTTAAATTGTCAATTTTAGCATCTTGTGCAATTAATAAACTATTATTTTCTTCTACTTTAGCTCTTATTACTTCAGTATTTTCTTTAATACATAATACAGTTGCTGTTAAACTTGCTAAATCTGTTGTAAGATTATTAACTGTATCTTGAATTTGTTGTTGTCCAACACATAATTTATTTAATTTTTCTTGATTTACCGTAACAATAGTTTTAATATCACATATTTCATTTGTTAATGAATTTACATTAGTATCCAATGTATTTAATTTTTCTTGATTTGCCGTAACAATAGTTTTAATATTACATACTTCACCAGTTAATGAATTCACATTAGTATTTAATGTATTTAATAATTGAGTATTTTGTAAAGTATTATCTTCTATTTGATCAACTTTTGTAATTACATTATCCAATTTCCCTGAATTACATTGAACTAAAGTAATTAATGTATTGAGAGATGAATTATTTTGAGCTACATCTTCTAGTAATTGTTGAACATCTGCATCTTTGGCTAATAAATTTTGTCCTTGTAAAATAGATGAAGTTGTTGTTTTTAATGTTGTAGTATCGGAAATAATTAATGCAGTTTCAGTTCTTAATTCAGCAAGTTGTTCTTCTATTCTTTGTTGACCTTCCCCTAAAAGATTTATTCGTGTTAAAAGTACATTAATATTATCTTGTAAAAAATTTTCTATTTGTAAAACTCGTGTTAGAATATTTTGAATATTTTGATCTGTATTATCCAAACGTTGATTCAATGCATTAAATTTTAAATTAATTTGTTCTTGTAAAAGTAGAATAAGACTTCGAATTTCTGTTATACTTTCTTTTAAAATAGTTAAACAACGTTCCAAATTTTGAAAATCTTTAATCAAATTATCAATCTTACAACTAAATTGATGAAGAGTTTCTTTAATTAATAAACTTAAATCACGTATTTCCTTTTGTAAATCCTTAACACAATTAAAACGTTCTTTTAATCGAGTAAGATTGATAATAATACATTGTAAACTTTCATCAACATGTTGACGAAAATCTCTTTCTGTATTAACAAAATTACAAAAATTATTAGAAAAATCATTAATTTTATCAACAATAATTACATTTGTATCACGTGTTTGTTTTAATATATCTATTTGATCGGAAGAAGTGCAATTAGATTCTACTTCTAATAATTTTTTCAAAGAATTTTTAATTTCTTTAATTTCATCAAAAATATTATCTCCAATATTTGAAGATAAACTATTATTTATTAAACATAATGATTTTTTAGTTTCATAAGAAATTTTCAAAATACAATGCAATTTTTCAGATAAATATTCTTCGGATTTACAAACTTTATTAAAAATTTTACTACTTTGAGATATTTGAGATTTACTCAAATAATTACCCATACTATTCATAAAAATTTTTAAATTTTTTAAATCATCTTTATGAATAACTATATTTTTATCATTGGAAGACATTTTTATCTTATTGAATATTTTAAAAAAAATTAATCGAAATATTTAGAAAATAATATTTAAATGAAGAATAATTTTGTATAATTATTTTCTTTATGAAGAAAATAATTTAATTATTTGTACGTAATATTTCTAATTTAAGTAATGTTATAAATAATTATTTTTTATTAATTTATTTCTATATCAAATTTAAAAATTATTATAGTAAATCCTAAAATATTATCATTTTTTAAATTATTTTCTTCGTAAAGAAAATAATTAATAAGGGACAAATATAATTTATCCAGTTTTATAGTTATATCCATCTCGGTCATAACCTTCCCAATCAAATCCATAACAATCATAACCTTCATAATCATAACCATATTCGTCATAACCTGCTGGATCATATCCATATTTATCAAAACCTTTTTTATCATAACCATGTTTATTAAATTCTCTTTTATAATAATGACGGTTATATCCATCTTTATTAAAACCTAATTTATCAAATCCATAACGATCAAATCCATTTTTATCAAATCCATAACAATCATAATTTTTATAAATTTCATCTTTTGTAAATTTACTATAATGTATATTATTTTCATTAAATCCATCTTTATTAAATCCTTCACAATCATAACCATAATAGTCATAACCTTCATAATCATAACCATTTTTATCATAACCTTCATAATCATAACCTTTTATATTAAATCCTTCAAAATCATATCCCATATAATTAAAACCATTTCTATCAAGACCATTTATATTATAACCTTCTTCATCATATCCTTCTTCATCAAATTTAATTTCACATTTTTCAATATCACAAAAATTTGAATCACCTAACATTTTTACTAATTTATTATATAAATGTTTATGTATTTAATAAGGTTAATGGTGAATTAAAAAATCAAATTTATTTATACTTAAAAAATTTGATTTATATTTTCCATATTATATGAAGTAAAATATGGAAAAAATTAAAGTAACAATTGAGAATAATAATATTAATGAATTTATTCAATTATTTTCATCTATTGATTTTAAAATTATAAAAGATAAAATAATTCCAATATTTATTACAATTTGTAATCTTTGTTATAAACATCAAAATAATGAAATATTAATTTTAATGTTTGATATTTTATGTAAACGTTTCAATATGAGTAAAATAGAATTTCAACAATTTATTTCTAAAAATATTTTATTATTTAAGGAATATGATGTTATAAAATTTATTTATTTTCAATATTCAAAATTTTCAAATATTTCAATAAATCAAATATATCATTCATCTTATTCTAATGATGAATGTAAGAATATTTTATATAATATATTTGAAAATATCATTCATAAAAATTATTGGATTGATAATCGAGATTTTGAATATGAAAATAATATTGATCCAATTGAATTTATTATGGTTGAAAATTTTTCAAATCTCAATGAATTTAATAAAAAATTATTAATTGAATTATATCGAATTGAAGAATATAAAAATAAAATGGGTTTAATTTTCAAAGATCCAATTAAAAAATATATTACGAATGATATATTATTAACTAAATTATATGGTCCAACTAATTTAACATCAACATCTATTAATGAGTTCAATAAAGATTTTGATTGTGTTAAGTATGGATGTAGAATGTTATTATGTAATGAATTTAATTGTAATGATAATGAAATTAATGATAATGAAATTAATGATAATGATAATGATAATGA
>Ga0102928_1002206_pt1 | contig 11687 bp, 9 predicted proteins | sample SalPonR1_B_D1_MG_FD_78504 | JGI IMG/M metagenome (GOLD analysis project Ga0102928, IMG submission 78504) | Salt pond soil microbial communities from South San Francisco under conditions of wetland restoration - Salt Pond MetaG R1_B_D1_MG | ecosystem: Environmental > Aquatic > Marine > Intertidal...
CAATGTGGAGTTCCACTCAGAATTTTCCGGACGTTCAGAAATCAGCACACCGGTCCCCTCAAACCGAAATGATTGAAACGATGGCAAACTGCGATCTCTCAAAAACAGCGCTGAATTAAATGAGTCTACCTCAGCATAGATGCTGGTAATTGTCAAGCCCTCAGATAAATCTATTCCTGATGAGAGTTCAAGGTTTTGAAGCCCGTTTGCCGATGCGTTCATCCTTACAGTAAACTGCTCCAGTGTCCCTTCCGCACCCAATCTGATTCGCACATTCTGCTCTGCAAGGTTAAGTGAATCCAGGTAAGCTTCCAGATCTTGTGTTGAGAGTGGACTAAGCTCCAGCTCTGCTTTTAATCTGTTCTCATCTGAAATTTCTGCCTGCCCTCTTAGCATCGTTCGACCCGTATTCATCACCAGCGACTCGAGCGTGTAGGATTGAGCACTACCGCTGCCGGCCAGGTAAACTGAAATAGATTCAGGAAGACGATTTTCTCTGAGTGAAAAATCGAGACCATCAATTTCCCCAAAAAACCCGTTACTATTTATACCGGCCGATAGACGTGTGTTGAGGGAATCGACATATAAATAGCGATCTGGCAAGAGCTGCTCCGATTCCACTGTTATATCTAAATTTTCTACCCTTATTGAGTCAATGGCCCACTCTAAAAGAGACGTGTCTGTTGGCTCATTGCTATCTGGTAATAACATCTGCACATTCCATAATGAATCTTTGCCCTGTCTGATGAAGAACTGGCTGTTTGTAACCGATAATCGGTTCAGCAAATATGGCTCCCTGATAAGCGACATTACAGAGTACGATAGTGAAATAGAATCCGCACTGGCAACAAGATTTCCTTCTTTATCCGAAAGCTCCAAACCGCCAATTGCGAAGCCATTTAGCAGATCGCCCTGCATACTCTCGATCTGTATGGAGCCATTTAACCGTTGAGATACCTCATCTTCAGCAATCGTTCGCAGATTTGAAAAAAGCCAGTCACTTTTTAGTAACAGACGTACAGCCACCATAAACAAAAGCGGGATTAATATAATGGCCGCCCACTTTTTCAGGTTTATTTTTTTTGTATCTGCTGATTTCTTCATATCTAAAATGCCTGACCAATACTAAAATGAATTCCTATCCGATCCATTGGGGAGCCATAATCCTGGCCTTCAAAAATATTCAGATCAACATTGGATGGATTTAATTTATAGGCTATATCGATTCGAACCGGGCCAATCGGCGACTGATAACGCAATCCGCCGCCGGCTCCATACTGAATCACTCTTTCATCAATACTCTGAAGATTCCTCCACACCTGGCCGCCATCCAGAAATGCTGCTACTCCAAGATTGGGAATCAGTGCGTCGAGGTCCTGCCGTATTTCAGCGTTAAAAGAAAATGCTGTACGCCCGCCGACCGACACATACTCCTTAAAATTCCCATCATCATCAAACGTTGGTAAACTTGGTCCTAGGGACTGTCGGCTCCATCCCCTTACAGAGTTCGTGCCACCCGTAAAAAACCGGATGTTTGACGGCAGCGATTCATTCTCTTCATAAAAAATAGTTCCCGTATTTATACGTGTTGCAAAGGTGGTTGTTGAAGAGAGTGGTGTATAGCGGCGAACATCGATATTAAACTTTTGAAACGTAAATGTACCCTCCCTGAATGTACCCGAGAGCTCAATCGATGGCTGAATTACCCACCCTTGCGATCGGCGCGAGAACCCTTCACTGTAGTACCCGCTAAAGGTTATTGACGAAACGTTGTAGTTCGAAAAAAATGACGGGAGCTCAATCCCCTGATCTCTTGAAAGCTCCTCATTAAATGAATATTCGTATGAGACGGTGGCTGTTTTATTGCGCTCAAACCGATAAATAAGACTTGTATTGAAACCAGCCTGAAATAGTTCATATGATGGTTCCAGCCTGTGGACGCCAAAAATTGTGGATACATTTGAGCTTTTTGCGTTGATGGTATAGGGAATTAAATAGTTGGCACTCAGACGCTGTTCTATAAAAGATGCCCGGCTGTCTGCTCCAAATCGGTGTCCGTTTCCACTGATGTTACGGTGCTGCCAGGACAACTGACCCCTTACAATTTCTTCCCTTCCAACACCCACAGACGCTTCCACGGTTCTTGGCTCATATTCCCTTACCCGTATAAGGGCAGAAAGCGTGCTGTCTTTTGGCTGCTCGGGAAGAGTGATGGTGGCAAAACGAAACAGGTGATGGTTAAACAGGGATCGCTGTGCAGACTGCATGATATCGCGGCTGTAAATTTCACCTCTTTTTATGTCTGTCTGACGTGTTACAATTCTCTCGGGAACCGAGATCTCTCCTTCAATTTCGAATTCCGAAAAATAGGTAAGGCTATTAGGCGTAATCACAATGCTGATATCGGCCTGATTTGCCACCGAGTCTACATCGACCGAAAGATCTACTTCGGGCCAGGCGTATCCACAATTTTCCATTGCGACCAAAAATGCACCTTCAACATCCGGCTGTCTTATCATTTCCAGTCGCCGGCCTTCCCGAAATTGATGTCGGTTTACCGTTTTGATATATTCATCCTTCTGCCGAATCCTCTCAATTTCGGATTCGGATGCCTGCAGGATTATACTTGACGACCTGATTTGGATCGGAGCTCCTTCATCAACGGTAAATACAACGTCCTTCTTCCAGCTTTTACTTCGCTCTTCTACACGATAGTCTACTCTTACATTATGAAATCCCCTACGTTCATAGAAGCGGATAATACGAATACTGTCTCTCTTGATCTCGAGTTCATTAAATTCGAATTCGTCCAGGTTTTTGAACAATTTTTGAAAAAAACTTGGCTTATCAGTTGAAATAATCTCAGAAAGAACAATACCGCTAAATTCATCATTTTCTTCAAATGACACGCTCCAGACATAGCCGGTATTTTCCTGTGAAAATACCGGATGGGTGTTCCCAAAAAGCACACAGAGCAAGATGCCTGTAAAGATGAGTATTTGATTCACGTCATTTGTTTTACACAGATAGATATTCTTTCTTCGCTCAAGCACAATTGTTAAAATAGCCCATTTAACAGCGATATTAAATGATTTTCTACTATTTTTATCTGCCAATTTAATTGAATTAGTGCATATTCTGTATAGATTTTTACCACGTCTGATTCTAATTCACAGGATGTTCATAAAATTAAGATAGCTTTCAGTTTCTTATCAATTAAACTTATCTATGTTATTTAACAACAATCGCTTCTGTTTTATAGTTGTCGTGTTGCTCTTCCACGCTCTCCTTTTTAGCGGCTGTTCTGAACCTGCTTTAGACGACTACAGCGATGTTAGCTATGAATTGGTTAATCAAGATGGGAAAACGGTTACCTTCCCTGAAGATTTCAAGGGAGATCCTCTAATACTTGGCTTTATCTACACCAACTGCCCCGATATTTGTTCCTTCATAACTGCGAACGTAAAAAAAATTCACGACGAAATTGATAATCCCGGCGACACACAATTTGTACTTATCTCATTTGATCCCGCCCGTGATACCCCGGAAGTTCTAAGCGAGTACGCCGGTGCATTTGATATGAACAAAAATCCGTATCATTTTTTAACAGGAGATGAACAGGTAATTAACGATCTCATGACACGCTTCGGAGTTCGTACACAAGAATCCTATTCAAAGGATCTCGAAAATGGCGAGCGGCTCTACTTCATCAACCACAGCGACAAAATTTTACTCATTAACGAACAACTAGAACTTATTTTTGATTACGGCGGCAGCATGACTCCGCCCTCCATCATTATCGAAGACCTGGAAAAATTATGAAAACACTCTTACTTCCTTTCACTCTGCTAACTCTTCTGTTTACATTTTCGGCCTGCTCGCAGGAACAATCTGATATGGAAACCTCCAATACCGAAGCAGAAATTGTGCTCCCTGAGAATAGCTTTGAACTTTCTGATGCCTGGGCACGACCCGCCCGTGAGAATGGGGTTACGGCTGTTTATCTGAATGTTCTGAACGGAACAGATCAACCCGATACTTTAATAGCGCTCTCCTCGGCGGCATCAGGCCTGGTGGAACTCCACGAAACATACGACCGGGGAGACGGAATGATGGGAATGCGCGAGGCTGAAGATCCTACCTTTCCCGCTAATGATGTAGTACAAATGGTTCCGGGCGGCAAACATATTATGCTTATGCAGCTGAACCGTGAATTAAAAGAGGGCGACACCGTAGATCTTACACTCGAATTTGCGGGTGCCGGTGAAATTACGATTACGGCTCCGGTTCGGGCACCGCAGCAAAGGTAGGGGCAGATACATCAGTTCTCTTAGTATGGACCAATTATGTTTTGTTGGCGTGAACGGATTTGAGCGTATTCTGTGAATTTTAAGATCCATTACAACCATTTTAGCCTACTATGACAGAGTTGGAATACATCATTGATCTCCATAAAAGCTCCAACCGGCAGGGTCCGGGAAGTGAGGAAGAAACACTTAGAGCACTCAGCTTAATAAACCTCTCACAAAACCGGCCATTGAAAGTTGCGGATATTGGATGCGGTTCCGGAGCTCAAACAATTACGCTTGCCCGGAACGCAAATGCGCACATCACAGCCGTCGATCTTTTTCCTGAATTTTTAGATAAACTGAATAAAATATCAGAAGAACTTGGCCTATCCAACAGGATTACTACACTGGAAAAATCGATGGATCAGCTTTCATTCGATAGCGAGGAATTTGATATCATCTGGTCTGAAGGGGCGATATATATCATCGGGTTTGAAAATGGTATAAAAAAATGGAAACCATTCCTAAAGCCAGGCGGCTACATGGCCATAAGCGAAATAACCTGGATTCATCCGCAGCGTCCTGAAGAAGTTGAGACGTTTTGGAACCGGGAATATCCGGAAATCAGTACCGCTCAACGAAAAATTGAGATTCTTGAAGAGCATGGGTTTGTGCTTGAGGGATATTTTAACCTTTCTAAAGAGAGCTGGATCACAAATTATTACACCCCCCTGGCGTTGAAGCTGGAACCTTTTCTGCAAAAACATAATTATACCAGCCTGGCGAAAAAGGTAGCCGGGGAAACCGGGGCTGAAATTGAACTGTATCAAAAATATAATGAGTTCTATACCTACGGATTCTATATCGCAAGAAAGGCCGTCTAATCCCAACCTCTCCGTATTACTTTACCACAGACATGTCTGAATCATTCAAAGCCTGCCACGAGGTTCAGATTACTGGCCTCGTTCGGTAGTATTGAACAGTCTCTTTTTAAAAACGAAGAAGTGCATCTACAAAGTTTTTCTCATACACTTTATCGACAAACTACAGGTTTTGTCACGTATTTGACATTGTGCCTACAGCATCCCCTTACGAGTTTTATGGGTACATTCTAACCAGATAAAGAACCATGCTTGTATTTGAATTATTACTCCTTATAACTGCCACTCTTTACATCACACTCAGCCGGGCCATTCACACAAAGCTTGAGAAAAAGTATGTTCTTGGCTTACTTGTTTTTTTTCTTTTTGCTCACTTTGTATTCGACGGTTACCGGTGGCAAATGATACCCTCATATATCATATGGCTTTTCGCAATCATCACTGCCATCCGGCAGCCGCGGAAAACTAGTTCAATGGTCATAACTGTCGCTAAAGGTGCGGGCACTGCACTTCTATTCGCCACGGCATATGTACTACCCTCACTATTCCCTGTTTTCGAATTGCCAAAGACTACAGGCCCGTTCGCTGTTGGCACATCCGATATTCTTCTTAAAACCAACAGGAATGAAGAGATTACTTCCAATGACACTGACAACAGGCGATTTATGATAAAAGCCTGGTACCCTTCAAACGAAACAGAAGGAGAACATGATCTTTATATTGACAGAGCAGGACGCAATGGCTTTGCTAAAAAGTACGGGCTTCCCCCAGCCATGCTTCAATATCTTGATAATGTTGATACGCGTGTTTATAAAAATGCCATAGTTGCAGACGAAACGTTCCCTGTACTAATCTTTTCTCATGGCTATCATTCCAAGGCCAACGGGTATTATGCACTTCTATCGGAAGTGGCGAGCCAGGGATATGTAATTTTTGCGATCAATCATACATACGAAAGTACGGGAACAACGTTCCCAGATGGTACAGAAGTCTATTTTGATAATGAATATGCGAGAAAGATTGAGGCAAACACCTGGGAAACGATCAATCCGGTTGTTGAAGCCTTTCAGGAAGGACTCAATTATGAAGAGCGTCATCCCATCGTTCAAAAGGCACTGATTACTTATTTTGCGAAAGATATCATTGAGCGGTGGGCACAAGACATCATTGATGTAGTTGACAAACTTGAAGAGTGGAGCCAGGCTGGTATTTTTAAAGGCAGGCTAGATATAACAAATGTGGGAGTATTCGGACATTCGAGAGGCGGGGGAGCTGCGGGTGAATCCCTGTTAATTGACAGCAGAATAAAAGCGGGGGCCAATCTAGATGGTATTCAGTGGGGACAAATTGTGAATACCCGCTTTCAACAACCATTTCTGTTTCTATCATCCGACTGGCCAGATGATCATGAGAATTTGAATCAGCACGCATACAGGAACAAAAGTGCCTCTGTATTTTATGAAGGCACTTTGCTTCAGTCGGGACACAGTAACTTTATGGATATCCCTTTTATGATTCCACTGCAAGCTCTGAATCTGGCGGGCGACATTGAACCGGATCTGGCATTTGAAATATCAAATAAACTGCTTGTATCATTCTTTGATAAATACTTGAAAAATAAGCGTATTAATATTAGTCGGTTAGCCTCTGATTATGAGCAGTTGGAGATGTCCATCTCGGTGGGGGACTCTCTGAATCTAAGCAGCCTCAAGCTCAAATAACTCATTTAGCTGAACTGAAATGCAGCAGGGTTGATTGGAGATGATGATGGATAGGAGTGAAAACCACCGGATCTAATTCATCTCCAAGTCCGCTTTTTCTGCGCTAAACCCAATTTCATCGCTTTTAGCTTCACCGAGTGCTTTTTCCATTTCGGTTCTTAGCTTTTGAATAGACATGCCGCTGGAAAGTGCACTGTTTTGGGCAACAGAAATTCGCCCGGTCTCCTCTGATACAATCACAACAAAAACGTTATTGGTTTCGCTGATACCAACGGCGGCACGGTGACGTGTACCAAATACCGTTGAAATATTCGGATTCTGTGAAATGGGAAGATAGCAGCTCGCAGCAACAATTTTGTTATTACGGATAATGACTGCGCCATCATGTAGCGGGGTATCTTTTTGAAAAATCGTCTGTATAAGTTCAGCATTAACGCGCGCATCCAGTCTCACACCAACATCTACAAGATCCTGCAGGGAGGAAGAACGCGCAAAAACAATAAGCGCTCCCGTTTTTGTCTGGGCCATATTCCTAACGGCATCGATCACCTCATTAATCATCTGATCGGAACCGGCTCGCCCCACAAACCGGTCGAAGGAGGTATTTTGCCCGAGATTATACAGTAATTTTCGTATTTCGGGCTGAAAGATGATAAATACAGCCAAAACACCCACATCAAGAACGCTGCGGAGCATAAAGTTCAGCGTTGTAAAACCGAGAACACTCACCCCAATATTCAGCAAGACGATAAACAGCAGGCCAAGTGCTGCCTGTATTGCAAAGGTACCCCGTATCCACCTGTACAAGTAGTATAGTACCAGAGCAATAACCAGCGTTTCGAGCAGGTCTTTTATTCCGAATTCTATAAATCCTATGGGTATCATCTAACCTTTTTTATTCGGGCAGTTTTAAATACGTTAGCTATCAGATATTCTGCAAAACAGTTCTACAGAGTCGGCAGCTGCTTCCACATCATGGACCCGTAGTATATTGGCACCATTCATCAAACCATGATAGTGTGCTGCTATGGTTCCGGCGAATCGCCCATCCACAGGACGTTTGTTCAGCACGTTACCAATCATAGACTTTCTTGAAGCTCCAAGCATTACGGGATATCCCAATGTACTGAATTTTTTTAGCTCTTTTATAATCCTGAGATTGTGTTCTGTGGATTTGCCAAAACCAATTCCAGGATCCACAATAATAGATGACACACCTTGCTCCCTGAGTGATTTTGTTTGATTCAGTAAAAATTCCAGAATATCGCAAACTACGCTATCATACTCGGGCTCATTCTGCATGGTTTTGGGATCTTTCAGAGAATGCATCAATATATAGCCGGCTTTGTATTCGGCACATAAGCCTGCAAGCTTTGGTTCTTTTCTCAACCCGCTTACATCGTTAATGATATGCGCGCCTGCCTCCAGTGCCTGCCTGGCAACGGCATATTTCGTTGTATCCACAGAAAAAAGCGTATTTGGGAAGCGTTTTACAGCCTTTTGCAAAACAGGGATTACCCGTTCTGTTTCAGTCTCTTCTAACACCGGGTCGGCTCCGGGCCGGGTGGACTCCCCGCCCACATCAATAATATCGGCCCCCAGAGAAATCATCTCTTCAGTTCGTTGAAGTGCTTTACTCAATGTATCAAACCGGCCTCCATCAGAAAAAGAGTCGGGTGTTGTATTTAGTATTCCCATTACAGCGGGACGCTCCAGATTCAGCTGCTTATCTCGTACTATCAGTGTCCTGTTTTTCAATTTATCTTATAACTAGCATTATCGTCGCTTCCATATATAATAAAAGCGCTATAAAAGCGCTTTCATATAGTAATTCCATTTGCTTGAGGGAATCAAAGCTTCTAAACTCACTAATCCCAGTCTTCCTTCAGGGCGTCGAGTTTGTCTTCTTTTTCTGCCCAATCATCCGCATCCGGGAGTGCGTCCTGGGTTTCATTAATTACATAATCTTCCCACTGCTCTGCAAGACGTTCATTCAGCTCAATGTAATGTTCCCACTTTTCGGGCACTTCATCATCCGGATAAATTGCTTCAACAGGACATTCAGAAACACATGCATCGCAATCAATACACTCGAGTGGATCGATCGTTAAAAAGTTCGGACCTTCGCGAAATGCATCAACAGGACAAACAGCTGCACAGTTTGTGTATTTACAATTTATACAAGGTTCAGTTACTACGTATGCCATTTATTTATTTTTACCGTTAGTAGTTCTAAGAATGTGTAAGCTTATCCGAAAAAATATTAAGATGCAATCTTAATAATGGATCAAATTGTTAATAATCCATCTGTTTTTCTGAGCAGCATCTTCTTCCATCGGTTCTTTTAGAGTAATTTTTTCGGCTTGATGCACGTTCGGAGTCTTATTAATAATCAATCTAGTTCCGGATCTGCGAGTACGTGCCTGATAGAGTCTAATGATCCATCGTTTGGTGCAGGATTCAGCTTGAGTATATGGTTCATTAGTTCGTATACATGCACCGATTCAAATGGCGCTACCACTTCACCCTCATCTTTAAAAGCCGGGCCATTGGCTGCAAAAAATGTTCTCATATCTGTGGCCCTGTTATCGAACCCATGCTGCGCGGCCAGTAGTCCACGGGTTTCGAAAAATGATCGGTTGGTGATTGTATACCCGGGATCGGTAATCATAATAATTTCAGGGATGCGATAGTGGTTTTTAAAATGGAATCGTTCCGGCATATTCTCTTTAAGGTAGACCGTGTAATTGTCTTCATTTTCTTTCAGAGCCTGGTACACTTTTTCTTTCTTTCCCTCTTTCGGTCTAATCAAGCCAACCGGCGTCCAGTCCATCACCTCCACATCATTAAGATTAATGAGGTCTTCAAGAAAAATTACGCGCTCCTCCGAAAGATCAGACATACCGTGATCGGATAATAAAATGATGTTTAACGATTCCTCAAGGCCGGCTTCTTCAACCTTTTCCTGAAGATAGCCCAGAATCCCGTCAATGTCGCTCACAGCTTCGTCTACTTCGTCCGAGTTTTTACCAAAAGCGTGTCCCTGACTGTCTACAAAACTGAAATAGAGTGTTCCAAAATCAGCCTGTACCTCACCTGATGGATCCATCCAGGCCACTAAGCTATCGATTCGTGTGCTGTCGGGAACACCGCCGTCATATTGCACCCATTTTGTTGGCTGTACCCCGTTAATCGTTGCCTCTGAGCCCGGCCAGAAAAATGTAGCGGCTGTCAGTCCCTGCTTTTCAGCAGTAGCCCATATAGGCTCGCCACCCCACCATCTTTCATCGTTGGGAGTTCCCTGCGGGCCGTAGCTGAACCGAGCCCCCAGTTCGTAATCATAAAAGCTATTTGTAATAATACCGTGATTTTCAACATAAAGACCGGTTACAAGAGTCCAGTGATTGGGAAACGTTTTGGTGGGAAATACCGGTATCATATATTCGGCTACCACCCCGTTGTTTATAAAGCTATCCAGATTTGGCGTTTCATTTCGGTCTACATATTCGTTGATAAATCCATCAACAGAAATTAATAGAACTTTTGGCTGCTCCTGGCCTTGTGACGAACAGCCTGCCGCCATCAAAACGATTGATACTAAAAAAAGAAAAATACTTCGTTTTGTGCTCATATTGTCTTGGTTTCTTATGGTTTTAAAATCATTTTAAGAGAATCAATAGTTCCATCGTTGGGTGAAGGCTCAATCTGCAAAAGATGTGCCATCAATTCGTATAAATGAATATTCTGAAAAGGAGCTGATTGATAATCTTCTTTAAAATCCGGCCCTGCAGCCAAGAAAAAACTCCACATCTCAGTTGTCTCAGGGGCATAGCCATGATTGCCTCCGGGGAAATGCTCTGCGTCCAATCGATCGGATGTGGTAATCGTATACCCGGGTTCAGCGACAACGGTAATATCCTGAACTCGTTTGTGATTTTTATAATGCCAGTGGTCAGGAATCTCGGTTTTTATATATACACTAAAATGCTCTTCAGAAGCTTTTAACATCTCATAAATGGTCATTTTGTTTTTTTCTGATGTGCGAATAGCCGTAACCGGGGCCAGATCTACAATCTCCACATCATTTAAAGGTATGATATTATCAAGCAGTATTACTTTTTCTTGTGATACCGAGGACATCCCGTGATCAGAAACAATGATGATATTCAAATCTTCTTTTAAGCCTCTGCTTTTCAGCTCTTTGGTTAGATAGCCAATGTATCCGTCAACTTCTTTTACGGCCGATGCGGTTGAGTCGGATTCAGGGCCAAACCGGTGACCATACGTATCAACCTTACTAAAATAGAGTGTCATGAATCCGGGAGCTGTATCATCCGCAATCTGAAGCCAGTGAAGTACGGAGTCTACACGGGCTTTATAGGGCAAATCATCTTCATAGGGTGCCCACCTGGTAGGATAGCTGCCTCCAATCGGGGCTTCGGATCCCGGCCAGAAGAGGGGTGCCGTTGGAATTCCCTGCTTTTCAGCAGTTACCCAGATCGGTTCTCCCTCGTACCATTTTGCACTTTGTACGGCGCCTCGATTTGCGAGGCTGTAATATTCATCAAACTCTTCGTCATACATATTATTCGATATCAGTCCTGTATTTTCAACATAGCGGCCGGTGGCAATCGAGTAGTGATTTGGAAATGTTTTCGTGGGAAAAACCGAAATCATGTAATCTGCTTTCACACCCTTTTCAGCCAGCTCATCAAGGTTCGGTGTATTATAAAGTTCTGTATAGTCTGCACGAAAGCCATCAATGGATATGAGCAGAAGCTTATTAGGCGTTTGTG
>Ga0102928_1002209_pt1 | contig 11677 bp, 14 predicted proteins | sample SalPonR1_B_D1_MG_FD_78504 | JGI IMG/M metagenome (GOLD analysis project Ga0102928, IMG submission 78504) | Salt pond soil microbial communities from South San Francisco under conditions of wetland restoration - Salt Pond MetaG R1_B_D1_MG | ecosystem: Environmental > Aquatic > Marine > Intertidal...
CATTACCCCCAGACCTATGAAACCGATCTTCGTGCTCTGCCTGTCAATGCTTATACTCAAAGTTACCACCTCTTTCTATAAAGATCTGTTGTCTATCTTTTCAGCTTTTTCCTGCTTCTTCAAGTTCCTTCCTGAAGGCCTTGTACAAAAGTGAGGACTCAAGATTTATAGTTATGTACTGAAATCCCTGTTCTGCTCTTTTCCTGGCATTCTTTCCATCCACCACGAAAATACCCGCGGCCTTGCCGTTATCCCTGCAGGCTTTAAGTATCTTTCCAGCAGCTTCCTCTACCCTTGGATGATCCAGCTGACCGGGTATCCCCATGGACTGGGACATGTCAAAGGGACCAAGGAATACAACATCGACGCCGGGCACCCGGGCTATTTCCTCGACGTTTTCAAGACCTCTCACGCTCTCGCATTGTGCTACCACGAGAGTTTCCCTGTTTGCGTGGTTGAAATAGTCAAGAGGAGGAACAGCTCCGTAATCAGCGGATCTGGGCAGTGCGATTCCCCTGTTCCCCTCGGGGAAATATTTTGCTCTCTGGACCGCTTCAGATGCTTCCTCGGCACTGTTTATCTGGGGGATCTGAATTCCATGTGCTCCAACGTCGAGAAACCTGAGTATGGTAGTTCTTGCGTTTTCTGTGGCTCTCACAACGGGTGTCATGTTTCTGAATTCTGCAGCCCTGATAAGGTCCTGGCTGTCCAGGGGACCTGCAGGTCCGTGCTCTCCGTCAATAACGACGAAATCAAAACCTGCCAGGCCCATTATCTCGATAACCTCAGGAGTATTTACAAGGTTAAACACTCCAAAGGCTGTTTTTCCTGCCTTGAGCTTTTTTTTCAGTTCATTTGTAAACAAAAAGAATTCCTCCCTGCTTCGAATTTATGTTTTTATCTTTTTAACCAGCCAGGCAATATTTTCAGCCAGTCTTTTCATTGTTGCCTTTCCCTCCATATCATTATCGAAATCGCCGATGTCCCTTGAAAGGCTCATGTTCCAGTAACTTGAACCCGGTACTATCATATCGTTTATCAGGAAAAAATGATTAATGGAATCGAAGGCATGAAGGGCCCCGGTCCTCCTCACTGCTATTACAGCTGCTCCTACCTTCCTGCTGAAAAGATCTCCGTTTGCCCTTGACACGAGACCTGCTCTGTCTATCAGGGCCTTTATCTCAGGATTTATGTCTCCGAAATAGGTGGGTGACCCCAGTATGATCGCATCAGCCCCGGACATCTTAATTATACATTCATTGACGATATCATCATCCATGATACATTTACCGTTTCTCATCTCGCTGCAGGCCCTGCATGCTGTACATCCTCTTATAAGCCTGCCGCCAAGCTGGACGAGCTCTGTTTCGAAGTCCTGATTTTTCAATTCTGAAAGAACCATTGAAAGCATTGAGAAAGTATTGCCGTTATGCCTCGGACTTCCGTTAAATGCCAGTGCTTTCATTCAAATACCTCCTTTATAAGATCCTCAGGTCAGCACTTGATCTACATCCCCCAGTGGTAAAATCCCGGCCGGGGAATCCCTGTCTGATATGATATCCTGCTGTTGTCCCATATTTTAACTCAAATTATCCATATTTATTAAAGGATATTTTTATCTTTCCCTTTTCAACATGACATTATCGCTGTCCTGTAACACTTTCAGTAAACAAGTTGACAGTCCCTCCGTCCTCAGTTATTATTTTGCGAAATTTGCCGACCAGATCTGACAGGAGGAAAAATCATGACAGCTACCTTGATTCTGACAACAACAGCCAACATGATGATGTACATGCGCAACGGCCCTCCTGGTATGGTCGGCGCTGTTTAGCGCTGCTCGTATTTTCAGGCCGGGGCCTTCTTTATGAAGGTCCCGGTTTTTTTATGCAATTTCAATCTTAAAAACAACGGAGGAAAATATTATGACAAGAGAAAAACTGGCTATTAACAACAGGGTTATCGATGATCTAAACGAACTGCTTATTGATCCTGAAAATGAAACTGTTAACAGACTGCAGGAAGTAATCGAAAAATACGGAACTCCGGAAGAGATCAACGAAAAGGCAAAAGAAGCGGGCTCCCTTGAAAACCTTCTTGGAAGAACAACTGACCAGAATCCTTCCTACGCCAAGGACCTGGAGTGGCTCATGGAGCAGAGAGATAACAGCGCCTTTGTTTCCCTTGAAGAATACAACAGTCATGCATGCGGAAAAGATATACTTTCCGGGGACCTGGACTATTCATGTGCCCCAACCCTTGAAATAAGCGCTCTTCAGTATTTCCCCTGGATTATTGACGAATGCAGACGTTCAATAGAGAAAAGGGAGATACTCCCCGGGAGATTTATCCGGGTAAGAAACATGAAGGAACAGGAACAGGATGGAGATCTTTCAGCAGTAAGAGCCGCAACAAAAATAGCAGGCTCGAGCTGTGTTGAGACACTGGACACGAAAGGAACCGACGGTTCCAACATACACCTTGGAGGTCCGGAAACACTTACCGGCTACTTTGGAGGGATAGGCCAGCCCAACAGCTATCCCCTCAAATGGGTAGATGAACTTTTATATTACTACACAAACTACGGAGTCAATGAAGTCCTCAATATTAACCCCGGAACTGTATTGACTGGATATCTTCTTTACCGAATGGGTGTAGACATCAATTTCAAGATATCTGTTTTTATGGGCAACGACAATCCCTACTCCGTATTCTGGACTCTTTTCATGGCAAAACTTCTGGCAAGACCGGACGGCACAACGCCCCTTTCCGGATTCAACCTGTCCAATTCCATAGACTCCGAACATCTTGCCCATTCCGCCCGGATCAGGAAAGAACTGGGTCTGGAAGAACAGGTAAGAATAGAACATCATATAACAGAGACCTGGAACAGCATAGTAATTCAGCCCTATAACAAAAGGGACGACCTGCTGGAACTGGTTCGCTCAATACCCAACATTTCCGCAAAACACGAGGGAGGAGATCCGGAAGATGAGCAGAACTCTTCATATCCCTCGGATATCCTGCACTACTTTCGCACAAAAGAAGAGATCCTGGGATCAGGGAACATGGGAAGTCTCAGGGACAGCTATCTACTGAAACATATTTCAGTCAACAGGACAGCGACAGCTCTGGCAAGACAGGGAACAGGATATATCGCCGCAGAGAACCTTCACGGTAAAAAGAAAAGAAGAGAAAAGAACGTGGCCTGATCATTTGGGGTTTTGACTTTTTTCCCCAAATAACTAACAATTAAGTACGGTAAATCTTCATAACAGGGAGGTAATTAAATGACACGTCATATTAAAGTTACAGAGGATATCTACTGGTTAGGCGCAAACGATCATCAGACCGATCTTTTCGAGTCTCTGTGGCCCCTGCCTAAGGGAGTCACCTATAACTCCTACCTTATAGATGATGAGAAGACCGTGCTTGTGGATACAGTAAAAGGGCCCTTTCTCAGCCAGCTTATAGACAAGCTTAAAAGCATTCTGGGAGACAGGCCTCTTGATTACCTGGTGGTAAACCACATGGAGCCGGACCATTCCGGCGCAATAAAGATCCTGAAGTCCGTCTATCCTGAGCTGACCATCATCGGTAACAGCCAGACAAAGGAAATGCTGAAAAATTTTTATGGAGTAGAAAATAACCTTCACATAGTGAAAGACGGGGACACTCTTTCCACTGGAAAGCACAACCTGGCATTCTACCTGATTCCCATGGTTCACTGGCCGGAAACCATGGTGACCTATGACAGCTCGACAAAAGCTCTTTTTTCCTGTGATGCCTTTGGTGGTTTCGGCAGTCTCGACGGAGGTATTTTCGATGATGAGCTCGACATGGAATATTACGAAGACGAAGTTTTGCGTTATTTTTCCAATATTGTCGGAAGATACAGTCCCCAGGTCCAAAAGGCCATAACCAAGCTCAAAGACCTGGAAATAGGAATTGTCGCTCCATCTCATGGACCCATACACAGGAAAAATCCTTCCCGGATAATTTCACTTTATGACAAATGGAGCAAACAGGAAACTGACTGCGGAGCAGTAGTTGTCTTCGGTTCAATGTACGGTAACACCCAGACCATGGCAGAGACAGTTGCAAGGTCCCTTGCAGAAGAAGGAATAAAGAGAATGGTTTACCATGACATTTCCCGCAGCCACATATCCTTTATTGTGAGGGATATCTGGAAATTCCAGGGCCTGGTTCTCGCGAGCTGTACATACAACGCAACCCTGTTTCCCCCTATGGAAGACCTGTTGAAACACCTTAAGAACAAAAAACTCAAAGGAAGGACCCTTGGGATCCTCGGTTCATACAGCTGGAGCAAGGGAGCACTCCAGGAACTGCAGAAATTTGCAGAGTCCGGAAACTGGGAACTTATAGAACCCAAGATAGATGTAAAATCAGCACCCTGGGAAGAAGACATTGAAAAGTGCTACCAGCTTGGCAAGAACATGGCCAAGAGGATAAAAGTCTGTAGCATGAACAGCTGAACTTCTCGCAGTGAATAATATTCCCAATTCGAACTTTTTCAGAAGGGACCCTTCAGGGTCCCTTTTTTAATACAACAGGATAGAAAAACACGAAAAATAAGTTAGCGAAAGTCAGTAGCTATACCCTCTTTTTTGTCCTGTTTTTTTATCTCAACTTGATTTTTATCTCAGGAACAAGAACAATACTGTTAAAGAAATATCATTTTCACAAACAGGGGATGAGCAGATTGACCTTTGAAGTCATTTTCCAGAATTCTTTTGCCCTTTTCCTTAAAAAAAATCTTAACGGCAACAGGATCTTCGAGTATGAAAGGAATCGGTACTCTCCTCTGAAAGATGTAATTGAATCCATTGGTGTTCCCCACACGGAGGTTGGGAAACTGCTCCTGAAGGAATCTGCAGAAGTAGATTTCTACTACGTTCCTGTCCCTGGAGATGTCATTCAGGTTATAACTCCGGAAACTCCTGTGGATGTCACCAGAGCTGACATCCTTCGTCCCCTTCCTCTGCCCCGGATCGCTTTCATTGCAGATGTCAATGTGGGAAAACTTGGGCGACTGCTTCGTATATCCGGCTTTGACACCAGAGGCTGTAAATCCCTGAGTGATACTCAGATAGCTGAAAAAGCTGCACGGGAAAAAAGGATAGTCCTCACAAAGGACAGAAACCTGCTTAAAAGGAAAATAATCACCCACGGCAGGCTTGTCAGGTCCATCCAGCCATGGGACCAGCTTGAAGAGATACTGTTTTTTTACGGACTGAGAGGAAAAATGAAACCCTTTACAATGTGTCCTGTTTGCAATGGAAAGCTGGTATCCGTAAATAAGGAGACAATAGAGGACCAGCTCGAACCTCTAACCAGGCTTTTTTATGAGAATTTTAAACAGTGCTCAATATGTGGCAGAATATACTGGGAAGGAAGCCACAAAAAAAAGTTTGAAGATAAAGTACAGTCTTTTTTTCAAAAAAAACAGGAATAGGGGTTGACATGAACCAAAAAGGCCTTTAGAATGCTTCTAAATATTCAGACAACTTTTAAATCTTTGTCCAGGGAGGTCCGAAAATGGTACGTTTTAACAGCATGTCCAAAATAGCAAGCATTTCCATAATCGTACTAGTACTAATTATTAGAAGCGGATCCCTTCCTGGCGAGGTCGGCTCTTAAGAGCCTGTACCCAAAGGCAGCCAGGCCGGGATCCGAGTTTTTCGGATCCCGGCCTTTTTTTATTTCCAAAGGAAACAAAAACTGAAAGGAGAAGATAAAAAATGAAAAAGCAGGAAAAATGGTCAGACTGGCAAAACACAGCAACTTTTGAGATGTTCACGTCTACAGGACTTGATGAAGTTTCTTTCAGGGGCCCCTTCGAAGGTTATCGTTGATTTTAAGTTTCTGAAGGAATATGAGGAGAAGTTTGCTGTCAAAAGGGAGGAACCTCATCATGAAATATGAATGGAACAACAACCTGACTTCCAGGTCCCTGGTTCAGGAGGAAAGGGTAAAGGACCTTTTCGGAGGTTATCCCCAGGGAAATCTCCAAAAGAGTAACAGGAGAGGATTTTTTGAAAGTTATCGCTGAAAAAAACAGGAAATCCTTCATAAAAAGGGATCCATTGGATATGAAAAATGAGCTTCAGAGGATAAAGGCTGCTAAATTGCTCTATGAAGCCTATCTATATGGAAGATCCGTTGACTTTTCCACTGAGGGTCTATCTCTATTCGGAACCGACTCCGGATACTCGGTCCAAGACCTGGTAACCATACAGAAAATGGCCAATAACTCAGAAAAGATAGTGGGTTACACCGTTAATTTACTTTCTGAAACACAATGGGCTCTTTACGGTGCTGTTGAACCGATTTACGGAACGCTTACAGACAGGAATATCGGGGCAAAAGCCCCTTCTCTTGGCAACTTGAAACAACCTCTGTTGGAAACTGCCGCGGTTTTCAATCTTGAAAAGGAAGTGCACTATACCATGAGCGACAGGGATATTGCCGAAAGTGTTCTTCTTTCGGCAGGATTGATCTTAAGGGATTCCCGTTTAGGGATTTCACCCGATGCAATGCCCCCGGACCTTCTTGCAGCTGACAATTCCGGGGTAACGTACCTGACCGCAGGAAGACCTGTTGGATTAAGTGTTTACGATATAGAAACACTCGGCGAAGTACGGGTATCTCTCGAGGAACAAGGAGCAGGAAAAGCACTGGAATGTTCGTGCGAAGTTCACGGAAATCCGGTGGACTGGCTCAGATGGCTGGCTCGAAAGCTTGAGGCCAGAGACCTGCAGTTAGAGAAAGGGATGGTAGTTTCCACTGGTTCCTTAACCCCACCACTGAAACCGGGAAAAGGTATTTACAGGGAAGTTTTCGGTTCACTGGGAAGTGTGGAAATGGACATCCAGTGAACAGAAAGGCTGGTGGTATCAGTTGTCGAATGACATTAGCGATATTGGTGTGATTCTTTGCACAGAATAAACCCGGTATTATCTTCTAAAGAATAATGCCGGGTTTATTTTATGTCCCAGGTAAATGTATTTTTATTCTTCAAGGCGGAAAAGGGTTTCCTTCAAGCACTCTGTCAGTGTAGAATGAGGGTGAACAGAACGGACTGAAAGGCAAACCTGGAAATATCTGCTTTAGGGGTTGTTTTATTTCCCTTATTCTGTTATCTTAACGTGAATTCGTCTGACTCTTCAAAAAACAGTCAGTTCAAAACCAATACTATAGATGGAAGGAGATACCTGCAATGTCACTTTTGCACAAAAATACAGTTTCCAGATCAAATTTCCTACTTGGACTACTTGGATACTGCGGGTCTCCTCCCCGGAGTAACAGGTAGTCATTGGCTGCTTGCTTATCCAGGGCCGGAACCCCTAAGGGGATTCCGGCCCTTTTTTATTCAACAAAAACAGAAAAGGATGTGACAAGATGGGTAAGACAATGGTAGAGGCAATAATTGCAACTCATTCAAAAGACAGAGTAGAGACAGGCAATATATGCCAGGTAAAAGTAGATTTCGCTTTTGCCAACGATATTACCGGACCTCCCTCTGTGAACGTTTTCCGCAAGATGGGTGCACAAAAAGTTTTCGACACCCAGAAGTGCGCCATACTCCCGGATCATTTCACCCCCAACAGGGACATTGCGTCTGCCCAGCAGACAAAGGCAGCAAGGGAATTTGCCAGGGAACAGGGCATGCTCTACTGGGAAGTTGGAAGGGTGGGAGTAGAACACGCTTTTCTGCCTGAAAAAGGATACATCCTTCCCGGTGATATTGTTCTTGGAGCTGACAGCCATACCTGCACTGGAGGAGCCCTATCGGCACTTTCCAGTGGAGTGGGTTCCACAGACCTTGCAGCTGTCTGGGCTACAGGAGAAAGCTGGCTCATGGTTCCTCAAACGATAAAAGTGGATTTCCAGGGCAAAAGAAGCAAATGGATAACAGGCAAGGACATGGTTCTGGCACTTCTCGGAAAGATCGGGACCCAGGGAGCACGTTACAAGGTCCTCGAATTCCACGGCGATGCCATTACCGACCTGCCAATGGATGACAGGTTCACCATTTCCAACATGGCAGTGGAAACAGGAGGAAAGGCTGGGATCTTCGTTCCTGACAGTACTATTCTCGAGTACGCCAAAGAGCGGGCTTCCAGGAAATTCAATCCAGTTTATCCGGATAGAGACGCTGTCTACGAAAAGATGATCGAGATCGACGTCACTAACATGGAGCCACTTGTGGCTGCTCCCCACTCCCCAGGCAATGTCCATCCCGCAAAGGACTTTTCGGATACTGCAATAGACCAGGTCTTTATTGGTTCATGCACTAACGGCAGATTCCGGGATATCGAAATGGCAGCAAAGATCCTTGAAGGTAAAAAGGTGCACGAAAACGTCCGTTGTGTAGTAATTCCCGCATCCTACGAAGTCTACAACGAGGCTATGGAGAAGGGCTACCTCAGAATATTCTCCGAAGCAGGCGCATCAATTTCCACTCCCACATGCGGGCCCTGCCTCGGCGGACATACAGGGATACTTGCTGCAGGAGAAAAGTGTGTCTCCACAAGCAACAGGAACTTCGTGGGAAGAATGGGACACACAGAAAGCGAACTCTACCTCGCAAGCCCCATGGTCGCAGCAGCAAGTGCAGTAACAGGAAGAATTACAGATCCAAGAGAACTGGAGGAATAGATATGAAAATTAACAGAGCAAAGGCATGGACTTTTGGAAGCGATATCGATACTGACGTGATAGTTCCCGCCAGATATCTCGTTACAGATGACGAACAGGAACTGGGCAGACACTGCATGGAGGACATCGATCCCGACTTTGTAAACAGGATATCACCAGGAGATATTATTGTCGGCAAAGAGAACTTTGGCTGCGGATCAAGCCGTGAACACGCACCAATAGCCATCAAGGGTGCCGGCATCTCCGGAGTTATAGCCTCATCATTTGCCAGGATCTTTTACCGCAACTCCATTAACATAGGTCTCCCCATTTTTGTATGTCCGGAAGCAGCAGAGGACATTTCCTCCGGGGACATTGTTTCAGTTGACCCCGTCAATGGAGAAATATACAACGAGACAAAGGACAGGACATACAAAACGGCTCCTTTTCCTCCCTTTCTCCAGGACCTCATCGAAAAAGGTGGTCTTGTTCCCTCTGTCCAGGAAAAAATGAAAGGAGCCAGATAGACAGATGCCTTCTAAAAAATACAAAGTGGCCCTTGTCCCTGGTGACGGTATAGGCCCCGAGGTTATCCGACAGGCTAAAAAAGTTACAGAAAAAGCCTCCAGAGCCAGCGGCTTTGAAATGGAATGGACAGAATATCCCTACAGCGCTTCCCATTATCTCGAAACAGAAGAGATCCTGCCTGAACAGGCAGTAAAAGAGATGGAGAGAATGGACGCCATTCTTCTTGGTGCAATAGGCGACCCAAGGGTAAAACCTGGACTTCTGGAACGGGGAATCCTTCTTACCCTGCGTTTCCATTTCGACATGTACATAAATCTCAGACCTGCAAAGACATGGCCCCGTGTTCCCGTTCCACTCAGAAATCCGAAAGACAGAAAAATGGATATTCTGGTGGTAAGGGAAAACACTGAAGATCTTTACATGGGAATCGGAGCAGCCTCTGAAGGCCCCATTGATCTTGACATCAACGTAAAAAGAGGCCTTTACGAACTCTCCGGCAAACTGGATCTGGAACTCGATCCTTCCTGTCCCTCTGCTGTACAGCTCGGAATCGCCAGTGAAAAGGCGGTAAGGAGAATAACGAAAAGAGCCTGTAATGAAGCGACAAACAGGGGAGAAACTTCCTTTACCTTAGCATCAAAGTCGAATGCCATGCCCCAGCTCTACGGCTTCTGGGAGGAAGTGGCTGCAGATGAGGCAAAAAAACACGGAATGGAAATGAAAATGGTAAACGTAGACGCTCTTTGCTACCATCTTGTAAGAGATCCTTGGGATTACGGGGTTATCCTCTGTCCCAACATGTTCGGTGACATAGTAAGTGACCTTCTTGCAGGGCTCAGTGGAGGACTTGGCGTCGCAGCTGGTGCCAATGCCGGAGAAAGTCTCGGAATGTACGAACCTATCCATGGCTCTGCTCCGGACATCGCAGGCAAAGGCATTGCCAATCCTGTGGCAGCAATTCTGTCCGCTTCTCTGATGTTATCCTCCCTTGGTGAGAAAAAGGCCTCTGAAACCATCGATAAGGCAGTATCGGATTACCTTGAGAAATCGCCAGGAGAAAAACTTCCCGTTGAAATGGGAGGAAAAGGAAGCACTGAAGATGTCTGCAACGACATAATAGGCTTCATGGCCTGACCCAAAAAGCTTTTTGAAAAACTATATTCCAGAAGAAAGGAGAATCTCAAAATGAGACAGGACCAGGTTATTATCTTTGACACTACTTTGAGAGACGGAGAACAGGCTGCCAGGATAAACCTTAATACAGCCGAGAAAATACAGATAGCGAGGCAGCTTGAACTACTTGGAACAAATGTCATTGAGGCAGGTTTTCCAGCTGCTTCCGCAGGTGATATGGAAGCTGTTTCCGAGATATCCCAGGCGCTGACAAAACCTGTGATAACTGGTCTTGCAAGGTGCTCGGGCAATGATATAGACGCAGCCGCAAAAGCCCTGGAGGGGGCCCGCCAGTCCAGGATACACACCTTTATTGCCACAAGTGACATACATCTTCGGGACAAGCTCAAAATGACAAGAAAGGAAGTCCTTGAAAGCATCAATAAATGGGTCGGTTATGCCAGGTCTGTAACAGGGGACGTAGAATTTTCTGCTGAAGATGCAAGCAGAACAGACCTTGCCTTTCTAATAGAGGTCTTTCAGGCAGCTATAGAAGCAGGAGCGACGACACTCAATATTCCGGACACCGTTGGCTATGCGGTTCCGGGAGAATTTGCAGAAATAGTCAGGACTGTTATCCAGAAAACAGGAGCCGGAAAAGATATTATCTGGTCCGTACACACCCATAACGACCTCGGTCTTGCTGTGATCAATTCACTTGAGGCTGTAAAGCAGGGAGTTCGACAGGTTGAATGCACGATTAACGGTATCGGTGAAAGAGCAGGCAACGCATCTCTCGAGGAGATCGTAATGGGACTCAGGACCAGAAAGGATTATTTCGGTGCTGAAACAACACTGGAGTCTTCCCAGCTCTTTCCGACAAGCAGCTTGGTTTCAAGACTCACAGGTTTTCAGGTCCCTCCCAACAAGGCCATAGTTGGCTCCAACGCCTTCGCCCATGAAGCAGGGATACACCAGCACGGGATCCTCTGCAACAGGCTACCTACGAGATAATGAACCCGGAGGACGTAGGAGCTCCCTCGAGCAGCCTCTTTCTCGGCAAACATTCTGGACACCACGCTTTTACCGAAAAAGTACAAAAGATGGGATACCACCTCACAAAAGATGAACTCAAGGAAGCCTTCAGACACTTCAAAGACCTGTGCGACAGGAAAGAAATGATCAGTTCGGAAGATATAGAGATTTTAATCAGCGACGAGATACTTGCCATTGTGCCAAAGAGAAAATACATACTTGAGAGCTTTAACGTTCATACCACCTGTGAACACGCATCTGCAGGTATCACTCTTCGTTCAAAGGACAGGATACTGAGCGATGCTGCCACAGGAAACGGACCTGTAGACGCAGCCTACGCCGC
>Ga0102928_1002223_pt1 | contig 11620 bp, 12 predicted proteins | sample SalPonR1_B_D1_MG_FD_78504 | JGI IMG/M metagenome (GOLD analysis project Ga0102928, IMG submission 78504) | Salt pond soil microbial communities from South San Francisco under conditions of wetland restoration - Salt Pond MetaG R1_B_D1_MG | ecosystem: Environmental > Aquatic > Marine > Intertidal...
GCCCCGGATCGATAAAGTGTCGTCGTCGGCGAGGACTCAAAGCGAAGCGCCGGTGTTACGGTGAAGGCGCCAATACTTATCTCTTTGATTGCAAATATTGCTAAATGCGACGATGTACGCATGCGCTGTCCGACAGATTATCGGGAACAGCTTGGTAGACGCGAGTTAGAAGTTACATGTCCGAGAAGAATAGCGATTCCGACCTAAACTTCGCACTCACGTTGGCTGAAAGGCAAGGTTTAGGGCGATCAAGCCGCCACTGGTCAACATTTTGCATTGTCAAGACTTTTCTTGTGGACCGTTTTGTGAATTAAGATAACTCTAACGAAGCAACGACTACAAAAGTAGCGGCTCTGAGAGGAAGACTGAGATGAACACCAAGGTCAAAGCTGCTGGGACACTGTATCGAGTGCAAAAGGTGACTCGGAATGGGAACGGCAATGCTCTTCATGAGCTGACCATGCCTTCCGGCAAAAAAGTAGTGACGATGAGGAAGGGAACCTTTTTGTCTGCCAAAGATGCAGCCGCTAAGGCTTTGGCAAAACAAAAAGTCCCTGCGTAAAGCATTTAGTTGACTGATAAAAATCCCGTTTTCGACTTGCTAAAAGTTGAAACTGACGACATCCAAAACATGGTCGCTTATGCCCTTTACAAGAGGCATAAGCGAGAGTGGGCGCGCGAAATTCGTGTAAAAACTGGCAGCGACCCTACGCCCGAGCAAGATGCGGAGTTCGCTGGTGTTGTCGCCACTGAAAGCAGCCTTCAACGCTTTCGTGATAGCGCTGGTGATATGCTTGTTGCTTTCGCAAACCAAGTTGTTGATGAAGAACGAGATAACATCGAAGAAGAAGCTGTCCCGAAGCGAGTAGAAACAGCCCTTCAAACTTTTGAACGATCCGGTTCCTTTAAGAACCAAGTAATCTCGGGCGTACTTAGCTCTTTCGTTACAATTGCTGTTCTTGTTCTGCTCACTCTGTCCATCGGGCTGTTTGGCATAGACGTGGTAGACGAGTCATCCCTGATTAAAACCACCTCGGAACAACCCGTTGATCCCGCAGGAAGCGACTAAAAATCTAGCACGATTTTTTAAGCGGGGGCGGCTTCAACATGATCGAAAAGCACATCGGCGCGAAGAACAAGAGCCAAGAGGTGGTCGCGGAAATTTGGACCAGCATTTAAGGTGGATCGCAGCATGGGTGGCCGTGGCAAGCGTCGACTTTGGACCGAGCATGTCAGAAAACGCACCCATGGATCGCGACTTTGCAAACCCCGCTCCCTGCGCAAAGCTGACATTCTTCCCTTACGCGGAATCAAGGCGCGGAGCGCCGCCGCGCATCGCCGGGCCGCCCCCCGGCACGGCGATTGGGTTGGTCAATGCGCTTTGCTTGGCGGTTTCGCGCCAGTGGTTGGGATAAAGTGCTTCGGCTCAGTGGTTGGATCGCCGCACCCCGGCCCGTCGATGCGCAGCTCATTTTCCGATATCCCAAAAGGGCTCTCACCCGGCGTTCGCCGCATGTTAAACGAAAGGTAGCTTTCGGGAACCGGCCCAAACTTTGCAAACTCCGCACCCTGCGCATTGCCGACGCGCCCCCACGCGGCGGCGATTTGGTGAGGCTGGGCGCATTGCTCTGATGTCTTTCGGATTTGGCTGACATAAAGGGCCCCGACCCTTCGTCGCTTCGCCACCGCGCGCGTCGGCAATGCGCGGCTTGATCCGGCGTCTGCTCCATCCCGCTAAAGGTCAGCGGCGACCCAAGAAACTTACGTCAGACGCAGAGCTTCAGTATCCCTTGTCCCGGTCAACGAGATGCAAAAACGGCTCCCCCTCTTCGCCGCGCCGGATGTTTTCGGCGATCACCCGCGCGGCCGAGGCGGGGCGCGTCTCGGACGCAATATGCGGTGTGACGGTGACATTGGGATGCGCCCAATAGGGGTGATCTGCGGGCAGGGGTTCGGTGCGGAACACGTCCAGCGTGGCCTGTGCAATTTGCCCGCTGTCCAAGGCCGCCAGCAAGGCCGCATCGTCAATCAGCGACCCGCGCCCGGGATTTATCACAATGGCCCCTTGCGGCAGCATCGCCAGTGTTTCGGCGCTCAGTATGTTCGCGGTGTCTGGTGTGGAGGGCAGCAAAAGGATAACGATGGCAGCGTTGGACAAAGCGTCTTGCAGGCCCGTATCACCCGACAAGCAGGTGATGCCCTCGATCGTTTTGGACGAGCGGCTCCAGCCGGTGATGGCAAAGCCCAACTGCGCAAGCGCCTGCGCACAGGCCTGCCCCAAGGCCCCAAGCCCAAGGATCGTCACCGGGCGATCGCAGGCCAGCGGCGGTATGTCCTTGCGCCATACCCCATCCTGATTGAGCACATGCAAATCGGTGTTGAGGTGATGGCGCAAGGTGTGGCCGGTGACCCATTCCATCATGCCGCGGGTCAGGCCTTGGTCAACCATGCGTGCCAAGGGCTGCGTCAGGGTCGGGTTGCCAACCACGTCCTCCACCCCGGCCCAAAGGTTAAGCACCGCTTTTGTGCGGGTATAGGGCGTGAAATCCTGAACCTCGCTATTGGGGGCGTAGACGATGTAATCCACCTGCTCGGCGGGCATATCCATCGCCAATCGCGCCTTTACCCCGGCGTCGGACAGGGCGTTTCTTAGCGGGGTTTCGTAAGCGTCCCACCGATCGGGGCGGGCGGCAAACAATACATTGACGGGCATCAGTGTCACCTTGGTTTGTGGATATGGGCGCTTTGGATCAGGCCAAAGCCGATCATCAGAACCAGCATGGCCGATCCGCCATAACTGACCAACGGCAGCGGAACACCCACCACCGGCGCAAGCCCCATGACCATCGACATATTTACAGCGAAGAACAAGAAGAACGTGACCGCGACGCCAATGGTCAGCAAGGACGAAAACCTGTCGCGGTTGCTAAGGGCTGTCGCCACGCAGAACACAAGGATCAGCGTATAAAGCCCCAGCAACGACACGCCGCCAACAAATCCGAATTCCTCGGCCAGCGTGGTGAATATGAAATCGGTATGCTTTTCCGGCAAAAAGTTCAGCCGCGATTGCGTGCCCTGCATGAAACCGCGCCCCGTCCAGCCGCCGGACCCAAGGGCAATCTTGGATTGCGTGATGTGATAGCCTGCCCCCAACGGATCTGACGATGGGTCAAGAAACGTGTCAATCCGGCGGTATTGGTAATTGGCCAGCAACTGCCAATCGGTGCCGCGACTTTGAAAAACGGCGGTGACCAGCGAAACGCCAAAGGCGATGACGGCGGCGAAATAGGCCCAATGCACCCCGGCCACGAACATCATCACACCGCCGCCGGTCAGCAGCAAAATCGCAGTTCCAAGATCGGGCTGGCCCAATACCAGTGCGACAGGCAGCAGGATCATGGCAATCGGGGCCATGACCCAGACCGGGCGCGAGACGCGGTTCATCGGCAACCAGTCGTAATAGGCCGCCAAGATCATGATCAGGCAGATTTTCATAAGCTCTGATGGCTGAAGACGCATAAAGCCCAGATCAATCCAGCGTTGCGCCCCCATTCCGACAGTTCCGAAAAACTCGACCGCCAGCAGCAACAGCACCGAAGTGCCATAAGCCACAACCGCCATGTTGCGCCAGAACCAGATTGGGATCATCGCGACGACCAGCATTATAGCAAAGCCAAGGGCATAGCGTTTCATTTGCGGTTCGGCCCAAGGCGAAAACGAACCGCCCGCGACAGAATACAGCATGAGAAATCCAACCCCGGCGACGGCGGTTATCAAGAGCGCCAGCGGCCAGTTCAAAAACAAGATCTTGCGCAGCCCGCTTGGTGTGCTTTTGACCGTATATTCAAGATAGCTCATGCGCGGTCGCTCTCGTCTCGGTCATCCGCGGGGCGGGTGCGGCGCAGGCGCTCTTGCTGCGATTGAATGCGGCCACGGTCCTTTGCGGGATAGGCGGTAAGGGGGGGATCCTCGCCATAAAGGGCCTGCAGGGTGATATCTCGTGCAATCGGGGCCGCTGCGGTTGATCCGCCGCCACCATGTTCGACCACGACAGCCACGGCGATCTTGGGGGCATCGTAGGGCGCGAAATTGACAAACAATGCGTGATCACGCCGTTCCCACGGCAAATCCGAGTTGCGGGTCACGCCGCGCGCGCGCTCGGCAGCGGTGATGTTGCGAACTTGGCTGGTGCCGGTCTTGCCGGCCATGCGAAACGCGTCTTCGATGATGCGGCTGGAATAGGCGGTACCGCGACGATTGTTCGACACCGCATGCATGGCTTTGCGCACCTCGCGCAGATTGTTTTCGTTCAACCCAAGGCTTTCGCCATGGCCGGTGGGTTGTTCCACCCCGTCAATGGATTTGATCAGGCGTGGGGTGATGCTGCGGTTGGTGGCCAGCCGCGCCGTCATGATGGCAAGCTGAAGTGGCGAGCTTAGAACAAAGCCCTGACCGATCGAGGCGTTCACGCTGTCGCCAATCACCCAGCTTTCGCCTTTGTTGATCAGCTTCCAATCCTTGGTCGGCGTCAGTCCGGCCGCAACCGAGGTTAACGGCAGATCGTGGGCAATTCCCAGTCCAAGGCGCTTTGCCATCGCGCTGATGTTCTCGATGCCGACCCGGAGCGCCATTTCGTAATAATAGACATCGCAACTGTCGCGCAGGGATCGGTGCAGATCGACATTGCCATGCCCGCCACGTTTCCAGCAGTGAAACCTGCGGCCGCTGACCTCAAGGTGGCCGGGGCAGTAAACGGTTTCACCCGGATCGAGCAGCCCCGCCTCAAGTGCCGCAAGGGCGGTGACCATCTTGAAGGTCGACCCCGGCGGATAGATGCCCTGCACTGCCTTGTTGGGCAGCGGGCGGTATTTGTTGTCCAGCAAGGCCTTGTATTCATTGACCGAAATTCCGCGCACAAACAGGTTTGGGTCAAAGCTGGGCGATGAGGCGCAAGCCAGCAGATCGCCTGTTTCACAGTCGATCACAACGGCAGCGGCGCTTTCTTCGGCCAGTCGGGCGTGGATGTAGGATTGCAACTCGTTGTCGACGGTGATTTGCAGGTCGGCCCCGGCCTGCCCCTCGCGCCGGTCCAACTCGCGCATAATGCGCCCCGAGGCGTTGACCTCGACCCGCTTGTTGCCGGCCTTGCCGCGCAACAGGTCTTCGCGCTGCGCCTCAAGCCCGATCTTGCCGATCTGAAAACGTGGGATCAAAAGCAATTGGTCCGGGGCATCTATGCGTTCAAGGTCGCGTTTGCTGACAGGCCCGACATAGCCAACCAGATGCGCGTAATCTGCGCCGCGCGGATACCGCCGCGACAGGCCGACCTCGGGGGTGATCCCCGGCAGGGCGGGGGTGTTCGCGGCCACCCGGCTGATATCGCCCCAACTGACGCGGTCGGCCACCGTCACGGGTGTATCGCCGCGCAGTTCGCTGAGGTCACGGCGGGCGCGGTCCAGCTCGTCCGGGTCCAGTTCGACCAGTTTTGCCAATCGCGCGATCACCGCGTCAACATCGCCAGCCTCTTCGCGGACCATGGTAATCCGGTAGCTTGGCACGTTTTCGGCGACGACGGCGCCGTTCCGGTCGAATATGCGGCCGCGTGCCGGGGGGATCAGCCGGATTTTGATCCGGTTTTCCTCGGCGAGCAGGCGAAACTGATCGGCTTGGTCGACTTGCATGAACCGCATGCGCAGACCCAACACGCCGATAAACGCCGCCTGCGCCCCGCCAAGGATCATGGCGCGCCGTGTGATCCGGCGCAGGCTTTCGGCATTGTCACGGGGCAAGCGTTTCATGGGCGGCCTCCAAGGGCGTCAACGTCACCGGGTGCAATTTTGCGGACCCGTAACACCACCTGCGAGACCACTGCGACGATTGGATAAATCAGCAGCGTCGCAATGAATTGCATCAAGCTTAACCCAAGAGGAGCCTGATCGACCAAAAGCACCGCCAAGATAAGCCTGTAGCCAAGCGTCAGGGCAATGAGGGTTGTCGCCACGTTCAGCCACTCCATGGCGAATGTCAGATCCCTGAGGCCTGCCTCGCGGGTGCGCAGGGTTTGCGACGCGATCACCACAAGGGCCGACCACAGGCCGGGGGGGCGTTGAAACAGCAAATCCGCCAATAGAAACACAGCCGCAATCAATAGCGGCGGCACGTAATCGGGCCGACGCAAGACCCAAGCAAAGGTCAGGGCCAGCATCACATCCGGGCCCGCCCATCCGCGAGGAAGCGTATCAAGCGGCAAAAGGTGTAGAAAAATCAAACCCATGCACAACATCAGATAAAGCGCGCGCATGCCCCATCTATTGGGTGTTCGCAACTCAGCCATTGCCGGCCTCGCGTGGGATCATGTTCTCGGGGGCTGGATGGCCCGAACTGTCAGGCAATGCCTCGGGCGCGATCAAGCGGCCTGGCTGGTCCAGTTTCTCGTTGCTGTAACTGCGCAAGACGCGCAGAAATTCCAGCCGTTCGTAATCCGCAGACAGCCGAACCCGCATGCGACCGCCGGGATCTTGGGCCACTTGCCCCACCAACAAACCCGCCGGAAAGACATTGCCATCGCCCGATGTCATTACGCGATCTCCGGGGCGGATTGTTTCAGGGGCTTCGATAAAATCAACGAACGGCGCGGCGGTGTTGTCACCGATCAACAGGGCGCGTTGTCCCGAGGGCTGGATCGTCACCGGCACCCGGCTGGAGGTATCCGTCAGCAGTACGACCCTTGCGGTGTTGTTGCCAACGCCTGATATGCGGCCGACCAGCCCAAGCCCGTCCATCGCCGCCCAACCATCCATTATGCCATCACGACTGCCCACATTGATCAAAACCGATTGCCGAAAGGGTGAGCCGCTGTCGGCCATGACAACACCGGTGACATAGGTCAGGCGCGGATCAAGCTGCACATTGTTCAAATCCAGCAGGCGGGCGTTTTCCTGTTCCAATTGCAACGCGGCTTCTTTCCACGCTTTCATTTGCTGCAATTCGCGGCGCAATTCCTGATTTTGCCGATAGATGCGCTGATAGCTTTGGAAATCACGCATGATGTTCACGGTCGCTGTCACCGGCGCCATGGCCCAGTCAAAACTGGGCACGACATGGTCGACCACTTGGGCGCGAAAGCGTTCGACGCGCGGGCTGTCAATCCGCCACAGCAGAAACAGGCCAAGCAGGCACAACAAAACCACACCCAGCAACAACCGCTTAAGCGGGCCGGTGAAGTCCTCGGACTGTGCGCGGTCCTTTGCCAATCGTGTCCCCTTTTAGGAAAAGGGTGGTGGGTTCAGCTGTCGTAGTCAATCGCGTGGCGCAGCTGTTTTTCAAACTCCAGCGCCTTGCCAGTGCCAAGAGCAACGCAATTCAGACTGTCATCGGCGATTGAGACGGCCAGCCCGGTTTGCTCGCGCAAGGCCAAGTCCAGATCGCCCAACAACGCGCCACCGCCCGTCAGCATGACGCCACGATCAACGATATCAGCGGCCAGATCAGGTGGGGTCGCCTCCAATGCGGTCATGACGGCTTCGCAAATCGCCTGAACGGGTTCGGACAAGGCCTCGGCGACTTGCGCCTGACTGATTTCTGTTTCCTTGGGCACGCCGTTCAGCAGGTCGCGCCCGCGGATCTGCATCGAGGTGCCGCGCCCGTCATCGGGCATACGCGCGGTGCCGATCGAGGTTTTGATGCGTTCGGCGGTGGCTTCGCCGACCAATAGGTTTTGCTGGCGGCGCAGATAGTTGATGATCGCCTCGTCCATGCGGTCACCGCCCACCCGGACCGAGCGCGCGTAGACGATATCGCCCAAAGACAGAACTGCCACCTCGGTTGTGCCGCCGCCGATATCCACCACCATTGACCCGGTCGGATCGGTGATCGGCATGCCCGCGCCGATGGCAGCGGCAATCGGTTCGGCAATCAGGCCCGCGCGCCGCGCGCCCGCCGACAACACTGATTGACGAATGGCGCGTTTTTCAACGGGTGTCGCGCCGTGCGGAACACAAACGATGATCTTGGGCTTTGAAAAGGTCGACCGCTTGTGCACCTTGCGAATGAAGTGCTTGATCATGGCCTCGGCGGTGTCGAAATCAGCGATGACCCCTTCGCGCATCGGGCGGATCGCCTCGATGCTGCCGGGTGTCCGGCCCAGCATCAGCTTGGCGTCTTCGCCCACCGCCAGCACCTTTTTGACCCCGTCTTTGACGTGGTAGGCCACGACCGAGGGTTCCGACAGGATGATGCCGCGCCCTTTCACATAGACCAGCGTGTTCGCAGTCCCCAGGTCAATGGCCATATCAGAAGAGAAAAGACCCGGGATGTTTTGAAAGATTGGCATTGGCGCATTCGTCCTGTCATCGAATAGATACTCGGGCCCGCGACTCGACTGTCCTGACCAGTTGCTCTTATAGAACGGGGCCACCACCGGTTAAAGGGCCACTTTTGATGGCTAAGCGTCAATCTGCCGGGATAAAAATGGTGCTGCTGGAGAGAATCGAACTCTCGACCTCTCCCTTACCAAGGGAGTGCTCTACCTCTGAGCTACAGCAGCACATCGTGGCGCGCTGATTAGACGCTTATCTTGACCGGTGCAAGCGTAATCTGGACGCTTTTTTGCGCCTGCTGTAGAGAAGGGGAATGAAAGAAAAACAACCCGGCAAAAAGCCCGACAAAAAGGCATCGGACCGTGAGGATCGTCTAAAGGCGGCCTTGAAGGCAAATCTTGCGCGCCGTAAGGCGCAAATGCGCGGTCGCACACCGGATGATACGGCAGGCCCCTCCAAGGACAAGGACTAGAGCAGATGGATTCGATTATCGTGACGGGCAATGGCCCACTCAGTGGCCAGATACCCATTGCAGGGGCCAAGAATGCCTGCCTGACCCTGATGCCCGCCACCTTGTTAAGCGAAGAGCCGCTGACGCTGACCAACGCGCCCCGGCTGAGCGACATCAAAACCATGTCGGCGTTGCTGCAATCACTGGGCGCAGAGGTGACGCAGTTACAGGATGGTCAGGTTCTGGCCATGTCCAGCCATGCCTTGGACAATCACGTGGCCGATTATGAAATCGTGCGAAAAATGCGGGCGTCTATCCTTGTGCTTGGGCCGCTTCTGGCGCGTGACGGGCACGCGGTGGTGTCGCTGCCCGGCGGCTGTGCGATTGGCGCGCGTCCGGTTGATTTGCACCTGCGCGCGCTTGAGGCCATGGGCGCGGAGCTTGAGTTGAAAGACGGCTACGTGCACGCCAAGGCCCCCGGTGGCCTGAAGGGGGGCACGGTCGACTTTCCGCTGGTGTCTGTCGGGGCGACCGAAAACGCGCTGATGGCGGCCACATTGGCCAAGGGCACGACGGTTCTGAAAAACGCCGCGCGCGAGCCGGAAATCGTGGACTTGGCCGATTGCCTGCGGCGCATGGGCGCGCAGATTGACGGCGATGGCACGGACACGATCACCATTCAGGGCGTCGACCGCCTTGGCGGGGCGACCCATCCGGTGGTGACCGACCGTATCGAATTGGGCACCTACATGCTGGCCCCCGCGATTTGCGGCGGCGAGGTGGAATGCCTTGGGGGCCGCATTGATCTTGTCGGTGCGTTTTGTGAAAAACTTGACGCCGCCGGGATCGAGGTGACAGAAACGGCCAAGGGTCTGAAGGTCGCACGCCGGAATGGCCGCGTGAAAGCCGTGGATGTCACGACCGAGCCATTTCCCGGCTTTCCGACCGATTTGCAGGCCCAGATGATGGCCTTGATGTGCACCGCCGAAGGTGAAAGCGTGCTTGAGGAAAAGATTTTCGAGAACCGCTTCATGCACGCCCCCGAACTTATGCGGATGGGGGCCAAGATTGACGTTCAAGGCGGCATCGCCAAAGTGACCGGGGTTGAGCGGCTAAAAGGAGCCCCCGTGATGGCGACCGACCTGCGCGCCAGCGTGTCGCTGATCCTTGCAGGCTTGGCCGCCGAAGGCGAAACGATTGTAAACCGTGTGTATCACCTTGATCGCGGCTATGAGCGGGTCGAGGAAAAACTGGGCAATGTGGGCGCAAAGATTGAACGGGTGTCAGGCCAGTGACGGAGGACGCAACATTTGAAGACGGCCGCGAGGCGCCGCTGAATCTTGGGGCGTTCGACCCTGATGACTTGCAGGTGATCTCCTCGCTGACGCAAGACGCGGTGTTTCCGAGTTCGGAAATGAGCTGGCAGGCCGGTCAACGGCGCTTTGCCATCCTGCTGAACCGTTTCCGGTGGGAGGATCAGGGCCGCGCGCGCCATGCGCCGGAACGTGTGCAATCGGTGTTGGTGGTCGATAATGTGCTAAAAGTGGCCAGCCAAGGCATCGAACGCTCGGACGCCGATACCATCTTTTCGCTGTTGTCGATAAGCTTTCATCCCGGTGAAGAGGGCAGTGGTCATGTGTTGCTGACATTGGCGGGTGACGGGGCCTTGCGGCTTGAGGTCGAGGCGCTTGAAGTGACCTTGAAAGATGTCACGCGGCCCTATGTTGCGCCATCCCGGAAAACGCCCGATCACGGGTGAGTGCCGCTTGCACCGCCTGATCGCTTGGACCGGACGGTGCAACGGGACGTGCGGTGTTGGTTATTCCTGGATCGACTCCAGATAATACGCCAGCGACAGCAGGCGCCCGCGCACAATCGCTTCGGCACCATAGGGGCCTGCATCCTCGATATCGCGTTTGAACCGGCTGCCCCACACGGGCATCGGGTATCCGTGGCCGCGGATACCTTGGCGACCATCAATCGTGTGAATGACCGCCAGCATCGGAAACTGCCCATCATTTGCCGCCGATAGCCCCGTCAGCGGCGGAACCGGAACCGTCATCAACTCGGCCAGCGGCCCGTCGCCCGCGCCGCTTTCACCATGGCACGAGGCGCATGCATCCATGTATTCCTGTTTGCCCGCATCATCCGCGTGCGCTGCAGTGACCAATACCAGACCCAAAGTGACTCCAAGACCTTTCAAATATGTGCTCAACATGATCATTTTCTCCCATTAATCGCGCGATCCCTCGGCCCAAGGCCGGTATCAGACAGTGCCAAAATGCGGGGCAGGAGGCATTAATCCCGATTAATCGGGTGCATCTATCGCAAATGGCCTATGTGATCGTGGGTTGAGGCGCGGCGGCCCACGTTCTAAAGCTTGCCCAACAAGGAGAGTCCCGATGCCCGTATTCTTGGATGCGAAAGCGCTTGATTTCGAAACGGCCTTTGCCCAGCTTCTGACCGCCAAGCGTGAAGAGTCGCCCGATGTCGATGATACGGTCGCCGCGATCATTGCGGATGTGCGCAACCGTGGCGATGCCGCGCTGATCGAGCTGACCGCCAAGTTCGACCGCTTGGAGCTGACCCCCGAAACCCTCCGCTTCACCCCCGAAGAGGTGGATGCGCTGATTGCCGATGTGCCCTTGCACGAACGCCAAGCCCTGCAAATCGCTGCCGACCGCATCCGTGCCTATCACGAACGCCAATTGCCCGAGGATGCCAGTTGGACCGATGAGGCAGGCGCCACCCTTGGCTGGCGCTGGACGCCGGTCAGTGCGGCGGGGCTTTATGTGCCGGGTGGGCTGGCCTCGTACCCATCATCTGTTTTGATGAACGCTATCCCTGCCAA
>Ga0102928_1002232_pt1 | contig 11602 bp, 11 predicted proteins | sample SalPonR1_B_D1_MG_FD_78504 | JGI IMG/M metagenome (GOLD analysis project Ga0102928, IMG submission 78504) | Salt pond soil microbial communities from South San Francisco under conditions of wetland restoration - Salt Pond MetaG R1_B_D1_MG | ecosystem: Environmental > Aquatic > Marine > Intertidal...
AGATCGAGCCCGGATTTCGCGGCGATGTCATTCTCTGTCATGCCGAGGGCGAGAAAGCTCAGGATATCGACCTCTTGCGGCGAGAGCGCCTGCCAATCGACGCCGAAGACCCGGGTCTCGGGATTGTCGGCGCCGGGGGCGTGCAGGCTGTAGGACAGCATCGCCGAGACCGCCCGGAAGGCCCGCGCCGTGCCCGGGCCGAACAGGTCGGCCGGGTCGTCCTCGCAGCTGAGAACGAGGCACTTGTTTTCCGTCCCTTGCGTCCAGCGATGGCTGAGCATGTAGCGGTAGCCGTGGCCGAGCATGCTGCCGTGAAGTTGCCGCTGGCGCGGGTCGGCAGCGAGGCGCTTGTAGTGCCGGCCCACGTCGTAGCAGGGCGGCGGATGGCCGGCCATCGCGGCCTTCAGCAGCGGGTCGACCTCGAACAGGGCGCAGCCGGCATATTCGTCGAGCCAGTCGTCGGTCATCGAACTGCGCATCCAGGCGATGCTGTCCGTGCCGGCAAGGAACATGCCGACATTGACCGCGTTGGCGTGCAGATTGTGGGCAACGGCGTTGACGCCCGACCAGGCTTCCTCGGCCGTTCGGGCCCGGGCCAGCCGGTCGGCCGTGTCGATCAGAAGATTGGCATAGCGCGTCGTCATCGCGGCTGCATCCGCCGGGGGGGGGCGCCCGACGGGGGCGTCACATACCCAACGCCTCCTTGTACATCTCCAGCACGGCCTCTTCCTCGGCGATATCGTCCTTGTCGCGTTTGCGCAGGGCGATGACCTTGCGCATCACCTTGGTATCATAGCCGCGCGCCTTGGCCTCGGCCATCACTTCCTTCTGTTGGTCGGCGATGTCCTTCTTTTCCGCCTCCAGCCGCTCGAAGCGTTCGACGAACTGGCGCAGTTCATCGGCTGTGACGCGATAGCTGTCATCGTGGCTGACATCGTTCATGGCATGGTCTCCGCTTGGGCCGGACTTCTTTCCTAAATCCGCGCACGCGGGGCTGCAAGGGCGAATGCGGTATCCGTCGCGCGGTCCGTCGCTTGCGCCCGCCCGCAGCTTGGGCTAGGCCGGTCGCGGACGCGGCGAACGGAGGGGCCCGATGGACATACTGATCTGGATTGGCGCCTGCGTTTCCCTGGCCGGCCTGGCGGGGCTTGTGTGGTGCATCCTGCGGGTCTGGAAGGCACGAAACGCGGGGCTGGATGACGACGCGCTTCGCGAGGAAGTGCGCAAGGTCGTTCCGCTCAACACCGGGGCCCTGTTCATATCCGTGCTTGGGCTGATGTTGGTGGTGCTGGGCATCGCGATGGGCTGACCGCCGCCGCGGCCTCGCGCGCGCGGCCCGCGTCAGACCGGCATGTTGTCGAACCGCGCCTCGATGGCCTCGTTGGTCAATTCTTCGCACAGGTCACGGATCTCGGCGGGCACCGGCTTGCCGGCAATATCCATTTCCTCGACGAGTTCGGCCAGCCGGGGCTGAAGCTTGTAACGGTCTTTCGGGTCGGTTTGCCGAATACGTTCGTGCAGGCGGTGCAGGTCGGTTGTCGGGTCGCTCATGTTATCTCCTCCTCCATGTCGGCGGGATGGGCGCGTCGCATCCCTGAATCCTGTGCCGCGGCGCGCTCAGACCGCTGCGGCGCAGGTGCGGCAGAAGGGCGTGTCCGGCAGCGTTTTAAGCCGCTCCTCCGAAATCTCCTCGCCGCAACGCACGCAGTCGCCATAGGTGCCCTCGCGGATGCGTTGCAGGGCGGCGCGGATGCGCGCGATCTCGGCCTCGCCGCTCACGCCCAGCTGTTCCAGAACTTCCTCGCCCTCGCGCTCGACCGCGGATTCTTCCCAATCCTTCGAATGCGGCTCGTCCAGTTCAGCTTCGATGCGGTGCAGGCGGCTGTCAAGTTCGCCGAGCCGGGCAAGCAGGGCATCGCGGTATCGGGTCGTGTCGCGCATGGGAATCCTCCGTTAACCTGCCCAATTATTCATCGCCCCGGGCCTGCGTCCTTGACCCACGTCAATTGTGACAGAAGGAATTGACCCGGTGGCGCGATAATCCTTGCAGGATATCTGGGGCGTGCAGGGCGCCGGGGCAAGGCCCGGGCCCGCGGAATGCGCGGCAATGCGCCCGGCGGGGTTACGGCGCGTCCTCGAGCACGGGCCGATCGGGCAGATCCGGCGGCCCGCCCTCCCCGGCCGCATCGGACGACAGAAGCGCGGCGGTGTCCGGCCCCGCTGCCCCCGTCGGATCGGATGCCGCCCCCTCCTTTGGCCGCGTCCCGTCGCCCTCGCTGTTGGGCAACTCGGCCGGGGACGGCGGCGCGCGCGGCTCCTCGCGGGCGGAGGGGGCGTTTAGCCCCGCCGCCTCCACCATGCCGTCGCCCTGAAGACGCACCGCCCGGAAGCCATTGATGCGGCCCAGGCGGCCGCGGGCCGCAACATGCCCCTTGGCCGCCACAAGCTCGGTGCGTCCGATCGCGCCGGCACCGATCGGCAAGGTCATGCCCGGCGTCAACTGGCAGATCTGCGCCAGCGGCAATTCGATCCTTTCGAGCACCGCGTCAAGCGACACCGGCGCGGTCATCGCCAATTCGCCAAGATCGAACCGGTCGTCCGGGCCACCGTCGGCCGCGCCCGGATCGGGCTGCGCCACCGCCTCGCGCGGCAGGATCACCGTAAGCACCCCGGTTCTGGCGCCCGAGGATACATCGACGGTGAGGCGCAGAAGCTCGAAATCCGGCGCCTCAAGCGCCAGCATCAGCCCGCGCATATCCGCCACCCGGTCGCCGAATCGGAAGCGGGCGGGCCGGTAATGGTCCTGCGCCTCGGCCATCTTTTCATCGAACCCGTCGCACATGGCGTCGATCAGCGGCGCGACGATGGCGGCATCTGTACCGGTGAGCGGCCGTTCATCCGCCGCGCCCGGCCGCACACGCCCCATCGTCTGCACCTCGACAAGCGCCTGTGCGAGCTGCCGGTCGACAAGCGCCGCGCCGCGCGCGCCGCCCTGCCCGTCAAGCAGCAGGATGAGGCAATCCGCGGCCGGTTCCTGCTTGAGCGCGGCATGGACCAGCCCGCGCTGTTCGACCGCGCAGACGGTCAGCGCCAGACCGAATATCCGGTCGCCGCATTTCTCCAGCGACAGGCGCAGCGCCTTCGACGGCGACATCGCCCGCGCGTCGAAATCCTCGCGCGCGTGCCGGGCCTTCTTGTGGATGACAGAGCTGTTCGCCTCGCTAGACATGCCTTTGCCGCTGATCCGGGCCGGGATGGCCGGGTCGCAGTGTAAGCGCCGCGAGGTTACCAATATGTTTACGCCCGCAGGCCCCCTGCCCGCTTATCCGTTGCGGCGGCCCCTTATTGCGCCGCCTGCACCGCCACCTCGGGCACCGGCAGGCTCACGCGGAAGCCGGCACCGTCCTGGCCGGGCAGATAGGTGATGTCGCCGCCCAGATTGCCCATGATCTCGCGGCAGATGGCGAGGCCCAGCCCGGCACCGCCCGCCCGCGCCTGGCCGACGCGCGAGAATTTCTCGAAGATCACCGCGTGCTGGTCGGTGGGAATGCCGCTGCCATTGTCGATGAAATCCACGGTCAGCCGGTCGCCGTCAAGCTGGGGCCGGATCGTCAGCACGGGCTCGTCGGCATCGCAATACTTGGCCGCGTTGGAAATGAGGTTGATGAAAACCTGCGCCAGCCGGTCAAGATCGGTGTGCAGGGTCACCTTCTCGGCCTCGCGGCGGCGGCGGATCTTGATCCTGTCCTTCACGCCCGAGGCCGAGATCGCCCGCTCGATCAGCTCCGACAGCCGCCCGGTCTCGGCATGAAGCTTCACCTGCCCGTTCTCGAGCACGCTAAGATCGAGCAGATCGTCGAGCAGCCGTGTGAGCCGCGTCGCCTCTTCGAGGATGATCGAGGCATACTTGTTGCGCTCCCGCTCGCTCAGCTCGTCGCTGTCCCGCAAGATTTCCGAGAACGCCCGGATCGAGGTCATCGGCGTGCGCAATTCGTGGCTGACCTGGCTGAGGAAGGCATCCTTCTGCACCGAAATCTGGGTCAGTTTCTCGTTGGCCTCGCGCAATTGTCTTGCGGTGCGGGCCTGTTCCTCGGTCTTGGCCTCCAGCCGGCTGGAATATTCCATGATCTGCGCGGTCTCGTCGGCCACAGCCATCAGGTCCTCGACCGATACGGTGGCGCGGCCGACGATCTGGCTGATCATCGCATGCGCCGTGGCCGCGCCGACCGAGCCCGACAGCGCCCGTTCCAGCGTTTGCAGGAAATCAGGCGTGGGCTCGGGCAGGTAGCCCGCGATGCCCTGCCCGCGCGCGGCCTTGGCGAACATCGCCTGCGCCTCGGCCGCGCCCATGATCCGCTGCGCCATGATCAACAGATCCTCCGATCGCGCCAACCCGCCCGACCAGCTTCCCGGCGTGGCGGAATGCCGGAAGACATTGACGAACTGCGCCCCCTGAAGCCGTTCGATCGGCTTGGGCAGCGACACCAGCGAGACCGCGATGAAACTGCCGGCGTTCAGAAGCAGGCTCCACATCACCGCGTGCATCACCGGGTCCATGCCCTCGGCGCCGAAAAGCGCTCGCGGCCGCAGCCAGGACAGGCCGAAAAGCCCCTCGTCGAACAGGGCCTGCGGCAGGATGCCCGAGGGCCCGAAGCTGGGCAGGAACAGGCAATAAAGCCAGATCACGAAGCCCAGCCCAAGCCCGGTGAGCGCGCCCGCCCGCGTGGCCCCGCGCCAGAACAGCCCGCCCATCAGCGCCGGCAGGAATTGCGCCATCCCGGCAAACGAGATCAGCCCGATCGCGGCCAGGGCCTCGCCCCCGCCGGACAGGCGGAAATAAATGTAGCCCAGAAACAGCACGAAGACGATGGACAGCCGCCGCGCCAGAAGCGCCACCGTGCGCACGTCGCCCGACACCACCGCACTGCCGCCGGTGAACCACAGCCAGATCGGCATCACGATATGGTTCGACACCATGGTGGAGACGGCGATCGCGGCCACGATCACCATCGAGGTGGCCGAGCTGAACCCGCCCAGGAAGGACAGGATCGCCAGCCCCTCCTGCCCGTTCATCAGCGGCAGGCTGAGCACGAAAAGATCGGGGTTGGAACCCGCCGGCAGCATTTCGAGCCCCACCACGGCGATGGGCACGACGAACAGGATCATCAGCATCAGGTAGGCCGGAAAGGCCCAGGACGCCATGCGCAGATGCTCCTCGTTCTCGTTCTCGACCACCATCACCTGGAACATGCGCGGCAAGCAGATGAAGGCCGCCCCCGCCAGCAATGTCAGCCCGACCCAGCGACTGCCCGGCACTTCCCAGCGGGCGATGGGCGAGGCGTCGATCCGCGCCAGCGTTTCGCCCAAGCCCCCCGACAGCCCCCAGACCACGAACACGCCCACCGCCAGCAGCGCGAAGAGCTTGACCACCGCTTCAAGCGCGATCGCCATCACCACGCCGTGGTGACGCTCGTTCGCATCGAGGTTGCGGGTGCCGAAGAAAATGGTGAACACCGCCAGCCCGGCCGCGACCAGGAAGGCGGTGGATTGCTCGCCCGGATAGGCGTCGGCGGCCGGGTCGGCCTCGGCGAAGATGGCGAAGGACAGCGTGACCGACTGAAGCTGAAGCGCGATATAGGGCGTCAGCCCGATCACCGCGAAAAGCGTGACGAACACCGCCAGCGCGTTCGACTTGCCATAGCGCGACGAGATCAGGTCCGCGATCGAGGTGATGCGCTGGCTGCGGCCCACGCGGACCATCTTGCGCAGCGTCCACCACCAGCCGATCATCACCAGCGTCGGCCCCAGATAGATGGTGACGAATTCCAGCCCCGAGCGGGCGGCGAAACCGACCGCGCCGTAGAATGTCCAGGCGGTGCAATAGATCGACAGCGACAGCGTGTAGATGATGGGCGAGCGCAGCCACGTCCCCCGCCCCACCATCGCCGCGCGGTCGGCGGCAAAGGCCACCGCGAAGAGGAAGGCCACGTAAAGCAGGCAGACCAGAACCAGAACGTTGAGCGCGACCATCAGCGCCCCCCGTGCCCGCCCGCCGCGGCATCGGGGTCGTCGTCGGGGTCGTCATCCTCGGGCCTGAGAAAGCGCGACACCACGCCCGACAACACCACAAGACCCAGCCAGACCACGAACAGATAGCCCATCACCCAGGCCGTGCGCGCCGTCGCGGCCAGATCCGCCGCCGGCTGCCCGGCCTCGCCACCGCCGCGCCACAGAAGCGGGATCGCGAACAGGATCGCGCCAAGGATCGGCAGCATCCGCGCGCCATCGGCCGTCCGGCGGCGCCGATAGGTGCGTCGCTGAACGAAGACCGGGCCGCGCCGGGGCGTCATCGCGCCACCAGGTCGCGGACCGCATCCAGAACCTCGGCATTGGAAAACGGCTTGGTCATATAGCGGCTGGCGCCGACGCGCTCGGCCATCTCGCGGTCCTTGTCCTGGCCGCGCGCCGTCAGCATCAGCACCGGGGTCGCGGCCAGCCCCGCGTCGCCGCGGATTTCCTGAAGGATGTCGAAACCGCTCTTGCCCGGCAACATGACATCGAGGATCACCAGATCGGGCCGGCCCGCGCGCACCGCCTCGATCGCGTCATGCCCGTTGGAATGGGTCTTCACCTCCCAGCCGTCGCGGCTGAGGATGAAGCTGATCGCTTCGATGATGTTGCGCTCGTCCTCGATCAGGATCACCTTCTTGGACATTCAAATCGGCCTCCCCTCCGATCGCGCCGCGGTACGGCGCGGTTCACTATCGTCAATGTCGCCGGGCCTGTCAAAAGCCGCCGCCCAAAATCGACGGCTCGCGCCGGGCCTCGCAGGACGCAAGCGGGCAGACCTGGCAGGTAATTCCCACCTCGCGGGCCGGGCCGGTTGCGCCTTCGCCCGGATCAGGCAGCAAGAGCATGTGCGGCCGGTAAAGCGCGGGGCTGTCGAACCGGGCCGGGCCCGCCGCGTCGCTGACGGCAAGCGCCAGCACCCGCGCATCGCCCTGTTTCAGGCGCAACCGCAGGGGCGCGCCGGGCTGCGACAGGACCTGGTAAAGCGGCCACAGCGCGCAGGCCGCCGCCGAGCGCGGCATCGAAAACCCCAGCACCGGCTTGCGCAGGATCACCGTTCCCGACAGGTCGCATATCACCAGCCCAACCGGCCCGGTCAAATCCTCGGGCAGCATTGCCAACCGCCGGAAGACGCCGGCCATGTCGGCGCGCGTGCGCGCGGCGATGGCGGCCGGGTCGGGCCCGCATTCGGCCAGTGCCTGGCCGATCTCGGGCAGCGGCAGGCGGCGGGCATCGCGCACGTACCCTTCCAGCGCGTCGCGCGCGAGGCCCCGGGCGGCGGCCGTTTCAAGATGCTCGGCGCGGGCGATGACCGACCCGATGCGCGCCGCCCCGCCCGCCCCTTCCAGTGCAGGGAAATGAAATCCGTTGGCCTCCAGGAACGCGTGCAGCTCGTCCTGGGGCGACTTGATGTCGGAGCGCGCGTCGGGGGCCTCCTCCAGATAGCGCACCAACGCCTCCGCGCCCTCGGCAAGGCGCTGGCTGTCCTCGTTGATGTTGCGATGGAAGCGGCTTTGCCATTCCGGTTCCAGCGGCTTGGTATCTGCAAGGATCGAGGCGGTCGAGCGGATGGCGGTGACGGTCGAGATCACCTCGTGCAGTGAGGCGGCAAGCTGGGGATCATGGGCCAACCGGTCGGTCAGCGCCTTCACGGTCGCCTCAAGCTCGTCCCGCTGACGGTCGAGATCGGCCAGCAGGCGGGCCCAGCCGGGGAAGCGGCCGGCGAATTCCTCGGTCCGGTCGGTTTCCGCGCCCTCCCCGCCCCCGGGGTTCTCGCCCGGCGTTGCGCCGGCCTCGGCGCGGGCGGCGGCCTCGCGCAGGGCGGCGATCAGCGTGGCCTCCGCCCCTTCCGACAAAAGCCCGGGCGACACGCCCAGCACATCGGCCAGGCGGTTGAGCGTCTTGCCGGCGATTCTGCGGCGGTTGTGCTCGATCAGGTTCAGGTAAGAAGGCGATATGCCCGCCCGTTTGGCCAGCTCCGATTGCTTGAGGCCGTTCATCACCCGCCTTTCGCGGATGCGGCTGCCGATCATCGAGGATTCTACCATCGGCGATTTCCTTTTGAATCGGGTGGTTTCCGTTAGGTCATACAAAAAACTTTACAACAAGCGGCCAGAAATTGTCCATTTTTTTACAAAAAAAACGTTTCGCCAAAGCCAGTTGTTGCCGAATTTTCTTTCGCTCTGCGATAATCGTTTTGCACATCTGTGTGGCCCGGGGGCGCGGAGGAACCCCCCGGGAGATTTCTTTAACGGGAGGATATCCATGTCCAAATCGAACCTGACTCGTCGTGGTCTGCTGAAGACCAGCGCCGTTGCTGGCGCCGGCGTCGCGCTGCCGACGATCTTCACCTCGCGGGCCAACGCCTTCACGAACGAGCCGACGGGAGACACCGTCACGCTCGGCTTCAACGTACCGCAATCCGGCCCTTACGCCGACGAAGGCGCGGACGAGCTGCGCGCCTACGAACTGGCTGTCGAACACCTCAACGGCGGCGGCGATGGCGGGATGATGAATACCTTCTCGTCCAAGGCGCTCAAGGGCAACGGCATTCTGGGCAAGAAGGTCGAGTACGTGACCGGCGACACCCAGACCAAGTCCGACGCCGCGCGCGCCTCGGCCAAGTCGATGATCGAGAAAGACGGCGCGGTGATGATCACCGGCGGCTCGTCCTCGGGTGTCGCGGTGGCGGTTCAGGCGCTTTGCCAGGAGGCCGGCATCATCTTCATGGCCGGTCTTACCCATTCCAACGACACCACCGGCAAGGACCGCAAGGCAAACGGCTTCCGCCACTTCTTCAACAGCTACATGTCGGGCGCGGCGCTCGCGCCGGTGCTGGCGGCCGAATACGGCAATGACCGCAAGGCCTATCACCTGACGGCCGATTATAACTGGGGCTACACCACCGAGGAGGCCGTGCGCGCCTCGACCGAGGCCCTTGGCTGGGAAACCGTCGCCGCGGTGAAAACCCCGCTGACGCAGACCGACTTCTCGTCCTACATCGCGCCGGTGCTGCAATCGGGCGCCGACACGCTGGTGCTCAACCACTACGGCGGCAACATGGTGAACTCGCTGACCAACGCGGTGCAGTTCGGCCTGCGCGACAAGCAGGTGAACGGCAAGGACTTCCAGATCGTCGTGCCGCTCTACTCGCGCCTGATGGCCAAGGGTGCAGGTGCCAACGTGAAGGGCATCTTCGGCTCCACCAACTGGCACTGGTCGTTGCAGGACGAGGGCTCCAAGACATTCGTCCAGTCCTTCGGCACCAAATACGGCTTCCCGCCCAGCCAGGCGGCGCATACCTGCTACGTGCAAACGCTGCTTTATGCCGACGCGGTCGAGCGCGCCGGGTCCTTCGAGCCCTGCGCGGTTGTCGAGGCGCTCGAGGATTACGAGTTCGATGGGCTGGGCAACGGCCCGACGCTCTATCGCGGCGCCGATCACCAGTGCTTCAAGGACGTGCTGGTCGTGAAGGGCAAGGAGAACCCGCAATCCGAGTTCGACCTGCTCGAGATCGTCGAAGTGACCCCGGTGGATCAGGTCATGTATCCGCCGGATCACCCTCAGATGGGCGGCGCCGACGCGACGCTTGGCAGCTGCAACAACGGCGCCTGATCGCGCGCCTCATACGGGATGGGCGGGTCGCGCCCATCCCGACCCCGCGCCGGTAAGGGCGCCTTTTTCCGAACATTCCGTAGGGACAGACCGATGGAAGCAATCATCCTGCAAATTCTCAATGGCCTGGACAAGGGCTCGGCCTATGCGCTGATCGCGCTCGGGCTGACCCTGATCTTCGGCACGCTGGGCGTGGTGAACTTCGCGCATGGGGCGCTGTTCATGATCGGCGCGTTCTGCGCGGTCACGCTGAGCCGTATCCTGACGGCATCGCGCACCATCATCGACGAGACCCAGACCGACTTTCTCGGCAACCCGCTCAAGGTCGAGGTGCCCTATTTGCACGACTGGTTCGGCGAGGCCACGGGCGCGGCGATCATCGACTGGGCGGTGCCCCTGTCGATCCTCTTCGCGATCCCGGTGATGATGCTGATCGGTGTGGCGATGGAACGCGGCCTGATCAAGCATTTCTACAAGCGCCCCCATGCCGACCAGATTCTCGTGACCTTCGGCTTGGCCATCGTGCTGCAAGAGGTGATCAAGTATTTCTACGGCGCCAACCCGATCCCGACGCCGGCGCCGGACGCGTTCAAGGGCTCATTCGACTTCGGCGCGATGCTGGGCTTCGATCCGAACCTGATCATCTATCCCTACTGGCGGATCATCTATTTCACCTTCGCCGCCATCATCATCGGCGCGGTGTTCGCCTTCCTGCAATTCACCACCTTCGGCATGGTGGTCCGCGCCGGCATGGCCGACCGCGAGACCGTTGGCCTGCTGGGCATCAATATCGACCGGCGCTTCACCATCATGTTCGGCCTTGCCGCCGCGGTGGCGGGACTGGCGGGCGTGATGTACACGCCGATCAATTCGCCGAACTATCACATGGGCATGGATTTTCTCGTGCTTAGCTTCGTGGTGGTCGTGGTGGGCGGCATGGGCAGCCTGCCCGGCGCCGTGCTGGCCGGCTTCCTGCTGGGCATTCTCGAAAGCTTCGCCTCTATGGGCGCAGTGCTCGAGGTTCTGCCGGGCATCAACCAGATCATCATCTACCTGGTGGCCATCGTCATCCTGCTGACCCGTCCGCGGGGGCTGATGGGCCGCAAGGGCGTCATGGAGGAATAAGCCATGCTCGGTCTCGAAAAGAAAGACTTCCGTCTGCTTCTCATCGTCTTGGTGCTGGCCCTGCTCGCGCCTTTCATCCTCAACCCGTTTCCGACAGAATCGGCCATGGCGCAGTTCAACGCGGGCTATCCCGACCTGATGCAGCGTTTCGTGATCTTCGGCATCTTCGCCATCGGCTTCAACATCCTGTTCGGGCTCACGGGCTATCTCAGCTTCGGGCACGCGGCCTTTCTCGGCGTGGGCTCCTACGCGGCGATCTGGATGATGAAGCTGCTGACGATGAACGTCATCCCGGCAATCACGCTTTCGGTGATCATCGCCGGCCTGTTCAGCCTGCTCGTCGGCTGGATCTCGCTGCGCCGGTCGGGGATTTACTTCGCCATCCTCACGCTGGCCTTCGCGCAGATGTCCTATTCGCTGGCCTATTCGGTGCTCACACCGATCACCGGCGGCGAAACCGGCTTGCAGCCGAAAGTCACCGACCCGCGCATTCTCGACGGCGCCTCGACCGACGGCACCACGCCCAAGGCGAACCTCTTCGGGCTGGAGATGAGTTCGAGCGTCGAATTGTCCTGGGGCGGCTGGCTGTTCACGCTGAACGCGGGCTACTACATCGCCGCGGTGGTGATGGTGCTGAGCTTCTACATGGCGATCCGCATCTTCCGCTCACCCTTCGGCACGATGCTGCGCGCGGTCAAGTCGAACCAGACGCGGATGACCTATACCGGGCTGAACGCGCGGCCCTACACGCTGGCGGCCTTCGTGATCTCGGGCATGTATGCCGGTCTTGCCG
>Ga0102928_1002233_pt1 | contig 11595 bp, 10 predicted proteins | sample SalPonR1_B_D1_MG_FD_78504 | JGI IMG/M metagenome (GOLD analysis project Ga0102928, IMG submission 78504) | Salt pond soil microbial communities from South San Francisco under conditions of wetland restoration - Salt Pond MetaG R1_B_D1_MG | ecosystem: Environmental > Aquatic > Marine > Intertidal...
AATATCAGTATCAACACAACTCCAGCCATTAGTGCGAGAATAAGTGGTAAAACTTCCCTTATCATGTTTGCGAAGGGAGCTCTACAGACACCTTGAGCCACATAAAGATTTACACCAACAGGTGGTGTAACCATACCAATGCATAAAATTATTGTCATAATGACACCGAAGAATACCGGATGGTATCCGACTTTCTCAACAATAGGAAGAAAGAGGGGTGTAAAGAGAACTATATTAGAAATAGTATCGATGAACATTCCGGAAATAAATAAAAATCCTATGATCAGTGCCATTATCAAAACCGGTGATTGTGTCAGGCTTAGCATGGCTTCTGCCAGTTGTTGGGGAATTCTTTCCATTGTTAACAAACGTCCAAAAGTTGAAGCCCCTCCAAGAACGAACATTGATAAAGAAGAAAGCAAGGCCGCTTCTACCATAGCAGCACTGATTTTTTTAATAGTCAATTGCTTATAAATGAATGTTCCAACTACTAAAGCATAAACACTTCCAATTACTGCTGCTTCTGTGGGTGTGAAAACTCCTCCGTAGATTCCTCCCAGTATCAATATAGGTAGAGCAAGAGCCCATTTTGCTTGCCAGCAGACTTTGCAGATCCAGGAAAATCCGCCTCCTCGTTTTTTACCGAGATATCCTCGTTTTTTGCTGACAAAATAATTAACTGTTACAAGACATGTTCCCATTAAGATTCCGGGTAATATTCCTCCTGCAAACATGGCTACTACAGAAGTTCCTCCTACAACTCCATATACTATCATGGGTATGCTGGGAGGGATAACTGGCCCAATGGTAGCGCCAGCAGCGACAAGAGATCCTGCATAAGCTGTATCATATTTACGTTCTTCCATTGCTGGTACAAGAATGACACCCAGCGCTGCAACAACAGCTGGTCCTGATCCAGATATGGCAGCAAAGATCATGCAAGCTACTACAGTTGAGGCACCAAGACCACCAGCGATTTCTCCCGTAAAGGCATCTCCAACACCAATTATTTCTTTAGCCAAACCAGATCGAGACATTAATGTTCCGACAAGCATGAAAAAGGGGATAGCCATCAAAGGAAAAGAATCTGAAGTAGTAATCATTGCCTGGGCAAGTAAGTGCATCATTTGCGTCCCGCCATACGTAATCATAAAAACCAGTGCACATGAACTAGCCAGAGCCAATGCAATTGGAATGGATAATAGCATACAGAAAAATAATGACCCTACAAGTATCCAAATCATTGTTTAATGCTCCTTTTTTGTGAAATAAGCGGGAATATGCTTACCTGGAAAGTCCTGATTGCCAGACCGAACATGCCGAATATCCCAGCAGCATACATTACCCAAACTGGTAGCCAGGTTATAGATGCGAAGGTCTGAGATAATGCAAATTGCATGTAGACTATTTTAATAATCAGGTATCCAAGGAAAAGACTGAAAACAGCAGTGTAAATACTTGAAAAAAAGTTAACCTTACTAATCCATTTGGGAGGCAATATGTTCTGGAGTAATTCAATCTTGAGGTGCATTTTTTCTCTTGCGGCCAGGCTGATTCCTACCATGGTTAACCAGACAAAGCAGATCCTTGCGAACTGTTCGGCCCATGAGAAACTGAAAGATAAAACATATCTGGAAAAAACCTGAACTGCAAGAACGGTAACCATTATTGTCATTAAAAAGGCTAAAATATATTCTTCAAGATGGTTTAAAATGTAAGATATTTTTTTCATTATCTGTCCTACCCTTCATTTATTTAGTGCGTACCGGCTATTTAAAACCGGCACGCACTGTTTATATAGAGTAGATGTTAAGTAAAAATAATCAGAAGAGATTTATTACTTCCAGTCTATCTCTTTACCAAGTTCAGCATAGATTTCTTCCAGTAGTCCATTGAATTCAGGTGCATATTCTTCATACAATGGAAGAACTTTTTCTTTAAATGCATAACGTTCACTTTCACTAAGTTCTATTATTGTGGTTCCGCCACTGGCAAGGATATCTTCCTTAATACCATCATTTATATCCCTGCATATCTGTCTGGCTTCTGGAATTGATTCCTGCATGGCAGAAAGGATTATTACTTTCTGGTCATCATTCAATCTGTTCCAGGTCATCTTGGACATAACAACAGGAAGGGGACCATAAATATGTCTTGTCTCGATTATATAATCCTGGACCTCATCAAATCCTGACTGTTTAATATTCTGATAAGGATTCTCCTGGGCATCAAGAACTCCCTGTTGCAAACTTGTTAAAACTTCAGAGAAAGCCATGGGTATGGCACTTGCGCCCAGCATATTCCAGTGAGCTATATGCAGGGGATTTTCCATTACACGGATCTTCAGACCTTTGACATCCTCTGGTGTCTTTACTGATGTATCATTTGTGGTTAGGTTCCTCCAGCCCTGTGACCACCATGCCATTATTTTCAAGCCTGCTGGTTCAACTGATGCTGCAACTTTTTTACCTACCGGACCATCAAGAATCTTTTCTGCTTCTTCATCATTCTCAAATAAGTACGGAAGGTCGAATACCCTTGTACCTTTGGTAAATCCCCCAAGAGCTGGCAGTGCAGGAAGCGCAAAATCCATGACTCCTGCCTGGAGAGATTCAAGCATTTCTCTGTTGCCTCCAAGCTGTGCGTTTGGATAGATCTCCAGTTTTATAGAGCCATTAGATTTTTCCTCAAGTATTTCGGCCAATTTTACCGATGCTAAATGTTCTACTCCCTTTTCGGTAACAACATGTCCTATTCTTAGGACCAAAGGCTTATCTGCTGCGTAGCCTGGAACGTTGAAAACAAACCCTAAACAAAAAACTACAGCAATTCCTATCAAAATTCCTTTTTTCATTCTCGTTATTGCTGACATCTCAATTACCCTCCTCTAAAATTATGTCTTTTGCTTCATTGATGCTTATCTAAAAGCTTCTAATAATTCTCTTGCAGATTACTGATGAGCTGGTTGTTGGCTTAGTGATTATTCCATGACTTTTTTATTGATCAATGCCTTGGGTTTTCCATCTCTGTAAGTGCGAACAACTTCTTCTGCAGCTTTTCTTCTCAGCTCCGGAATAGCGTCCTCAGAATTCCATGCTGCGTGGGGGGTTATTAGAACATTTTCCAAAGAGGCCAATTTTACTTTTTCAACAGGGGGATCAGGATCTAATACATCCAGGGCTGCTCCTGCGATAACTCCTTTTTCTAATGCGGTGTAGAGATCTTCTTCGTTTACCAATGTTCCCCGTGAGGTATTAATTAAATATGCGGAGGTCTTCATTTTCTTAAGGTTTTCCATGTTTACAATCTTTTCTGTTTCAGGAGTATGTGGAATGTGAAGTGAGACAAAGTCAACCATAGAAAGGAAATCGTCAAGGTTGTCAATTTTTTTAATACCTGTACCTTCTAACTTTTCTTCAGGGCAATAGGGATCGTATCCAAAAACTTTCATTCCGAATGATTGTGCCCGTTTCGCTACTTTCTGTCCTATTCCACCACAGCCCCAAACACCGTAGACCTTCCCCTGCAGTCTTGGTATGGGGTCAGCTATTCTCATGTCCCATCCACCCTGTTTAACTTCTTCATGTAACATAATGATTTTTCTTATTCCCGTCAGAAAAAGAGTAATAGTATGATCAGCTACTTCTTCCTGGCAATAGTCGGGAACATTAGCAACCATTATTCCTTTTTCTGTTGCGTACTCCATGTCTACAGAATCATATCCAATTCCCATACGTACTAAGAGTTTGCAATTTGGGAAAGCGGAGAGAACTTCTTTGTTCATTGGTGTAAAAAGAACCATCAATGCATCACAGTCTTTACCTTCTTTTTTTACTGTTTCTACATCAGTAAAATCATTGGTACTTGAAAGAGCTAATTCAGCTCCTATTTCCTTAAGAATATTTTTTTCAACTTCAATATCAGGCCAAAAACAATCTGTCATAAATACTTTCCAGCCTTCCATGTTAAAAACCCTCCTCATAGAAGTCCATTTCTTTTCTCTTTCGTTCCTATTTCGGTGAATACTTTTCGTATATGTCAGGTACTCTGTCAGAAAAGACTGGTATTGTTTCTCTTGTCTTCTGAACCAGGCCAAGATCAATAGACACAAAATCTAATCTTTCCTCGTCTTCAACGCTCAGCAAGATCTCTCCTAATGGATCGATAACCATGGAGGAACCAGGGAATAAGGTTCCATTCGACTCTCCACATGTATTAACTGCTGCAACGAACATCTGATTTTCAATAGCTCTTGCTCTTAAAAGTGTTTGCCAGTGTAGTAACCTTGCGGTAGGCCATTCTGCACTTAAAAATAAGATAGAGGCTCCATTTAATGCATACCTGTTAATCCATTCACAAAAACGGATATCATAACAGGTTGCAGTTCCGCATTTCACATCTTCTAATTGATAAAGACATATTTCTTTCCCTGACGAAAGATGCAAATGTTCATTCATCAAGCGAAATAAGTGGACCTTGTCATAATAGGTAACCAATTCTCCTCCAGGATTTATTATTAGTGACCTGTTAGTGATATTTTCACCTTTTGATGCAAGTACTGAGCCTCCCGTGAACCATACATGATATTTTCTGGCGAGTTCTCCAAGGAAATATGCATATTCACGTCCCTCTTCTGAAGCTAAGTCTTTGCTTTTTTCAAGTGCATATCCGGTATTCCACAATTCTGGAATAACGATTGCGGTGGGTTCTTTTGAAGCAACATAATATTTTTCAAACAAGGAATTAAGCTTCTCCTTGTTCTTTTCAATATCACCGGCTTCTACGCTTATTTGCCCCAAACCTATTCGCACAAAACAAACCTCCTTTCAAAATGTAAAACTTTATTGTTATTAATGAACTAAAATGAAAGTTCATAAAAAGAATCGAAACTAATATAGTATTTTCCTTTATCGCAATTTTATATTTCTTGTAACCTGATTAAGGGCTTCTTCGAGGTTCTTTTTTTCTAAAGCTTCCAGAAGTTGTGTATGTTCCTGAATTGAAGGTCCCATTCGATTTTCATATTTGCATGCCCTGAGACCGATTAGAAGGAAACGATCTTGAAGTTGTTTTACCAGTTCAAGCATTTTGGGATTGTCATATATTCTGAAAAAGTATTCATGAAAGTCCTGATCTGAACTCATAAAACCATTTGGGTCCTTTCTTTCATATGCTTCTTTCTGGACATCGATCATTTTTTTAAGTTTCTGAATATCTTCAGTACTAATTGTGTTAATTATTTGACGGATTACGAACCTTTCGAGAGCTTTTCTTATGTCATACAGCTGGTTTGCTTCTTTATCTGAAAGATCTTTCAAAAAAACTCCATATTTAGGAACAACTTTAATAAATCCTTCTTTTTCCAGAAGTTTCAGGGCAGATCGAATGGGTGTCCTGCTCATTTGGAGATCATTGGCAAGCCTGTTTTCAGAGATAGGCTGATAACTTGTCAAAGTCTCATCATGTATCATTTTTTTAATCTTCTTATAAGCAAGCTCTGTTTTGTTTTCATAATTTTCCATTTTTTTCATCTCACCTTATTAAACTTGTTTTTCCTATAGTATTGGGGTTTGTAAAACCTCAACTGAATATTCGTGTTTTATCGAACGGTTAAGTACTGGATCATTAAGTTCCAGAATATATCTGTCTCCAAAGACCAAGGTACCTTCCTTTGTGTCAATTGTTCCTGAAAAAAAGACGTTTCCGGTATTGTTAGCATTCATTTTATTAAAATGTTCAACCCATTTCTCCGGGCTCATAAGATCTCCAAGTTTACCCTTTTGATAAATGACCATAGAATTGCCCTGGTTTACCCAGCTCAATATTTCAATTTGATCAAAATGATCTTTAATGTCAGAAAAGGGCCAGACAGAGGATGCTAATATATTGGGATAAACTTGTTTTGAGAGTGGGATGCCATACTTTTCAGCTAATCTGTCTGTATGGTCGCTTCCAACCGTTATATAAATATCATCTTTTCCCCATAGAAGGACATATTCTATCTCACCTGATGTGTGTGAATGTTGGACCTGTATATTTTGAGATGTAGTAGCAAGGTTGTTCGAGACAGGAAAAAGCATAGGTATAGTGTTGGGAGCAGGGATTCCCAGTTTTGCTAATTCAGAAACATGTTTTTGAACATCCTTTTGATCACTTCCAGAAAAACCGGCATTGAACATATGATGAACATTGAAGGCAATTTGATTGTTACTGTTTTTTTCTTCTAAATTCAAGACGTTTTCCATAAATACCTCCATAATTTTAATTAAAGAAAACACTTCTGGAATACTTGTTAGAATATGTGTTAGGATGTTATCTTGGATACAAGACAGGATACCTTGATATCTTATAACTGTCAAATATTTCCCCAAGAATTTGTTATTAACTAATGATAATTTCACCCCTATAACTAACCAGTGAATCTTTCACCCCCCTGGTGAAAAGAGACTGGTTACAATAAGGGGATGAGATACTGTATGACACAGAATGAAATCATTCGTCTTTATGTCATCCAGAGCAGGGGTAGAGGGAAAGTGCACCCTTCGTCAGGCAGCTGACCGCCTTCTCTTTTTTTGGACCTCCTGGAGTTGATAAATTCCGCCTGGTCTCTGCCATAGGATTCAAAGCTATCCAGAACAGTTTTGTAATGCTTTTTATAAGTACGGACGCATCGCTTTAAAAGTTTAGAAAAGATGAGATGGTTTCTGAAATGGCTCAGAAAACTAGACAAAGAAAATACATGGGGGTCTTGTCCTAATAATAGAGGAACTGGGATTCCGGGTTATGGAATGAAAAGATGTTGATCTGCTGTTTCGAGTAATAAGTGACAAATATAAAAAAAGCAGTACCATCATTACTTTGAACAAAAATATCCGAGGATGGCCTGAGATGTTGAAAAGAGATCAAGTTTTTACACCTGCGATTCTGGACAGGTTGCTTTGCCGGTGTCATGTGATAAAGATTTATGGTTACAGTTTCTGATTTCAAGAGATTGAAACAAGGTTTACTGAATGTATATCTTTTTTAAGGAGGTTTGAATAAAATACTTTATACTATTAGTAACAAAGGTGGGGAAATTGCTGTTCATGAACTGCGGGGATCTTTGTGTTCCTTGACAGTCGACGATATCATAGCGAAGGCAATCAAATAGATAAGTTCTTTCTTGAAAGATCCTGGAGGGTTTGTGTGATCTTTTGTTGATATGACGGTAATTGATCTACTGATAAGACAAGACATGGAATCGGGAGCAAATTCCGGTCTCATGTTTTTTTAGTACTCTGGCCTAATATACCGCTACGGGGTAATATAAGAACAGATCGAACAAATTTCAGGAGGGATTTATTGTGGAGACTGATGTATTGATCCTTGGAGGGCTTTCTGGAATAACTGCTGGAATAAGTGCCAAACGACATTTTCCCGACAAGAAGGTGACTCTTGTAAGAAAAGAAGGCACTGTCCTGGTCCCGTGTGGTATCCCCTATATATACGGGACTGTAGGTGGCCCTCATAATAATGTAGTGCCAGATGGTCTGCTTGAAAATAACGGCATAGAGTTTGTAAAAGGTGAGGTTGTAAGTATTGACAGAGAAAAGAAAGAAGCTGTCCTGAAAGATGGTAACATGATCAGTTACGACAAGCTTGTTTTTGCTACAGGTTCCAACCCAATGGTTCCGCCTATTCCTGGAGTGGATAAAAAGAACGTATACCCTGTAAAAAAGGACTTTGATTATCTTGACGATGTTCTGGAAGAGATGGGAAACGTCAAAGATGTGGTCATTATCGGCGGTGGATTTATCGGAGTTGAGTTCGCTGATGAGTGTCGCAAAGGTCGTGACGTGAACGTTACAGTTGTGGAGGCCCTTCCTAACTGCCTTCAGATGGCCCTGGATGATGAGTTCTGTGCTGAGGCCCAGGAAAAACTGAAAGAGGCCGGTGTAAATCTAATGCTGAAGTCAAGGGTGGAGAGTATTGAAGGGGAAGATGTCGTAACAGGCGTTAAACTGGCCGGCGGAGAAGTTCTGAAAGCAGACATGGTGATCCTTGGCATCGGTGCAGTTCCCAATACTGAGCTTGCAAAAAGCTGTGGCTTGGAACTGGGCTTTAAAAACGCCATAAAGGTGGACCATTACATGAGGTCCTATACCGATCAAGATGTATTTGCCTGTGGTGACTGTGCTGAAAAACACTCCTTTTTCACAGGAAGGCCTTCAGGGGTAATGCTTGCATCAGTTGCAACATCCGAGGCCCGTATCGCAGGTGCTAACCTCTATTCTGCAGTTCATGAACATGTTGGTACCGTCAGTGTGTTCTCAACCATGACAAACGGACGCGCCTTTGCTGTTGCGGGTATGACGGAAAGAACAGCAAAAGAAAACGGAATGAACCTTGTTATTACCAATGCGCAGGCTCCGGATACTCATCCTGGTGGTATGCCGGATTCAAGCATCACAAAGGTTAAGCTTATCTTTGCAAAGGAGACAGGAGTTATTCTCGGGGGGAGCATTTCAGGAGGAAGGCCTGTTGGTGAAATGATAAACGTTATAAGTGCCTGTATAATGCACAGAATGACAGCAGATGACATAGTAAAATTCCAGATGGGAACCCATCCGGCTCTTACTTCTTCGCCAATTGGATATCCCATAGTGAACGCGGCCTGCAAGGCCTCTCTTCCGATCCGGCAGGGATAGGTTAAAAGGACCGTTCAATTAATTAACTCAGATCGAAAAATATTAAACCGCCCTCTGGTCCAAAGACCTTGGGCGGTTTTTTCCAGCGTGAGGGATAAGCAGTTTTAGTTATCGCAGACAGTAGTTAGGATAAATTTCTTTCCATTTATTTTGCTCCGGAACTGAAAAAGATCTTGTATTGTGAAGGTCCTTCTTTAACCAAGATCTACTCCCGTTTCTTCAGCAAGATCTTCGATGCTGATAGTTTTGCCCTCTCTATGTTCCTTCAAAGCTTCCAGGGCTACCATATCAAAAGGATCAACTGCTTTCTTCAGGAGTATAGTTTCATCTGTAGAATTCAGATATAAAGTATCCCCGGGTTTTATATCCAGATTTTCCCGCAATTTATTTGGTATTGTTACTCTCCCTTTGCTATCTACTTTCAAAGTCATACCGCTCATCTTTTACCCTCCTTGTGGTGGGTAATTCCCACTTATGAAAATAGTATATACCATCAAGTGAGTTTGTTGCAAAAAACCAAAAAATTAACTATAACTAATTATTCCCACTCTTACTTATTTTCTGAAGAACTAAATTCTTACGGGATATCTAACTATGTTGGCTAAAGTACCATCCTGTAAGAGCTTCCGTCAGGTTTGCGGGAGAGGAATCCGTATTCCACGAGGTTTCTTCTCAGGATGGCATGATCCTCGAAGATGGTGTCAAGGATTTTGTTGACTTCTTTTTCGGTGTAGGTCTTCCCGTGGTCGAAAAGTTTTATGGCCTCTCTGAGCACCACTACCTCTTCCTTTGCCTTGACAGGATATCTCTGGAGCCTGCCTTCGATGAAATATTTTTTCAGTATCTTCTTTTGCTGTTCTTCTGTAATGGCGTACCTTTCATCTACCATCTTTGCGTTCCTGTGGATCTCGAGAAAGTTGTTTTTCTGGTCTGTACAGGAGTCGAGAATTTCCATAAGAGCAAGGGTTATCCTCGCCTGTCTCTGCTTTTCCCTGAGCTTGAAACGATGATTTCTTACGGTGGATTTTTCGATGCCCATTGTTTTTGCAATTTCAGTATCGTTTTTTCCCTGGTAGAGAAGGCTCAGCATTTCTTTCTGGGTCGGGGAAAGGCCTGTGAGCTTTTTATTCATATCCAGCAGGCTTTGAAAGACTGAACCATGTTCTTGCTGGATGTGTTCTTCCATTGCCCTTGATGCCTCCAACAGCTGATCTTCCGCCTGGTAGATCACGCCCTTTTCAAAGATCTTTCCACAAAGAAGACATGTAACCTCTCCTGTTTGCTCACTCTCTACATAACCTTTTTTCAGGTCTTCCATATTTGCACTCCAGAAAAGTTCATTGTAACTGGACATTAAACTCACCTCTTCGGTTATATCAATAACGGGCATTTTTATTTTTAATGCACAATATATTTCTTATTTGTTTGTTTATAGACAAACATATTATATCTTTGTTTTTAAAAATAATAAAGGAGTTTTATGAAGAAAGGAATTCTCTGCTCCTGGCACTTAAATTTTATAGAAATTGTTTACTTTAGTTGTATAATATTGTCATAGAGTGACTTAATAATAAGATTTATATAACAGGTATTTAAAGGATCAGGCGGGATTTGTGGTTGCAGAAAAATATATGAGAAAAAATATGGACTTTTCAGTCTTCTCCCATAGACTTAAATAAAGTTAAAACATTAAAAGGAGGAATGTACATGGTTAACAGGAAAATGATCACAGGTATTTTGACTGTGCTGATGATCTTCTTTGCAGGTGCTGCCTGGGCAAGCGACATTGCCCTCACGTCTATCGGACAGAGCCCTGATTCCATGATGGTCAAGGTGGTCCTTAAAAAGCTGGGAGTTACTCCTGATACTGATAACCTCATGACTGCTGACAAGGCTGAGGGGTACAAAATAATTATCGCAGTTGTAGGAGGTAGCTCCAAGGGCCTTGGTGCTGCAGGCATCGACAAGGACCAGGAGAACGAAAGGGCCAGAGCCCTTCTTGAGACTTCCACTGAAAAGGGAGTCAAGATCCTGATAATGCACGTTGGCGGTGAGGGAAGAAGGGGAACTCTTTCGGATACTTTCATCACAACGGCTGTGCCTTTCGCGGATGAGCTTATCCTCGTCGAGGGAGCGAACCAGGACGGCCTCTTCGATACCCTGCTGGAAGGCAAGAATGTACAGATCAGGACCGTACCCAACGTCAGATCGACTTCTGATCCTTTGAAAGAAGTTCTCTCTGGCTGGGGAGTTTCGGTTAAGTAGCTGTTATGGAATGGTTCTGGCCTGAGGGATTCTATACCATAGCAATGCTGGCAACTTTTGCAGTTGGGGCATTCTCCTTCAAACTGCCCATTGCTGTGGCTATGTCAATTGCGGCTATTGTGGGGGCTCTGGTCTCAGGAGCAGGGTTCCCACTCAGGCATCTTGTTGAAGGAACCTTTGGATATCTTGACACTATTCTGATCATATCCACGGCAATGATCTTCATGAAGACCGTTCAGAAGACAGGCCTTCTTGAGGCAATTGCTGCCTGGGTGATCCGCCGGTTCCGTAATGTTCCGCTTCTTTTGAGCCTTGGTGTTATGGTACTCATAATGATCCCGGGTATGATCACCGGCTCGTCCACTGCGGCAGTTCTTACGACAGGAGCTCTCGTGGCCCCGGTGCTTATCAAGCTTGGAGTGCCAGTGGTAAAGACTGCTGCTGTTATTGCCATGGGAGCCATTTACGGCATGATAGCTCCGCCAATAAATATTCCTGCTCTCATCATCGGCGGTGGTATCGATATGCCCTACGTGGGTTTCGGTCTGCCCCTGCTTATATGTACTGTACCTCTGGCTATTTTCTCGGCACTTATTCTTGTCTATCCCCATTTTCGCAAAGGTGCGAAGGATGAAAAGGCCCT
>Ga0102928_1002243_pt1 | contig 11567 bp, 11 predicted proteins | sample SalPonR1_B_D1_MG_FD_78504 | JGI IMG/M metagenome (GOLD analysis project Ga0102928, IMG submission 78504) | Salt pond soil microbial communities from South San Francisco under conditions of wetland restoration - Salt Pond MetaG R1_B_D1_MG | ecosystem: Environmental > Aquatic > Marine > Intertidal...
GACCCGGATCAGTGGCAGGGTTTTGCCTTCGGCATCGGCATCGACCGGCTGGCGATGCTGAAATACGGCATTCCCGACCTGCGGGCATTTTTCGATTCCGACCTGCGCTGGCTGCGCCACTACGGCTTTGCCTCGCTGGACGTGCCAACGGTGCGGGGCGGGTTGAGTAGGTGAAGCGTGACGATGACCTGATACGTGATTTACTGATCGAAATGGAGACTTCCGAGGAGTGGCTCTTTGTTGTTGATTGTGATGAAGGCGATCAGAAACGTGAATATCATCTGAAATTACTGGGTGATGTAGGACTGATTTTGTTTGAGGGATATTCTTATCGAATGACTGCGCTTGGCCATGATTATCTAGCAGCAATTCGAGATGAAAACCTTTGGCAGAAAACTAAGGACAAAATTTCCGAAACAGGTGGCAATGCAACGCTTGAGATCGTGAAAGCCTTAGCAATCGGGTTTTTGAAAAAGAAGATTGCCAAGCACACGGATATTGACCTCGGTTAAGTCTTTGGACTTGTGACGAGAACGTATGATCCGTTTTGGTAGCCGCTATGGTCCAATTATGCTCCGGCGCGGAATAAAGGCCGAAGGCCGCCGCGCCAAAGACGACGCGCCCCCACGCGGCGGCTTTTTGGCAACAACAGAGCACCGCGAAATGTCCGACGGACACGGCTATCATAAAGCACATCCACCCACACCGGCCACTCGCCCCCGCGCGCGCCGTCTTTGGCGCAGCCAGCATTATCACCCGCTCGGAATTTTATAAAAATTCCGCTCCGTTTTCTTTTCAAGAAAACGGCCACGATTGACGCCACCCCGTGCGCCATGCTTTGCCTGTTTTGCCACATCACAGGACACGCCCGCCCATGCCCCGCAGCCTGATCATCGCCGCCGCCCAGTTTGCCAGCGCCATCGGCGATCTGGACGCCAATTTTGCCGAACATCACAAATGGCTGGATGCGGCCAAGGCGCAAAAGGCCGATCTTCTGGTCTTTCCCGAACTGTCCTTGGTCGGCCATTACGGCGCGGAAAACCTGCTGGACGTGACCATGAACAGCCGCGATGCCCGCCTGTTGGAGCTGTCCCGCGCCGCAGGTGACATGATATTGATCGTGGGCTTTATCGAGGAAGGCCCCGGCGCGCAGTTCTACAATGCTGCCGGCGTCTACAAGAACGGCAAGCTGGTCTATATCCACCGCAAGATCAACCTGCCCTCCTACGGCAAGTTGATCGAGACGAAATACTATGCGCAGGGCCGCTTTGTGGACACGCATGAGATTGACGCCGATTGGCGGTTGGGCCTGCTGATCTGCGCCGATCTTTGGAACCCGGCGCTGACGCATCTGGCGTTTTTGCATGGTGCAACACTGCTTGTCGCGCCGATCAGTTCCGGGATCGAGGCGGTGGGCGATGCGTTCGACAACCCCTCGGGTTGGACCGCGACGATGCATTTCTATTCGATGATGTATGGCGCGCCGTCGGTCATGGTGAACCGGGTCGGCCCCGAACTTGATCTGAATTTCTGGGGCGGGTCGCGCATTCTTGATCCGTTCGGGCATCCGCTGGCCATCGCCGGGCAAGACCCCGAGTTGATCACCGCCGAGGTCGATTACAGCGAGGTGCGTCGCGCCCGCGCCCTGCTGCCCACGGTGCGCGACAGCAATATCGGGCTGGTCGAACGCGAAACCAACCGCCTGATCGACCGCCTTGGCGTGCCCGACATCATCCGCGACGATGAATAAGCCCCTTTGAGTATTTAAGGAACAATGAAGCCGGGCGCGATTGCCACGCGCTGCGGGGTTTTCCCTGTGCCACAGATGGGCTAAACGCGGGTTCAACCGTAGTTCTTGCTTGGATGACATCTGATGAAATTCACCCTGTCGTGGCTGAAAGACCATCTTGAAACCGAGGCCAGTGTGGCCGAGATCGCCGAGGCGCTGACCGATCTGGGGCTTGAGGTCGAAGAGATCTTCGATCCGGCCGCCCGTCTGTCGGAATTTACCATCGGCAAGGTTTTGAAAGCGGAAAAGCATCCCGATGCCGACAAGCTGAAGGTGTGTCAGGTGGCCACCGCCCAAGGAGAGACGCAGATCATTTGTGGCGCGCCCAATGCGCGTGAGGGGATCACCGTGGTCATCGCCAGCCCCGGCGTCTACGTGCCCGGCATCGACACCACCATCGGCGTGGGCAAGATCCGTGGCATCGAAAGCCATGGCATGATGTGTTCCGAGCGCGAGATGGAACTGTCAGAAGAACATGACGGCATCATCGAACTGCCCTCGGGCGAGGTGGGTGAGAAATTCACCGACTGGCTGGCCGACCATGACCCGGCCAAGGTGGACCCGGTGATCGAGATTGCCATTACCCCCAACCGCCCCGATGCCTTGGGCGTGCGCGGTATTGCGCTGGATCTGGCCGCGCGCGGATTGGGCCAGATGAAACCCGAACCCGAGGCCCGGATCGAAGGCCAGTTTCCTTGTCCGATCACCATCAGCATCGACGAAGACACGCGCGAAAACGGCTGTGATCTGTTTGCCGGTCGCCTGATCCGCGGCGTCAAGAACGGCCCGTCGCCGCAATGGTTGCAAAACCGCCTACGCGCCATCGGGCTGCGCCCGATTTCGACGTTGGTCGATATCACCAATTTCTTCACCTATGACCGCAACCGCCCGCTGCACGTTTTTGATGCCGACAAGGTTCAAGGCAATTTGCGTGTGCACCGCGCGCAAGGCGGCGAAACGCTGACCGGGCTGGACGACAAGGACTACACTTTCGCCCCCGGCATGGTGGTGATCTCGGACGATCAGGGCATTGAAAGCATCGGCGGCATCATGGGGGGGCTGGCCACCGGCGCCACCGAAGACACGGTGAATGTCTTTCTTGAGGCCGCGCTTTGGGATCATATCCAGATCGCAACGACGGGCCGTGGCCTGAAAATCAATTCCGACGCGCGGTATCGCAACGAACGCGGAATCGACCCGGCGTTCAACATGGACGCGCTGGACCTTGCCACCCAGATGATCCTTGATCTGTGTGGCGGCGAGCCATCAAGCGTTGTCACCGCCGGTGAGGTGCCTGATGTCAGCCGCGCCTATCGGCTTGATCCGGCGCGCGTGCAATCGCTGGTGGGGATGGACATCCCCGAGGCCGAGCAGCGCCGCACCCTGACCGCCCTTGGCTTCAAACTGGAAGGGGACATGGCGCATGTGCCCACATGGCGGCCCGATGTGATGGGCGAGGCCGATCTGGTGGAAGAGGTGGCGCGCATCGCATCGCTGACCAAGCTGGTTGGCAAGCCCCTGCCGCGTGCGCAGCTTGGCGTGCCGAAGCCCATTCTGTCGCCCATGCAAAAACGCGAACAGATCGCCCGCCGCACCAGTGCCGCGCTCGGGTATAACGAATGTGTGACCTACAGCTTCATCGACAGCACCAGCGCCACCCTGTTCGGCGGTGGCGATGATGCCAGCATGCTGGCCAATCCGATCAGTTCGGAAATGAGCCATATGCGCCCCGATCTGCTGCCGGGCCTGTTGCAAGCCGCAGCGCGCAACCAAGCGCGCGGGCAAATGAACCTTGCCCTGTTCGAAGTGGGCCATGCCTTTCATGGCGGCGACCCCGACGAACAGCACCCGCAGATCTCGGGGCTTTTGGTTGGCCGCACCGGACCCAAGGACGTGCATGGCGCGTCCCGCGCCGTGGACCTGTTCGATGCCAAGGCCGACGCTGAGGCCGTTCTGAGCGCCCTTGGCGCCCCTGAAAAGGTGCAGATCCTGCGTGATGGTCCCGCATGGTTTCATCCCGGACGTCACGGGCGCATTTGCCTCGGGCCTAAAAAGGTGCTGGGCATTTTTGGCGAAGTGCACCCCCGCGTTCTGGAACAGATGGACGTCAAAGGCCCGGCCGTGGCCTTTACCCTGTTCCCGGCCGAAATCCCGCTGCCACGCAAGAAAACCACCAGCCGCGGCGCATTGGAAATCCGTGACCTGCAAGCGGTCGAGCGTGACTTTGCCTTTGTCGTGGATGTGCAGGTAGAAGCGCTGACGCTGGTCAACGCCGCAGCAGGTGCTGACAAGGCGCTGATCGACGATGTGCGCGTGTTCGATGAATTCATCGGCGGCAGCCTTGGCGATGGCAAGAAATCACTGGCCGTTACCGTGCGCTTGCAACCCAGCGAGACCACGTTGAAAGAGGCTGATATCGAAGCGGTCAGCAAAAAGATCGTCGAAAAGGTCGAAAAGGCCACCGGCGGCAGCCTGCGCGGCTAGGCCGCACTGCATCACCAGATCTAGGGGGATCCCATGACACTGAACGTCTATCTTTCCGGCGAAATTCACACCGATTGGCGCGAACGCATCGTCAAGGGGGCCAAGGGCCTTGATGTGAGATTCAACAGCCCTGTCACCGATCATGCCGCCAGCGACGATTGCGGCGTGGCGATCCTTGGGGCTGAGGATGACAAGTATTGGCACGACCACAAAGGCGCGATGGTCAACGCAATCCGCACGCGCAAAGGAATCGAGGATGCCGACGTGGTCGTGGTGCGGTTTGGCGACAAATACAAGCAATGGAACGCCGCGTTTGATGCGGGCTATGCCAGTGCTCTTGGTAAATCGCTGATCATTCTGCAACCGCCCGAGCATGACCACGCCCTGAAAGAAGTGAACGCCGCCGCGTTGGCCATGGCACGCGAGCCCGAGCAGGTCGTAAAAATCTTGCACTATGTGCTGGAAGGGCAACTGCCCGGTTAACCCCCGCTTTCGGGGAAATTCTTGACAAAAAAAACCTAGAGGGCAGGCTGACTGCGCTGTAGGTGCGCATCTGGTAAGGGGAGCATTGGGCCCCCGGTGTTTTTTGGGGGCTTTTATGGAAGCTATTATGGATACATTGGGTGCTTATGCGCCGCTTGTTATAAGTGCGGTCAAAGCGCTTGTCGTTCTGATCATCGGTTGGATAATCGCAGGCATCATCGGCGGCGTTATCCGTCGCAAGGTGAACGCAAACCCGCGGATTGACGACACACTTGGCAATTTCGTGGCCTCGATTGTGAAATGGGCCATCTTGCTGGTTGTCCTGATCGCGGTCTTGGGCATTTTCGGAATCGAAGCCACCTCGCTTGTTGCGGTTTTGGGCGCGGCGACGCTGGCCATCGGGCTGGCCCTGCAAGGCACGCTCAGCGATTTGGCGGCCGGTTTCATGCTGATCCTTTTCCGGCCCTACAAATTGGGTCAATATGTGGATATCGGCGGCACGTCCGGCACGGTCAAAGACCTGAACCTGTTCATCACCGAACTGGTTACACCGGACAACGTGCAGGTCATCGTCCCCAATGGGCAGGCATGGGGCGCGATCATCACCAACTTTTCGCACCACCCCACCCGCCGGGTCGATATGACCTTTGGCATTGATTACGGTGATGACGCCGACAAGGCGATGGAGATCATCCTTGATCTGGCCCGCGCCGATAGCCGCGTGCATGACGACCCAGAACCTTGGGTGCGCGTCACCAACTTGGGCGACAGCAGCGTTGATTTGACGGCGCGGGTTTGGTGTGACGCCGCCGATTACTGGGACATCAAGTTCGAGATGACAAAAGCCGTGAAAGAGGCGTTCGACAAGAACGGGATCTCTATCCCCTACCCGCATTCGGTGGAGATCAAGAAGGCCGGATAACCGGCCCCCTTCCTATCCTGAAAAGGCCCGGCAGCGCGCCGGGCCTTTTTGCGTTTAGCCGCGCCCTATATAGGGCATCTTCGTGGCCATCACCGTCATGAACTGCACGTTCGCCTCGGGCGGCATGTTGGCCATATGCAGCACCGCACGGACCACCTCGGCCACGTCCATCGTGGGCGGCGGATCGTCAGGATTGGAGGCGATAATCCCCTCTAGCAATTCGGTTCGGGCATTGCCTATGTCGATCTGACCGCAGGCAATGTCAAAGGGCCTCCCGTCCAGTGACAGGCTTTTGGTCAGCCCGGTGATCGCGTGCTTGGTTGTCGTATAGGCTACTGAGTGCGCGCGGGGGGTATGCGCGCTGATTGACCCGTTGTTGATGATCCGCCCACCCTGTGGCGCTTGCGTCCGCATCCGGCCAAAGGCCGCACGCGCGCAGTTGAACATCCCGTTCAGGTTCACATCCACCACCTGCCGCCAGTCCTCATGGCCCAGCTCGTCAATCAAAGCCGCGCGCCCGAAGGTGCCCGCATTGTTGAACAGAACGTCAAGCCGCCCGATCTGTGCCGTGAACGTATCAAACGCGGCCTCAACCGCCACGCTATCGGTCACGTCACAGGGCAGGATCACCGCGTTGGCATGGCCTTGCGCCACCTCCTCCAAGGCATCAGGCCGCCGCGCCAGACAGCCCACGCGCCAGCCGTCAGCCAGAAAGGCACGCACACATTCTGCGCCGATCCCGGCGCTGGCCCCGGTGATCAGGATGGTTTTCATACTTCAGACTCCTCTTGCGCTTCCAGCGTCAGAGGCACCGGCGCCGCGCGCAAATCATCAACGCGCAACGGCCCGGTGGGTTTGGCCAGCCGGTTGCGCACCACCCAATGCAGGCGTTCCTCGGCGCGGGTGATGGCGACATAGGCCAACCGCTTCCACAGGGGTTGGCCTGCCTCGGTCCGGCCCATCCGGGCGGCGGCGTAAAGATCAGGGGCAAACACCTGCACATCGCGCCACTGTGACCCTTGCGCCTTGTGAATGGTCACCGCCGCCCCGTGCAAGAACGTCGCCCCCATGCGGGCTGCGAATGGAATGAACGGCTCTTCCTCGTCTGGCTTTTCCACTTTCACGATGCTGGCGGCACTGACACGCGGATCTTCTGCACCAATCACATGCAGGCGCGAAAAGCCCGGTTTCTTGCCCGGCCCCAGATAAATGACCTGCGCACCCTTGATCAGGCCGCGCGCCTCAAGGTCCAGCCGTTTCTTGCGATGCTTCAGCGGCAATTCGATCCCGTCGCAAATCAGCGGCTCGCCTTCCAGCAGCGCATCCTCGGGCGCGCCATGCACCGACCGGAACGCATTGATCAAACGTATGCGCGTGGCATTGCGCCAGACCAAGACCGGGCTGCGCGCCATCAAATCCACCTCGACCCGCTGCGCCCATTGCACGCGGTCATCGCGCTGCGCGGCCTCTTGCACCATCTGCTCAAAATCCTCGAACCCAAGTGCGGGATCGGCCAAGGCATGGGCCAGATCAAGGATCGGGTTATCGGCATCCTGCCGGTGAATGCGGTGCAATTCCAGCCGCGCGCCATCGGGCAGCTTGTCAAACACCATCGAGCCGGATTGATTGACCGGGGCCAACTGTGCCGGATCACCGAACAGCAAAAGGTTCGGGAAAATCTCCTGCAAGTCCTCGAACTGCCGGTCATCCAGCATTGAGGCCTCATCAACCAGCCCGATATCCAACGGCTCTTCGCGGCGTTTCCAGCCGGTGATGAAATCGCTGCCCCGCAAACCTGCGGCAGCCAAGGCCCCGGGCACTGATTTGTTGGTTTGATAAAATGCCAATGCACGGTCCAGCGCCGCGTCGGTTAGTTCCTCGATCTCGGGGCGTTCGCCGTTGCCGGCCAGCCATTCGGCGATCTTTTCGTATTCCGGGTGATAGACTGGCGTATAAAGAATACGGTGGATGGTCGTGGCAGGCACACCGCGCATCCGCAAAACGCTGGCGGCCTTGTTGGTGGGCGCCAGAATGGCCAGCGTGCGCCGGTCGCGCCGTTTGCGCCCCTCCCAATCGCCCGAAACAATCTCGACCCCAGCCTCTTCCATCGCGCGGGTCAACGCCGCCAAAAGCAGGGTCTTGCCCGATCCGGCCTTGCCCGTCACGCCCATCACCTTGGACACGCCCTCGCGGGCGGGCATCACCATGCCTTCGGTCAAATCGACACCCGCGGCGCGCAGCATCTCGGCGATGCTATCATGGGCCTCGGCCTGATCGGGGGAGTAGGTCAGCGCGGTTTGTTGCATGGCGCGACCCTACCCAAGCGCCCCGCCATGCACCAGAGCCGAAACGCGGCCTTTATGCAGTCAAACGCAGCGGCGCAGCATTGCCAAGACTGCGACGAAACCACAGGTCGGACAGCGCAGGCGACAGCCCGGCGCGCTGTGCCACCCGATGACGCGCCGCATCGCTAAACGCCCATAGCCCAACGCTGATCTGGTCACGCCCCCCGCCTTCGCTGCCAAGAACGGTCGGCGAGGAACCAATAAGCCGGTAAATCCGCACCATCCGCGCATCGAAAACACCCGCGAATTGGGTGATCCCGAAATGGCGCATGATCTCACCCCCGCCCAACATCAGCGCCGCCGCCACCCGTGATGGCGCGCCGCGCGACAGGCAAAATCGGGTGCATTCCCAGATATCGGGACTTTGCACGGTATCGCCGTTCAGCAGGTGACTGAAATGATCGTTAATCATCACCGGCCCTGTGGTGGGCAAAAACCGCATCGAGCCTTGATGCCGACCGTCCGGCCCCTCCCAAATGACGTAGAGCGGGTTCAGCGCATCGTATTCATCGCGCTCGAACCCATTGTCATCCACCGACACGTCCCAGCCCAGCCGGGCCTTGAACTGATCTGCCCGGTCGCGAAACATGTCGTCGCGCAGGCGGGCAAAGCGGTGCAAGTGATTTCCGTAAATATAGCGTAGCATTCCGAACCCTCCGTAAACTGCCGGAAGGGTCAGACACCCAAGGTTAAGAGCGCCCTTAGCAAGCGCATGGTATCCTTATTGAATTTTAACTAAATGCGGTGTGTTCCAGAAATGCGTCAGATGACGATCAGGCCACGACTTAGCGCGCGCGCCACCGCATGCACCGTATTGGACGCCCCCAATTTGAAACGTGCGGACTCCACGTAAACGCGCAGAGTATGCTCGGAAATGGCCAAGGTTTGCGCCACCTGTGCGCGGCTGTATCCCATGGCCAAAAACGTCATCACATCGACTTCACGCGGTGACAAGGCCTGTGACGGTTCAGGTTGGCGATCCGGCTCCAACTCAAGCGCTTTTTGATTGAAGTAATGCGCGATCAAAATCAGATCACGGCGGTGCGCCTCGGTGAATGCAGCCCAATCTTCATCGCTGCAATTATGGCTTACCGTGAACAACGCGAATTGCCCATTCGGCCCACGGACCGGAACCGAATACCCTTGGTTGCCGATCCCGTGCGCGATTGCATCCTTCTGAAAAGCGCGCGCCGCTTTGCCGGACCAATCCAGACGCTTCCAATCTACGGGATGAAACCGCTGATAGCAGCCCTGAACCACCGGATCGACGCGCAGATATTCGCGGTCAAGATAACGCTGCACCCATTCAGGCGCATAAGTTCCGCACCCATATTGATCACCCGCGCCGCTGACCCAGTGATACACAACATGGTCAACGCCGAAATGATCACAAAACGTCTCGATAACCTGTTGCAGGTCAGACAGTTCAGAAGCGCCTTCCAGCGCCTTGAACATGCTGTCCATCGTGTCGGGCCGCAAAGGTAAGGCTGCGGTCATCCGCCGGTGTTCCCTTTTCAAGGCGCGCAAGTTCTGCCCCCGCCACCAGCCGTGTATCGGCCAGTTGTTCTGCGAGGGCGGTCATACCATTCTGATCGGCAAAGCCTTTCAGATCGGCAAGCACGTCAAGTATCCATTCGTTTTGCATGTCCACTGTCCGCCCGCCGGGTTAATGAAAGGTTAACACAACCATACCACGAGTAATAATTTTTTATAACTCACGCATTTTCACTCCCCATAAATAGTGGGGGTCGCGCGAACTAACCCGTTGATTGTCAATAATCAGCCAATGGAAACGCGAAGCGCCCGCGATCGGGACTGCCGATTCGCGGGCGCGATGCCATCCTATTTTCGATGCGGCGGTTATTTTCCGGCGTCGATCACATCCTCAACGGTGCGCAGGCCCGGTTTGGGCGCTTGCACCAGCACGGCCATATTGCCTGGCTGGTGCTCGTTGCGGCGCATTTTCATATGCGCCTCTGGCAGGTCAGCCCAGCTGAAAACCTCCGACATGCAAGGGTCAAGCCGCCGGTCCAGCATCAGCTTGTTGGCTGCGGCAGCCTGTTTGAGGTGCGCAAAGTGAGAACCTTGCAGGCGTTTCTGGTGGCTCCACATGTGGCGCACGTCGAAGGTGCAATTATAGCCGGTCGTGCCAGCGCAGATCACCACCATGCCGCCGCGCTTGACCACAAATGTTGAGACCGGGAAGGTTGCCTCACCGGGGTGTTCAAACACCATGTCGACATTGTTGCCCTTGCCGGTGATGTCCCAAATCGCCTTGCCGAACTTGCGCACCTCGCCGAACCATGTCTTGTATTCCTCGGTTCCGACCTCTGGCAAACGGCCCCAGCAATCGAAATCCTTGCGGTTCAAAACGCCCTTGGCGCCCAGATCCATCACGAACTGACGCTTGTCCTCATCCGAGATGACGCCGATCGCATTCGCCCCGGCGGTATTGATCAACTGGATGGCAAAAGACCCCAAACCGCCAGACGCGCCCCAGACCAGTACATCCTGGCCGGGTTTGAGATCATGCGGTTCATGACCAAAGAGCATACGGTAGGCGGTGGCTAGGGTCAGGGTATAGCAGCCCGACTCCTCCCATGTCAGGTGCTTGGGGCGCGGCATGAGTTGCTGCGCCTGCACGCGGGTGAACTGCGCAAAAGAACCATCGGCGGTTTCATAGCCCCAGATTCGCTGCGAAGGCGAAAGCATGGGGTCACCGCCGTTGCATTCTTCGTCGTCGCCGTCGTCCTGATTACAATGAACCACAACTTCGTCGCCGACCTTCCAACGCGTGACTTTGTCGCCCACAGCCCAGACGATCCCGGCGGCATCCGAACCGATGATCGCATATTCGGCCTTGTGTTGATTAAACACCGAGGCCGGGGTGCCGAGGCAGGCCCAGACGCCGTTGTAATTAACACCGGCCGCCATCACCAAAACCAGCACGTCATGGCTGCCCACTTCGGGGGTATCCACCACTTCAACCTTTAGCGCCTCGTTGGGTTCGCCATGGCGCTCTTGCCGGAGAATCCAACCATACATCTGCTTGGGAACATGGCCGAGGGGCGGCATTTCACCGATCTCGTAGAGATCTTTCTCGGGTGCGTCGTAGGGGGCAATCCCGGTATCAGTGTCCAGAGCCATTCCAAGTCTCCTAAAATGTGTCCTTTGCCGCGATGCAGAATCGCAAGTGTGCCAGCCGGGATACAATTCATCACGCAACAATGCAATGCCGTGGGGTCTATTTTTGTAATTTTATGACCCCGCAGTTGCAGAAATTAGGCGGAATTCGTGCTGCAATCGCAGAAAAGATGCGCGATTGAACGGGCATAAAAGGCCAAAACAGATGTTTCGTGCGGGGCGATTGCAAAGCAGCCGTTTGTTTCCACAACCATTTTACGTCGCGTCAGAGTACGCAGGCCTACCTCAACCGAATATGCAATATCGTCGTGCTGCATGTGCACGTGGGCCTTCTTTAGCCCCTTCAGCATGTCTTTGACCCGGCCTTCCAGTTCTTCCCGGCTTAGCGTAACGCCTGCCC
>Ga0102928_1002246_pt1 | contig 11565 bp, 11 predicted proteins | sample SalPonR1_B_D1_MG_FD_78504 | JGI IMG/M metagenome (GOLD analysis project Ga0102928, IMG submission 78504) | Salt pond soil microbial communities from South San Francisco under conditions of wetland restoration - Salt Pond MetaG R1_B_D1_MG | ecosystem: Environmental > Aquatic > Marine > Intertidal...
CAGAATGGTGAGGAACAGCGCCAGCTGTCGAAAGAATTCTTGAGAGAATGGCTGATGGATAAAGGATTTCAGGGACTTGAAAGCCAGACATTGCCGAATTTACCCGAATCCTTTCGGTGGAGTATTTATCAGCGATATGCAGAGTTGTTTGAAACCCTTACGGGAGAGATATTTACCCCGGATCATGTAAAAAACATCGATTCTGATATAGATAAAGTGCTTTCTGAATACCTGAATCGCTAAAGAATATTTTACATTCAGTAAAACTCCTTCTCTCACCGATCTCTTTTTTTCTGAGCAGCAATTATGCTTATTTTATGATTTGGTAACAAAGATGGGGAACCATTAACTCACATAGTTAACAGAGGTAAGCAAAACAGTATGAGCAATCCGGTATACGATTTTAATGAGATCATTCCAATTGATTCGATTGGTGTGAAAGAGCGGGTTAGCCGGCTAAATAGTCGCAGCATTAAAAAAGAGTCAAAAGTAGCCGGACTAAAACTTGCCTTAAGCATGATTGACCATACGACTCTCGAGGGTAAAGATTCTAAGGGAAAAGTTGAACAGTTATGCTCGAAGGCTAAAATGCCCTATTCTCCCATGCCCGATCTTCCGTCTGTTGCCGCAGTTTGTGTGTATCCAAGTATGATCGCCATTGCTAAAAACGCACTCCGCGGTTCTTCAGTAAAAGTTGCCAGCGTAGCAACATCGTTTCCAAGCGGTATGTCGAAACTGAGTATTAAGCTTGAAGAAACCAGATATGCCGTGGAAGAGGGTGCCGATGAAATTGATATGGTAATCTCCAGGGGTGAATTTTTGAAAGGTAATTTCAGCTATGTATTTGATGAGATTGCTGCTGTTAAAGAGGCTTGTGGTGAAGCCCATCTTAAAGTTATTCTTGAAACAGGTGAACTGGAAACACTGGAGAACGTACGAAAAGCAAGCGATTTGGCAATGCATGCGGGAGCCGATTTCATTAAAACATCTACCGGTAAGGTAACTCCTGCGGCAACACAGCCTGTAACCCTGGTAATGCTGGAAGCGATCCGCGATTTTCACAGCAAAACCGGTCGTATGATCGGGATGAAACCGGCAGGTGGTATCAGAAAAGCAAAAGAAGCACTTCAATACCTTGTTTTAGTTAAGGAAACGCTTGGAGCCGATTGGTTAACAGCAGACTATTTTCGTTTTGGTGCAAGTTCACTTACCAATGATATTCTACTGCAAATAGTGAAGCAGAAATCAGGTGTTTATCAAAGCCTGAACTACTTTTCAAACGATTAGATTTTATACCCTTATGTCAGAAAAGACCGGAACCAACATCACAAAGGCAGCAAATGGATCTCCAAAACCGTCATCTCCAAATTCGGATTTGAAAAATGAGTTTGCGGCTTTTCTTAATTACGCTCCAGCACCAGAAAGCAGTGAGCATATAGAGATAAAAGATAGGTACCAGCATTTTATCGATGGTGATTTTACTGAACCGGTAAAAAACCGGTATTTCAAATCTATCAATCCGGCAACAGAGGCTGTACTATCAGAGTTTGCAGAAGGTACTTCTGAAGATGTGGATGCAGCCGTAAAAGCAGCCCGTAAAGCCTACGACAAACAGTGGTCGGTGCTATCCGGGAAAGAGCGCGGAAAGTATATTTTCCGCATTGCCCGCATGATACAGGAGCGTTCCAGGGAACTGGCTATTACAGAAACAATGGATGGTGGAAAACCAATACGTGAATCACGTGACGTTGATGTTCCTCTGGCCGCTGCCTACTTTTTCTATTATGCAGGCTGGGCAGACAAGCTGAAATATGCGTTTCCCGGTAAAACCCCGGTACCGGTTGGTGTCTGCGGACAGATTATCCCCTGGAATTTCCCTCTTTTAATGCTCTCCTGGAAAATTGCACCCGCACTCGCTGCCGGCAATACAGTAGTGCTAAAACCTGCCGAGACCACTCCACTTACAGCCTTGAAATTTGCGGAGATTTGCCGGGATGCCGGACTTCCCAAAGGAGTTGTAAATATTGTTACGGGAGCAGGTCAAACCGGTGCTGCTTTAGTAGATCACCCTGATGTTGATAAAATAGCATTCACGGGTTCTACAGAAGTGGGAAAAATCATTCAAAAATCGCTAGCCGGCACATCAAAAAAATACTCACTGGAACTGGGTGGGAAGGGTCCTAATATTGTATACGACGACGCACCGGTTGACCAGGCGGTTGAAGGCGTTATTAACGCGATTTTCTTCAATCAGGGCCATGTATGCTGTGCAGGATCGAGGCTTCTGGTTCAGGAAGGTATTGCTGAAAAACTTATTGAAAAATTGAAGGCCAGAATGGACTCCCTGATTGTTGGTGATCCTCTTGATAAAAATACCGATATCGGAGCAATAAATTCTAAAATGCAGTTCGAAAAGATTGAGAAATATATTGAAATAGGTAAAAATGAAGGTGCTGAATTTTATCAAAGCAGTTCTGAGCTTCCCTCTAATGGATTTTTCTGTAAGCCCACCATATTTACCGGAGTCAGCCAGAGCAACAGAATTGTGCAGGAAGAGATATTCGGCCCGGTTTTAACAATTCAAACCTTCAGAACACCTCAGGAAGCCATCGAGAAAGCCAATAATACTCCATATGGACTGGCCTCAGGTGTATGGACAGATAAGGGTTCAAAAATATTTGAAACCGGTAAATCTGTGCGTTCCGGGGTTATGTGGTCTAATACTTATAATAAATTTGATCCCACATCACCATTTGGTGGCTATAAGGAGAGTGGAATTGGCCGGGAGGGCGGTCTTCATGGCCTCTATCCTTATGTAAATCTGGGACATTAATCAGATCATAAATTCTTAGTAAAACATTATGCCAAACAGAGTACCGGTTTTAAAAACATATAAAACGTATGTCGGCGGCAAATTCCCCAGAAGTGAGTCTGGCAGAACATATGCCATTAAAAACAACAAGGATAAACCTGTTGCCAACGCCTGCAGGTGTACACGAAAAGATGTTCGCGATGCCGTTTTGGCTGCAAAAAGCGCTTTCGGTGGCTGGCAAAATCGATCTGCCTATAATCGCGGACAAATCCTCTATAGAATGGGGGAAATGCTTGAAGGAAGAAAAACACAGTTTATTGAAGAACTAACAGCAAGAGGCGGAAAAGAAAAACAGGCTTTACATGAAGTTGAAGCTTCGATTGACCGTTTTATCTATTATGCCGGCTGGACCGATAAAATTGCCCAGGTTTTTGGTACCATAAATCCTGTAGCCAGCCCGCATTTTAATTTTAGTTCACCCGAGCCAACCGGAATTGTAGGAGTTATCTCTCCTGAGGATCATCCGCTATTATCTGTAGTCTCTTTGATGGCCCCCGTTATTGCCGGCGGAAATACTTGTGTGTTACTCGCCCCTCAATTCAATCCCCTGCCTGCTGTAAGTTTAGGTGAGGTACTGCAATCATCCGATTTACCCGGTGGTGTAGTAAACATTCTGTCAGGGTATCATAATGAAATGACTGACCATTTAACTTCTCATATGGACGTGAATGCTATTTTAAACGCATCTGGTGACAAATCATTACGGAAACTTTATGATGAGAACGGATCTATAAGCGTGAAGAGAGTAAAACATTATGTACCTGAAAACTGGCTCTCAGAATCTGTTGAAGATCCATATCTTATTCAGGAATTTATGGAAATCAAAACCACCTGGCATCCTGTTGGAATGTGAATCCCATGAAATATACCGCCTTACTTTTTACAGCCTTTTTAATCATCCTTTCTTCCTGCAGCTCAACCAAAGAAATGAGTGAAGGTTCAACTGAAACTGATGAACCTCTATTCCCTGTTGATGAGAGAGTTGCTGAAGAATTTATAAGAAGTGAACTGGATGAATTTGAAAGAGTTCTCTACGATAACAGAAGTTATATGAGTGTTCATTTTTCGCAGGTTGAGCAAGAAATACCCGATCAGTTTTTAAAGGAGGTTGTAAGAGAAGAGAGAGAAGTTGATGAATATGCCGGTTTCAGAGTTCAAATACTATCTACACGGGACGTTTCTGAAGCCGACTCCACTACAGATGAATTTCGCACCTGGACATCAGAAGAACTTCCGCAATACCAAATTGAAACGTATATAGTGTTTCGCCAACCCTATTATCGGGTGCGGGTTGGCAACTTCAAAATAAGAGAAAATGCAATTGATTTTTCCAGACTTCTCAAAAATCGTTACCCGGACGCATGGGTAGTACACGACAGAATTGATCCAGAAAACATTACGGAGAAAAAGGACGTCCCTGATGAAACTGAAGCCGGTTCAGCTTCCAGCAGTACCGACTCTGATGAAACTGACTTCTAATCTGACAACAGTTTTCATAATCAGGTTTTAGCAAGTAGATAAAACTACACGTTAAACCGAAACAGCATCACATCGCCGTCATTAACAATATACTCTTTGCCTTCCTGTCTCATTTTCCCTGCATCTTTAGCTGCCTTTTCCGATCTAAGATTCTCATAATCGCTAAAAGAAATAGTTTCGGCCCGAATAAATCCGCGCTCAAAGTCTGTATGAATTACGCCTGCCGCCTGTGGTGCTTTCATTCCTTTTTTAATAGTCCATGCCCGTACCTCTTTTGGGCCAGCTGTAAAATAAGTAATTAAGCCAAGGTTCTCGTAGGCAGCCCTGATTAACCGATAAAGCCCTGAATGATCGAGGCCCAGTTCATCTAAAAACATCTCTTTTTCATCGGGATCAAGTTCTGCGATTTCTGCCTCAATTTTGGCACAAAACGACACTACGCTGTCATTAAACTCAGACGCAATAGTTTCAACAATTTTCACATATTTGTTGCCCGTATTTATTTCATCTTCGGCAACGTTACAGGCATAAAGTACGGGCTTATCAGATAGAAGGAACAGATCTTTGTACGCCTCTGTCTCATCACGATCGGTTGTAAATGTTCGGGCAGAGTTTCCATCTCCTAAGTGCTCCGCTAGCCTCTCAACAACATTGAGGGCAGCCAGTGCTTTTTTGTCACCGCCTTTCGACTGCTTCTTTAGTGTATCTACACGCTTCTCAACAGATTCCAGGTCTTTCAGTATCAGCTCATCTTCAATGATATGAATGTCCCTTTCAGGATCAACGGAGCCTTCTACGTGTATAACGTCGTCGTCATCAAAACATCGAACCACATGAACAATCAGGTCGACCTCTCTGATATGAGACAGAAAAGCATTCCCCTTCCCTTTTCCTTCTGATGCGCCTTTCACCAGTCCGGCAATATCAACGAATTCGATGGTAGCGGGAATGGTTTCTTTCGGATCAACAAGCTTTGTAAGAGTGTCAAGTCGCTGATCGGGTACCTGGACCAGGCCAACATTGGGATCGATCGTGCAAAAAGGAAAATTCGCCGACTCGGCACCCGCGTTACTCAGTGCGTTAAAAAGTGTTGATTTACCCACATTCGGTAATCCAACAATACCGCATTTTAAATTCATTCTATATCCGTTATTCTAAAATTCTAATTTCATTAATCGAGAGAAGCCTGCTGTATAAATGTATTTTCCGGAAGTAAAACAGCCGTTAATTTTCCAAAACCCAATTCGTTGTACACGCATCCTGTGTCGATTCCAATCATTCTCTTTTTTTGTATTGGGAAAGAACGTGGTGTGTGCCCAAAAACAACCGTTTTTTCCCAGGGAACATCGAATGCATTTAAGTGATCTCGCCCCCAAAGAAAAAAGTCCTGCGAGCGTTCGTTATTTAAACTCTTTTCAATTGTTTGATCCGGTGGTACGCCTGCATGGACAAAAAAATAGTTTTCCGTTTCGTAATAAAGCTTTGTCTCTTCGTAAAATTGCAGATGACTTTCAGGTATATCCTTTGCGCTTTTAGCATGATTATAGGATCTGAGTGTTGTGTCTCCCCCGTTGTACATCCAGTTCTCTCTTCGGTTATTGTGGAGTGCATCGAGCAGCATTGCCTCATGATTGCCTCGAAGAAAAACACAAGTTCGGTCGTGGCGTACTTCAAGTAAAAAATCTACTACCTGTCTTGATGACGGCCCTCTGTCGATATAATCTCCAACAAAAACATGTGTGGAGTTTTTATAGGGTTTTAACTTATTCCACAGCGTTTCGAGTGTGCGTGCACAACCGTGGATATCGCCTATGGCTACAATGGATTCGCTCATGATCCGCCTGAGGACTCAATCAGTCCCCTGCCTTTTTTATTAATTTTTCCCTTCTCGTTTAATGTGCCAAGAATAGCATCCAAAATTCCATTTACGAAATTCCCACTCTTGCGTGTACTATACTGTTTAGCAAGTTCAATAGCTTCGTTGATTGATACTTTTGTAGGAATTTCATCAAAGTAGAGAAGCTCAGAAATAGCCATTCGAATGATTAATTTATCAATTACGGCCAATCTGTTCACATCCCAATTTTTAATATGATTCTCAATGATTTCATCAAATTCCGATGAGTTATCAACCGTTACCAGGAACAACTTCTCTGCAAACCGAATGCCATCTTTATCATCCTTAAAAATCGGCTTTATGATATTTTGTACCGCATCTTTTATCGAATTTTTTCCAAGGTCAACGGCATAGATGGATTTAAGCGCTGCTTCTCTGGCAGCTCGTCTGTTTTGCATAAAACACTACATAAATTTTTTCAAAGACTATAAAAATACGAATGATTATAGTGAGCTGAAAGAAGTTTTGTATTCTGGTTGCGTTTCAGCTCTTATGCTTACTATCTTTTTACCTGTTCAGGGTTCATAGCTCAGTTGGTTAGAGCGCATCGTTGACATCGATGAGGTCGGCAGTTCGAATCTGCCTGAACCCACTCCCCTACCTATTATTCAATTTGCAGAAACTCAGATGTTAGTTGTCGACTATACTGCCGTGTCAATCATAGATTAGAATGAAAGCAAAGACTTCCGAAGTCTACCCACATGTTATTAAAATTGACACTCTGAATGATTAAACACAGATTTTGACACTGTTTTTAAAGACTTCGGAAGTCTTCTATATCCAACATTTTATCATTGACTTAACACTACTTTGGTCAAAACAACAAATTGAAGAATCTGAAATGGTAATCATTCAACAAAAAACAGGACGGCTTGCCAACAGGCTTTTTCTATTCAGTAAGTTTATTGTCAATGCCATTGAGCATAATTACAAACTGATCAATCCTACATTTGATGAGTATTGTAAATATTTCGAATCCACAAGAGAAAATCAGTTTGGCAGATTTCCGATTTCTGTTCGTCTTGATAATGGTAACTCATACCGCACTTTCCAGCTCAAAACAACTCTGCTACGATATATTGTCCCTAAAACTTCTGAATATGAATTTATTGTCCCGGACATTACAAATAAGCAAAATCTAAATGATCCTGCCTATATAGATAAGGCGCAAAAGAAAACAATATATGCGAGTGGATGGTTTTTTTATGAAGGTGAAAATCTGGTAAAGCATGCAACAACAATCAGGTCTTTTTTTAAACCTGATGAACACACCAGCAAAGAAATAGCAACATGCCTCAATCCCATCAAAGAAAATCATGACATCCTAATCGGTGTGCATATTCGTAGAGGTGATTACAGAACATGGAAAAGCGGACGCTATTTTTATAATAATGAAACCTACCGTTATTACATGAAGAGCCTTGAAATGCAATTTAATGAATTGGGAAAATCTGTAGCGTTTGTTCTCTGTTCGAATGAATCCATTTCGCTTGATTGGTTCATGGATCTTAACTGCTTTCATGCCCCCGGAGTCATGATTTCCGATCTATACACACTTTCGGAGTGCGATTATATATTTGGACCTCCAAGCACCTATAGTATGTGGGCGTCATACTATGGAAACGTTCCTCTTAAGCACCTTGAACATTCTCGTGATCATATTCATTATCAAATGTTTAGTGCTCTTTACAATTAAAATACACTGCTCATAATCCGTTTTATTCAACGTGACAGAGCAGGATGTTATGTTTAAAGATGGAAGCAATTTTTGTATATTTAAGACTTATACAATTTTCTGAAATAACCAATCGATACACACAGATTTAAATTAATGGCTCAAGATTTTATTACGCTCACCTTTCCGGATGGAAACCAGGAAACGTTCCCCAAAAACAGTACCGGTTACGATGTCGCAAGTCACATTTCGCAAGGACTCGCCCGAAACGCTTTAAGTATAACTCTGGGAGATGAAATTCGGGATCTTGACAGACCCATTGAGCGCAGCGACGATATCACCATTAACACCTGGGAATCTGATGACGGGCAATACACATTCTGGCACTCCTCTGCCCACCTGCTGGCAGAAGCCGTTCAGGAACTGTACCCGGAGGCTAAATTTGGTATTGGACCTCCAATCGATGATGGTTTCTACTACGACATAGACTTTGTAAGTAAAGATTTCGGTTTAAATGACCTTGAGAAGCTTGAAAAGAAAATGATAGAGCTGGCACGGAAAAAATCGGAATTCCGGCGAAAAATTGTCTCCAAGTCGGAAGCGATTCAGCACTATACCAGTAAAAACAATGAATATAAAGTTGATTTGATCCGGGATTTGGATGACGACACCATCACCTTTTATACCCAGGGAGAGTTTACCGATCTCTGTCGCGGACCGCACATTCCCAATACCGGGCTAATAAAAGCTGTGAAGCTGACAAAATTAGCAGGCGCATACTGGAGGGGTGATGTAAACAGCAAGCAGCTTACGCGAATTTACGGCATCTCGTTTCCAAAGCAGAAGATGCTCGATGAGTATCTTGAACGCCTCGAGGAAGCTAAAAAACGGGACCATAAAAAACTTGGGAAAGAGCTTGGCATCTACATGATGGATTCCATGGTTGGTCCTGGTCTGCCCCTCTGGCTTCCCAATGGAACGGTTTTGAGAAGAACATTGGAGCAATTTCTGCGTGAAGAACAAAAGAATCGAGGATACCAGGAAGTAATTACACCCCACATTGCCAATATTGAACTATATAAAACTTCGGGTCACTACCCCTACTATAAAGATTCACAGTATAATCCCATGGATGTGGATGGGGACGAGTACATGCTTAAACCGATGAACTGTCCGCACCACCATAGAATTTATTCCAATGAATTGCGAAGTTACAGGGATCTACCTGTACGGCTTGCAGAATTCGGATCGGTGTATCGCTATGAGCAATCAGGTGAGTTAAACGGACTTTCGAGGGTGCGTGGTTTTACCCAGGATGATGCACACATTTACTGTACCCACGACCAGCTTAAAGACGAGATCAAACACGTTATCGATCTCACCCAGTTTGTATTCAGTACATTCGGTATGCCTGTTGATATCCGGCTCTCTTTCAGGGATGATAACGACAAAAAATATGGTGGAAACTCTGAATATTGGGAGCGAGCCCAGAAAGAAATTCATGAAGTTGCGGATGAACTTGGCCTCAATTATAAAATTGTGGAAGGTGAAGCAAGTTTTTATGGCCCAAAAATCGACTTTATTATCAAGGATGCAATCGGCCGAAAATGGCAGCTTGGAACGGTTCAGGTAGATTATGTGATGCCGGAGAGATTCGATCTCACATATGTAGGATCTGATAATGACAAACATCGACCCGTAATTATTCACAGGGCACCGTTTGGCTCCATGGAGAGATTCGTAAGTATATTAATTGAACACTTTGGCGGCGACTTCCCGCTCTGGCTTGCTCCGCTTCAGGTTAAGTCGATAGCCATATCAGATGATTTTAACGACTATGCAGAAGAGTGTACTCAAAAACTGAGAAAACTTGGCGTACGAGTAGAGAGTGATACCCGCTCAGAAAAAGTAGGATCTAAAATACGGGAAGCCGAAAACAAAAAAATACCATACATGCTTATTGTAGGTGAGCGTGAACAGCAAGATGGAACGGTGTCTGTGAGAAGGCACAGACATGGCGATATCGGCACATTCGATGCGGATGAATTTTTTGATCGAATCACCACAGAAATATCTGATCGCAAATTACCGCCAGAGCCTTCTGCAGATTAAATTTGGCGGAGATACGCTGCAGTGTGGAATATATGACTCAATTCAGCTATTTTAAGACCGTTATTTGAACGAAAAACGTATATTTATTTTTTTACTATTTAGTGTGACCATTTTATTCCCACACTTACATTAATACTTAACTAAACTTATATAGAGGTACATTATCGCAAGACGACCAACCATCAGAAGAAACAGAAATGATGATCGCCCTAAAGTAAATGATGAAATCAGATCATCAAGGGTAAGGGTGATTAAACCTGATGAGGAACACGAAATCGTAGACATAGACCGCGCAATTGAAATTGCCGAGTCGTTTGGTATGGACCTAGTCGAAGTTGCACCCGGAGCACGGCCACCGGTTTGCAAGGTTATTGATTTCGGCAAGTTCATGTACGAAAAAAAGAAAAAAGAGAAAGAGGCGAAAAAGAAACAGCATACCATTCAGGTAAAAGAGCTGAGATTCCGCCCTACTACCGACGACCACGACCTTGAGTTTAAAACCCGGCACGCACGTGAATTTCTGGAGGGCGGTGATAAAGTAAAAGCCACCGTGCAATTCCGCGGACGCGACATGTTGTATACAGAGCAGGGAGAGGAACTCTTACAAGGGCTGGCAGAAGAGTTAGAAGATGTTAGTAAAATTGAGTCTAAGCCAACTATGGAAGGGCGCCGAATGATTATGATTCTTTCCCCTTCAAAAAACAAATAATAGTTTCTTTCTGATTTTCAGATTCTTATATTACTAGTCTGTAAATTTTTCATAAATACAACTGTATTATGCCTAAAATGAAATCGAATAGCGGAGCTAAGAAGCGGTTTAAATTTACCGGAACCGGTAAAATTAAGCGTAAAAAAGCTTATAAATCCCATATTCTTACAAAAAAATCTAGCAAGCGAAAAAGAAAACTTGGAAAAAGTGCGCTTGTTGATAAGACAGATGAAAAATCTGTGAAAAATCTTCTTCCATACAGCTAATTATTAACTTTTAAACGTTTACAAAAATGCCACGATCACGAAATCTGGTGGCTTCCCGTCGCCGTCGCCGAAAAATATTAAATCAGGCGAAAGGCTACTGGGGCAGACGAAAAAACGTTTATACTGTTGCCAAAAACGCGGTTGAAAAGGGTCTCCTTTATCAATACCGCGATCGGAAGGTCCGTAAAAGGAACTTCCGAAGATTGTGGATAACACGTATAAATGCCGCCGCCCGCCTCAACGGAACCACTTATGCACGTTTAATCCACGCTCTGAAACAGAACGAGATTGAAATTAACAGGAAAATGCTTGCAGACATAGCCGTTACGGATCCGGAGGCTTTCTCCGAGATTGTAAAACAGGCAACCAAGTAAATCATTTTTAAAAATGATCTAACCGACAAGTTGAAATTATACTTGTCGGTTTTTTTTTGCTTATTTTTCAGGCTTATATGTAATTTTTCATTACATCAAAAGAAACTGTAATCCACTATCAGATTAACCTGCTTTAACTAATTTAGCCGTCAGTAAATCACTTTTATGAAGGACAAAATCG
>Ga0102928_1002248_pt1 | contig 11562 bp, 14 predicted proteins | sample SalPonR1_B_D1_MG_FD_78504 | JGI IMG/M metagenome (GOLD analysis project Ga0102928, IMG submission 78504) | Salt pond soil microbial communities from South San Francisco under conditions of wetland restoration - Salt Pond MetaG R1_B_D1_MG | ecosystem: Environmental > Aquatic > Marine > Intertidal...
CATCCTGCATGGCGAGGTGACGGCGGACCTTTCCGCAACCCTCTTGGGGCAAACCTACCCCTTGCCCTTCGGCATCGCCCCCGTGGGCATGTCGGGAATGGTCTGGCCCGGTGCCGAAGGCATGCTCGCCCGTGCCGCCGCCAAGGCCGATATTCCCTTTGGCCTGTCCACCGTGGCCAGCCAAACCCCCGAAGATCTTTCCGGTGATCTGGGCCAACACGCATGGTTCCAGATGTACCCGCCGCGCGACCCCGAGATTCGCCAGAACATGATGGACCGGGCCAAGCGCGCCGGGTTTTCCACCCTGATCCTCACCGTCGATGTGCCGATCCCCAGCCGCCGGGAACGGCAGGTGCGCTCGGGGCTGACTCAACCCCCGCGCCTCACCCCGCGCCTTCTGGCACAGGTGGCACGCTGTCCGGCATGGGCCATGGGTATGGCGCAGCGCGGCATGCCGCGCATGCGCCTGATCGACGAATATGCCGGGAAAACCTCGGGCCTGCCCTCCAACAAGCACGCCGGTTACCTGCTGCGCACCGCGCCCGACTGGGATTACCTGCGCTGGCTGCGCGAGGCCTGGGATGGCCCCTTAGTCGTCAAGGGCGTGCTTTCTGCCGCTGACGCCAAGGCGCTTGAGGCCGAAGGCGTCGATGCCATCTGGATTTCCAACCATGCCGGACGACAGTTCGATGCCGCCCCCGCCACAATCGAAGTGCTGCCCGCCATTCGGGCGGCCACCACTTTGCCGGTGATCCTTGACGGCGGGGTCGAGACGGGCCTCGACATCCTGCGTGCCTTCGCCCTCGGCGCCGATTTCGTGATGATGGGCCGCGCGTGGCACTATGCGCTTGGGGCCTTGGGCGAAGACGGCCCCGCGCACCTTGCCCATATCCTCGGCCAAGACCTGATCGCCAACATGGGCCAATTGGGCCTGACGCGGCTGGCAGAGGCACGGCAAAGACTGATCGCGCAGGGCTGACCCACGACGCCCAACCGAAATCTTCAAAGACACCTCTGCAAAACGGGGGGCTTCGCAAGTGAACGGTTTCGCATCGGATGGGGCTTGATGCAGACGGCAGGGATCGGCGCGGGTTCGGTCAGCGCCTTCTCTTCCCCCGCAGGTAAAAGCGCCACAATGCGATTCCAGTCCATCAGCGCCTCGACCTCATCCAGAGCGCAAAGCGCCGGGTGGTCGCACACCTCCTACAAAGCAAACAAGTCGGGCTGGATCGAAAAGCTCTGTCTCATGCCAAATCATACCCCACGCAACCATCTCAGGGCTTCCCAAGAGCTTCGCTGAGGTCTCTCAACAGATTTCGGCAGCCCCGATCATTCAATCAATTCACATCAAACAAAAAACGCGGCCCCCTTTCGGGTGCCGCGCCAAATCTCACGTCGCAAACTGGCGCTTAGGCCAGTGCGAGGTTCGTCGCGCTTTCGCGGCCATCACGGCCCGCTTCCACGTCGTAGGTCACTTTCTGGTCGTCGGCCAGACCGGTCAGGCCCGAGCGCTCAACGGCGGAAATGTGAACGAATACGTCCTTGCCACCGGTTTCCGGTGCAATAAAGCCGAAACCTTTGGTGGTGTTGAACCATTTTACAGTGCCATTGGCCATCTGTCATTTTCCTTATCATATATGCCGCTCGCAACATGCAGCGGCCCGGCGAAGCGCGTCTGGATCGAATGACTGCGTGCCGGTGAAGGAAAACAGAAAGGTCGATAGAAGGTCTTAGCCCGCCCTATGTGACGGATCACAGACCACAAAGCAAGACAAAATTTGTGCCACCCAAGGCATGGCGGATTTGCGCCCAAACCTCAGAAATCAAAGATGTCTTCGAGAAAATCACCGATCCCGCCACGCTTCTTGCGCTTGTCGCCCCGGCTGTCTCGCGATGCACGGGGCTCTCTCGAAGGCTCCGCACCGTCTGAGCGGTTAATGATCTTGTCCAACTCGCCCCGGTCTAACCAAACACCACGGCATTTCGGGCAATAATCAATCTCAACACCAGAGCGGTCGGTGATCACAAGTTCTTCGCCATCTACAGGGCAATGCATCGGGGGTCTCCTTTTTCATCCAATACAAGATGAGATGGGGGTACCCCCGGGCTTTTCAATCCCTCATGACGGGTCAGACACAGTCAGGCCCAGCATCCGCCACGCGGTCATCCCGCCACGGTAGTAGTGGATTTTCTCGGCCGGGAAGCCCGCCTCGATCATCCGCCGCGCCGCTGCGGGCGATTGCCCACACCACGGCCCGTTGCAATAAAGCGCGACCGTCTTCACATCGTCACCCTCGCAGATGAAGCCCTCGAAGTCCGGCTCGCAACCCAATTCGCCCAAACGGTCGGGCGCCTCGGTGTAAGGCACGTTCACCGCCCCGGGGATGGCCCCGGTGGCAAAATCACGCGGAATGCGCCCGTCGATCACAACCACCTCCGGGTCTTGCAGGAACTCCAGCATTTCCAACTCGCCAATCGGCGTGACACCCGGCGCGGGCACCATTGGCTGAATACAGAAATTCGGACAGGGCCGCGAGGTCCGCGCCCATTCGCCCTCAAGCATGTTGTCGCTATCCTGAATCCGGCTGATCTCAACCGGCCCGTCAGGTGTCTCAACCGTGACCGACATCATGTCGGGCCGGATGTTCACCGCCTCCTGCGCCGTGGCCGCCCCGGCCATCAGCGCAAGCATCATTGCAACAAGTCGTGTCATATTACCTCCCTTTCGACTTAACTTAACGGATCACATGCACCGCGCAATTGGCATGCCGCACAACCTGCGCCGCCGTACTGCCCAAAAGCAGATCAGCCATGCCGGGCCGGTGACTCGCCATCACGATGCAATCCACACCGTTCGCCTCGGCATAATCCAGAATGGTACGCCCCGAGTGGCCGTCCACCACCTCAGAGCGGCCCTTGGGGACACTGCCCGCCATCTCGCGCAATTCCGTTTCAATGGCCGCACGGCTTTCGGTCAGATAATCCTGCGGCACATAGGAAATGGCATAGCCGGGGATTTGCTCCATGACGTGGATCAGTACGATCTCGGCCTCGTCCCCCGCAAGCCGGGCCGCCACCTCAAGCGCGCCCGCCGAATCGCGGTCATTGTCGAAGGAAATAGGCACCAGAATTTTCTTGTACATCTCAGGGGTCCTCTCTTGTTGCAATGGCCCATGGTGACATTTTGCTGCCCCCCGGGCCTTGATCGACATCAGAAATAAATCACTGCTCCGCCGCGGCCTCCATTTGGCGCACGATTTCAGCCGCCCACTCACCGATCACCGGCAACATTTCAATCTGGCTGATCGACCACACCAGAAACGACAGCAGCACCGAAGCGCCCAGTACCGTTCCAAGGCCAAAGGCCGCACCACGCAAGAAATTGAACCACAAAAGCTTGGGCAGGGAATTGTGCAGCCGAACAAAGCGATGCTTGTTGAGCCGCCCCACCTCGCGCCGAAGTCCGGCAACCTCTTCACGCAGGTCCGCCGCGTCAGGCTCAGTCGAAACAGGCTGCGACGTCATACATCACCGGTTCGAAACTCTTGCACAACTCGTTGATCCGCCGATTGCGCCGGCGCATCTCCTCACTGCGCAACATGGCTTGAAAATCATCGCGCTTTTCCCATTGCGAGTAATTGGCAATCCGGGTCTGCGCATCGTTCACATGAAGGCCCGCCGCGATAAATCCGGGCTGTTTCGAAATGAACTCCTCGTAGGCCGCCGTCAGTTCATCCAAAAGATCCTGACAGGTGCCCGGCGTCATCTCGAAGGTGGTGATTACCGTTTGGTAATCATTGGCTGACGTGATCTTGGGCATGACACACCTCCTGACATCAGCCTAACAGCTTGTCCGCCCTGCGCAATGCCCACGGTTTGCCCCGAATTGTCCCAAGATATCCACAAATCTGCCCCAGTCACCCACTACTCCACGTTGAAAAGCCCCCTTCGAGGGACAGACAAGGCAGGAAAAGACACATGACATGCATTACCAGGATTGATTGTGATTCCGCGACCCCGATGCCCGAATTGGCGCTTGGTCAGGTGACCCAAGGATGGCATGCGGCGCTGAATGTGGCCAAGGCGTCCGGCAAATCGCTGACAGATGTTTCGGCCAATGATCCCAATGCCCCTGATGGACTGTCCGATGTCACCGCAGAGCCCCGTTTTGGCCTCCCCGAAGGAACGCTGATCGACACTCTGGCCGGACAAAAGCCCATTGAGGCGCTGAAGCCACGCGACATTCTGCGAACAGGTGGCGGAGGTTTCCGCCCCGTGCGGCATATCCTGCGCATCGACCGCGATAAGGCGACCCGCCACGCGATGATCCGCATCAAGGCCGGGGCGTTTGGCCCGAACTTGCCATCACGAAACACACGCCTGCCGCGGGATCAGAAGATTCTCGTGCGCTCCAAGATCGCACAGCGCATGTTTGGCCAAGGTGGCGCCCTCGTGGCCGCTCATGTGCTGACCCATTTGCCCGATGTCGCCCTCGCCAAGTCAAAGCACTGCCCCGGGTCTCTATACCTGCTGCTGCTGGACGAGCAGGACACGATCCTTGCCAACGGCATCCCTACGGAATCGCTCGCGCCCTGCGCGGCCAATTTGACTGTCATTCCGGCCCATCTGCGCAAAGCTCTCACCCGGCTCTATCCCGGCTTTTCGCAAGATGAAACCACGGCCGGCCTGCCATGGCGCTTGCCCAAGACCAAAAGGCAAAAGCGTTTGATTCAACGGCACGCGAAATCCGGCGCTCCCCTGATTGGCACCCCCGATAAGGAAACCGAGGCGGAAACAGCGTGATTGGCGCCATACGTTAACGTCCGGTTTACCCCGATTAAGCAATGGTAAGCGCAGGAGGCCCCGATGCCACGCGCCTTTGCCTTGCTGATCCTGTTCTGCCTGACTGCGCCCGGCGCACTGGCTGGGCCATGGCCCCGTGCCAAAGGTGAAGCCTTCCTGTCTTTTGCCATCGAATACAGCGACCGGCGCGACTATGGCAGCCTTTATGCCGAATACGGCCTCACGGAAAACCTCACCCTCGGACTGGATCTTGGCGCCACCACAAGTGATGCCAAAAAAGCAATCGCCTTCGCCCGTTGGCCCGTGGGCGACAATGCCGGCCCCTTGCGCATGGCGGTCCAACTCGGGGTCGGCTATGCCGAACGCTGGCGCACACCGCCCTTCAAACTGGTCGTCAAGGGCGGCGGGCCTTTGCCGCCCCTGCCCGGCCCTCGGCCCAAGATGCGCCCAGTTCTGCAAACCGGCTTTTCGGTGGGGCGCGGTCTGAAACTTCTCGGACACAACGGTTGGATCACCCTCGACACCCGCGCCGAGATGGATGAGGCATTCGCAAGCCATTACGCAGCCGACGCAACCCTCGGCCTCACGGCGCCCAAAGGACACATGCTCATCATGCAATTGCAAACCGGGGCAACGGACACAGGAGAGTCATGGGCGAAACTGGCCCCCTCCTATGTCCTCGAACTTTCTGACACGCAGCATCTCGAAATGGGCCTCGTCGCAGGGCTGGCGGGCGACACCGACGTCGCCGCCCGCCTCGGCCTGTGGCAGAGGTTCTAGAACGGATCGTCGATCCGCACCCGCATCACCACCGCCCCTTCCACAGGCGTTCCCCACCGCAGGCGAAGTTGGTCCCGGTCCGGGCCATGTTTTGCAAGGATGTATGGCACGCCGTAATGTTCAGTACCCCCGGCGTCGCGCACCGGCCCCGAATGGGTCAGAGACTCAACCGTCTGCGCCCAGGCGTTGAACGGCAGCTTGTCGTCCACATCCACGATCCAGCTTTCCTGCGGCGTTGCTTCATCGTGGCGTATGGTAACCGGGCTGGAAACCGGGGTCTGCACCTGATTGAACATGTTGCCGTCAAAGGTGATATCGGAAAACCTGTTGTAATCGAGATCCGCAAAAGACGTATCCACCGCCTCAACCCGGTCAATCTCGCCGCCGACGACGCGAAAATTGTTCCCCGTCACCGTCAGGCCATTGATATAATGCCCCGGCCCATAAGGCTTGATAACGATATAGTTGAACCACGGCGCGACGTGGGTGCTCATGAAGACATTGCCGGTGATACTCAGCGAACTGAAGGAAAACTCACTGGAGAAATCCGGCGCCTTGTCATGCTCATTGGCCCATTCGATGAAACTGTTGTCGATGTAGTTGCCGGTGATGGTGCCCCGGTTATTGGTCCGCGTCAGGACAAGCCCCGCCGTGCGCGGCGAATCCTGCAAACTGTCGCCCTGAAACCAATGGTTGCCCATCACGATGCTCGACGAGCCGCCCAAAACCGCGAAATGCCGGAAGAACGTCGCGCGGTTGTTGCGCAGCTTGACGTCATTGGCATTGGCATTGATCGCAACCGAGGTCCGATCAACTGCCGCCAAAGGCCCTTCGTCCGACAGGAACTGGCAATGGTCCACCAACATGCCCTGATCACCTTCCCCATGGCTGGTGATGGCGCGGTCCTTGGGACGTGTGAAAAAGCAATCGCGGAAAGCCATGGCACCGGCGCGCGGCGGCAACAAGACCGCGCTGCATTCGCCCCGGCACTGCAATTCCACATCCGACAGGGCAAACTTGCCAAGGTCTTCGAAACCGCTGAAATCAAGGATGTACTTGAACCGGCGGAAGGTGAACACCTGCGTGCCATCGGCATCGTAGAGTGGCGCGCTCAGGGTGATCTCCTGTGCCGCCACGTTCTTGGACCGCACATAAACCTCGCGCCCCACGCCCGCACCTTCGATCAGGGCGCCCACCGGCACATTGGCCACATTGACCACACCTGTCAGGGTTTTGGCGTCGTCCACGCTATAGGTCGCCTGTGACGTCACCACCTCGGTATCCCAAACCGGCCCCGGTTGCATGGACAACTGCCCGTTTCGCACGACGCGCCGCTGCGAATAGAAATCCCGGTTGTTAACGGCAGCCTGCATGTCAATCGGCGCGCTTACCTCGATCAACCGACCGCCCAGATCAAGCGACTCGTGCCCGGCGTTGTTCAAAAGCGCCTGAAACGCCTTCTTGAAGGCCAACTCACCATCGCCGAACGCGTCGATATAGGCAGGAAGGTCGTAATTGCGGGTCAGCGACAGCATCTTGTCCTCGGGCATCGTCACCGTGCCCTCAAACCGCACGCGGCTTTGGAACGTCACGCTCTCGGCCAGATGATACACTCCCGCAGGCACCAGAACCTCGCGCCCATTGGCCGCCGCATCGGCGGCCTCGAAGGCGGTGGAATCATCCGTGCTGCCATCGCCCAGCGCCCCGAAGTCGCGAACATCCACAACGCTGATCATGTCACGCAGGAAGTAGCCCGTGACATCCTCGACCTCGATATCGTCGATCCGCACCACGCCGCCATTGGAGCCTGTCAGATCCAGCCCCACATGGGCATAAATCGGCTCGGACCCCCAGACCATGTCCACACCGCCACGCGCCCCACTGCCGATGATCGCACGCACCTCGACGACCTCACCATACTGCGACAAGCTTACCGCCGGGCCGGTCTCGGTCAAGCCAGCCACATGGGCGTTGCCCGCCCCCCCGGGCCACGCCGCGATACGCACGTCGGGCAAGGCTCCGCTTATCGCCTTCACACGCGCGCGCACCTGAATATAGCAGCCCGGCAAGATGGGCGTCTCACCCATGTACCGAAGCTGCTGGACCGATTGCGTCTTGCTCAACTCCAACGCCGCGCCGAAATCCTGATCTGCCGGCACGAATGCCGCGTTTGCCGCGTTTTGATAGGTGTCCGATCCGGGCGTTCCATCGCCGCTCGACCAAACGTCAAGCCCCGCCGCAAAGCTGGGCGGCATGAAACTCACCCCGTCGGTGATTGCCTTGTTCATCGCTAAATCCCTTTGTTGCGCCGCCGGGCCGGCCCACTTGGGCGCAGACCGGCTCTGCCTTTGCCTTTGGGCCAACGCCCAGCCAGAGGAGGTATCTACAAAGGATTAACGTGGTCCGACCCCACCGTGACGGTGCCCCGTCGCAGCGTTTTGGAAAGGGGGCTCCGCCCCCGACCTTGAAACCCCGGGGGTTTCAAGGCCTGCCCCGGGAAATTTGAGAAAAGAAGAAAGCCTCAGACAGCACCGGCTGGCGCGCGTAGACGTACACCATCAATCTTCCACCCGGCCTCGCCTTCGATCATTTCATAGTCGAGGATGTGCAAAGCCCCCTGCCCGTCGCGGATCATCACCGGCTGATAGAACCGCCCGGCTTGTTCGTCGATTTCGAGAAACCGCACGTCTTCAGGCCGCCAAACCATCGGATAGCCCTGCTGCACCATCTCACCAAAGCGATCCGGGGTGCGAAACATCTGTTGAATGGTCGGGCTGGCATGGGTGAAAGCCTGTTCGAAGTCATCGCGCTCGAACGCGGCGATCTGATCCTTGATGACCGTGCGAATGGCCGAGGGGTCGGCCAAGGCCGGCCCGGTCAAACCAAGACCGAGGAAAAGGATGGCAAAAGCTCTGCGCATGGTACACCTCCAGCGAAAAAGGTAGTTCACCGCGCGCGCCGATCAAATCGCCGCTATTCCACCTTGGCTTCAAGCCCCCGGATATAGGCCACCAGATCCGCCACAGGCTGCGTTGTCATGATCTTCTCACCGCTGGACAATTCAAGCGTTACGCCCTTGCCATAATCGAAAAACGTCCCATAAACCGGCATCGGGCTGCCATGCGCCACCAAGGGGTCGCGCCCGTCTATCCGCTTGACCACCCGTTCGAGGGGAAACGCCCCATCGTTGTCAGCACTCATCGCCGTCAGGTCCGTGGGCGCAAGGGTCAGCACCGCGCGCATCGGCCCGTGGCCGGTGCCTTCAATCCCGTGGCAACTGGCGCAATAGCGCTCGTATTCCGCCTGCCCCGGGCTTTCGGCCATGGCGGCCCCACTCAGGGTCATCCCCCCCAGCATGCCGCAAATAACTGCTTTCCACATTTGTTGGCCCTCCTTCGATGGCGCGCGGACTCAGCCGCGCTGCAAGGTCTCAAGATACTGCGCAAGTTCCAAAAGGGCGCGCGGCGTTTCAACCACCGCCCCGGTTTCATCGCGCCACATCACTTTTGGCCCTTCCAGAACGGGACCAAACTCAGGCATCACATGAAACTGCCCCGGATAGCCATAGATCTGCGACATCACATCCGAATACGGGAACACCCCGCCGTTCTGCGCCGCCAACATTGTCAAGTCCGCAGGTTTCAACGGCAAATCCCCGGCCAAGGGGCCATCGCCCTGCGCGTCCCTGCCATGGCAGGTCACGCAATAACTCATGAAGGTCTCCTGACCGGGCGGCCCCTCAGGCTCGGCCATACAGCCAGCCATCCCAAAAACCGCCACCAAAGCCAGATACCGCATAACCCGCTCCCTCATGTCCCGTTATCGCAGCCCCATCAAGACCGAACGGCCACGTGGATGCATTGATCTGGATCATCAGGCAGCGCGCCGCGCCTGTCAACGCAAGCTCAACCCGGAAATCCGCGCCATGATCCGGCTGTCGGTGTCATCGCTGTCACCCGACACCGCCAACCCCACAAGCGAGGTCGACTTGCCGCCAAAGGCCCGCGCATAATCACGCGACAAATCAATCTGCTCGCGCGCTTGGCCCGTGCCCGAGCCGCGCAAAACCACCGTCTTGCCACGCGCCCCAAGATAGGGACTATCCAAGAACACCCCGCGCGCATGGTTGCCGCCCCAGACATAGACCAAAACGCGCACCGCCTCGTTGTTCAGCAGCTTGGTCACCTTGGTGCCTTGCAACCGCTCGGCCTCACCTTCCGGCAAAAACACGAAATACATCGCCAAATTGCGATCATCGCCGCCCTTGCGCCGCAGGTCCGTGGCCGGAACGCTTTGGCTGACTTCCCACGCCCAACTGGCATTCGACACATTCCAAACCGAGGGCGGCAAAGCCCGGTACAGCAACGAGACACTGCCGTTCGAGGTGACATCAAGCGCCTGCCCCCGCTGCACGTACTCGTTGCGTGAGAAAAGCGAAAACCGCTGATGGTTCCAGCCATCAAATGAAATGGCATTGGCCCAAACCGGGCTTCCGATCAGGGCCAAACCGGCCAAGAGTGCGGTGAATCGCATGACTAGTCTCCTTTACAATATAAAGGAAACTAGCCGACACCGCGCACCGCTCAACTCATCTTTGCGTGATCGTTCAGGCCAACCCGGCCAAATCCCGCACCTGCGCCCAAACACCGTCGTCCAAATCCACGGGATCCATCGGGGATTTCCCCTGTCCGGGCATCCGCGCGCCCTCGTCCATGGCCACACCGGCTTCAACCGCCGCCAACCGGTCAAAAAACGCGCCCGATACCTCGGGGTCCATCAGCAAGTAATACTGGCCCAGATCATGCGGCGGGCCTTCTGGGGCCTTCAGGGGCTTCACATCGCGGCTGACCACACCACCGGTCATCCCCGCGGCCAGCAATTCCGCCATGAGGCCAAACCCCCAGCCCTTGTAGCCGCCCATCGACACAAGCGAGCCACCCAGCGCCGCCTCCGGGTCGGTGGTGGGGCGCCCCTCGGCGTCCACGGCCCAGCCTTCTGGAATGCGTTCCCCGGCGGCCTTGGCCATGGTGATCTTGCCCAAGGCCACCGTGGTCGTGGATTGGTCGAACTGCATGGCGATGCCACCCTTGCCATCAGGCACGGAAAAGGCAATCGGGTTGGTCCCGATGACCCGCGTCTTGCCCCCCGGCGGCGCCACGATGGGCGAGGCATTGGTCAGGCCAAATCCGATCAGCCCTTCGCGCGCGATTTGCTCGGTGAAATAGCCAAGGCTGGTGCAGGTGTGCGCATGGCCGACCGCAAGGCTCGCCACCCCGGTTTCCCGCGCGGCCTTCACCGCCTCCGGCAATCCCCGGGCAAAGGCGGGCTGGGCAAAACCGAACTGCGCATCCACGTCCACCACACCGGGGCGCGGCCGGCTGACTTGCGGGGCCGCATCACCTTTGACCCGGCCTGTGGTCAACTGCTTGCAATAGCTTTCCAGATAGTAGAGCCCGCAAATCCTGTTGCCGACGCTTTCGGCCTTGCGGACCGCGTCGGCCACGCATTCAGCCACCCATTTCGAGGCGCCATGGCGTATCAACGCCGCGCAGGTGGTCTCTTCAATCTCGTCCAGCGTGACCGATACCATGGCCTGTCTCCCCGTGTTTCGTGATCCGACGCAACCTGCGCCAAGGCCGCACTTCAGGTCAATTCAAACCTTCTGAAGTAGATTTCAGTCAACCGAAAACGGGTATCCGCCATTCGTGGGTGATGCGGCCGTTTGATCCATCGTCTGGACATCGCAGTCTATCGTTGAAGAGTGAGCAGCAGCTGTGCGCAGGGAGGGGAGTTTGCAAAGCTGTGGCCTTTTCCCGAAAGAAGCCGTTCCAATGAAATGCAGCGAATGACGGCTTCGAGCCCAAAGTGACGGATGCTGCGAAACGCATGAATGTCCGGTTCTGACGCGAGTGGAGTGAGTTGCTTTCCTCAAGAGCGTTGCGAACGCTGACCTTAGGCTTTCTTTACCAATTGTGAATA
>Ga0102928_1002250_pt1 | contig 11554 bp, 9 predicted proteins | sample SalPonR1_B_D1_MG_FD_78504 | JGI IMG/M metagenome (GOLD analysis project Ga0102928, IMG submission 78504) | Salt pond soil microbial communities from South San Francisco under conditions of wetland restoration - Salt Pond MetaG R1_B_D1_MG | ecosystem: Environmental > Aquatic > Marine > Intertidal...
AACTACGACGCTGCCAAAGCCGCAGTGGAGAAGCTGACCGCTGCTGCAGCCACGAATAAGGATCGGCTGACGGGTTACTTCGAGCAGGTTCAGTAATCTGATTGAAGTGGTTACTGCCGCGCCCTCCGGGGCGCGGCATTGTTTGTGAAACACAAAATCACCTATCCTGAATCCCGAACTTCCAGATATGCGCAGGAGAATAGCGGCTATGGCCAGACTCTCAGATCATGTGGATTGGCAATATGTGTTTCGAGAGTATTGGCACCTCTATCGATTTGGTTCTGCCGGTGGAAACCCGGTCATTCGCTCGCACCTCAAAGATGTCCGAAATCGGCTGAACGCAGAACTTGAATCAAACCCCGTTATTGATTTTGACCAACCTGTGCAACTTCCCGTATGCGCATGGCTCGGGCGGGCACTGGACCAGGGGCTGAGTGAACGCACTGCACCTGTTGTCAGAGCGTTGATGCGCGTGTCAGACCAGCTTACCTGGCGCTATGGCTATGAAAGGATGCATAAAAGCCTGGCCCGAAAATATGCCTACGCGGAGCTGATGGGGCCCAATGGACCGGTGCTCAGCAAGAACGTCATACTGGGGTTGGTGCTATTCGGCCCAAAATGTACGTATCCGGAACACAGTCACGACGGCATCAGCGAATCGTATATCTGTTTGAGTGGTTCGGTCTCTGACAGCAACTACAGCGTATTTACACCGGGCTCTCTGTTCTTCAACCCGCCGGAAAAAGCTCACCGGATGACCACCGGAGACTTTGAACCTACGCTCCTGGCCTATGCCTGGACGGGGACACCTGAAAAACTCGCGAACCAGAAGATGAGCTTTGCGGGGCGCAAGAGTTAAACGATTTGATTCAGCCCTTTCAGAGGATGATGTTGTGAGTATCGATTCGGCTGTTGTGCCCCGCGTAACCAGCGCACTGAAAACACAATTTGTCGCGGATGCCCTGGCCATGCCGGTGCACTGGTACTACAACCCCATGGATATAGAGAGAGCCTTTCCTGGGGGGATCCAGCGATTTGAGGCGGCGCCGGAGTTCCATCCTTCATCGATCATGTCTTTGCACTCGACCCGAAGTGGTGGCCGCCGTTCTGGCCATAATTCTGAGGCGGAGCCGCAAATTGTGGGCGACGTTATTCTCAAGGGCAGGGCCCGGTTCTGGAATGTGCCGAACGTGCATTACCATCATGGTATGGGGGCGGGCGAGAACACGTTGAATGCGCTCTGTAGCCGCGTTCTGATGCGCTGCCTGGCCGAGGGTAACGGGCAATACGATTCTCAGGCGTTTCTCTCAGCCTACATCGGGTTTATGACCGCCGATCCCCCGGCGCACTCTGACACCTATGCTGAATCCTACCACCGCGGATTTTTCGCCAATTACGCGAAGGGCTTGCCGGCGGAACGGTGTGCCATGGTCACCCATGACACGCCCTCTATCGGTGGCCTGGCGACGATTGCCGCTCTGGTGTTTGCGGAACGCCTCCGTGGAATGGACCTGCCCGACATCCAGGCTCATTGTCGAGACCATCTGGCGCTGACCCATCCGGATGAGAGTCTGATGAGGGTGTGCGACCGCTACGTGAAACTTCTCTGTGGTCTGCTCGAAGGCCCGGATGACGAGGGGGTCAAGGCGCTGCTTGCAGAGGCAGGCAAGGGAACCGGCGGGCTGGATGTTGCGGGTTTGGTCAAGCGAAACCTGCCCGACCACCAGGTCGTGGGCCGGATGTATTCGCCGGCGTGTTATATCTCCGACTCCTGGCCTGTTGTTCTCTATCTGGCTTACAAGTATCGCAACGATCCATGGTTGGCGCTGCGTGTGAACACCAACCTGGGCGGCGATAATGTTCACCGGAGCATTGTGCTCGGAACCCTGTTGGGCCTGACGAGCGAGGAAGTGGCCACCAACTGGTTCGATCAGTTGGTGGACCACAAGGCAATCAGTGGCGAGATCACCGCGCTGATTAGCGCGGCAACCGCTCCCAGATAGTCACTTCCGAAAGGGTATGCTGGAACTTGTGCTGGGTTTCGCGGATAACGAAAGGCACCTTTCTCGGCTCACTGACTAGCCGGAAATGCTCTGAGAGGTGCTCTTTCAGTCCATCCAGAGTGGTGTGGTTCTCACCATCCTTTTTGAAACCGCCAATCCACTCTTCCTTCGGCGTGTGTTCCTCCAGCCAGGTGTAAGGAGAGGCAATAACCAGCAAGCCGCCGTCGTTGATCCTTTCGTGAATGCTGTCCAGGAAGCGCCTTGGCCGGTAGAGACGGTCTATCAGATTGGCCGCCAGAACAAGGTCGTAGCCCGAGTACTGTGGTTTCAGGTTACAGGCATCGCCCTGGTAGAAGCTTACTTTCTCAGAACACTCCTCCAGGCCAAGTTCTTTGAGCGTTCGGGTGTGATAGCTGACCAGTTCGCCTTCCTCTGCAAGCGCATAGCGAATGGAGCCTTGCTCGGCCATTTCCACGCCCAGCCTGATAAAGTTCGCCGAGAAATCGACGCCTTCCACCTGGTCAAAGCCCCTTGCCAGCTCGAAGCTGGATCGGCCACAGGCGCAGCCAAGATCCAGTGCTTTGCCGGTGGTTTTGTCCGTCATCGCGTCCAGGGCCAGTTCCGCCAGGGCTTTCGGGAAGTTCTCCACACCAAACCAGGTGTCACCGAAGTGGAATTCCGCGTATTCGGTCAGCAACCGGTCGCTTTCATAGTAGGCATTGGGTGGCACCGCTTCGATTTCTGAGGCGATGTAGCGGAAGCCGGCATGCTGGAAGAAATGCCGCCGGAAGGCGTAACGGGCCGATAATCGGGCCTCGTTGCCGCAGGAAATCCAGGAGCCCCCTTTGATCAGGTTGTGCTGCCCATCGAAAGTCGGTGTTGTGAAGTCGTCGTACAGCGGGTGAACTTTAAAATTGTCGAACGGGTAGGTGGGCGTTTCCATCCACTGCCAGACATTGCCAACAACGTCGAACCACTGACCGTGCCGGAACCGGGTAACCGGGCATGATGAGGCTCCGTGGTCGAGATGCAGGTTGGCGTTGGCAGGGTCGTTGTCCACCTCTTTGATGCCGGCTTCCGAACACAACCGATACCACTCGTCCTCCGTGGGCAGGCGGATGAGTTGGCCGGTTTCCTCTCGTTTCCACTCGCAAAAGGCTTTGGCCTCGTGGTAGTTCACCTCGACCGGCCAGTCCCACGGCATCTCCACTTCTTCAGTCATCAGTCGCAGGTGCCAGCCATTCTGCCAGCGCCAGAACGTTGGATGCCTGGCCTTGGCGAATTGGCGCCAGGCGCAACCTTCCTCACTCCAGAACCGGTCTTCCTGGTAACCGCCGGCTTCAACAAATGCCAGGAATTCCTGATTGCTGACCAGATACTGACTGGCGCTGAACTCATCGACCTCAGCTTCATGCTCGCCGTATTCATTGTCCCAGCCGTAGTAGGCGTCATCGTAGGGTTTGCCGACTGAAACTGTGCCGGCTGGCACGGTAATCAGTTCGTTTTCCGGTGCTTCACCGGTTTCACGAATCGGGGCCCATTCCGGCTGCGGGCGGACCCTTGCCAGATCATGCTGGCGGATCAGTACAGATGAGGTCTCCAAATGGATACGCTCGTGCTCGACGCCCATGACGATGGGCCACCAGGGGCTCTCCCAATTGATTGGCAGGCTGAGCGGGAGCGTTTCTATCAGGTCCAGCAAGGTGGCGCGGACTTTGGCCCGGTAATCCATGACTTCCGCCACCGTGGGCCAGTCGTAATGGTCCTCGTCCAGGTCGTCCCAACTCATCTCATCGACACCCACTGCAAAAATCGATTCCATGCGCGGGTCGATGCGCTCGGGGAGCAGCTTGGCCAGTACCAGTTTGTTAACAAAGAATGTTGCAGTGTGGCCAAGGTAGAAAATGAGAGGGTGTCTCAGGGGAATCGACTTCTGGAAATATCCGGCGTCATCGGCAAGGCAATCGAAGAGACGGGTGTAGGTGTCAAAGGTATTAATGAAATAGGAAGCGATCTCGTCGCGTTTGTCCTCCGCGGACCCGATGGTCAGCTCCGGCGTCCTCAGCAAACCTGTCTTGCGGCTTGCCGCTCTGGATGAGAAGGCGGTTTCCGGTATTGGCACTGTCATTGTCGAACACGTCCTTTGTTTTGTTTACCCACATGCATACGTTTCGATTGTCAGGGATGGTTCAATTCTCCCTGTAAACCGTTTAGAGGTTCCCTGTGGCAAAAATGTTACACGCCAGCTTCTTTCGCCAGGGCGACTGCCCGGGGCGCGCCCAGCGCCAACAGAACGGCACCTGTTGAGCAAGCCAGCATAGCGATTGCGATACTGAGCAGTGTCTGATCGCCGGAGATTGAGGATAAGGTGCTGATGGCCCCAGCGATGGTAAATTGCGAAGCGCCCAGCAGGGCAGCCGCGGTGCCACTTAAGTTCGGGAAGAACTCCATGGCGTTGGCCATGTTGTTGGGCACGATGCCGCCCTGACAGCCGATGGCAACAATGATGCAGCCCGCCACCAGCCACAGGGGCCCCTGGAGCTGAACGCTGGCAACCAGAGCAACAAGAGCCAGGCATTGGGCGATGACCTGGGCGCGCACAAGCTGCACCGAGGAGAATCGACGTAGTAGTGGACGGTTGATCAGATTCAGTGCAGCCATGAACGCAATGTTGGCGGCGAACAGGATGGCAAACGTGCTGTTGGAGAGGCCATACCACTCCTGGTAGATAAATGAGGAATGGGTGATGAACAACAGCATGGTGCTGAAACACAGAACCTGAATGCCGATAAAGCGCATGGTGGTTTTGTGCTTGAGGACCAACAGGTAGTTGGTCACTAATGACCGGATAGGGGTGGTTGTTGGTGGTCGCGGCTGCAGTCTTGGGAAAAGCGCCAGATGGAGTGTGAGCATCATAAACACTGCATAACCGGCCAGCATCAGGAATATCCAATGCCACTCGCCCAGCGCCAGCATCAGTGCTCCCAATGATGGTGCGGCTGCTGGCGCAATAAACATGATCAGACCAATCAGCCCGAAAAGTCGGGCAGCGTCTTGCCCGCTTACCTCGTCCCTGACAATGGCGGGAACCGATACCGCGCAGAACGCCCCGCCGATCCCTTGAGCGATCCGCCAGAACACCATGTCAGACAAGGTCTCTGCCAGAGATACCATGACCGCGCCTGCAGCAAAGATCAGCAGCCCCCCGAAGAGTACCGGCTTGCGGCCGTACCGATCCGACAAAGGCCCGCCCACCAGTTGTGCCAGCCCCAGGGTGGTGACGTAGGCACTGAGGGTTAACCCCACGCGACCGTGATCAATCCCCAGGCCGTCGGCAATGTCCGGGAAAGCTGGTAGATAGGCGTCAAGCGCCAACGGCCCCAGTGCCACGGTCATGCCCAGCAGTATGGCCAGGTGCAGGTGAGACAAGAGCAATCTCCTTGAAAGATAGAATCCTAACAATACGGTGGCATATTTCATCAGACCATGCGTATTTTCAGAAATCTCCGTGCATGATCCATTCACTTCCTGTAGCCTGCGCGGCTTTTTCTTCCGGAGGCAGACCCTATGACCGTTAAATCCCAACCGGCCCCGCGAGCCAGAAGCGGGCCGCTGACCGATAGCGATCCTGTTGTTCTGGTGCTAACGATCGGATTCATACTCCTGTTCGTGGGTGCCTCTATCGTCGACAGTAGTTACGTCGCCGACCTGATCGGAGCAGGTTTTGCGTGGACCGCGACCTATCTTGGCTCGTTCTTCCAGTTGCTATTGCTGCTGACCTTCTTCATTGCTGTTGGTACTGCCATGAGTCGTGCCGGTGCGGCGCGAATTGGTGGTCTGGATCGACCGGAAATCGGTCGTTTCCGGTGGCTGTCGATGATCATGTGTACCCTGCTGGCCGGTGGCGGGGTGTTTTTTGCCGCCGGTGAACCGGTATACCACTTTGTTGTCACGCCTCCGGCATTTGATACCGAAGCTGGCTCTGCCGCAGCGGTCGCGCCCGCTATGGCCCAATCGTTCACCCACTGGGGGTTCCTGGCGTGGGCCGTGCTCGGCTCCCTCACGGCCCTGGTCCTGACCCGGGCCCATTACGGTCAGGGCAAACCGCTGCAGCCGAGAACGCTGTTGTACCCGGTTTTTGGTGAAAAGGTGATTCGGGGCCGCCTTGGCGGTGTCATCGATGCTTTCTGCGTGATTGCCGTGGTGGCCGGAACCGTTGGTCCCATCGGTTTTCTCGCCACCCAGATGAGCTTTGGGTTGCATGAGCTGTTTGGAGTGCCTGACGGATATGGCACCCAGTTGACCGTGTTGGTTGTGCTCGCCGGGGTTTATATGACCTCTGCCATGACCGGGCTGCATAAGGGCATTCAGTTGCTGAGCCGTTTCAACGTGATATTGGCGCTGGTCATTGCCGCGGTAATCTTTGTCTTCGGCCCCACGCTGTTTCTGGCCAACACCTACACCCAGTCGATGGGTGAATACGCCACCTCGTTCTTTGCCATGGCCACTATGACCGCGGAAACGGCACCGGCCTGGTGGATGAAATGGTGGACTGTATTTTTCTTTGCCTGGTTCATTGGTTATACGCCGTTGATGGCGGTCTTCGTTGCCAGGATTTCCCGGGGCCGGACAGTTCGTGAAATGGTTCTGGCGGTGGCCGTTCTGGCCCCCATCGCGACCACCATCTGGTTCACCCTGCTGGGAGGCTCCGGCATCTATCACCAGCTTGCCGGTACCTTCGACCTGACCGAAGCACTGAACAACTTTCGCTTTGATATTGCCACACTGACTGTGGCCCAGGCCTTGCCCGGCGGCACCTGGATGGCGGCTGCGATTCTGCTGCTGACCACCATTTTCGTGGCCACCACTGGCGATTCCATGAGCTATTCCATTGCCATGGTCGGGGCGGGCCATGACGAACCTAACCCTTGGATTCGTGTGTTCTGGGGTGGTGCCATGGCATTGATGGCGGCGATTCTTCTGTATATGGGCGCCGGCCAGATTGGTGTGCTGCAGCAGTTTATCGTGCTGACAGCGATCCCGGTGTCGTTGATCATCCTTCCCTCGCTCTGGACCGGGCCGAAAGCGGCCATGGCGATGGCACGGGAGCAGGGGCTGGTCTAGGCTTTTACGGAGCCTGGCGGAATACAGGGATGTGTTCGCCTGCCGCCTTTTCTGATTGAAAGCTCCGGGAGGGCTAATGCTGGAATCGTTTGAAGCCGGTTTCAAGGCGTGGTTGTGGCCGGGTGCTTCGGCGATTCTCGCAGTTGCGGCGACCTATATTATCTACCGCCTGGCTCTGGCGGTGTTTCGCCATTTTTCAGAGTCCAGAACGGTCATCCGGCTTTTCCTGGATGCGGCTGCCCGGGCTCTGGGTGTGGTTTTCTGCCTGCTTGCCCTGGCAGGCTCTTTGGAAGCCGCCCCGGCTGATTTGCCTTTAATGGCAGCGATTCAGCAAATCACTACCCTTCTGCTCATCCTCGCCATCACCTGGGCCGCCGTTAGACTGACCTCGGCCATTGGCGAAGTCATTGTCGCGCTCAATCCGGTACTGGAAGGACACTGGAAGCGGGCGCGCAAGGTCGAAACCCAGACCCGCTTTCTGGTCCGCGCACTCAACATTCTCATCGTGATCATCGGCCTGGGCGCTGCCCTGATGACCTTTGAGTCCGTTCAGCATATGGGTGCCAGTCTGCTAGCCTCCGCGGGCGTTGGCGGGCTGATTCTCGGGTTCGCGGCCCGCCCCGTCCTGAGCAACCTTCTGGCGGGTATGCAGATTGCCCTGACCCAGCCCTTCCGTATAGACGATGTGCTGCATGTACAGGGGGAGTGGTGCTGGGTGGAGGAAGTGACAGCGACCTACGTGGTCTTGCGGGTCTGGGATCTGCGCCGTCTCGTTGTTCCGCTGCAATGGTTTATCGAGAATCCGTTCCAGAACTGGTCCAGAAATACCTCAGAGCTGCTGGGCGCGGTTTTTATCTGGGTGGACTACACCATGCCGGTTGAACCGCTCAGGCAGGAATTTACCCGCTTGCTGAATGATTCCGGACTTTGGGACGGCGAATTTTCTTCGGTACAGGTAACCGATTCCAGTGACCAGGCGATCCAGGTACGTTTTTTGATGAGCGCTGCCGATTCCAGCAAGAACTGGGACCTGAGATGTGCAGTCCGGGAGGGCATGGTAACCTTCATCCAGGAATATTACCCGGCCCAGCTGCCGAGGCTCAGAGCCCGCGTGGTTGAAAACTGAGATTACTTGAGGACATTTCATGTCTGCCCATACCGTTTGGATAACCGGCGCCTCCTCTGGCATTGGCGAGGCTCTCGCTTTGCAGTTTGCACGTAATGGCGACCGTCTGGTTCTTTCAGCTCGTCGGGAAGATGAGTTGGAACGTGTTGCCGAACGCTGCCGGGATGCCGGGCTGGCAACGGATCAGGTGCTTGTGCTCCCACTGGATGTGACCGACTGGGCTTCCTTGCCGGGCAGGGTTCAGGCGGTGTTGGACAGGTTTGGTGGCATTGATTTGTTGGTGAACAACGCCGGTGTGTCACAGCGTTCCCTGTGCAAGGACACCGACATGTCTGTTTACCAGAAGCTCATGGATGTGGATGTGATGGGCCAGATTGCCCTGACCAAAGCCGTGCTGCCCCATATGCTGGAGCGTGGCTCCGGCCACCTTGCTGTGACCTCCAGCGTTGCCGGCAAGGTCGGCGCTCCCATGCGCACCGGATACTGCGCCGCGAAGCATGCGGTTATGGGGTTTTTCGATGCGTTACGCGCCGAGGTGGAAGGCCAGGGCATCAGCGTGTCGACAATCACGCCCGGCTTCATTCGCACCGACATTTCCCGCAATGCCCTCGCCGGCGATGGTTCAGCCTACGGCAAGGAAGATGAAGATATTGCTGGCGGTATGGACGTTACCGAGTGTGCCGAGGTGGTGTTCAAGGGCCTCAAGGCGAAGAAGCGCGAGATTCCGGTCGGCAAGGGCAAGGAAATGGCCGCGCTCTGGGTTAAGCGGATCTCGCCCGAGGCGTTGTTTCGTCTGGCCAGACAGTGATCCTGGAACCTCTCAGTTTGTTTCCATCAATGGCGATCAGAACTTGTAGTTAAGACCGATCGCAAACAGGTACGAGGATTCATCGTAGAAGGTCAGGTTGGATTGGGTGTCACCAAAGCCGGCAAAAGAAATAAACGACCAATCCTTCCAGCCCATGAATTCCGGGTACTCGTAGGCTGCAAACAGGCTGAGCTCATCATCCGAGCGCTTTTTATCGAATAGTGTGCTGGCGCTGTCGTAGTCCCGCTGTGTGAAACCTGCGGTTAACACCAGGCTGTGCCGGTCCAGAATATTGAACCAGCTGACTTCGGCTCCATAGGCGTCGAAGCTGCTGGCACTGCCATCGGCATCGTGTTGAATGTAAATGGCAGAGGGCGAGACAAAGCTGGTCGGCGAGAGGGTGAAACGGTAACTGCCCTTGGCGTAGTAACTGTCGGCATCGCGGGCCAGATCGGTTCCTGCGGTCAGATCATCTTCAACATCCGTCGTCGCAAAGGCGAGATCCAGACTGAAACTGGAGCCGGAAATACTGTTAAGTTGCAGGCGGTAGGCGTTGCCCGAGACGTCCGTTTCTCTCCTTGGCGTGTTGAGCTGATACGGGTTCTGCCAGGTTTCTCCCGAAATCACCGTGGGCAAAAAGGAAACGTCCACTTCCGTGCCGGAACTGAGTTTGTGTTTGTACCCCAGCTGCACAGCCAGGGTGCCGACCGCAATATCTTCCCGTGTGGTACCAAAGTAAATCTGCTGTTTCAGTCCATCGCCAAAGGTGTAGGCAACGTTGCCAAGCGGCGCGATCAGGCCCTCTGACTCGCTGTCTGCCTTGTTCTCCAGGGAACTGATGGTCGCATCGCCATCGACGTTAAAGTTGGACGTTGAAGAGATGATCCCCGCATTTAGCGAGACTTCACCACTGAATCCCGCCTGAGGCGCCGGTTGCGCGAAGACAGGCGTCGCGATGCACAGGATCGGGAGGGCGAGGTATTTTTTCATTTTTCAGCTCCGGGTTAGCGACTGGTCGGGGGCGATGTGCTCAGGGTAAACAGTCGGTTTCTTTGCCACCTGATATGACTACGGCGGCAAGGCATAGTTCGATCTCAGACAGGCTTTGGTGAGATATCCGATCACTGTTTACCTGAAAGGCAATCGTAATCCCACTGCCGGCGTAGTGCCGGAGACTTGAGCTGTAGCCAGGGATCCAGCCACCATGACCGAAAACCGGTGAAAGCGGACCCGATCGGGAAATGGCGACGCCAAGACCATAATAGGTCCCAGGCATATCGTCGCCAATCGGAACAGGCTGAAGCATTGTGTTCAGGGTCTTCTCAGATACTCCCTGTCCACCAAAAAGTGCAGCTCCCCATTTTGCCAGGTCACGGGAGGTGCTGATGAGTCCGCCGCCGGTCCACTCCAGCGCTGGATTCCACACCATAACGCCGTTCTTATCTGTTGTTTTTGCCGGGAAGCCAAAGGGATTGTCGTCAGCAACATACCCAGCAGTCAGACCCGGAAGCCAGCGTTTGTTCGATGCTGATGTCGCCGTCAGCTCCAGTGGTTCGAGAAATCGGTCGTCAACTTCTTCGTAATAGGTTCGACCGGTGATGGCTTCAATAGCAAGTCCGATAAGAATATATCCGGTGTCTGTGTAAGCCCAATGCTCGCCCGCTGGAAACAGTGCTTCTGCGTCCAGAACGAAGCCGACAAGTGTTTCGGGTGTGAATGGGTTTCCGGGTTCCGGCCAACGTTGCGAAACCGTCTGGGTAAAGGCTGGCAGATAAACATGGTTCGGTAAGCCTGACGTGTGGCTTAGCAGCTGACGTAGAGTCAGGCTCCGATGGTTCGGAAGCTGCTGGAACCAGCTGTTCTGGCCCAGCCAGGTTGATAATGGAGCGTCCAGATCAATTGCTCGCTCCCTTGCAAGCGACACCATGGTTGCAGCAACGAAAGTCTTACCAATACTCGCTGCCAGCATTCTCGATTCTGAGGTCATTGGTTGGCCATTTTCCACATTGGCCCAACCGGCCGCCACCGAGTGGCTAGTGCCGTCCGGAAGCACGTAACTGGCTGTTATACCAGGAAATGCATGGCTTCTCTGAAACCGCTCCACTGCATTTGAAAAGGTTGTCGCCAGCGAGGTGTTGGTTGCCTTTTGGTAGCCGGCCGAGCAGGCGATTAACCAGGGCAAAGCTGCGAGAAGAGTTATGCCAAGGCCGGAAAATACTCTGCCGCGGTAACTCAAAATCAAGCACCCGTTTGTTTTGGGAGGACTTCGGTAACGCTGTATGCGCGGGAAAACATACTCTGGCGGTTCAACCAGATGATGATTAGGGCCACCAGCGCAAAAATATAGGTGTCATAAGGCTGGGCGTCGGGCCAGACGGGGTTGATGAGCATGAAATGAAAGAGCGCGGGCAGGAAAATACTTCCCCGGGAAGCGTTGAACAGAGGCGTTACAATCACGCTCAGCGCGATGGTGCCGGTAAAAAACGGCAGGAA
>Ga0102928_1002255_pt1 | contig 11547 bp, 10 predicted proteins | sample SalPonR1_B_D1_MG_FD_78504 | JGI IMG/M metagenome (GOLD analysis project Ga0102928, IMG submission 78504) | Salt pond soil microbial communities from South San Francisco under conditions of wetland restoration - Salt Pond MetaG R1_B_D1_MG | ecosystem: Environmental > Aquatic > Marine > Intertidal...
CGACCCGATTCTGATGGTCGGGGGTTCGAATTGAGCTGGATCGAGCGCCGAGGCCCGTTGGAGCGAACCGCATGAAGCTGAGAAATGGTGCCGACGGAGGGATTCGAACCCCCGACCCACGCATTACGAATGCGTTGCTCTACCACCTGAGCTACGTCGGCACGGGCACTGCGGTTGCCGTTGCGGCAAGCCGAGTATTGTAAGCCAACTCCCGGCCGCGTGGGAAGTCCCGGGCGACTCGCGAGCACCGTCGGACACCGACACATCCATGATTGAAAATCGACCAGATTGCTGCTGATCGCCTGCCTGGCGGTGACCAACCTCGGATCAAGGTCCGGGGCAGGCTCCGCGCAGGAACCGCAGTGTTCGCACGTGTACATGAGAATCGCGAGCACCGCCGGACGCTCACCTCTCTATGAGGGAAAATCGTTCGTGGCGCCGCTGCGGCGCTCGCTGCGGGTGGCCGCCAGAGCGGAGGAACCGCAGTGTACGTACAGGTACATGAGGATTCCGAGCACCGCCGGACGCTCACCTCTCCATGAGGGAAAATCGTTCGTGGCGCCGCTGCGGCGCTCGCTGCGGGTGGCCGCCGGAGCGGAGGAACCGCAGTGTACGTACAGGTACATGAGGATTCCGAGCACCGCCGGACGCCCGCAGCGAGCGCCCCAGTGGTGCCACGGACGATTTTTCAGTCTTTGGTGACTCGGTTCATTTCCACCAGACTGATCTGCCCCGCCTTCACCTTGTTCAACGCCGATCGCCGCAGATCGTGGACGCCTTCCTTCTTGCTCTGGCGCTCGATTTCCAGCGCGGTGCCGCCGGACAGGATGACCTGCTCGATCTCTTCGGTGATGGGCATGACCTGGAACACGCCCGAACGGCCCTTGTAGCCGTCGTTGCACATGTTGCAGCCCTTGTTGGTATAGATTTCGAGGCCTTCTTCGATCTCTTCTTCGGCGAAGCCGATCTTGCGCAGCGCTTCGGGCGGGATGTCTTCCTCGCGCACCTTGCACTTGTGCAGAGTCCGCGCCAGGCGCTGGGCCATGACCATGTGGACGGCCGAGACGATGTTGTATGGCGGCACGCCCATATTGGCCAGACGCGTGATCGACTGCGGCGCGTCGTTGGTGTGCAGGGTCGATAGCACGAGGTGACCCGTCTGGGCCGCCTTGATCGCGATTTCGGCAGTTTCGAGGTCACGAATCTCACCGACCATGATGATGTCTGGATCCTGTCGCAGGAACGAGCGCAGCGCCGCAGCGAAGGTCAGTCCCTGCTTCTGGTTCTGCTGGACCTGGTTGACCCCGGCCATTCGGATTTCGACCGGGTCTTCGACCGTCGAGATGTTCACGCCTTCCTGGTTCAGAAGGCCGAGTGCGGTGTAGAGCGAGACCGTTTTACCGGAACCCGTGGGTCCAGTGACGAGGACCATCCCGTAGGGCTTCTGGATGGCGTCCATGTAGACGTCTTTCTGTTCCGGCTCGAAGCCGAGCTTTTCCGGCCCGAGATAGGCTCCTGACGAATCGAGGATACGCAGGACGACCTTTTCGCCCCACAGGGTCGGACAGGTCGAGACACGGAAGTCGAACGCGCGGCCCTTGGAAATATTCAGCTTGATCCGACCGTCCTGCGGCACGCGACGCTCGGCGATGTCGAGGTTGGCCATGACCTTGATACGGGCGGACAGGCGGCTGGACATCTTGGTTGGTGGGCGCATCTGGGTCTTCAGCACGCCGTCCATCCGGAATCGGATCCGGTAGGTGTCTTCGTAGGGCTCGAAGTGAATATCGGATGCGTCCTTCCGGATGGCGTCGATCAGGACCTTGTTGACGAAGCGGACGATCGGGGCATCGTCGGAGGTATCGTCCTGCTGCTGGTCCTGCTCCTGCTGCTGATCGAAGGTCAGGGACTCGAGGTCTTCGTCGCCCTCGGTCAGTTCCTCGAAGGCCTGCGACGAACCGGCCAGCACCCGATCGATGGCCTGGTTGATCGAATCGGCCGCGGCAAGCACCGCCTCGATGTTCATGCCGGTGGTGAACGCCACCTCGTCGAGTGCCGACTGGTTGGTCGGATCGGCGACCGCGACGAACAGCCGCTTGCCGCGCTGGTAGACCGGACAGACCAGGTGCTTTCGCATCAGGTCTTCCTTGATCTTGTCGGTCGGCGAGTGGCGGATGTCGATCGCGTTGAGGTCGATCAGCGGCAGGCCGAACTCGCTCGCCGCCAAGTGGGCGAAGCCGGTCGGATCGACCAGGTTCTCCCGGACCAGGTGACTGGTGAAGGTCCGCCCCTTTTCTGCAGCGGTTTCCAGCGCCTTGAGCGCTTCGTCCTCGCTGAGCAACCCTTCATCGACCAGGCGTCGGCCGGTGGTGGGCAGTCGCGATGCGGTTACGGTTTCAACGGTCGATGCCATGCGGTCAAGCCCCGTTCAGTGCGCAATTGGCCCCGCGCGGGGGCCTGACTCCCCGAGGATACACCGATCGCCAGGCCCTGTCTGCAGGATAAATTCAGAAGCTACGCTCAAGCATATGAAAAGTCAACGAAAGCGACGAAAGAAAACGGGGCTCATCCGGCCGTTCCGGCGTCCAGACCGTAATCGACCCGGTACGGCGGCGGCTCACCGCCCTCGCCAATCAGGTAGTGTTTCATCCAGCGCATCAGGCGCAGCGAGTAGTCCCATCGGCTCGCCGCCCGGCGGTTGCCGTGGCCTTCTCCCGGATACAGCACCAGGCGCACCGGCGGCGCGTTGTCCTGCAGCTTGATGAAGCGGTAGAACATGCGCGACTGGGTCGGGTCCACGCGCGGATCGGCGTCACCGTGGAGGATCAGGATCGGCGTCGCCGCCTTGGTCACGTGATACAGCGGCGAGGCCTGCTGGAACAGGTCCCAGTCCTCCCACGGCCACTTCCGCAGGTGGACCAGGTTGAACTCCCACGGGATGTCCGAAGTTCCGAACGCGGCGATCTGGTTGCTCAGGCCGACGTTCATCACGGCCGCGGCGAAGCGCTCCGAATACACCGTCGCGCCCCAGGCGGTGGCGTAGCCGCCGTAGGAACCGCCGGTGATCCCGACCCGGTCGCCGTCGACCAGGCCCTCGTCGATCAGGTGGTCGACACCGTCGATCAGGTCGTCGAACTCCTCCATCGCCGGCCGGCCCTGACTGGTGAGGGTGAAGTCCACGCCGCGCCCGGTCGAGCCGCGGTAGTTCGGATAGAACGTGAAGAAGCCCTCGGCCGAGGCATGCTGGGCCGGCGTGTTGTACCGGGTCAGCCAGCCGTTCGAATAATGTGCTTCCGGGCCCCCGTGGACGGTCAGGATCAGCGGATAGCGCTGCCCGGGCCGGTAGTCCAGCGGATAGAACAGGATGCCCTCGATCTCCAGACCGTCCCGGGCCTCGTAGCGGACGACCTGCTGGCGGGCGAGTTCGACATCGGCCAGCCACGGATTGGACTCGGTCCGACGCACCCATTCGCTGTCGCTGTTCTCGAGAAGTTCGTCGGGATGGGCCGCGCTGTTGGCGGTCACGGCGATCCGGTGCTCGCCGCCGGTCTCGCGTGAACCGCCGATCGAAAGTCCGGTCAGGATCGGTCCCGGCTCGGCCAGGTCGACCGGATTCGAGCCATCCGGCGCCAGCGATCCCAGACGCGTGGTGACGCCCTCGTGCACCACGTAGGCCAGCCGGCGCTCGCTCAGCCAGGCCAGGTTCCAGACGTGCCCCTTCAGCCCCGGCAGCAGATCGGTGAAGGCCCCGCCCTCCCGGTCGGCGATCAGCAGTCGGCCCTCGCGGGGATCGTTGACGATATTGGTGCCGATGAAGGCGAGGTAGCGGCCATCCGGCGACCAGGCCATGTCGCCCAGCTTGCCGGGATTGTCGATCCGGCCGATCGTCTCGCCGAGCGGATCGATGATCCGGATGCGGGCGAACATCAGCGTGTCGTCGACCAGCTCCCGCGGCGTCATGCGGATCGCCAGCCGGTCACCGGCCGGCGACCATGCCACGGCCTGCACCGAACCGTCCAGTTCGAGCATCCGCGCGTCGGCGTCGGCGGCTTCCAGGTCGACGATCCAGAGCCGGCGCGGCTTGATGCCCTCTTCGTAGACGACCTGGTCGAAGCCCTGCTCTTCCAGCTCGGTGACCGAGTCGTCGTCCGGCTCGAACGCGATCAGCGCCGCCTGGTTGCCCCCGGGGTGGAATGTGTACGACCGTATGTCGGTTGCGAGCTCGGCCAGCACGCGCGCCTCGCCGCCAGCCACCGGAATGCCGTACAGCTTGCGCGCGTCGTCGCCGTCGCGCTCGGCCAGGAATGTGATGTGACGGCTGTCCGGCGTCCAGCCGATCGAAGCGATCGATACCTCACCGGTAATGAACGGCTGCGACGCACCGTCGCCATCGACGACGTGCAGTTCGCTCCATGCCGGACCGTCCTCGCCCTGGCCGGGAACCCGGGGGACCGAGCGGGTGTAGGCGATGTGCTCCCCGTTTGGACTGACGGCAACCTGGCCGACCTGCTGCAGACGGGCGATCTGCTCCAGCGTTACCCCATCGGCCCGGACAAGCGCCGGCGCAATGGCCAGCACGGCGGCGAACAGCAAACGAACGACATGGATCATGAAGCACGACCTCCTGAGGAAGAGTGGAGCAACGAGGGCTGAAGGGTGGCCCGCCCCCCCGCCGGCAGGACCGAATCATAGCAAACGGGCCAGAGGCGTTCTCCGTGGGCGACCGGCCGGGCCACGGTGCGCGGCGTTTCGCAAGCGCCCTGGAGTCGGGTACGCTTGACGCCGTCGATCCACGATTCTTCAGCGATGCGCAGAAAACACCTGATTTCCGGTCTGTTCTTCGCCGCGGCGCTGGTCACGGCCATCTCCTGGTGGAACCGGAACACCTTTGCCGACGTCCTGCCCTGGGACCCCGCGCTGGCCGAGCCGCCGCGCCAGGTCGCAGTGGAACGGCCCGCGTTCCTGGCGCAGGCCAACGAGGTCGACTACCGGGTCCAGCCGCTCTACGCCTATGAGTTGACCGGCCTGGTGGTTTCGTTCAAACGCTTCCGGCCCGGCATCGGCCTGCACGAGCGCTGGAACGACTACATCAACGTCGCCGACGTCTGCCTGGTCTGGGGCCACAACGCCACGGAGATCGACCTGAACGATTTCGAGTTCTGGAATCTCGAGTTCACCTGCAACTACCGGACCACCGACCGGACCGCCTGGGAACAGTTCGATCCGACCGCGCTTTCGAACAATCACCTGCTGACAACCGACCCTCGGGTCCAGTCGATCATCAATGATCTCCGCGTCGGCGACATCGTTCACCTGCGCGGCCACCTGGTCGAATACGGCCAGCCAGGCGGTTACGTCCGCAGTACCAGTACGACCCGGACCGACCGGGGCAACGGGGCCTGCGAGACCCTGCACCTGGACCATGCGCAGATCCTGGCGTCGATGGACAACGACTGGCGCCGGCTGTTCTGGGTCGGACTGTTCGGCCTGGTGTTCACTGTTGCCTGGTGGTTCCTGACGCCGCACCACCACCTGCGCTGACCGGTATCACGGCGAGTGACGGTAGGCCAGCGACACCCAGACCGCGCGGCCCGGCTCATCGACCCTCACCTGCGTCGCATCGAAGGAACTGGAGCGATTCAGGTGCTGCGCATACTCGCGATCGAACAGATTGTCGATACCGGCCCGGACCTGCCAGGAACGCGTCAGGTTGCGCGAGGCGAACAGGTCGACCACCGACCAGCCCGGCGTCGGTCCGGCGTCCAATCCGCTGCCGACCATCGGGTCGTCGTCGACGCGGTCCTGCCGCGCCGCTGCGCGCACCCGCAGGCCGAACCCGCCCCGACTCAGCCGACGCTCGATGCGCAAGGCGCCCTCCAGCGGCGGCGTCTGGGCGATCGGCCGCGCGTTGTCGAGGTCGGTCGCCCGGACATAGCCGATCTCGACCGCCGCACGCCAGCCGTTGCGACGACGTATTTCGGCTGAAAACTCCCCGCCGCGGTAGCGGGCATCGACGTTGCGATAGATGGTCGCGTTGTTGCCGGGCTCGCCGAATCGATCCCTCAGGATGAAATCGTCGATCCGATTCTCGAACGCCGAAACCGCCGCGCCCCAGAACCGCCGCTGAATCTGCCAGCCGATCTCCAGCTGATCGTGACGTTCCGGCTCCAGCGTCGGATTGCCGACCCACCGCATCGACGGCATCGGCCGATTCGAGGCGATGTACCGCTCGGTGGCGTCGGCGGTCCGGAAGGTCCTGGACACGGCGGCGTAGATCCGACCGCCTTTCAAAGGCCGGCCATAGCGGACCAGGCCGCCCAGGTGGTGCTCGGTCGATGCGTCGCGACCATCGACGCCGTAATAAATGCGGTAGAGCTCCGATGGGGGCAGAAAGGGTGCGGCCGGCGCGCGATCGACGGCGTCGGCTTCGGCGCGCACGCGGTCGTAGCGCAGGCCGACCGTCCAACGAGCCGCGCGCGCCGGATCGTCGTGCCATTCCAGGAACGCGCCCTGCCTGTCGATGCCGACGTCCGGCCAAAGCACCGATTGCAATCGAACGCTGGCATCGTTGATCCGCAGCGCGCTGCGCTCGGTTCCGCGCAGTTCCAGCCCGGCCCGCAGCGCACCGCGCTGCAGCGGGAACTCACCCCGAACGCGCAGGCCCCGGTTGTCCGAGCTCGACGGGGCGCGCAGGCGCATCATCGGGCTCGGCGGCGTACGCAGCGAATAGTTGTCCATCACGTGATCGATGTCGGACCGGTCCAGCGCAAGCTCGAAATCGCGCAGCAAGCCGAGCCGGTCCCGCGTCCAGGCCGCACGCAACAGGGTGCCGTCGGATCGTGGCGAGTCCATGCCGGCGCCAGCGAACAGCTCGTCGCGCAGGCGGCGCTCCTCGAGGCTGATCGTCAGGCGCTGACCGTCGTCCGGCGTCCAGCCGAATTCGGCGCCGATGCCGGTGTCCTCGAACGCCGAGCGGATTTCGTCGCCGCCGCCGTCGGTGTAGTTGCCGGCCTCGTTGCGGTTGGCGAACAATCGGACAAAGCCGTTCGGGGTGCCGGCCGCATAGTCGACCGCCAGGTCCAGCCCGTCGCCGTTGTCGCGGTACCCGGCGTCGATGTCGAGACGATCCGACTCGCCCCGGAGGAACCTCGGGGTATCGCGGATCACCCGCACGGTGCCGCCGGGGCCGCTGGCTTCCTCCAGGCTGACCAGCCCGCGCACGACCTCGACCCGGTCCGTTCCGGCCCGCGATGCATAGGCGGTCGCCGGGTCCATCCGGTTCGGACAGGCGCCCTCGACCCGAGCACCGTCAATCAGGACGTTGATGCGGTCCAGCGCCAGCCCGCGGATCGCCGGGTCGGTGCCGTGGCCGCCCATGCGCGAGCCGGACACGCCCGCGAGGTCGCGCAGGCGATCGGCCAGTTCGCGACCGGGCTCCGATTCGTCGAGGATGCGGGCCGGAGAAACCAGTGGCGGGCTTTCGACGAGAAGCTCGGCCAACTCGGTCGGGTTCGGCTCATCGAGCGCCGCGGCAAGTTCGATCCCGACTCGTGCGGGAACTTCGTCGGCGGATGCGAGTTCGCTCGCGGCCGCGCACGTGCAGCAGAAGGCCAGCGACGCACAAAGCGCCGACCGGCCATTGGAACGGGAGTACATCGGATGAATCTCCTGACAAGGGCTACAGCGGGCTCGTCGCCATCGCGACGAACCGAAAGGGCCGCACGGACCGTCCGGCGGCGGATGGACGTCAGGAGATCGGTGGCCCGCGAACCGGCGGCCGCGCCTTCGCGCAGCGCCTGTCCAATATGGACGAGGGGTCGAAGGACCCGGCAGCAGCGGAGAGCCCGGCTGCCACGGTCCCGAACACTGCCGGGACACCCGCACTCGACAGTCCCTGGTCCCAGAAACAGCGATCGTGAGGCGTCGACGTGCCCGTGCTTCCGTCCAGAACCCACTGCGGCCCGTCGAAACTGCACAGCTGCACCCATCCCTCGCCGTCCGGCATGAAGCCCGAAGGCACCAGGGCGCGCAGCAACAGCAGCGCGAACAAGGCCGCGAACAGGGGCTGTGGTAGAAAGCGATCCGGGCGCATGATCGCTAGTTTAGTGGATTCTCATGTTCCTGAGGGCCGCAGCCTGACCGAACAAGCCGAGCGCGGGGCTGCGCACGACCGACTGCCGGCGCGATGCGTTATCGACCGGACCGAAGCTCATTGGCCCGGAGGGTGTACCGGAACTGCTCCTCGCCGTCGCTGTCGTGCAGGATCAGCGTCGCGACCCGGTCATCGCGGGGCCCGCTGAGTTCGACGCGGCCGAAATTCCGATCCGTGAACAGGCTGCCGCCGACGCGATATTGCCCTTCTCCCTCGCGCGGCGTCCCCGCGCCCGCGGTCAGCGGCGACACCGTCCAGTCGTACAACGGGTATCCACCACGACGACCCTTGCGCAGCAGCACCGAGTGGTGCCGGTCGCCGGTCAGGAAGACCACGCCGGGGATGTCCTCGGCGGCCAGCCGATCGAGAATCTCGCGCCGCTCGCCGGGAGCCAGGTTGATGTAGTTCTCACCGGTCTCGGCGCTGTTGATGAACTGCCCGCCCATGACCACGAACTTGAACGTCGCGTCGCTCTTCCGGAGCGCATCGATCAACCACTGGATCTGCCCGGCCCCGAGCACGGTCCGCGCTCCGCTTACCCGGTCGTTCGCCGATCGGAAGAACCGGTTGTCGAGGAGGAAGAACCCGGCGTCGTGCCACTCGAAGTACGTCATCACCCCCCCGCCACCGGAGCCGGAGAACGGCGGATTCGGCCAGAACGCGTCGAACACGTCCTTTGCGGTGTCGCGGAGCGCGTAGCTTCGGTCGGCGTTGTTGGGGCCGTAATCATGGTCGTCCCAGGTGGCGAAATGATGCGTGGCGCGCAGCAACCGCTGCATCTCGGGCAGCTGGCGGGTGTGGCTGAATCGCTGGACCATCGCCCAGGGATGGTCCCAGTCGACTTCCCGGTAGTAGACGTTGTCGCCGAGCCAGAGCATGAAGTCGGGCTCGGTCCGGGCGATCGCGTCGAAGATCTGGTAATCGCCGCCGTAGGGGCGACCCGGGCGGTCGTACGGCGCATCGTTGACGTAGGAACAGGACCCCAGCGCAAAGCTGAAATCCGGCGGATCCTCGCGCCACTGCCAGAGCGGCTGGGTCTGGAACCGCAGCGGCTGGTCGAAGGCCTGCGCGCGCCCGTCGACCAGCACGCGGTATTCATACACGGTGCCGGGCTCGAGACCGGTGACGTCGACCTCGGCAGCGAACGCGAAGGCTTCGTCGGTGACGACGGCCTCGCTGACGCCGAACTCGCCGTCGCTGCCGGCCGGCCGATAGGCCAGCCGCAGCTCGGCCGGCGCATCGGTCTGCAGCCAGACCTGAACGGCCCGCATGGCCGAGTGGCCGGGCATCGGGCCGGCCACGACCTGCTGCGCCACCGCGGAGGTCGCGTGCATCGCCAGCACGAGAAAGACCAGACCGATTACTTTTCGCATCGCAAACCGCCCGTATCGTGAATCCGGGTCGAAGGATACTTCGGATCGCGCCAATCGGGTGTCCCGGGCAATGCCCGCCGGGGCGAAGATTTCTGCAATCTTTTCGGCCGCACGCCGGTCGTTACCCGCACGAGCCGGCATTCTTCGCCGCCGGCGTCACTGGAGCTTCGATCATGGACCTGAAACGCGAACACACCATCGAGATGCTGCTGCTGATTGCCGCCGTTGCGGTCGTCCAGCTGCCCGCCTCCGCCCCCACCGGCCCTGCACCGGGTACAGGTCCGGGAACGACACTACCGATGCGGGCATCCGCCATGCCCGTGCACGAAGTACGCACGGAGCCGCTGGCGTCTCAGCGGCTCGACCCGATCGGCCTGCTGCAGGCAGGCGTGCCCGACGACTGGCGCATCGCGTTGCCGGAAACGAAGCGCGCAGCAGAGCTGTCGAACACCTGCTGAGAACTCAGCGCAGCTGGCTATCCTTGCTGCCGCGCCGGTTGACGCCGTCACCCGCGTCGGCTGCGCGATCGGCTTCGGCCTGGCATTCGACGCAGCGCCTGACGCCCGGCACAGCGCGCCGCCGTGCTTCCGGAATCGGCTCGCCGCAGTCCTCGCATTCCTCCAGGCTCGGCCCGGCGCCCAGCCGGCTGCGCGCCCGCCGGACCTCGTCGTCCACGCTGGCATCGATCTGCTCCTGTACGGCCCCATCGCGGGCCCATCCTCCGGCCATCCTGTCCACCTCCTCGATCGATCGCGCAAACGGGCCAATCAGTGTACAAGCGCGCGAAGGTCACCGCACTGCGAACGGCCGGCCGCGCATCAGCGCGACCGTCAACATCGAGGCGAGCATGGCCAGCGCCAGGTCCCACTGGGTGTCCCAGGCATCACCCTGGGTGGCCAGGAAGCGCGCTGCGGCCGGAGCGCTGACGAGTTCCAGCGAAAGCGCTTCGAGTACTTCGTAGATCGCCGCGGTGCCGGCGACGAACACCACTGGCAGCAGCCACCGCCAGGCCCCGCGCGGCGGCGAACGGGCCGCCAGCAGTTCGATCACGACGGGCGTGATCAGCAGACCGTAGGCGAAATGCACGCAGCGATCGTAGGGGTTCCGCGCGAGGTCCGATAACGACCCGCCCAGCCACTCGCCGACCGGAACCCGGGCATAGGTGTAGTGGGCACCAACGGCGTGCAGCACCAGGAACACCGCGAGCAGCGCCAGCGCCCGATCGCTGAAACGGACCCTGGAGCGGGTCAACACCAGCAGCCCGACGGCAACCACGGTCACGACATGCTCCAGAGCCCAGACAGTGCGATCGACAGGCGCGATCGCCAGCACGATCCAGACCGCGACGAACGCGATCAGCAGGCCCAGCGCGTTACGGTCCTCCGGCCGAACCGATCTCCACATGTCCAACGTTCCCGCGAAGTTCCTGCCTTATTCTAGTGGGCCATGCAGTGTCTCTTCGAGGCGAGGTCCAGGAGAATCCGGAATGAAACGATGGTCGATCGTGCTCGCCGCGCTGTTGCTCGTGGTCTTCGGCGGACCCTGGCTTCTACCCCGCCCCGGGCTGGACGGCGCGATTCCGGATCGCCCGTTCGAAGATTCTGCGTTCTTGGAAATCGACGGAGTGCGACTGCACTGGCGCGGGCGAGACGGCGATGCCGGCGATGCCCGCCCCCTGGTCGTCCTGCTGCACGGTTTCGGTGGATCGAGCTTTTCCTGGCGAAAAACGCTGGATGCGCTGGAGTCCGCCGGATTCGACGTCATCGCGCCGGATCTTCCGCCGTTCGGCTACAGCGAACGGACCGGTCGCGGCCCTGACTGGGCCACCCTGGTCCAGCGGCTCGCCGAACGACAGCGGGACTCCGGCTCCGTCATCTGGGTCGGCCATTCGATGGGCGCCGGCGTCGCCGCGCGAGCAGCCGGTCGCTGGCCGGACCGGACCGACGACCTGATCCTGGTCGGCGGCACGCCCGGCCTGCGTCGGAGCGACCCGCTGATGCGCATCGTTTCAGGCGTTTCCTC